>Ga0308168_1000913_pt1 | contig 30178 bp, 20 predicted proteins | sample PhyCR2_FD_202133 | JGI IMG/M metagenome (GOLD analysis project Ga0308168, IMG submission 202133) | Phyllosphere microbial communities from UC Gill Tract Community Farm, Albany, California, United States - DLSLRC.R2 | ecosystem: Host-associated > Plants > Phyllosphere > Unclassified | place: USA...
GCGCTGGCAAGCTCGCTGCCGTCTTCGGCCAGGCGCGCCTGCAAACGTTCATACGAGGGGGCCTGACCACGCAACAGGCGTTGGTTGATGGACGTGGCATGGGGTTTCATCAATCAGATTCCTTGTTCACTGAGCCACAGGTTCAGGGCCGCCAGTTGCCACAGTTTCGAGCCGCGCAATGGGGTCAGTTGGCCTTGCGGATCAGTCAGAAGCTTGTCGAGCATGCTCGGGTTGAACAGGCCGCGATCCTGGCTCGGATCCAGCAGCAGCTCGCGCACCCAGTTGAGCGTGTCGCCCTGCAAGTGCTTGAGACCCGGCACCGGGAAGTAGCCTTTCTTGCGGTCGATCACTTCGCTTGGAATGACCCGACGCGCAGCTTCTTTGAGCACCTGTTTGCCGCCATCGGGCAGCTTGAATTGGCTTGGCACACGCGCCGACAATTCGACCAGTCGATAATCGAGAAACGGCGTACGCGCTTCCAGCCCCCAGGCCATGGTCATGTTGTCGACGCGTTTGACCGGGTCATCGACCAGCATCACCGTGCTGTCCAGACGCAGCGCCTTGTCCACGGCAGCATCGGCGCCGGGCTGGGCAAAATGCTGTTTGACGAAGTCGCCCGCCGCATCATGATCGACCAGCCATTTCGGCTGAACTGTCGCCGCGTAGTCGTCGTAGCTGCGATCGAAGAACGCGTCGCGGTAGGCCGCGTATGGGTCCGCCGCGCCGTCGACCTGCGGATACCAGTGGTAACCGGCAAACAGTTCGTCTGCGCCTTGGCCGCTCTGCACCACTTTGCAGTGCTTGGCCACTTCACGGGACAACAGATAGAACGCGATGCAGTCATGGCTGACCATCGGTTCGCTCATTGCGCGGAATGCGGCGGGCAGTTGCTCGATGATTTCTTTCTCGTCGATGCGCAACTGATGGTGGCGGGTGCCGTAGTGCTTGGCGATCAGGTCGGAATACTGGAATTCGTCGCCGCGCTCGCCGCCGGCATCCTGGAAACCGATGGAGAAGGTCGACAGATTTTCTACACCGACTTCGCGCAACAGGCCGACGAGCATGCTCGAATCGACACCGCCGGACAGCAACACACCGACATCCACTGCCGCACGCTGACGAATCGCCACCGCTTCGCGGGTGCTGTCGAGGACGCGATCAACCCAGTCTTCGAGGTTGAGGTTTTTCTCGTCCTCATGCGGGCCGTACGGCAGGGTCCACCAGGTTTTCTGCTCGGTGCGGCCATCGGCTTCAACGCGCATCCAGGTGGCGGGCGGCAGTTTTTCGATACCGGCCAGCAAGGTGCGCGGCGCAGGCACCACGGCATGGAAATTCAGATAGTGATTGAGGGCCACCGGATCGAGGATCGGGTTGATATCGCCGCCCTTGAGCAGCGCCGGCAGTGCCGAGGCAAAACGTAAGCGTTGGCCAGTGCGCGACAGATACAGCGGCTTCACGCCGAGACGGTCACGGGCGATGAACAGGCGCTTGGCATCGCGCTCCCAAATGGCGAAGGCGAACATGCCGTTGAGTTTCGGCAGCAGTGCCTCGCCCCAGGCGTGATAACCCTTGAGCAGCACTTCGGTGTCGCCACCCGAATAGAAGGCATAACCCAGTGCTTCAAGCTCTGCGCGCAGTTCCGGGAAGTTGTAGATCGCACCGTTGAACGCCAGGGACAGGCCCAGTTGGCTGTCGATCATCGGCTGCGCCGAGCCGTCCGACAGGTCCATGATTTTCAGGCGTCGATGACCCAGGGCAATCGGCCCTTGGGCATGGAAGCCCCACGCGTCAGGGCCGCGAGGGGCCAGGTGATGGGTGATTCTCTCGATCGCTGCAAGGTCTGCAGGTTGTTGATCAAAACGTAACTCGCCAGCTAATCCGCACATAATCCAAAAAGGCCTTGTGTCTGCGGGGGTCAAGCGTATTTACCGCGAATCAGGTACCAATGCTGTACCGTTTTTTTGATAAATCCGGCTTTTTCATGTTCCGCGAGGTCACTCGCAAAGCTGATTCGCCCGGCATCGGTTGAAAGCAGAACCTGGGCACTGCGTCTGAGCTGCAAGGTAACGATTCCCATATCCCCGCACATCACGCACATCACGCATATCACGGTCAGGTGTGCCTGATGTTATGCATCTGGCGATACTGAACCTTCGCCTGCCGCAGCCCCTTCAACCAGTGGCGCTTGGCCCCTGTTTCGGAACGGATGTGCAGCTCTGATCTATCACCCGAACCTTTCGGCGCGAAAACGTCATCAGAGCGCGCCGCCGTAGTAGGTCTGGCTTTTTCGAGTACCTGCAGAGCGCGATCGTTCAATAAAACTTCCCGCGACACGTCCGTCCCCTTCGGTTGCGACCACGCGGGAGCGAAAATGGCCGTACTCCCGGACCCAGCGAACGACCGCCGTGGGGCCGTTGGATACAGCCCCGGAAATGTCATTTTGCGTTGATCGACTTCGTTGTCGGGATCGTATCTGAGGGTGGCATGTATCGGCTGAGATCTTTTTTTCTAAACAGTTTGAGAATCATCTGTTGGCAAGGCTTTTCAATGCACAGATGCAGGCCGACGGATATGCTGATGACACCTCCTAGAAATAAAGCCTGGTGAAGTATGACAAAAAACATCGATTCACCAGTATGAGGTATGTACATCGCACCAAGGAGAACATGGATCAAATACAAGGCGTACGATGCTTCGCCTAGTAGAACGATCTTTTCCCCGGAAAGGAATCGGGCTACGTGGGTTTTGTTGGAGATGACGATACTCAGTATGAGTAACGTGTACGGGACAGCGTAAGCGGCGTCCCACTTGAAAGCACTGCCGGCAACGGTCAAAGAAGTTGCCAGTGTGAATATATAAGCGATACATGCGTAAGTTAGCGCGCTCCACATGTAATTGTTTGTTCGTGTCGGTTTGAAAAAACGCTGATAATAAATCGCCGCGAGTATTCCCAGCATAAAGTCGAGAGATCTGTACGCCGGCCCTCGGTATAGCCAGCGATGCGAAGATCCTGGTTCGGTGGCCACGAGACCGGCGCGCTCAGGTGCTGAAAAGTAGATTGCAATAGCGATTTGAGCGACAACTATGAGCGTCGCGGCTATCATCAGTTTGTATCGGTCGGTGGAAATTCCAACTGCTTTAAGTGCTGGAATCAGAAACGGAAACAATAAGTACAGGAACACCTCGACGCTGATGCTCCATGACGGGCTGTTTAGCCCCATAGCGACAAACAGATCTCCACTCCATGCCTGAGTTGCGGTGAGGTACGGCGCGATTGGAATGGAGCCACCCGAATTCATCCAGGAAAAAATTATTATAAGAGCGTACAGCGGATATATCCTGGCGAATCTTGAAAGCAAGAAGCGCGGTGTTGATTGCAATGGCCGTGACTCAAATCGCTCCAGATAGTTGTACGCAATTATAAAGCCTGAGAGAACGAAGAAAAAAGTAACGCCATTAAATCCGGAAGTTTGCAGTAGTAAAATATTTTGATTTTGCGTTTTGATCGGGAAGTGAGAGAAAAAAACCATCAGGGCCGCGAAGAACCTCAGTCCGGTAAGCGCCGGTATATTTCCGCTTTTTTTGTTAGGTTGCAACATCGCAGCTGTCCATTGAGTGTATGGCCGCAATTCTACCTTAGCGCCGCTCTAAATGGACGATGTTGCATTTTAAAATGCCACTATCCAACCCTGGCAGCTGTCGACGCTCCCTGATGTCTCTGAACAGCCGGGTATACGGGTTGCGCTGAATGCCAGTACGGTTGGGGCTTGCCGTGTGATGCAGGGCTATTTTTTCCATACAAAAACACGTTTGATCTGCGCGGATTCTGCGCAGGAATTTGAACTGTTACTGGCCGTCCGGTACCGCTAGAGTCGAGGGTTCGAATCGCAATAAAGGACTATTGCCATGCCCAGCCAAGACAAGACCCATCCGCAGACTCAGGACTCGGTCCTGAGCACCCTCTACGACGCTACCGGTGATCTCGATACCGCTGAAAGCCTGGAAAAAAGCTTGCCGGCGTATCTGCTCACGGCTTCTGCGGCCACGCTGAACAAGCTGGATGAAATCAATCGTGAATTGCACACCCTGCAAGTCAAAGTCGACAAGGATATGACCCGGCTCAAACCATTGCACAGCTTCTGCATCAGCGAACTCAACGCCGCGCTGAACGAAAAATGGCCAGCGTCCTATGACGTGGGCGAGGATGTGCTCAGTCTGCCGGGCGTCGATTGCGGCTGCGATGGGAGGGCGACGGATCAGGCCGATATCGACTTGGTCGAACACGCGACGCAGACCCTGTTGCAAGCAGCCATGCAGAATTTCACCGAAGACGAGGAGCAGGCCAATGGTTTCCCCGCCGGCAGTCTGGTGCGCGTCAAAAGTGTGCCCGCTGGCGTGAAAGATCTGACGCCGGCAGCGTTCGCAGCGTTGTGCCGCAAGCTGGATCTGGGCAAGAAATACCAGGAGCATCTGCAGCAAGTGTTCGGTCTGCGTGATGACTGCGGCAAAGTCGTAGCCACCAGTGCCATGACTCGCGATATCGCCGCATTGAAGCAATCGCTGCTGGAGCTGGACGCTCATCTTGCGCAGCTCAAGGGCGATATCACCGCGGCAGGTTTGCGCATGCTGCAGGATCTGATGCTGGCCGAGGGCGTCGCTTCGGCGCAAAACCTGCGCTACGGCAAAGACCCGATGATCATGCAGGGCATCAGAATCCTCGACAGCTGCGTTTGGGGCGTCGTCGTATTTTCCAAACGCTCCGTGGAACAGCACCCTGAGGATGGATGCATGGTGTATATGCCCGGCGAGCCCGAGCGCGCCGTGTATGAGTACCCGAGTTTCAACGCGTTCAAGCGCTACCTCGCGCAACAACTCAAAAGCACGGAATATCAGGGGTATTTCGCCGGCAGCCTGGATGAAGATGACAAGGCGGACTTCTTCAAGGCGTTAGCTGAAAAGCCTGACCTGGGCGTCGTCGAGCATTGGCCGATCGATGTGCCGCTTTTCGATTTCATGGTGCAAAGCCATGTCGGAAAATTGCAGATCGACGCGCGCAAACTGGCGGTGCCAACCGCTGATATCGATGAAGAGATCCGACAGAAACGTCTGTTGGATTTCATTCAACGCGGGGTCACCGTGGCGTCGGTGGCAGGGCTGTTCGTGCCGGTCCTGGGACAATTGATGATGGGCGTCGCGGTCGGGCAGTTGCTCGGTGAAGTGTACGACGGCGTCGAGGACTGGCGCCGTGGTGATCATCAAGAGGCGCTGTCACATCTGCTCAGTGTGGTAGAGAACATCGCATTGATGGGCGTTTTTGCCGGCGCTCAGAAGGCGCTGGGAACACTGGGCAAAAAGCTCCTGCGTGCGCATCCGGAGTTCTTCGCGCAGTTCACCGCGATTCTTGATCGGGCAGGCAAGCCGCGCCTGTGGAAGCCTGATTTGAGCCCGTACGAGCATGCTTTGCCGGCCGGATTCACCATCGGTGCCGGTTCAAAGGAGTTCTACCAGATCGGCAACAAGACCATCGGCCGCCTCGAGCATCGCCTGTTGGCTGGCAACTTTGATATCGACACTCAGCACTGGCGCCTGGAACACCCCGCACGCGCCCAAGCCTATGCTCCGGAACTGATCCGCCACGTCGAGGGTGGCTGGCGCTTACCCGCTGAAGAGCCCGAAGAATGGGGCAGCAGCGCCTACACGCTCAAGCGCATCGATCCGCAGTTGAGCGAATTTGCTGACAGCGATCTGGATATCCTTCGCCGGCTGAGCAACACCTCGCAGCAGACCTTGCTGGAAACCTTCAACGACAATCTGAGCCTGCCGGTACGCCTGCGCGATACCTTCGAGCGCGTGCGCATCGGGCGCCAGCTGCGTGAGTTGACCACGGAACTGGAAAACGGCGAGATCCACTCCGAGCAGCCTCTTGAAGAACAGATGCATGCCTTGACGAAACTGCCGGGCTGGCCGACTGACCGGTACCTTGAGGTGATCGGTCATGAGGGAGACGTCGAAACCACTTACCCAGCAAACACCACGCTCGACGATACCCTGGGAGTGCCGGTCACCCAAGGTCAGTTGGCACTCGGGCGCTTGCTGCAAACCGTCATCGATGGTCTTTACGAGCATGAAGTCAAGGCCTTGCTCGGCGGCAAAGTCGCAAAAAGCACGCAAGTACCTGCGCTGGCGAAAAAACTCGGTGCTGCGCTCAAGTCCGATTACCGCGCGGCGTTCGAGCGGATGTACAAGCGCTATGACCACAGTGACGCGCAGGACCTGGGCAAATTACGCCAGGTCTTCGCCGACATTCCGGCGCGCCATGGTCAAAGGCTGATCGACCGTGCCTCGACTGTCGAGCGCCTGCACTTGCGCTCGACCGGGAGCGCGCCCTTGCGGCTGGGGCAGCGGACGCGGGCCGGTGTTGCCGAGGTGCGGCTTGACCGGGCGCTGAGCGGGTTGCACTGGTCGTGGCTGGCCAATGCTGACACCGACAGCCTGGCCATGAAATTACTGCCGCGCCTGAGCGGCTGGAACACGCAGCTGCGTCTGCAAATGCGCGACAAGGCCTTGACCGGACCGATACTCGAAGACATCGGCGATGCGTCGGCGACCTCGGAAAATACCGGCTATCTGGTGAAGTCCACGCAGGGCTACGAGGCGTTTGGCGGCGACAAAAAATCCTTGGGCAAGGTGGCATCCGGCCCCGACGCTTTGTACATGGCCATCCTCAAGGCATTGCCGCCACGTCAGCGGACAGCACTCGGATTTGCCGATGCCGGACAGGTCAGTACGCAACAGTTACGCAAAAAGCTGCTCAACGTTGCCCTCGACGAACGCGAGGTCACTGCGCGGGCATTGCGCGGCGGCAGTACGGAATCACTTCCCGTCGAGCCGGCCTGTGTGCAAGGCGATCAGGTCCCCGCGACAGCTCATTCACGCACATTGCTGCGCAAAGCGCGCAGGCTTTATCCGCGTCTGAGCGAGCCGCAGCTCAATCAATTGCTCAACGAACTGGGTGATGATCCGTTGAGCCGTGCGACCCGGATCAAAGCCCTGCGTCAGGATCTGCAGACCCTGCGTGACGCGCTGTTTGTCTGGAGCGAAGATGCCGCGGCCCTGAAAGCCATGGGTGGCGATCTGGCCGAAGCGCGGCACAGCCGGAAAATCGCCGCCGAGTTGATCGAAGAAGGATTTCGACGCTTTCATTGGGCCACCAACGAAGAGGGAAAAAGCCTCTGTAGCCTCAACCTTGACGGCATGCGCATCGGTAAGGTGCCAACATTGCCGCCGTCGGTGAGCTTCGACCACATAGAGCAATTGTCGATGCGCAACATGGCGCTGGGGGATGATGTGGCGTACTTCCTCAAGTCTTTCAAACAGCTGGACTCGCTGGAACTGGGCAGCAACACGATCACCCGGTTGCCTGAAGTGTTGTCGCACATGCCGCGTCTGCAACGGCTGAGCCTGGCAAACAATCAGCTCAAGCTCACCGAGCAGACACTGGCGAAGCTGACCAGGCTGAGCACGTTGCGCTACCTGAATCTGGACAAGAATCCGTTGGGCGCCACCCCGGATTTCAGTCAAATGACGCAACTGCGCCGCTTGTCCCTGCAAGAAACCGGCATCACGGAACTGCCAGAAGGCCTGTCCAATTCCGTCCACATTGAATTGATGAACCTGACCGGGAATAAAATCAAAGAGCTGCCCGACTGGTTATTCCAGAAAACACGCCATTTCACCAGCGCACTCAAGCTGGGACTGAATCCTTTTTCCGAACGCAGCAAAACGCATCTGGAAAACTATCGCGATAATTTCGGCATCGGTATGGACTACCTCCCCGATGACATCGCACGGATGAACGAGCAAACGGCGCGCTCGCTCTGGTTGACCAAGGTCAGTGGCGAAGAGTGGGCAGAGCAGTCGCGCATCTGGGCGGCATTGCGTAGCGATCAGACGGCCGATGGCTTGTTCACTTTGCTGGCGCAACTGGGTGATACGGCGGACGGCAAACTGGGCAGCGCTGACATGCAGCGACGCGTCTGGGCGGTACTGAAGGCGGCGGAAGCTGACGAGCCACTGGGTCGTCAACTGCTCGACATCGCGGCCGATCCGCTTCATTGCACCGATAACGCGGCGCTTGTCTTCAGTCGCCTTGAAGTCGCAGTAGAAGTGGAGCGGGTAAGCAGCGCCGCAAGTGGTCGCAGGGTAACAGCCAAGGCTCTGTTGGAGCTGGGTCGCAGTCTGTTCAGGCTGGACAGGCTGGAAGAAATCGCCCGGGAGCATTCGCTCCGGGCTCCAGAGGTTGATGCGCTGGAAATGAACCTTGCTTATCGCATCGGTCTGACCGATGAGCTGGGGCTGCGCGGTCAACCGAAAGGTATGCTGTTCGATGCCCAGAGTGGCGTGACAGCCGCTGATCTTGAGGTCGCCAGAAATCGCGTGATGACTGCCGAACTTTCCCCGCAATGGCTGGATTACATGCAGGGGCGCACGTTCTGGCGTGACTATCTGCGACGCACATTTGTCCGCAAGTTTGCGTTGATCGATGACGCGTACGACCCGCAAATGAGCGCACTGTTCGACAAGAAGGATACGCTGCCCTCTGGCGATTATTTAAGTCAGAACCAGGCACTCAAACTGGAAAAGGACCAGGCTGAAGACGTGCTGTTCAAGAGCCTGACGGAAGACGCGATACGGCTGATGGATCTGGGCATCTGCGAAATGCCCGATACGTGAAATTCACTTGCCGCGAATCAACTGCCTTAACGCGAAACGGTTGGGATGACAGGCTTCGGCTATGCTGCGCGGCAACGGCAGCGGCTCGTTGTCCAGCCACGCGGCGAGCAGCTCGCCGGACAGCGGCGCGGTGATCAGTCCGCGAGAACCGTGGCCGCTGTTGACGTACAGACCGTCGAGCCACGGGCAGGCGAGGTCCGGCACTTGCCGGGCGTCTTTGCTCAACGCTGCGTAGGTTTGATTGAAGGTTTGCAGATCAGCGAGCGGACCGACAATCGGCAGGTAATCGGGGCTGGTGCAGCGGAAGGCGGCGCGGCCCTCAAGATTCTCCAGTGGCTGCTCGTTGGTGTTGAGGCGGGTCAGCAGGTCGCTGGAAATTTCTTCGAGCATCGCCAGATTGCCTTGGTGCTCGGCACTCGTGGGCGTCAGGTCGTCGCTGTTGAAGTCGAAACTGGCGCCCAGCGTGTGCTCGCCCAGACGCGCCGGGGCGACGTAGCCCTCGGCGCACACCACGGTGGCCAGCGCACGACTGTCTGCAGTCTCAGCCAGACGCGTGATCTGCCCGCGAATACGCTTGAGCGGCAATTCGGCACTCTGGGCAAAACGTTTGATTTCGGCGGCTCCGGCCAGGATCACCACCGGCGCACTGGCGAGCAAACGCTCGCCGTCGAACGCTTGCCAATGGTCAGCGACTTTGCGCAGTTCCAAAGCTTCTTGATGGCTGAGCAATTCAATGTTGGCGTGCATCGCCTGGGCCTGACACAGTGCCGGCGGATGCACCCAGCCACCCTCGGGGTAGAACAAGCCGCCATGAGCCACGCCGACACCGGCGCGAGCCTGCGCTTGCGGCTGTTCCAGCCACTGCAAGAGATCTTCAGGAAACGCCGCCGCCAGTTGCGCGTGGCGCTCGGCTTCCTTGGCATTGAACGCCAGTTGCAGCACGCCGCAGTCATCCCAGTCGCTGCCGCGTTGCAGGCTTTCCAGCAGGCGCCGGGTGTAACCGAAACCGCTGACAATCAACTGCGACAACGCCGTGCCATGGGCGGACAACTTGAGATAGAGCACGCCTTGCGGATTCCCCGAAGCTTCTAGCGCCACCGCCGCGTGACGCTCCAGCAGACTCACCTGCCAGCCGCGCGCCGCCAGACTCGAGGCTGTCGCGCAGCCGGCCAGACCGGCGCCGATCACCAGCGCCCGGCGCTCATCGCGCAACGGAGCAGGGCGGGCGAACCAGGGTTTCGCCGGCACTGGCGCAGCCACCTCGGCGGGCCAGCCGAGGAACTCGCCACGCAGGATTTCCCACTTGTGGCCGATGCCCGGTGTGCGCTTCATCTTGAACCCGGCAGCGTTGAGCAGACGGCGGACCCAACCGGTGCTGGTGAAGGTGCTGATGGTCGAGCCCGGCGCAGCCAGGCGCGCCAGTTCGACGAACAGCTCGGCAGTCCACATGTCCGGGTTTTTCGCCGGGGCGAAACCATCGAGAAACCACGCGTCGATCTGTGCATCGAGTTGCGGCAGTTGCTCCAGCGCATCGCCGATCAGCAAGGTCAGCGTCACTCGACCTTCGGCCAAAGTAATGCGCTGAAAGCCTTGATGGATTGCTACGTAGTGCTTGAGCAACTGATCGGCCAACGGCTTGAGTTGCGGCCACAGTGCCAAGGCCCGACGCAGATCCGCAGGCGCCAGCGGGTACTTCTCGACGCTGACAAAATGCAAGCGCGCGCCGGCAACAGCGTGCTGTTCGAACAGCTGCCAGGCGCAGAGAAAATTCAGCCCGGTGCCGAAGCCGGTTTCACCAATGACCAGCCGACCATCCGCCGGCAGCGCAGCGAAACGCTCGGCCAGACGGTTCTGCTCAAGAAACACGTAACGGGTTTCCTCCAGCCCCGACTGATCGGAAAAATACACGTCATCAAACACCCGCGAACGTGGGCGTCCCTGGTCGTCCCAGTCGAGTTGGGCGTGGGGCATTTCGGCTTTCATGGCAGGCTCGGCAAACACAAGGCGGCCATTCTAGCCGATCGCGCCGGTACTACCTGATCCAGCACAAGACTCGCAGTGAAAAGAACCCTGTGGCGAGGGGATTTATCCCCGCTGGACTGCGAAGCAGTCCCAAACCATCCACCCCGTTTTCCCGATCCAAACCGCACTTCCCGGATCTACGACTACTGCACAGCCAGTCAACGATAAATCCCCTCACCACAAACTTCTCATTCCGTCCTGAGTTCATGGGAATTTCTGCCCTGCGCCCGTGCCCAATCCGCTAGTCTTGCTGAACCCTGGAAGGAGCCGTCCCATGTTTGAATCCGCTGAAATCGGTCACGCCATCGACAACGACACTTACGAGGCGGCCGTCCCTGCGCTGCGTGAAGCCTTGCTGGAAGCGCAGTTCGAGTTGCAGCAGCAGAAGCGCTTTCCGGTGATCATCCTGATCAACGGCATCGAAGGGGCGGGCAAGGGCGAGACGGTCAAGCTGCTCAATGAGTGGATGGACCCGCGCCTGATCGAAGTGCGCACCTTCGACCAGCAGACCGATGAAGAACTCGCGCGGCCACCGGCCTGGCGCTACTGGCGCATGCTGCCGGCCAAGGGGCGGATGGGCGTGTTCTTCGGCAACTGGTACAGCCAGATGCTCCAGGGGCGGGTGCATGGGTTGTTCAAGGATCCGCGTCTGGATCAGGCCATCGCCGGCGCCGAGCGTCTGGAAAAGATGCTCTGCGATGAAGGCGCGCTGATCTTCAAGTTCTGGTTTCACCTGTCCAAGAAGCAGATGAAAGCGCGGCTCAAATCGCTGGCCGACGACCCGTTGCACAGCTGGCGCATCAGTCCGCTGGACTGGCAGCAGTCGCAGACCTACGACAAGTTCGTCAAATACGGCGAGCGGGTGTTGCGCCGCACCAGCCGCGATTACGCGCCGTGGCATGTCATCGAAGGCGTCGATGCCAATTACCGCAGCCTGGCGGTGGGCAAGATTCTCCTCGAAGGCCTGCAAAGTGCGCTCAAGCGCGCCGACGTCAATCCCCACGAAGTCAGTGCCGCGCCGCTGGGCACGCCGGTCGATCAGTTGAACCTGCTCGACAGCCTCGATCTGACCCAGCGTCTGGACAAGAAAGACTATGAAGAACAACTGATCACCGAACAGGCGCGTCTGTCCGGGCTGATGCGCGACAAACGCATGCGCCGCCATGCGCTGGTCGCGGTGTTCGAGGGTAACGACGCGGCGGGCAAGGGCGGGGCGATTCGCCGCGTAGCAGCCGCGCTCGATCCGCGTCAGTACAGCATCGTGCCGATCGCCGCGCCGACCGAAGAAGAGCGCGCGCAACCCTACCTGTGGCGGTTCTGGCGACACCTTCCGGCGCGGGGCAAATTCACCGTGTTCGACCGCTCCTGGTACGGGCGGGTGCTGGTCGAGCGGATCGAAGGCTTCTGCACCCCGGCCGACTGGCTGCGCGCCTATGGCGAAATCAATGACTTCGAAGAGCAACTGGCCGATGCCGGCGTCATCGTCGTCAAGTTCTGGCTGGCTATCGACAAGGACACGCAGATGGAGCGCTTTCAGGAGCGCGAAGAGATTTCCTTCAAGCGCTTCAAGATTACCGAGGACGACTGGCGCAACCGGGAAAAGTGGGACGACTATCGCCGGGCGGTCGGCGACATGGTCGATCGCACCAGCACCGAGATAGCGCCGTGGACGCTGGTCGAGGCCAACGACAAACGCTGGGCGCGGGTGAAAGTGTTGCGCACCATCAACCGCGCGCTGGAAGACGCGTTCGAGAAATCCGACAAGAAGGCCAAAAAGCACAAGGACTGAGGCGATGGCCGCGCATACGCCGGGTGAATGATCCTCGCGGTCGGCAAGAAGGTGGACTTATGCTCAGGTCCACTTTCAACCGACAACAACAATGAGGTATGCCATGCGTGAAGTGGTGATCGTCGACAGCGTGCGGACCGGCCTGGCCAAATCCTTTCGCGGCAAGTTCAACCAGACCCGCCCCGATGACATGGCGGCCCACTGCGTCAATGCCCTGCTGACCCGCAACGATATCGACCCGGCCAGCGTCGAGGACTGCATCGTTGGCGCCGGCTCCAACGAGGGTGCGCAGGGCTACAATATCGGCCGCAACGTCGCGGTGCTGTCGCGCCTGGGCACCGGCACCGCCGGCATGACCCTCAACCGTTTCTGCTCCTCGGGCTTGCAGGCCATTGCGATTGCCGCCAACCAGATCGCCTCCGGTTGCAGCGACATCATCGTTGCCGGCGGCGTCGAGTCGATCAGCCTGACCCTGAAAAGCGTCAACACCGATCACCTGATCAACCCGCTGCTCAAGCAACAGACTCCCGGCATCTACTACACCATGGGCCAGACCGCCGAAGTGGTGGCGCGCCGTTACGGCGTCAGCCGCGAGGCCCAGGATCGTTATGCGCTGCAAAGCCAGATGCGTACGGCCCAGGCCCAGGCTGCCGGTCTGTTCGATGATGAAATCGTGCCGATGGCGGTGAAATACCGCGTCGAGGACAAGAACAGCGGTGAAGTGCAGATTGTCGACGGCGTCGTCGAGCGCGACGACTGCAACCGCCCGGACACCACCTACGAAAGCCTTGCCGGTTTGAAACCGGTGTTCGCCGACGACGGTTCGGTGACGGCGGGCAATTCCTCGCAGCTGTCCGACGGTGCCTCGATGACACTGGTGATGAGTCTGGATAAAGCGCTGGAGTTGGGGCTCAAACCGAAAGCGTTTTTCCGTGGTTTCACCGTCGCCGGCTGCGAGCCGGACGAAATGGGCATCGGCCCGGTATTCTCGGTGCCGAAACTGCTCAAGGCCAAGGGCCTGCAAGTGGCGGATATCGATCTGTGGGAATTGAACGAGGCGTTCGCTTCGCAGTGCCTGTACAGCCGCGACCGGCTGGAGATCGACAACGACAAATACAACGTCAACGGCGGCTCGATTTCCATCGGCCACCCGTTCGGCATGACCGGCTCGCGTCAGGTCGGGCATTTGATCCGGGAATTGCAGCGGCGCAATCTGCGTTACGGCATCGTCACCATGTGCGTGGGTGGCGGGATGGGGGCGAGCGGGTTGTTTGAGGCGGTGCGCTAAAGGATTGGTTGCCTGTTCAGGCCCCTTCGCGAGCAGGCTCGCTCCCACAGGTGACGGTATTTCCCTGTGGGAGCGAGCCTGCTCGCGAAGGCAGCGCCGCGGTTCAGCGGCTGGAATCCTGCCGCTGCATTCGCGCAATATATGCCTGAATCTCCCGCTCGATCACATGACTGTCATACGGCCCTTCGAGGGTATTTTCCCGGGTGCTGAAATACAGCTCGCCATTGACCCGACACACGCGGTCGCTGCGAAAACGGGTGGCGGGGGCGCTGTCCTCGGCGCGCATGGCGTACATGTCGGTCTCCCTGATCAATGCGTTGAAAAGTCTGCAATCAGCTTATGCCTGAAGCACTTGGCGCGCCTGCCCGGCCGATCAACGGCGGCGCGCCGGTTTACTGCTGCGACCTGCACAGTTTCATTCGCGGCCTGCCGGCAACTGTCCCTGTGTTGTGCGCAGCCGGACGCCTAGAATGAGTGCTCTTGTCAGCAGGCTTTTGGGGTTCGCATGCACATTTCATCGGGGCGCTGGGTGTACGGACTGTTCCTGGCGCTGCTGACCGCGTTTCTGTGGGGCATCCTGCCGATCAAGCTCAAACAGGTATTGCAGGTGATGGACCCGGTCACGGTGACCTGGTTTCGCCTGATGGTGTCCGGTGGCTGCCTGTTCATCTATCTGGCGTCGGTCAAGCGCCTGCCAAGTCGCAAGGTGCTCGGGCCGAAGGGTGGCTGGCTGGTGCTGATGGCGGTACTGGGGCTGGTCGGAAATTACGTGCTGTACCTGATGGGCCTCAACCTGCTCAGCCCCGGCACCGCGCAATTGGTGGTGCAAATGGGCCCGATCATGCTGCTGATCGCCAGTCTGTTCGTGTTCAAGGAGCGCTTCAGCATCGGCCAGGGCATCGGCTTGCTGGTGTTGCTGATCGGCTTTGGCCTGTTCTTCAATCAGCGCCTGGCCGAGCTGCTGACTTCGCTGTCCGACTACACCGCCGGCGTGCTCTTGGTGCTGCTGGCGTCGACGGTCTGGACCTTCTATGCGCTGGGCCAGAAGCAATTGCTGACGGTGTGGAATTCGTTGCAGGTGATGATGGTGATCTATCTGTTCTGCGGGCTATTGCTGACGCCGTGGGTGCATCCGCTTGAAGCGCTGAACCTGAGCCCGTTGCAGGGCTGGCTGTTGCTGGCGTGCTGCATGAACACCTTGATCGCCTACGGCGCATTCGCCGAAGCACTGGCGCACTGGGAAGCATCGCGGGTCAGCGCAACATTGGCGATCACGCCGCTGGTGACGTTTGTGGCGGTGGCGATTGCGGCGCGGATCTGGCCGGACTATGTGCATGCCGAGCAGATCAATGCGCTGGGCTATGGCGGGGCGGTGCTGGTGGTGCTGGGTTCGGCGCTGGTGGCGTTGGGGCCGTCGTTGATTGCCGGGCTCAGGGCGCGGCGGGCCAGGGTTGTGCCAGGCTGACGATCGGCGGCGCCTGTATTCGCGAGCAGGCTCGCTCCCACTTTGGAGTGCAATTTTCCTGTGGGAGCGAGCTTGCTCGCGAAGGCTGACTTCCAGGCGCTGAAGATTTCAGCCCTTGGCGCCAGCCTCGATCATGTTCTCCGGCCGCACCCAGGCATCGAACTCTTCATCAGTCAGATAACCCAGCTGCAACGCAGCCTCACGTAAAGTCAGCCCTTCGCTGTAGGCCTTCTTGGCGATCTCCGCCGACTTGTCATAACCGATGTGCGGGTTCAGCGCGGTCACCAGCATAAGCCCACGTTCCAGATGCTTGGCCATGACCTCGGCATCCGGCTCGAGCCCGGCGATGCAGTGCTGCTGGAAGTTGCTGCAGCCATCACCAAGCAGACGGATCGATTGCAGCAGGTTGTGGATGATCACCGGTTTGAACACGTTCAGCTGCAAGTGCCCCTGACTGGCGGCAAAACCGATCGCCACGTCATTGCCGAGCACCTGACAGGCGAGCATCGACAGCGCTTCGCACTGGGTCGGGTTGACCTTGCCGGGCATGATCGAGCTGCCCGGTTCGTTGGCCGGCAGCTTCACTTCAGCGAAACCTGCGCGAGGACCTGAGCCCAGCAGACGCAGGTCGTTGGCGATTTTCATCAGCGCCACGGCGAGGGTTTTCAGCGCACCTGACAGCGTTACCAGCGGCTCATGACCGGCCAGCGCGGCGAACTTGTTCGGCGCGGTGACGAACGGCAGACCGGACAGTGCTGCGAGTTCGGCGGCGATCGCCTCACCGAAACCGTGCGGTGAATTCAAACCGGTACCAACGGCGGTGCCGCCCTGAGCCAGTTCGCAAACCGCCGGCAGCGCGGCACGAATCGCGCGCTCGGCGTAATCCAGTTGCGCGATGAAGCCGGACAGTTCCTGACCGAAGGTGATCGGCGTCGCGTCCATCATGTGCGTGCGCCCGGTCTTCACCAGTTTCATGTGCCGCGCCGCCAGCTCAGCGAGGCCCCCGGACAGCTCGGCAATCGCCGGCAGCAGTTGTTCCTGCACCGCTTTGGCGGTGGCAATGCTCATGGCGGTGGGGAAGCAGTCGTTGGAACTTTGCGAGCGATTGACGTGATCGTTCGGGTGCACCGGCGACTTGCCGCCGCGCGGATTGCCGGCCAGTTCGTTGGCGCGACCGGCGATCACTTCGTTGACGTTCATGTTGCTCTGGGTGCCGCTGCCGGTCTGCCAGACCACCAGCGGGAACTGCTCGTCATGCTCGCCGGCGAGCACTTCATCGGCGGCCTGTTCGATCAGGCGAGCGATGTCGGCCGGCAGGTCGCCGTTGCGATCGTTGACCCGTGCGGCGGCTTTCTTGATCAGCGCCAGGGCGTGCAGCACCGGTAGCGGCATGCGTTCCTGACCAATGGCGAAGTTGATCAGCGAGCGTTGCGTCTGAGCACCCCAGTAAGCGTCGTCCGGGACCTCGATCTGGCCCAGGCTGTCGGTTTCGATACGGCTCATCGTGCACACTCCTGTTGGTCTGTTGGCGCAATTTAGGCCGGCGTCGGCCCGGGTGGTTCCATCGGCTCGATTGTTGACCGCAAAACCCCGCCAATCAAGCGCGGCAAGGGCCGGGGGTTGAGCCATAGCGATTGTTAGGCGCAGAATGGTCGCCCTTGGGGTTCGACCTCGCTTTGCTTAAAGGAAACTCGATGACTCGTCTTCGCGCCATCTGTACCGCGGTTGCACTGGTTTGCGCCAGCGGCCAGGTGCTTGCCGATACCGCCAGCCACAACGCCAGTGCCGAAGCTTTCCTGACGCTGGCTCACGCTGACAAGCTGGGTACCCCGGTGTACATGCAAGTGCAGCAAATGTTCGCCCAGCGCTTTGAACAGACCAAAGCCCCTGAGTCGAAGAAAGCCGTGCTCGAAACCTACCAAGCCAAGGCCAACGCCGCGCTGGACCAGGCCATCGGCTGGAACAAGCTCAAGCCCGACATGGTCAAGCTCTACACCAGCAACTTCAGCGAATCCGAGCTGAAAGATCTGGTTGCCTTCTACCAGTCGCCACTGGGCAAGAAAGTCCTGGAAAAAATGCCGCAGCTGACCCAGCAGTCGGCGCAGATGACCCAGGGCAAACTGGAAAGCGCGGTGCCAGTGGTCAACAAGCTGCTCGACGACATGACCAAAGAGCTGACCCCGGCCGCGGCGCCAGCCAAGAAGAAGTAAGCGGAGTTCGTGATGACCATGCAACAACGCATCGAATCGACGCTGGCCCTGTTACAGCCTGAGCACCTGCAAGTGCTCGACGAAAGCCACATGCACAGTCGCGGGTCACAGACCCACTACAAGGCGGTGGTGGTCAGCGCGCAGTTCGAAGGCCTGAACCGGGTCAAGCGCCACCAGAAAGTCTACGGCACGCTCGGCGAGCTGATGGGCGAGTTCCATGCGTTGGCGCTGCACACCTACACCCCGCAGGAATGGGCAGAGATCGACGGCGCCCCGGCGTCGCCGACCTGTGCCGGCGGTAGCAAGCACTGATTTTGGATGTGGCGGGATTTTTGTGGTGAGGGGATTTAGCGAAACGTCGCACCGCCCCGTTCGGCTGCGCAGCAGTCGTAAACCCTGTAACCACGGTCCTGGCAGAAGGAACGGGGCTGAATGGGTTTAGGGTTGCTTCGCCACCCAACGGGGATAAATCCCCTCGCCACAGGTTTTGTGTTGTCACAGAAGACTGAGCAAATCCAAAACACATCATGTTTTTGCTAGAATCCGCAACGCGCCGCTAAGCCGGCGCGTTTTTTTTTGAATCCGGTTCACCCTTTGCGAGGGTAGCCACCTGGAGAAATACCCATGACACAACCGATTGTCGTGGCGGCACTGTACAAGTTCGTCACCCTCGAAGATTACGTTGACCTGCGCGAGCCACTGCTGCAAGCGATGGTCGACAACGGCATCAAAGGCACTCTGCTGATCGCCGAAGAAGGCATCAACGGCACGGTTTCCGGCAGCCGCGAAGGTATTGACGGCCTGCTCGCCTGGCTCAAGAACGATCCACGCATGGTCGACATCGACCACAAGGAATCGTACTGCGACGAACAGCCGTTCTATCGCACCAAGGTCAAGCTGAAGAAAGAGATCGTCACCCTCGGCGTCGAAGGCGTTGACCCGAACAAGAAGGTCGGCACCTACGTCGAACCGCAGGACTGGAACGCGCTGATCAGCGACCCGCAAGTGCTGCTGATCGACACGCGCAACGATTACGAAGTGTCGATCGGCACCTTCGAAGGTGCCATCGATCCGAAAACCACCAGTTTTCGCGAGTTTCCCGACTACATCAAAGAACACTTCGACCCGGCCGTGCACAAGAAGGTCGCGATGTTCTGCACCGGCGGCATCCGCTGCGAGAAAGCCTCGAGCTACATGCTCGGCGAAGGTTTCGAAGAGGTTTACCACCTCAAGGGCGGCATCCTGAAGTACCTCGAAGAGGTGCCGCAGGAAGAAACCAAGTGGCGCGGCGACTGCTTCGTCTTCGACAACCGCGTCACCGTGCGTCACGACTTGACGGAAGGCGACTACGATCAATGTCATGCCTGCCGCACGCCGGTCAGTGTTGAAGATCGCGCCTCCGAGCACTACGTCGCCGGCATCAGTTGCCCGCACTGCTGGGACAAGCTCAGCGAGAAGACCCGGCGCAGCGCCATCGATCGGCAAAAACAGATCGAACTGGCCAAGGCACGCAATCAGCCACACCCGATCGGCTACAACTATAAGCAAGCATCCTCCGAGGCTTAACCATGTCTGCGCGCCTGCTCTATGTGATGGATCCGATGTGTTCATGGTGCTGGGGGTTTGCTCCGGTGGCCAAGGCACTGGTCGAGCAGGCGCAGGCAGCCGGGGTCGAGCTGCATCTGGTGGTTGGCGGTTTGCGCACCGGCAGCGGCTCGGCGCTGGAGCCGACCACGCGGCGCTACATTCTCGAGCACTGGCAAGCGGTCACCGAGGCCACCGGCCAGCCGTTCAAGTTCGATGGCGCGTTGCCCGACGGTTTTGTCTACGACACCGAGCCTGCCTGTCGCGCGATTGTCACCGCGCGCAGTCTGGCGCCGGATTGCGCGTGGACATTGGTCGGGTTGATCCAGCAGGCGTTTTACGCCGAAGGTCGCGATGTCTCTCAGGCCAGCGTGCTGGTCGAACTGGCGGAGCAGGCCGGTGTGCCGCGTATCGAATTCGCCGCGTTGTTCGATCATGCCGATCAGCACAAGGCGACCCAGGCTGATTTCACCTGGGTACAGGATCTGGGTATCGCCGGTTTTCCGACCCTGCTGGCCGAGCGCAACGGGCAACTGGCGCTGCTGACCAACGGCTATCAACCGCTCAGCGAGCTGTCGCCGTTGCTCGGCCGCTGGCTGGAGCGCGCGGCCTGTGTCTGACCGCGTCGATGACACGCCAGCCGTAGAGCGTGTCGACCGGCTGAGCTGGGCTGAAGTCCGGCGTCTGGCACTGCATCACAAGAAATCCCTGTGGATCGCCAACGGCGTAGCCGTGCTGGCGACGCTGTGCAGCGTGCCGATCCCGTTGCTGCTGCCGTTGCTGGTCGACGAAGTGCTGCTCGGCCACGGCGATGCCGCACTGAAAGTCATGAACCATTTTCTGCCGAGCATGTGGCAGCAGGCGGCGGGTTATATCGGCCTGATGCTGGTGGTGACCCTGACCTTGCGTTGCAGCGCCCTGTGTTTTGGCGTGTTGCAGTCGCGGCTGTTCGCGCGCCTGGCCAAGGACATCGTCTACCGCATTCGCGTGCGCCTGATCGAGCGGCTCAAACGCATTTCCCTCGGCGAATACGAAAGCCTCGGCAGCGGCACGGTGACCACGCACCTGGTCACCGATCTGGACACCCTCGACAAATTCGTCGGTGAAACCCTCAGCCGCTTCCTCGTCGCGATGCTGACCCTGGTCGGCACCGCCAGCATCCTCATGTGGATGCACTGGAAGCTGGCGCTGCTGATTCTGCTGTTCAACCCGTTGGTGATATACGCCACGGTGCAGTTGGGCAAGCGCGTCAAACACCTGAAAAAACTCGAGAACGACAGCACCTCGCGCTTCACCCAGGCACTGAGCGAAACTCTCGATGCGATTCAGGAAGTGCGCGCCGGCAACCGCCAGGGCTATTTCCTCGGGCGCCTCGGTTTGCGCGCGCAGGAAGTGCGCAACTACGCAGTCAACTCGCAGTGGAAAACCGACGCCTCGAACCGCGCCAGTGGTTTGCTGTTCCAGTTCGGCATCGACATCTTCCGCGCGGCGGCGATGCTCACCGTGCTGTTTTCCGATTTGTCGATCGGGCAGATGCTCGCGGTGTTCAGTTACCTGTGGTTCATGATCGGCCCGGTCGAACAGCTGCTCAATCTGCAATACGCCTACTACGCAGCGGGCGGTGCGCTGACGCGGATCAATGAATTGCTGGCGCGCGCCGACGAGCCGCAGTATCCCGGCGGCGTCGATCCGTTCAAGGGGCGCGACACCGTCGGCATCGAGGTGCAAGGCCTGAGCTTCGGTTACGGCGACGAGCTGGTGCTGGATCAGATGAACCTGTCGATCCTGCCCGGCGAAAAAGTCGCGATCGTCGGCGCCAGCGGCGGCGGCAAAAGCACCTTGGTGCAATTGCTGTTGGGCCTGTACACGCCAGCGGCCGGGACCATTCGCTTTGGCGGGTCGACCCAGCAGGAGATCGGTCTGGAGACGGTGCGCGAGAACGTCGCGGTGGTGCTGCAGCATCCGGCGCTGTTCAACGACAGCGTGCGCGCCAACCTGACCATGGGCCGCATGCGCAGCGACGAAGCCTGCTGGCAGGCGCTGGAAATTGCGCAAATGGCCGCGACCATCCGCGCGCTGCCCGCTGGTCTCGACAGCATCGTCGGGCGTTCCGGCGTGCGTTTGTCCGGCGGCCAGCGCCAGCGTCTGGCGATCGCGCGGATGATCCTCGCCGAGCCGAAAGTGGTGATTCTCGACGAAGCCACCTCGGCCCTCGATGCCGCCACCGAGTACAACCTGCACCAGGCGATGGCGAAATTTCTCCATGGCCGCACCACGCTGATCATTGCCCATCGCCTGTCGGCGGTGAAACAGGCGGACCGCGTGCTGGTGTTCGACGGCGGGCAGATCGCCGAGGACGGCGACCATCGCCAACTGATCGCCGACGGCGGTCTGTACGCCAAGCTCTACGGCAACTTGCAACAGCACTGATCGAAACCCTCGCCGACCTGTCAGAGGTTCTGCGCGCGGTGTAACGCCGCGCCTTGCCTTGAACGAGAACCCCACCTAGTCTCGTCATAGCGAATTCGCCCGGAAGGCGAGCGGGCAGTGCTCATGCAAGGACTCTCATGAAGCAAAAGCAGACTCTGGGAACACCACGGTTGTTGGGTATCGTCTGGCCCTTTATTGCTGTCGTGGTGTTCCAGGCATTACTGGGGGGCGTGAGCCTTTACGTGCTTTCGGCCGTGCGTGGCTACGTCGCTGGCGAAAGCCTGTGGTCCAAGGGCCAGAAAGACGCCATCTATTACCTCAACCTCTACGCCGACAGCCGTGACGAGGCGATCTATCGCAAATACCTGGCGGCGATCGCCGTGCCCCAGGGCGGGCACCAATTGCGTCTGGCTCTGGATCGTCAGCCGCCGGATCTGCAAGCGGCGCGCGAAGGCATTCTCAAGGGCGGTAATCATCCAGACGATGTCTCCAGCGTCATCTGGCTGTACCTCAATTTCCGCCACTACAGTTATCTGGAAACCGCGATCGATCGCTGGACGATTGGCGATGCCTATCTCGACCGACTGCACGAAGTCGCGCAGGAGATGCACCAAGGCATTGCGCAGAACCAGGCCAGTCCCGGCGATGTGCAGCGCTGGAAAGCACAGATCTTCGCCATCAACGATGCAGTCACCCCAGCGGCCAGGGCTTTCAGCGATGCCTTGGGCGAAGGCTCGCGGGTGATCATGCGCCTGCTGCTGTTCACCAATTTGGCTACCGCGCTGGGTCTGATCGCGCTGGCGCTGTGGCGCACGCACAAACTGCTCAAGCAGCGCCATGAGTTTGCCCAGGCGCTGCAACTGGAAAAGGATCGCGCGCATATCACACTGCAGTCGATTGGCGATGGCGTGATCACCACCGACGTCAACGGCGCGATCGATTACATGAACCCCGCCGCCGAGGCCATGACGCACTGGAAGGCCGAGCAGGCGGCAGGGCTGCCGTTGTCGGCGCTGTTCAACCTGCTCGACGATAACGCCCAGACCGAAGGGCTGACGTTGATCGAGCACATTCTCAGCGGCCAGCTCAGCGGCGGCAGCGAACATTCCAAGCTGATCCAGCGTCTGGACGGCAGCACCCTGTCGGTGACCCTGGTCGGCGCGCCGATTCGCAATGCCGGGAATGTCAGCGGCACGGTGCTGGTGCTGCACGACATGACCCAGGAGCGGCAATACATCGCCAATCTGTCCTGGCAAGCGACCCACGATGCCCTGACCGGGCTGGCCAACCGCCGCGAATTCGAATATCGCCTCGAACAGGCCTTGCACAAACTGACGCGCCAGCCCGGGCGGCACGCGCTGATGTTCCTCGATCTGGATCAGTTCAAACTGGTCAACGACACCTGCGGGCACGCGGCGGGCGATGAGTTGCTGCGGCACATCTGCACGCTGCTGCAATCAGACTTGCGCGAGGGCGATACCCTGGCCCGACTGGGCGGCGATGAATTCGGGATTTTGCTCGAGAACTGCCCGCCGGACATCGCCGAGAAGATTGCCGAAAGCCTGCGCCAGACCGTGCAGAACCTGCATTTTGTCTGGAAGGGGCGGCCGTTTTTGACCACCGTCAGTATCGGCCTGGTGCATGTCGCGCAGAATCCGACCACCCTTGAAGCCTCCCTGCGTGCGGCGGACATGGCCTGCTACATGGCCAAGGAAAAGGGCCGCAACCGCGTGCAGGTCTATCATGCGGACGACTCCGAACTGTCCATGCGCTTCGGTGAAATGGCTTGGGTGCAACGGCTGCACATGGCGCTGGAAGAAAACCGCTTTTGCCTTTATGCCCAGCAGATCGCGCCACTCAAGCCGCAACCCGGCCAGGCTGGACACATCGAAATTCTCCTGCGTTTGCATGATGAATCCGGGCGGATGATTTTGCCTGACAGCTTCATTCCGGCAGCGGAGCGATATGGTTTGATGACTCAGTTAGATCGCTGGGTAGTTGAAAATGTTTTCAAGGTTATTGCCCAGTGTATTGAACAGGAACATGAACTTCCTTTGGCGATGTGTGCGATTAATCTGTCAGGCATTACTATAGGAGATGACGCGTTTTTGCACTTCCTGCGGGAACAGTTTGTTAACTACGCTATACCGCCTGAAATGATTTGTTTTGAAATTACTGAAACCAGTGCAATCGCAAATCTTGGCAGTGCAATTCGTTTTATCAATGAACTCAAAGGCTTAGGCTGTCACTTTTCTCTGGATGACTTTTGTGCCGGAATGTCTTCATTCGCTTACTTGAAACATTTGCCTGTAGACTTCCTGAAGATCGACGGGAGTTTCGTTAAGGATATGCTGGACGACCCGATTAATCGGGCAATGGTCGAAGTGATCAATCACATCGGTCATGTTATGGGTAAGCGGACAATTGCCGAGTTTGTTGAAACTAACCAGATCGAACAGGCATTGCTTGAAATAGGTGTGGATTACGCTCAGGGGTATGTCATCGAGCGCCCGCAGTTATTTACCTGTGACAGTTTGCAAAGTCGCCCTGCCAGACCGCAGCCGTTGTTGCTCAAAGCGCCTGGCACGTTCCGTTGAAGTCTCTCGCCGATCCTTGCCATCACAACTCAAAAGGAGCCGAACAGTGATCGACACATTCAACCGAACCGGACCCCTCATGGAAGCTGCAAGTTATCCTGCCTGGGCGCAACAGCTCATCAAGGATTGCAGCGAGAGCAAGCGCCGGGTTGTCGAACATGAACTTTATCAGCGCATGCGCGACAACAGACTCAGCGCGAAAACCATGCGCCAGTACCTGATCGGCGGCTGGCCGGTGGTCGAGCAGTTTGCCTTGTACATGGCGCAGAACCTGACCAAGACCCGCTTCGCCCGCCATCCCGGCGAAGACATGGCGCGGCGCTGGCTGATGCGCAACATCCGCGTCGAACTCAATCACGCCGACTACTGGATGCACTGGAGTCGCGCCCATGGCGTCAGTCTCGAAGATCTCCAGGCCCAGCAAGTGCCGCCGGAGCTGCATGCGCTGAGTCACTGGTGCTGGCACACCAGCTCGGCGGATTCGCTGATCGTGGCGATTGCCGCGACCAACTATGCGATCGAGGGGGCGACCGGGGAGTGGTCAGCGGTGGTCTGCTCGACCGGGGTCTATGCGGCAGCGTTCCCGGAAGAGGACCGCAAGCGCGCGATGAAGTGGTTGAAGATGCATGCCCAGTACGACGATGCCCACCCGTGGGAAGCGCTGGAAATCATCTGCACCCTCGCTGGCATGAACCCGAGCAAGGCGTTGCAGGCCGAGCTACGGCAGGCGATCTGCAAGAGTTATGACTACATGTACCTGTTTCTGGAGCGGTGCATGCAGTTGGAGACTTCGGAACGCTTGCTGGTCAACCGCGAGCGCCGGACCGTAACCGAAAGCTGATCGAACTGTGGGAGCGAGCCTGCTCGCGAAAGCGGTGGGTCATGCAACGAATCGTTGTCTGACACTCCCTCTTCGCGAGCAGGCTCGCTCCCACAATGATTTTTAGCCGGCCATCGCCAGCCGGTTCCGCCCCTCGCGCTTTGCGACATAGAGGGCACTGTCGGCCCGGCGCAGCAAGCTGTCCGCCGACTCGCCCGGCAGTAACGTCGAGCATCCCAGGCTCACGGTGATCTCGATCAACTGGCCATCGGCAAAGTATTCCTCCGACTGCGTCGCCTGGCGCAAACGCTCGCCGACCATCGCCGCCGCTTCGCGACCGGTGTTGGACAGCAGGATCAGAAACTCTTCGCCGCCATAACGGAACACCATGTCGACGTTGCGCAGTTGCGCCTTGATCGACGCGGCAATGGCTCTGAGCACCTCATCACCGGCGCCATGCCCGTGGTCATCGTTGACCCGTTTGAAGTGGTCGATGTCGAGCATCAGTACCGACAGCGGCTGCGCATGGCGGCGCGACATGTCGATCTCGCGCTGCAAGGTCTGCTCCATGGCCACCCGATTGCCGGCACCGGTCAACGGGTCGCGTAAGGCACTTTGCGTCGCAGCGCGGTAGAGCAGGGCGTTGCGCATCGGGTACAGCAGGCAGGACAGCAGCGACTCGAGGTCGCCCTGTTCCTTGTCGTTGAAACGCTGATTGCGGCGGAAGACCAGCTCGCCCATGTGCTCGCCTTCGTGGCTCAGGGTGTAGCTGACCGAGTGGTGGCCGCGCGCGCCGAACTCCAGGCGCAAGTCGCTGGCCTGATGCACATAGCTCAGGGCGTCCAGTGGCACCAGGCGTTGGATTTCGCGGAAGAACAGGCCAAGGATGCGCTGAGGCTCCAGGCTGGTTTGCAGTTGCAGGCTCATTTGCTGACGCAGTTGCGCCAGGCTGGTCGGGCGCTCGATCAGCGCCGGTAGTTGACCGAAGCCCAGGCGCTGCAATTTGGCACTGTCAAAGTCAATTGCATGGGTCTGGGAAGGAGATTTCATATGGCGTGAGCCCCTAAGCAGTAAGTCTGTCTTACAGGCTGGGTGAGAGCGGCTATGGGCTGCGCGTCGTACTGATCCATCAGTCCCGTAGGACGTTTGGCGTAAGTTTAGTCTGCCGCAAGACGATCAGTCAGCTATCGAAATCGGCGTCTGCCCCATGGCCATCACACGGCATGTTTTGAGGGAATTTAGAGCGAAACCCGTGCCATTCGGTTCGATTTAATTTAAAGCTTTTCGAATCAATGACTTGCTGACATATGTCGGGCCGCCGCGCTGGGTTATTGGCGGCTTTGTAACGGTTATGAGCGGCAATGGGTTGCCGCGACAGCATTCTGCCGCGGCAACAAATGCGACGCATGGCGTTATTGGGCGTTGAAAGCCTGGCCATTGACGCCCGCGCTGTCCGGGCCCATCAGGTACAGATACACCGGCATGATCTCTTCCGGTGTCGGGTTGTTCAGCGGATTTTCCCCCGGATAAGCCTGCGCGCGCATGCTGGTGCGCGTACCGCCCGGGTTGATGCTGTTGGAGCGTACCGGCGCAACGCCTTCCACTTCATCGGCCAGGGTTTGCATCAGGCCCTCGGTGGCAAATTTCGACACACCGTAAGCGCCCCAATACGCGCGCGCCCTGCGCCCGACGCTGCTCGAGGTGAACACCACCGAAGCATCCTGGGACAGCTTGAGCAGCGGCAGCAGGGTGCTGGTCAGCATGAACATCGCGTTGACGTTGACCTGCATGACGCGCATGAAGTTTTCGCCGGAGAGTTGCTCGATCGGCGTGCGCGGGCCGATGATCGAAGCGTTGTGCAGCAGGCCATCGAGGTGGCCGAACTCGGTTTCGATCATCGCCGCCAGCTCATCATATTGATGGGGCAGGGCGGTCTCGAGGTTGAACGGGATAACCGCCGGTTGCGGGTGGCCGGCAGCCTCGATTTCGTCGTAGACCTCGGTCAGATTGGCTTCGGTCTTGCCCAGCAGCAACACGGTGGCACCGTGGGCGGCATAGGTTTTCGCCGCAGCCGCGCCGATGCCGCGCCCGGCACCGGTGACCAGAATGACCCGATCCTTGAGCAATTCAGGGCGAGCGGTGTAATCAAACATAAAAACCTCACAATCCATTTCATGAAGACCTGCTTCGCGCCTGTGGCGAGGGGATTTATCCCCGTTCGGCGGCGAAGCCGTCGCAAAACCTGTGTGTCACATCGCCTGGATAAAAGCGGGGGGCCGCTTCGCAGCCTAGCGGGGATAAATCCCCTCGCCACACAGGGAGCTTGCAGCAGTCAGGTCGGCCGCTTCGCAGCCTAGCGGGGATAAATCCCCTCGCCACACAGGGAGCTTGCAACAGTCAGGTCAGCAGCTGCACAGCGCGCTGTCGAGTACCTTGCGCAACTCCAGCGGGTGATCCACCACCACGTCCGCGCCCCAGTGCCGTGGGTTGTCATCCGGGTGGATGTAGCCGTAGGTCACCGCAGCGGTTTTGGTGCCGGCATCGCGGCCCGATTCGATATCGCGCAGATCATCGCCGATAAACAGCACGGTCGATGGATCCAGATCAAGCATCTTGCAGGCGAGGATCAGCGGCTCCGGATCCGGCTTGCTGTTCTTCACATGATCCGGGCAGATCAGCAGCGCCGAACGCTCGGCCAGCCCCAGACGCTGCATGATCGGCTCGGCGAAGCGCACCGGTTTGTTGGTGACCACGCCCCAGATCAGGTTGGCCTTTTCGATATCGGCGAGCAGTTCGCTCATGCCGTCGAACAGTTTGCTGTGCACCGCGCAACCGACCAGATAGCGCTCGAGAAACTCCAGACGCAGTTCTTCGAAGCCCGGCGATTCCGGATCCATCGAGAACGTCACCGCGACCATGGCCTTGGCCCCGCCGGAAATCTCGTCGCGGATGTGCTTGTCGTTGATCGGCGGCAGACCGCGATCGGCGCGCATCGCCTGGCAGATGGCGATGAAGTCCGGCGCGGTGTCGAGCAGGGTGCCGTCCATGTCGAAAAGTACCGCTCTGATGGCCATCGGCTTATTCCTCGCGCAGGGTCTGGATCATGTAGTTGACGTCAACGTCGTTGGCCAGCTTGTAGTGCTTGGTCAGCGGGTTGTAGGTCAGGCCGATGATGTCCTTGACGGTCAGGCCAGCCATGCGGCTCCACGCGCCGAGCTCGGAGGGGCGGATGAATTTCTTGAAGTCGTGGGTGCCGCGTGGCAGCAGCTTCATGATGTATTCGGCGCCGATGATCGCGAACAGATACGCCTTCGGGTTGCGGTTGATGGTCGAGAAGAACACCTGGCCGCCCGGCTTGACCATGCGGAAGCAGGCACGGATTACCGAGGATGGATCCGGCACGTGCTCGAGCATTTCCAGGCAGGTGACCACGTCAAACTGCTCGGGCATTTCGTCGGCGAGGGCTTCGGCGGTGATCTGCCGGTATTCGACGCTGACCCCGGATTCCAGCTGATGCAGTTGTGCGACCGCCAGTGGCGCTTCGCCCATGTCGATGCCCATCACCGTGGCGCCGCGCTGGGCCATGGCTTCGCTGAGGATGCCGCCGCCGCAGCCGACGTCGAGGACTTTCTTGCCGGCCAGATTGACTCGCTCGTCGATCCAGTTGACCCGCAGCGGGTTGATGTCGTGCAGCGGCTTGAATTCGCTTTCGCGGTCCCACCAGCGATGGGCCAGGGCCTCGAATTTGGCGATTTCGGCGTGGTCGACGTTGCTCATGTTCAATTCCTCGAAAAACCTGAAAAGGGCTGTAGCCGCGGATATAGCGCCGCGGTGTTTACGATTCGGTGTGGCCGCTGATGCGCTGGCCCCAGTGGCGGGCGGTCGCGCCCAGCTGTTGTTCGTCCATGCGGGTCAGACGCCGGTCGTCAAGCAGTTGCTTGCCGGCGACCCACAGGTGTTTCACGCAATCACGCCCGGTGGCATAAATCAGCTGCGACACCGGGTCATACACCGGTTGCTGCGCCAGACCGGACAGGTCGAAAGCGACGATGTCCGCGGCTTTGCCAATCTCGAGCGAGCCGACCTGCGCCTCGATCCCCAATGCGCGCGCACCATTGAGGGTGGCCATGCGCAAGGCGCGATGGGCGTCCAGCGCCGTGGCAGAGCCGGCCACGGCTTTGGCCAGCAGGGCAGCGGTGCGAGTTTCGCCGAGCAGGTCGAGATCATTGTTGCTCGCCGCGCCATCGGTGCCGACGGCAACGTTCACCCCAGCCTGCCACAAACGTTCGACCGGGCAGAAGCCGCTGGCCAGTTTCAGATTGGATTCCGGGCAGTGGATCACGCTGCTGTTGCTTTCTACCAGCAGCGCGAGGTCGTCATCGCTGATCTGGGTCATGTGCACCGCCTGGAAGCGCGGGCCGAGCAGGCCAAGGCGACCCAGGCGCGCCAGTGGCCGTTCGCCGGTTTGCTCGACGGCCTGCTGCACTTCGAATGCGGTTTCATGCACATGCATGTGGATCGAGGCGTCCAACTCCTCGGCGATGACCCTGATTTTTTCCAGGTTCTCATCACCGACGGTGTAGGGTGCATGCGGGCCGAAGGTGATCTTGATGCGCTCGTGATGCTTGAGATCGCCGAACAATTCGACGCCCTGACGAATGGCTTCGTCGGCACTGCTGGCGCCGGGGATCGGGAAATCGAGGATCGGAATGGCGATCTGCGCGCGGATACCGCTGTTGTGTACGCGCTCGCTGGCGACTTTCGGGAAGAAATACATGTCAGAGAAGCAGGTGATGCCGCCCTTGATCTGCTCGGCGATGGCCAGATCGGTGCCGTCGCGGACGAAGTCCTCATCGACCCATTTGCCTTCGGCCGGCCAGATATGATTTTCCAGCCAGGTCATCAGCGGCAGATCGTCAGCCAGGCCACGGAACAGCGTCATCGCCGCGTGGCCGTGGGCATTGATCAGTCCCGGCGCCAACAGAACATCCGGCAGTTCACGGATTTCTGTCGCGTTACACTTCAACGCTTCGGCGCGCGGGCCGATAAACACGATGCAACCGTCACGGATGCCCAGGCCGTGCTCCTTGAGCACCACGCCTGCAGGTTCGACGGGGACCAGCCAGGTCGGCAGCAATAACAGGTCGAGCGCAATGGCAGGTTTCGGCATCGAGGGTCGGTTCCAGTGCTTTTGTAAAGGATGGCGAAGTATACCCGAGCGTCTTCGCGGGGGGATCGCT
>Ga0308168_1000930_pt1 | contig 29817 bp, 26 predicted proteins | sample PhyCR2_FD_202133 | JGI IMG/M metagenome (GOLD analysis project Ga0308168, IMG submission 202133) | Phyllosphere microbial communities from UC Gill Tract Community Farm, Albany, California, United States - DLSLRC.R2 | ecosystem: Host-associated > Plants > Phyllosphere > Unclassified | place: USA...
CCCTAGTCGTAAAACATTAATTATATTAACATTGAAAGTTAACAATTAATGCTACCCGCCCTTAAGGAGAATAGTAATATTATGGAGCAGTTGAATACTCAACTTTTTTTATGGCTTAATGCGACTCCAGATTCTCCCCATTGGTTGATTAATTTCGCCACCATTTTAGCTAAAGATGTTATCGGTATCATTCCGTTACTCGTCGGCGGTCTGTGGCTCTGGTCACCTAAAAATTGCTTAGACTCGCGCCGTGAGTTGGTACTTAAGACGGCGACCGCTTTACTCTACGCTATCGTATTTTCCTTCGTTATCGGTGTGATATTCCCACACCCTCGTCCCTTCGCGATTGGCTTGGGATACCATTGGTTGAATCACTCTGCAGATACCTCTTTCCCAAGCGATCACGGTACCTTTATCTTTACCTTCAGTTTAGCTTTCCTATTCTGGCATCGCGCCTGGTCGGGCATTGCACTGCTTGCCGTTGGCGTGTTAATTGCGTGGTCACGTATTTATCTTGGTGTGCACTGGCCGCTCGATATGGTCGGTGGACTGCTGGTGGGAATGATTGGCTGTTTATCGGCCGAGCTGGGTTGGCGATTTTATGGGCAAACACTTTTAAGCTTCGCTCATAAAGTGTATCGCCAACTGTTTGCCTTACCGATCCGCTGGGGTTGGACACAAGATTAATGATTGTTTGAGACAAAAAAGCCAGGAAATGGACTAACTCCATAATCCTGGCTTTTTTTATGGTCGCTATTGCCTACTCATTAGAACCATTTGGCAAACAGTGCAGAGATATGGAGCCAGACGTAATCAACTAATCGACTGAATATTCCACCCTCTTTCACATCTTCTAATACTACTAGAGGTTTCTGATCGACAACTTTCCCGTTGATTTGGAAATTCACTTGGCCGACCACCTGTCCTTTAGTCAGCGGGGCGGAAAGCTGATTTTGGTTTAATGTATAATCGGCCTTTAGCGCATTCACCTGACCTTTAGGAACGGTAACAGAAGCGTTATCCATTACGCCCAGCGCTGCCTGCTTCGTCTCGCCAAACCAGACTTTAGTCTGTACGAAGGGTTTACCAGCTTTAATAGGCGACAACGTTTCGAAGTTTTGGAAGCCCCAATTCAACAATTTTTCGCTTTCACGAAAACGGATAGTGTCGGTATTCGCACCCAGCACCACTGAAATGAGGCGCATATTGCCGGATGTCGCAGAAGCCACTAAATTATTACCCGCTCCTGAGGTGTATCCCGTTTTAATCCCATCAACGTTCAGCGATGAATTCCACAATAGACGGTTGCGGTTAGGTTGACGAATATTATTGAAGCTAAACTCTTTCTCTTTATTCAGTGCGTATTCTTCCGGTACATCACGGATTAAGGCTTGACCAATCAGTGCCATATCACGTGCGGTACTGTATTGGCCAGGCTCATCGAGTCCATGCACAGTGGTGAAGTGGGTGTTTTTAAGGCCAAGCTTTTGACTGTAATTATTCATTAAGCCAATAAAGGTATCTTGGCTGCCCGCGACATAATCAGCAAGTGCGATACAGGCGTCATTTCCCGATTGAATAACGACCCCGCGATTAAGATCAGCCACAGAGACCTGTGAACCGGGTTTCAAGAACATCACCGACGAGCCACGCAGTTTTGGATTCCCCGTGGCCCACGCGTCTTGACCAATGGTCACGTTATCCGTCGACTTAATTTTTCCACTTTTCAATGCTTGACCTACCACATAGCTGGTCATCATTTTGGTTAAACTGGCAGGATCCAGTCGATCATCGGCATGCGATTCGGTGAGAACTTTACCGCTATCATAATCCATCAGCACCCATGCTTTAGCCTCAACCTGCGGAGCATTAGGTTGAGGGTCAGCAAAAGCAATGCTTGGGGCAATAATCAATACAGCAAGTAACGCTGGGCGAAGCGGGCTCGACATCTTTAATGGGCGCATTATTTTTACTCAATCCTAATTAACTCGTTGAAATCGAGGATATCCTGACAGAGTGTCAGTATCTACAGTCGTGTTAAAAGATTTACAATTTTTTTTCAACGTTGAGTCTCTCATCATGGCACGCTAAGACGCACAAACCCGTAATTGCCATGCTGATTGATCAGACTAAGCCCTATTATCACCGCGAAAAGAAGATGCTCCTCCACTCAGCAAACGTTACTAACGTGTTACTCTATAGTCAAATACCCCATTGAACGAGGTTAAGATGGAACCTTTTACCGCGGACCTACTCTCCGTCGAAGATGCCCAAGCACTTTTACTCGGTGACCTCTCCCCGCTTATTTCCTCACAAACCCTGAACATTAATGAGGCCTTGGGTTGGGTGACGGCCGAGCCGATTATCTCTCCACTCAATGTACCCAGTTTCGATAATTCAGCGATGGATGGCTATGCTTTACGGCTGTCTGATCTCCACGCCGTTGAGACTTTACCGATTGCGGGTCAGGCGTTTGCTGGTAACCCCTATCCGGGTTCCCTGCCCGCCGGTCACGTTGTCCAAATTATGACCGGAGCACCGATTCCCGAAGGTTGTGAAGCCGTTATTATGCAAGAGCAGACCGAAAGGACGACACAAGGTATTCAGCTGAAATCAGCCGTAAACGCTGGGCAAAATATTCGACGAGTGGGTGAAGACATTCGTCAAGGACACGTCGTACTTGAGGCTGGTGTCCGCCTTAAAGTGAAAGATCTTCCTCTACTGGCGTCTTTAGGTATACAAAACGTTAAGGTCACACGCCCTCTCCGCGTAGCGATTTTTTCGACCGGAGATGAGCTGGTCTTACCAGGAAACCCTCTCGCGGCTGGGCAGATATACGACACTAACCGTTTTGCGATCTCACTCATGCTACAACGTCTAGGCTGTAATGTGATCGACCTAGGCATTATCCCGGATAATAAACCGTCACTGACCGACGCTTTCCACCGCGCGGATCATCAGGCTGATTTGGTCATTAGTACTGGTGGCGTATCGGTAGGGGCTGCTGACTATACCCGTGATGTGCTATTAGAGTGCGGGGACATTACGTTCTGGAAGTTAGCGATGAAACCCGGTAAGCCTTTCGCCTGCGGACGATTACGCGAAAGTCTATTTTGTGGGTTACCCGGTAATCCAGTTTCAGCTGTGGTGACTTTTTGTCAGCTGGTCTACCCAATGATCCTCCGATTACAAGGGATCACTGCTGCGCCTTTCACTTCCTTCACTGCAACCTTGACTGCCCCAATCACTAAGCAACCGGGCCGAACCGAATTCCAGCGTGGATATTATAGATCTCAGCACGGTGAAATCCACGTCACAGCGGATGAGAAACAGGGTTCGCATATGTTCAGTACCTTTACGCATGCCAACTGTTTTATCTGCTTGCCGCGTGAATCGGGTTCACTCTCACAAGGTGAGAAAGTGACGATCCAGCCCTTCCCCGAATTTTTAGACGGTGCATGATGCCTTTATCTGATAATGCGTTATTACGCTACGACCGGCAAATAGCCCTAAAAGATTTTGATATTGATAAGCAGCAACAGCTCGCCGCAGCAAACGTTATGATTGTAGGAATGGGAGGGTTAGGCTGCGTTGTGGCGACTTATTTAGCCTCAAGTGGCATCGGCCAGCTAACATTAGTTGATCCCGATACCGTCAGCCTCTCTAACCTTCCTAGACAGATACTCTTCACTGAGACCGACTGCGGGAAAGCGAAAGTTAAGGTGGCACAACATCAGCTCGCCTTGCGTAATCCAGAGTGTCGAGTCAGTATTATGCAGCAAGCTGTCGATGAATCCAGTGAATGGCAGGCACGCTGTGCTGAACAGCAGATAGTTATCGATTGCACCGACCAGCTTTCGAGCCGCCAGCAGATAAATCGTCATTGTTTTGCGACCTCTACTCCGCTTATTTCAGGCGCAGCTATCCGAATGGAAGGTTGTGTGATCAGCTTTACTTGGCAGAAGGACGAGCCTTGCTACGAGTGTCTTAGCCATTTTTTTGGCGAACCTATCGGTAGCTGTGTAGAAAATGGCGTGATGGCACCGCTGACTGGAATTATCGGGAGTTTACAAGCAATGGAAGCGATTAGGCATTTGACCGAGTATGGCAATACCACACAAGGCCGGTACCTGCTTTACGATGCGATGAATTTCAGCTTTACCTCGTTAAAGGTAAAGCGAAATCCACACTGTGTGCTTTGTGCCTAACCTCAATAAGCGTTAGGCACAGTGTTCACTAGTTGATACCTTGTGAATTGAGATAATCTTCATAATTACCGGTAAAGTCGCTGACTTTACCAGGTTTAATTTCCAGAACCCGAGTGGCTAAGGAGCTGACAAATTCGCGGTCATGTGAAACGAAGATCAGAGTCCCTTCGAACATTTCTAGTGCCATATTCAACGATTCGATGGATTCCATATCTAAGTGGTTCGTAGGCTCATCCATAATTAAGATATTCGGTTTTTGCATCATTAATTTACCGAATAGCATCCGCCCCTTTTCCCCTCCAGATAGCACTTTAGCCGGCTTTTTTATATCGTCTTGGCTAAATAGCAAACGACCCAGCACACTTCTTACTGATTGCTCGTCATCACCTGCTTGCATCCATTGGCTCATCCAGTCAAAAACCGTTAAGTCGTTAGCAAATTCGTATTCATGGTCTTGAGCGTAATAGCCAATTGAAGCATTTTCAGACCATTTAACACTGCCACTTTCTGGCGTAACATCACCAACTAACGTTTTAAGTAACGTGGTTTTACCGATACCGTTGGCACCAATAATCGCTAATTTCTCTCCGACTTCGAGTAAAAGACTCAGTTTAGAAAATAGCGGTCCGTTATCGAATCCTTTAGTTAACGCTTCAACTTCTAAAGCATTACGGAATAGCTTTTTATCTTGTTCGAAACGGATAAAGGGATTTTGGCGGCTCGACGCTTTAACTTCGTCTAATTTAATTTTATCGATCTGTTTCGCGCGCGACGTCGCTTGGCGTGACTTCGATGCGTTAGCACTGAAGCGGCTAACGAAAGATTGTAGTTCTGCAATTTGTGCTTTCTTCTTAGCATTATCAGAAAGTAGGCGCTCACGAGATTGCGTAGCCGCAGTCATGTATTCATCGTAGTTACCTGGATACACACGAATTTCGCCATAATCCAAATCGGCCATATGGGTGCAGACCATATTTAGGAAGTGACGGTCGTGCGAAATAATAACCATCGTACTATCACGCTCATTTAACGTTTGTTCTAACCAGCGGATCGTATCGATATCTAAGTTGTTGGTCGGTTCATCTAATAGCAGAATATCAGGGTTAGAAAAAAGTGCTTGGGCAAGTAATACACGCAGCTTCCAGCCTGGAGCGACTTCGCTCATTGGACCATAATGTAAATCGACCTCAATTCCGACACCCAGTAGCAGTTCTCCCGCACGCGCTTCAGCGCTGTAGCCATCCATTTCACCGTACAGAACTTCGAGATCGGCGACCTTATAGCCCTCTTCTTCACTCATTTCCGGCAATGCGTAAATACGGTCCCTTTCTTGCTTGATTTGCCATAACTCATCATGGCCCATTATCACTGTATCCAAGACGCTGAAGGCTTCAAAAGCAAACTGGTCTTGGCGTAGCTTACCAATACGCTCATTCGTATCTTGCGCAACATTACCCGCCGTTGGTTGTAAATCACGTCCCAAAATTTTCATAAAGGTTGATTTGCCGCTACCGTTTGCGCCAATTAACCCATAGCGGTTACCTCCGCCAAATTTTACAGAAATATTTTCAAATAGTGGTTTACTACCAAATTGCATGGTTACGTTATTGGTTACTAACACGATTAAGCCTTTTAATTAATGGGGTTGGGCAATGATGGAGTATGACTTGACAGAATTTACCGCTGTGTCATCACGACATGATAAGGCGATTATAACTCATCTGGAAAAATTCTCTGAATATTACAGAAAGAAAAACAATAAAAAAACCAGCGCAAGCGCTGGTTCTTAAGGAGCACTGAAGCTTAGATTAAGAAGCTATCCAGTGATTTACCTTCGTCCAGCGCTTTTTTGATAGCGGCTGGAGTACGGCCTTGACCTGTCCAAGACTTCTTCTCACCATTCTCGTCAGTATACGCATACTTAGCAGGGCGAGGTGCACGTTTAGCACGTTTTTTACTTGTCTCTGCTGCGCCTAATAATTCGCTTGGGTCGATACCTTCGGCCGCTAATAATTCGCGATATTTAGAAAGCTTTTCCGCTTTCTCACGGTTTAATTCTTCTTCAGCTTCAATTTCTTCACGACGTTCGGTCACGACAGTCGTTAATTTTTCTAAAATCTCTTCCAGATCAGTTAACTCAACTTCGCGAGCTTGCGCGCGGAGTGTACGGATATTGTTCAGTAGTTTAAAAACGTCGCTCATTATTTTTCCCTTTCTATAAACTTTAAAAATCACAATAATGCCAAGGTTACCGAAATTAGTTTAGAAAATAAATAGAAAATTAGAAAATATTAATTCTAAAAATAAATATTATTTCAAGGTAAGGAGATCTGACACCTTCATTACAAATTCATTACTTTTGAAATTGTTAAATCATTAAATGCTTTTAATCTAACATCGGAATATACTTTATTTAGTAAAAACCAGTTTCAGATAATTCTGGTACTGATTCCATTCAAAAATTGTGTTCATTACTTTCTCTTATAGTGTAAAAGAATCTTGATTAATTAACATAATTTTCAGAAGAAAATTAATACGTCTTGAGGTTGGGTAACAATAACGACGAAAGAACAGCGTTAAAATGACGAGGGAATAATAGTCGTAATCACTAATTATCCCCTACTCTTTATAAGGAAAAGACCGATTTCTCGCAGCTTATTTTAGAGATTATTTTTTTTGGCGATAAATGCTTTGAAAACGGCTAAGGTCTCATCGCTAACATGGTGTTCGATCCCTTCAGCGTCACAGTGCGCGACTTCCGGCGAAATTCCTAGACTTAATAAAAATTCTTCAACTATTGCATGGCGCTCTCGGCTCTGCTGAGCCAGACTTTCGCCTTCTTGGGTTAGAAATACTCCACGATATGGGATTTGCTGAATAAGCCCCGCAGCCGCTAAACGTTTCAACATTTTTGCGACGGTGGGTTGTGAAACACCTAATCGTGCAGCCATATCTACCTGACGGACTTCGCCAAACTCATGAATAAGATCAGAAATTAACTCAAGGTAGTCATCGATAAGTTCACGTCGATGCGCTTCTCTAACCTGTTTAAACCCTTCAACATGGTTTTCTAGATCTTTAATTGGGCCAATTGTTGGCTTTACACGAGTGTTAGGGTGATTCATCGAAATTCCTTACAAAGGCCAATGTCGACATTGCCGACCATGCTCACTATCTTAAACGAGATGAGATCAAGCTCAACCCTTTTCTCACATAGCATTGGCTAAAAAATATAGCCTGTGCTATAAATTATTAACGTTGACTATTCTGTCATCATTGTTGAGGAGGTCGAGCTATGCGTTGTAACCAAGAACACCCTCAGACATCGAGTCGTGCTCAATCCTCGCCTGTCCAGTCGTCTTTGTACGGCTACGCGACACTCTCTCCTTTTCAATTACGCCTATACCTCTTAAAACGCTTACTACGCATTTTCTACAGGTAAAAAAAAACGACCCAAAAGGGTCGTTTTTTTGGAACTGTACAATTAGAAGCTGTAACCAACACCAGCGATCCAAGTACCAACGTCCACGTTACGGATACGGCTTTGCTCGTAACCAACGTCAAGTGCAACGTTTTCCCACGGGTTGAATTGCAGACCAGCACCGTAAGCTACGCCGACATCGCTGTTGCTTTTGCTGTTGTAGCCTGCAGCACCGTGACCTTCAGCGTTGTTTTGAACGCGACCGATACCGATACCTACAACACCGTAGATGCTCGCCCAGTCATTCAGACGGTAAGCTGGACCTGCAGTGATGCCGTAGTACTGACCTTTACGGTAGTCATTAACGTTTTTGTTAGAATCTTTCTCAGTGTAAGTGAAAGATGCGATCCAACCTAGTGGGTTAGACTCATCTTCGTAACGGTATTTTAAGTTGAAACCGTTAGCTTTGTTTAAAACACCTTGGTAATCGCTTTGTGCGTAACCACCAGTAACGGTGCTTTTAGCCATTGCAGAACCTGCAGAAACGGCGAGTAAACAAGCTAAAGCTGAAAGACATGCAATTTTTTTCATAATAACCTCAATGTGAAATTACTTTTATTTTTACTGACAACAGATGAAATATAACAAAAAAAAGTAAGAAACTCTGCTCGAATTTTGTTGTCCAACCCCGAGCAACATGTAACATAACGTGTACATTATCACTTATCTTACTGATAAATATGACTTAATTTCCCAAAAAAAGCACCTTATTTTTTTTATAAAATAACAAATCTTTAAGCATATTCTGAATCTCTATAGCTATTTCTTCACGTTTCAATACAATTCTACCCTACCATTCACCAGATTTGAGCTCTCTATGACCACTCTGCAAAAAGGTGCTGCATCGGTATTTTATCCAATCGGCCTGCTGCTCATTGCCATGTTTACCTTACAAGGTGCAGCCTCTTTGGCTAAGTCATTATTCTCTGAAGTGGGTGCCCCAGGTGTTGCGGCGTTACGTTTAGGTCTTTCTACGATAATGTTGTGGGGGATGTTTAAACCTTGGCGATTAACGTTTTCCCCCGAACAACGTCGGCCATTAATTTTTTATGGCCTCGCCCTAGGTGGGATGAATTTCCTCTTTTATATGGCCTTGCGGACTATTCCGTTAGGAATCGGCGTCGCGTTGGAATTCGTTGGACCGCTAACGCTTGCACTTGCTAATTCTCGCAAACTCACCGATTTTTTATGGATCATTATCGCCGTAAGCGGTCTGTGGATGTTACTGCCGGTGCACGGTGGCGCCAATAATATTGATCCGCTCGGGGCGTTTTTTGCTTTGGCGGCAGGTGCCTGTTGGGCTATCTACATTATATTTGGTCAAAAAGCCGGGGCGGAACATGGTGCGGCAACGGTAGCGGTGGGATCACTCATCGCCTCGTTGGTCTTTGTGCCCACCGGACTCGTCATGGCAGAACCCGGTATTTGGCATTGGTCCATTATCCCTGTCGGGCTATTGGTAGCGTTACTTTCGAACGCGATACCTTATTCCTTGGAAATGATGGCATTAACGCGTTTACCTGCGAGAGTATTTGGCACGCTAATGAGTATGGAGCCGGCTGTTGCTGCTTTCTCAGGATTTTTATTTCTCAATGAACACTTAACCCTTACCCAACTTGCCGGGCTATTGGCAATAGTATTGGCTTCTGCAGGGTCGGCGTTGACCATGAAACCGAAGTCTGGCCGCATCAAACGCATTAAGATTAAAAAGAAAAATCATTCTCATTAGGGTTAAATTATTCAGTCTATCTCACTAATAGGCCAGACCTTGCTGCAGTTTTTTAATGCACTGCTATACTGGTCATAGTTGATTTCAATTAGGTTCATAACAAGAAGGAATTTTTCATGAGTACTGCTAAACTTGTTAAAACAAATAATACTGAACTTCTTTACACCCGCAATGACGTGTCGGATGAAGATAAAGCCGCAACGATTCAAGTATTAAACAAAATCGTGGTTGAACTGATTGATCTTTCACTGATTACCAAGCAAGCGCACTGGAATATGCGCGGTGCTAATTTTATGGCTGTTCATGAGATGCTTGATGGATTCCGCACTGCTATCACTGAGCACCAAGATAATGTGGCCGAACGTGCCGTACAGTTGGGTGGCGTCGCATTGGGTACCACCCAAGTGGTTAACGACAAAACGCCATTAAAAAGCTACCCACTGAACATCCACAATGTTCAAGATCACTTAGTTGCTTTAGCAGAGCGCTATGCATTGGTTGCGAACGATGTACGTAAGGCGATCAACGATGTCAATGATGAAGATACCGCAGATATCTTCACCGCCGCCTCGCGCGATCTAGATAAATTCTTATGGTTTATCGAAGCAAATATCGAGTAATAACTCGCGAAGCCAGCTTAGGCTGGCTTCATCAATGCTTTTCTTTCTCGCTTGGTATGAAAACTCCACACCAACAGTCGACTCTTTTTATTCCCCTGCCCCATCTCTATTTCTTTAACTACTGGCACAGACTTTTGCCTTAATATTTTTCTTAACGTACCTAAACTCCGCTGCTTGGCGACCAAGGTCGTAAACCATAATACTTGGTTTTTATAGACTACGCTTTCGTCAATCATCTGGCTAACAAAGCCAATCTCTCCGCCCGGACACCACAGTTCATGGTAACGTCCGGCAAAATTGAGCTGCTCAGTCGCAAGGCCTAAGTGATTATTTTTCCTCGCTGTACCTTGTGCCGCAGCCTGCGCCGAGGTATGAAACGGGGGATTACATAAGGTCGCATGATAAAACTCATAAGGCTGTATAATACCGTCGAAAATTTTACGTGAGTCTTTTTGCCTTCTTAAGCGAATCGCTCGCGTCAATCCTGTATTCATGGCTAACAATTGTTGTGCCGCGCGAATCGACTCAGGCTGACAATCACTGCCCGTAAATCGCCAACCGTATTCGGCGTTACCGATTAGCGGATAAATACAGTTCGCGCCACAACCAATATCCAAAACGGAAATCTCGGGTCCATAGGGGGTTGGCAAGTCGTCGGCCAAACAATCCGCTAAATGGTGGATATAATCGGCTCGACCCGGTATGGGTGGGCATAGGTGATCATCGGGTAACATCCACTCTACTTGATACCAATGTTTTAACAGCGCTTTATTTAACAGCTTAACGGCTTCAGGCTCGCCGAAGTTTAGGCTCTCTTTACCGGTGGGCGTCAGAGTCGACCAGGTTTTGAGGCTAGGCTCCAACCTAAAGAGTGCCGTTAAATCATAATGGCCTTGATAACGATTTCTAGGGTGCATCAGTAACCTTGCTCCGTAAGCCATAAATCCGCATCGCGCTGTGAACCAAAACGTCCGCAAACGACTAAGCAGCTGATCATTTGCTCGCGAAGTGGCAGTGGAATCGCAATGTGTTTATCTAACACTGCCTGCATCCACGCTATTGTGGTCGCAATCTCTTTGTTCGCAGCCAATGGCGTTTGTGCAGGCACACCACGCACTAGGATTTCTAAGGTTTCGTTCGCCTCAGTATCGACATAGTGCATTGCCGAAGGTCGTTGCGGATTGAGATAGACTTCGCCCTCACACCCGTTAGAGACCAGTGCCTTAGCCTGAATATCACGGAAGAATTGTGTCACTTTAGGTAGATATTCAGGATGTGACACGCTGGTCATCCGCACTCCAGCCTGTGCAACAAAGGGTGAAATAAGTTTCGCCAAGGTATGAGCGCTATTACGCAGACCGAGATGCCACCTTAAGTCGAGCTGCTTCGCTAAAGGGGGGCATAGCGTATCGATTGTCATAAACGAGAACCCCGTCTCTAACAGCTGTTGATGACTTTCAGCAATATCACCTGCCGGGTTGATACCCATTGCCGCAAGGATCGCTGCGCTAGTAATTCGCGTCGGGTCATTATGGACACCGTGTAGAAAGACATTCACCCCACACTTATGCAGTAACAACGCTAAAAGGGGCGTCATATTCGCTTGGCGACGAGCGCCATTATAGCTCGGAATGATTAAGGTATTCGGTAAGGCTGGCCATTGTGGTAAAAATGCCTCCAGTCCTCGGTAGAAACCCAGTAATTCTTCTTCTCCCTCTCCTTTAATCCGTAAAGCGATTAAGATCGCCCCGAGAGAGAGATCATCAACCTCATCCTTTAATATCGCGCCATAAAGCGCCGCCGCAGTCTCTTCGTCAAGATGGCGAGCATGCAGTTTGCCACGACCAATCTCTTTAATTACTTGTTTAATATCCATGAGTTCTCTACTTACGCGATGTACGACGACGGACTGTTTTCTGCTTTAACGCTGAAGGTACTACGCTAGCATCACTCGGCGCAAATTTTGGCTGTTCAATTGGAAAGACGGGCAGCGAGGCCAAGAGTCTGCTTCCGTATTGACGTGTTATCAACCGACGATCATAAATAATAATTTCACCGTGGCAATGATGGCTGCGTATTAATCTGCCGACTTGCTGGATTAACGTGAATGAAGCAGTGGGTAAACTCTGACTTTCGAAAGGATAGCGTTGTCTACTCTTAAGCCACTCACCTTCTGTTACGATCACTGGACTATCAATGGGGGCAAACGCAATTTTGTGAATGTGAACCGCCGTCAGTAAATCCCCTTTTAAGTCCAGCCCTTCCGCAAAAGATTGCAAACCAATCAGAATACTTTGTTTCCCTGCTAGCACTCGCTCACGATGCAGTGCGATCAATCGCGTGCGCGGTTGGTCACCCTGTACTAACATCGCTAAGCGTTTATCGCTCATCAAGGTGACGAATTGCTGCAATGCACGCATGCTGGAGAAGAGGACTAAAATCCCTTTATGATTCGATTCCACCAGCGTCTGACGGAAAATCCCTGCCATTTCAGTAAGGTGTAATGCTTCGTGTTGGAAATCAGGCTCATACTGCATCTGCGGGATGATCAACTTACCCTGCTGGGCATGATTGAAAGGACTCTCTAAGCAGACAAAGCGGTCAGTGGCTTTTTCGCTTAACCCAGAGAGTTCCTGAAAGCGATTGAAAGTATTGAGGCTGCGCAGAGTAGCCGAGGTTAAAATAGTGTGCGGAACCTTTGACCAAAGGATATTCTCAAGCTGCGTACTGACACGGATGCCCGCACAATGTAACCATAATTGCGGTTTATCCTCCGCTGTCTCTAAGGTTGCCCATTTCGATACTGGCGCCCCAGACAGTTGTCGCAATGCCGCTAGGCGCCATAATTTTGACTGCGCTTCAAAATGGCCAAAAAAACGATTGAGTTGCAGCATGCCTCGGTGAATCCGCACCATATCTGCTTTGCCAGTTTGTTCGCCCAAGAAATTTAATAGCGTCTCTGCTGCCGCACGTAATCCGTCATAAAGTTTATACAGCTGTTCACATTGCTCTCTGAGCGCGTCCGGTAGTTCCCCCATCACAAATCGATAACTCTGCTCCGGCGCAGCCTTAACCTGAGGTAATAAAGCCTGTGTAAAGGCCATGACTAACTCGTCAATCGCTTCTCGGTGGGCCGCCAATCGTTCGGGCTTCGCCAGTGCTGGCGGGGATTTCAGCGTAAATTGCGCAGTGATCTGCTCAATCGTTTTTGCAAATAGATCGAGTTGGAGACCTAAACTACTCGGCGTAATCTCCGCGCTGATCTCTAAGGCATCGCGCGCAACATCGGGAAGATGATGTCCTTCATCCATAATCAGCAATAAATCTTTCGCGGGAGGTAATACGGAGTCGCTCTCTAAGGCCGCCATCACCAAAGCATGGTTGGTGATCACCACGTCAACACTGTCAATATCACGCCGTGCCAAAAAGAAAGGACACTCTTTATACCATTGACAATGGTGAGCTAAACAATGCGCTTTATCCGTCGATAAGCGCGCCCACAAACGATCGTTAATGTTCTCTGGGTAGTGGTCACGTACGCCGTCCCAACTGCCCTTATCAAGCCCCTGCTGCAGCTGTTCACATTGTTGTTGTTCCTGCGGCGAGATAGCCCCTGGCGCTTGACTACTGAGCGAATCGTCATCCAACAGGTAAAGCAGGTCCGGCTGGCTATTGTCGCCCGTAAAATAGAGGTTACGCGGGCAGACATAACGTCGCCGACCGAAGGCAGTGGTATAGGTGAGATCGGGGATAAAGCGTTTGAGCAGCGGCAGATCTTTACCGTAAATTTGATCTTGTAACGCGACATTAGCCGTACTGACGACGAGGGTTTTGCTCTCTTCTCGACTGACGGCAATTCCGGGAATAAGGTAAGAAAGGGTTTTCCCTACCCCGGTCGGCGCTTCGATGGCTAAATGTCGCCCCGATTCACCGGCCAAGGTTTTGGCTACTTCCGCCATCATCTGACGCTGTGCCAGCCGAGGGATAAAATCATCAACGTTTCGCTGAAGTTTTTTATACCAATCGCTGATTTGCGCTTTTATTGCTGAAGTGAGTGCCATAACAACCCATTATCGAGTGAAACAGCCTGTATTTTTACACAGTATCCATGCAACGTCAGTAATTGTAGGGAATTTTTTTATCCATGAGTCAGGTAGCGAAACATCACGGTGGTCGCTTGGTATTCGCCTAACGTCGACTGTGCATAGCAGGGAATTTCTCCCGCCACCCTCCAGCCTAAAGATTGATAAAGGGCAACCGTGAAATCCTCTGTACGCGTATCGAGCACTAGAAGTCTAAGCCCCAGTTGTGTCGCACTGTCGACGGCCGCCTGCATCAGTCTTTTCGCGATCCCTTGACGCCGCCATGCCTGGCTGACGATCAATTTAAAAATCTCACCGCGATGGGTCCCGTTATACTTTGCGCAGGGCTCTATACCAATGACCCCAACAATATGTTGGTCAATTCGGGCACAATAAAAATAGACCTCATCGTGCGCAATTGCGTCACTCTGGCACTGCCAGAAGCGATACATTGCATCAGCCTGCTCGGTGGCGTTGGTATAGCCAATGCTAGCATCCAAGCTGACCGCTTCTTGCATCAATGCCGTTAACTGCTGAAGATCGTCATCATTAATGGGTGATGTTAAACGAGTAATAATCATCAGGCCCTCCTTTAGGAACGACTTTACCTGAACATCTTTTTCAGACGTCATAGTATTATCTTATTGATACTGGATAAGGCACACAGCTTTAATGATCTCCGGGTTAGGAGTATTATCCCCACAAACTATCTTCGAGACTCTGTAAATGAACATCAAAAAAATTTTTTTTATTATGCTTTTCATAGTGATGGCGTTAGGGGGAATTGGTGGCGTGGCGCTAATGGGGTATTCGATTGTAATCGGTAAATAGCCTCTCGCGTTGGGGGACGATTAATCCCCCGCCTGCAACTGCTTAGCCAGCATCGGAAAAGTCGTTTTAAACCACGGAGTGAACCGTTCCGGCGACGTAATTAGTTCTTGCTGTACCTCGGATAGTGAAGCAAAACGATAGTTTTCGGCTTCATGCGGATTGAGTACGGGAAGTTGATCGGTCAACCCCGTAAAAATATGCCCAAACTCATGCTCAACCAAACCATCCGTTACCGGTAGATTATAATAAGTCTGCGTCAGCTTAGTGAGTGGTAGCTTTAACCCCATCTCTTCCTCAAGACGTCGTTCTGCGGCCTGCTGCGTACTCTCATTAGGAAAAGGGTGACCACAACAGGTATTACTCCAGAGCCCACCACAATGGTATTTACTGAATGCCCGTTGCTGCAGCATCAGTTGCTGCTTGGTATTAAAAATGTACACAGTGATGGCACGATGAAGACGCCCCTGACGGTGGGCGGCTAATTTTTCCATTTTTCCTAGTGGATTATCATGTTCATCCACCAGTATCACTTCGATATTTTCCATGGTTTCACCACATTTAGACATGCCAGAAGCCTAAGTGTAGCAGTCTTATCCAAAAAAAAAGCTGCCTTACGACAAGGCAGCGTAATTATCCAACGAATGCTTAAGGGTAGTTGAATGATTTCGTTTCGGTATGAACTGAGTCGGTACCGATTAACACCTCAAACTCTCCCGGCTCAACCACCCATTTCATCTGTTGGTTCCAGAAGCCTAAATCCTGTTTGCTGAGAGTGAAGCTCACTTTTTTCGATTCACCCGGTTGTAACTGCACCTTCTGAAATGCCTTCAACTCTTTAACCGGCCTACTGATAGAAGCGACGGGATCGTGTAAGTAAAGCTGCACAATGGTGCCCCCTGCCCGTTTCCCCCTATTTGTGACCGTAACCGATGCGGTGGTGACCCCCTGCGACGAGCCTGTTGCGGAAAGTGTTATCGGTGACAAGGAAAACGCGGTATAGCTCAAGCCAAATCCAAAAGGGTAGAGTGGGCTATTATTGATATCAAAGTAGTGAGAAGTATATTTATTCGGATGCGTAAAGTCGTAAGGGCGGCCGGTTGGCAGATGGTTGTAGTAGAGCGGCAGTTGTCCGACTGAGCGCGGGAACGTCACCGGTAATTTCCCAGAGGGGTTCACATCACCGAATAATACATCGCTGATCGCATGCCCGCCTTCAGTTCCACTAAACCAGGTCTCTAAAATTGCCTCGGCTTGTTGATCTTGCTGCGTAATGTCCAATGCGCGACCATTCATCAACACCAGTACCAGCGGTTTACCGGTGGCCTTAATCGCCGTGATAAGGTCACGTTGCGCTTTAGGCAGGCGGATATCACTGCGACTTGAGGCCTCGTGAGCCATACCTTGAGACTCTCCTACCGCCATGACCACAATGTCGGCTTTTTTCGCAGTAGCGATCGCTTCCTCACGAAGCTGCTGCGGGCTACGTTTATCGACCTCAACCGCAGGCTCATAAAGATTGAGAAAAGCCTGTACCTTAGGGTTATCGGTAATATTTGAGCCTCTCGCATAAAGCAATGTGGCGTTATTCGCCACAGCCTCACGCATTCCCTGTAATAACGTCACTGACTGCTTAGCCACCCCTGCGGCCGACCAGCTGCCCATAATATCTCGCTGGCTATCGGCTAACGGGCCGATTAAGGCAATCGTCCCCTGCTTCTTAAGCGGTAATATTTGCTGCCAGTTTTTAAGCAGTACTAAGCTTTGCGCTGCCACTTCACGGGCTTGAACACGGTGTAAACGATCTTCGGCATTGGTATCTTGCGGGTCACTTCCTGCTGGACCTAAATGACTGTAAGCATCGCGAAATAGACCCATATCGTATTTCACATTCAGGACATGCCGTGCGGCATTATCCACTTCCGCCACGCTTACCGCGCCGCTTTTCACTAATCCTGGTAAATATTGGCTGTAGTATTGGTCGCTCATGCTCATATCAATGCCGGCCTTAATCGCCACACGCACTGCATCCGCTGGATCGCTCGCGACACCATGATTGATTAACTCTTTAATCGCGCCATGGTCACTGACGGTAATCCCCTTAAAATGCCATTGATGACGAAGCAGGTCGGTCAGCAGCCAATGATTGGCCGTAGCCGGGACACCATTGATGGAATTTAGCGAAACCATTACCCCGCCGCTGCCCGCTTGCAATGCCGTTTGGTAAGGGGGCAGGTAATGCTGGAACATCTGCTGAGGGCTCATATCGACACTATTGTATTCTCTGCCCCCCTCTACCGCGCCGTATAAAGCGAAATGCTTCACACTGGTCATCACCGAATTCCGGTCGGCAGGACTCTTGCCTTGCATCGCTTCGACCATGGTTTTCCCCATAATCGAGGTTAAATAGGTGTCTTCACCAAACCCTTCTGAACTTCGACCCCAGCGAGGCTCATGACTGACATCCACCATAGGTGCCCAGGTCATATTCAAGCCGTCCTGCGCCGCTTCCAGAGCGGAGATACGGCCAACCGTTGCTACGGCTTGAGTGTCCCAACTTGCTGCAAGGCCAAGCGGTATGGGGAAGATAGTACGCTGACCGTGCACGACATCGTAAGCAAAAAATAAGGGAATTTTCAGTCGGCTTAGCTGCATGACTTGGTCTTGCATAACACGGATATCGGGACGCGTGACGGTATTAAAGATCGCGCCCACCTGTCCTTTTTCAATCATCTGCTTAATGGTTGACTTCGGGGTGTCGGGTCCAACACTGATCAATCGTAGCTGGCCAATTTTTTCGTCTAAGGTCATTTTCTCTAATAGCGCAGAAACAAAATGATCACGCTGAGATTCATTGGGTATTTGAGGTGAGACGGGAACGGCAAAGAGGGAAGTGCAGAAAAATGCTAAGGGTAAGACAATAGCCTGAGGACACATCGATTTCATTAACAACTCTCTTTAGGATAATCCCTAACACTCACGCGCTTAGGGAGAAGATGATTGAGTGATGATAATGTCAGAATATTGTAAAAAAGAGAAAATAAATTAATGAAAGGCACGGCGCGATACGCCGTGCCAAGGTGAGGCTTATTGCGGATCGACGGCTTGCGCCTGTTCTAACGCTTTTTGTTCAATTACCATCGTTTGTGGCGAAGATAGCGTGACATTGGCCGCGCGTAATCTTACTAATACCTCAAATAAAAGTTCACTGCGGGTGGCGGAGATTAACCGTTGTGAATTCACATTTCCCGTCACACTTAAGAGGATCCCTTGCGCGGAGAGATCCTTAAAACTCACCGACGGTGCCGGGTTATCCAAGATTTTCTCATTGTCATTGAACGCCCCGAGTAAAATATCTTTTACCTGTACTGGGTCGATATCTAATGGGAAGGTTAAAGGAATGGTCACCACCCCTTGGGCATTACCCATGGTCGCATTACGAACGTTTTGCGAGATAAATTGTGAATTGGGAACAATTACCGTCGATTTATCGGTTAAGAGGATCTCGGTAGCACGCACGTTTATCCGGCGAATATCTCCTTCAATTCCGCTGATCGTCACGAGATCGCCGACTTTAACCGGCCGTTCGGTAAGTAAGATTAGGCCAGAGATAAAGTTTTTAACGATCTCTTGCAAGCCAAAACCGATACCGACGGATAAGGCACTGACAATCCATGCTAATTTGTTCCACTGCACGCCAATCGCCGATAGGGTCATCAGTAAGACCAGGACAAACCCAATATTACTGAATAAGGTCACCAGCGACACACGCATTCCTGCGTCCATGGAGGTTTGGGGAAGAAAATCATTGTCCAGCCAGTTACGCACTGAACGGAGCACGTAAATACCGGCAACCAAAGTCACCAGAGCCATCACTATGTGTGACGGGATTAAATTCAGTTTTTCGAGGCCGCGTCCAGCAAAGAAATCGATAATACGACTCAGGATCTCGCCAGGGCTAGAGGATGAGATAGTGCCGTTCATCAATAATAAAATCAGCATAATAATGAGTGCAGATTTTAACAAACCAGAGAATAAGCTGCCTAATTGCAGTAACGTCTTCTCATTAAGATTTAGAGAACGAGTGACTAATTTACCCGGCGCACTGTTGGTCGAGAATAAGACTTGGCATCCATCAATCGCTAAGGCATTGAGGAAGTAAAAAGTACTGAGTAATATCCCGACCCAGATGACTTCGTAACTTAAATATCGCGCCAACCCGACATAGCCAATGACCAAGCAAATCAGAATCGTAATCCCGGTGAGGATTAAAGCGATATCGACTAGGCCAGCGATGCGCGAACGTTCAACCTCATGACCTTCACGTTCTAAGCGTCGACGGATACGACGTGTGCGGACAACCATCAGTAAGCAGAGTAAGCCGATCAGAATCGCGGTGAGGCCATTACCGAAGATAGTGGTATTCACGCTGGTTTCGATCGCCCGGTTAAAGGCTTCGAGCCCTTGGAAGATAAAGACTAGCGTCGCGATGATAATAGGGAAAGGCTTTAAGGCTTTCGCTAATTCATCATTGATCACCGGCAAACGCCAGCTTGGGCGACGCGTAGAAAGGAAGGCACGCCCTAGGCCGGCAATCAGCCCCGCTAACAGACTCTGAATACCTAAGCTCGACACCAGGTCTCGCACATCATCGACGACATCGGGATGACGAGCAAAAGCTAAGGCCAAGAAATTACAGCACAGGGTGATGGCGAGCAGAGTCGTTATAGCGATCGCACAAGCGAGAAAGCTACGCCGCAGCCGCCCTTCTGAGAGTTTATTAATACTGACCCAAGCGAGGAACTCTTCCATATAACGGCGGCCAACAACCATTACAAGTACAGCTGCAATAAACCACAGTGCCGTCCCCAAACGGTAACCGGGAGAGAAAGAGAGCTGCACACTTTGCTTGAGATCTTGAGCAAAACCAACAATCTTCGGCCCATCGACCGGATTATTGTAGAGTGGCTGCCAGAATTTAGCGGCTACAATACTGCCAGTATTAAGGCTGACTTGATTTTTTAGCCGATCCCGTCGGTAATTTAAAATCTGCGACGACAAAACTGATGCGCCGTTCTGTAACGCGTTGGCTTGTTTGATCTGATCATCTAAGCGTGATTTTTGCGCCATAAGCTGGCGACGCTTACTGGTGACATCAGAGGTCTCTTTTACCCCACTGCCCGCTTCCGGGGCTGGCCCTAATACGGCCAACTGCGTGTCGATCTGCTGGCTTTGTGGCACCAAGTTTTGTGAAAGCGTATTAGCATTTTCACCCAGTTCGAGAGCCATATCATTTAATTGAGCGAGTTGTGACTCATCTGAGGCACTCGAAACTTGTCCTTTAATTTTATCAAGGATAACTTGCATCTTCGGCAATTCTACCGCGGCGTTGACCTTGGGAGCTACCTCGTCACTACTTTGATCAATACTGTCCTCTGCCAGTACCGACGTCATCGGTACCGCTAAGGTAAAGAGCATACAGAGCGTCAAGATGACTTTTTGTAAACGACTCATACACATTCCTAAATTCCTTCCTTATCGCTATGGATAAGTATAGGGAGTTGTCAAAAATCTGCCTATCAGAAGGTGGCTGAAAAGCTTATTTCGTGGCTGCTCTATAGGCTAAGGCTGCGACCGGAACGGGAGCCGCCTTTCCAGTTTCTAACCAACTGCGAATACGATTAGCGTCGGCAAAGTGAGTATATTTCCCAAAGGCATCCAATACGACCAATGCCACTGGCCGACCATTAATAACGGTTCGCATCGCTAAACAGTGACCGGCTTCATCGGTATAGCCCGTTTTTGTTAGCGCAATCTGCCATGTTTTGTTATAGACCAGATGATTGGTATTACGGAAAGGTAAGTTGTAACGCGGATTCTGGAAAGAGGCCGTGGTTTCCTGCGTGGTGCTTAATTGCCCTATTAACGGATAAGCACGGGTCGCTTTAAGTAATTTAACTAAATCCTCGGCATCGGAAACGTTATGGATAGACAACCCCGTCGGTTCAACATAATGGGTATGACTCATCCCTAAAGCACGCGCCTTCGCATTCATCGCTTGAATAAACGCGTTATAGCCGCCTTTATAGTTCGCCGCTAAGCTCGCTGCCGCGCGGTTTTCAGAGGACATCAATGCTAGCAGCATCATGTCGCGGCGGCTAATATGACTGTTGACTTTGACTCGCGAAAATACACCACGCATCTCTGAGGTTTGATGAATATCCACGGGAAGCAGCTCATCTAACGGCTGTTTAGCATCCAAAGCAACCATCACTGTCATCAGTTTAGTGATTGAGGCAATCGGCCTTACTCGGTCCGGATGAAGTGAAAAGATCACTTTATTGCTGGCTAGGTCGACGACTAAGGCGCTGCCAGAAGCGATCGGTGGTTGCACTAATCGATTCTCTTGGCTTGCACTATACTTAACCGGAGTCACTTTCGCTGACACGGAAAAACAACAACATAACAGGAGAGCTAGGATACAATGATGGCGTTTTACTGGCATTTTTCGTCTAATATGGTCAAAGTCAATTTTCTGTATCGGCTACAGGCTGCCCACCTCCGAACCGGAGAAAAGCTGGCGACAGCATCATACGCGTGTCGAGTCAGAAAATGCTAAGTCTGTTTACTGATTTAGGCGGGTATTTGTAAAAAAATCTGTCAATTCAATATTTCGTATGCGGATAGTCGTATACATGATGATAAAACGATCATTTACTTACTTCAGGACCTTATTTTGTCTATCGATATTCATTCTCTGATCTCACATTACGGTTATCTCGCACTGGTTATCGGCTGTATGGCTGAAGGAGAAACCTTTGTTCTGCTGGGGGGGATTGCCGCGCACGAAGGGTTACTGCACCTCTATTGGGTGATCGCTGCCGCCATGCTGGGCGGTATTATCGGCGACCAGATTCTGTTCTTTTTAGGTTGGCGCTATGGCACCAAGTTCTTAACCCGCTTCGAAAAGCAGCAGAGTAAAATTGATAAAGCGAATACGCTGATCCACCGACACCCTGCCCTATTTGTTATCGGGGCGAGGTTTATGTACGGCTTTCGAATTATCGGACCGATCATCATCGGGTCCAGCGGGTTGCATCCTTGGCTATTCGTGTTACTCAACATAATCGGGGCCGCGATCTGGGCGGGGCTCTTTGCAAGCCTAGGATTTTATGCCGGCAAGATTATTACCCCTTGGCTAAATCGTATCGAAGGTTACCTTGAACCCCTGTTTTGGGTGGCGGTGGCGGCATTAGTGATTTGGGGTGCTTGGAAACTCATTCAGTGGCTACGAACCCGAAATTCTGCTCAGTGATCACCAGAAATATCAGAATCTTTCACTGAAATACAAAAGCAGATGTTCATTCATCTCGTCTGCACATATACTAAGCATAAGGCTGAATTTGGTTCGGCCTATTACCTTGTTCACACTTCCGTTAATCAGGTTTAAGCCATACATTCTATGAAAAAAAGCATCCGCGCGTTGATCTCTGCTGCCATGACTCTTGCAGCCTTTTCTCAGACTGCACAAGCGGTGGTATATCCACTTCCGGCAGCCAACAGTAGTATTACTGGTGAGAACCTCGAAGTTTCTATCCCTAGTGACAGCAGTTTACCGCTGGAAGCTTTTGCAGCACAATATGAGATGGGGCTGAGTAATATTTTAGAAGCTAACCCGGGTATTGATGTATATCTACCGAAGGCTGGATCTAAACTGATCATCCCACAGCAATTGATTTTGCCTGATGCCCCCCGCGAAGGGATCGTTATCAACAGTGCTGAAATGCGTCTTTACTACTATCCGAAAGGCGGTCACACCGTCGTCGTCCTACCTATTGGTATCGGTCAATTAGGCAAAGATACGCCACTTAATTGGATCACTAAGGTCGAAAGTAAACGCCCTAACCCAACTTGGACCCCGACGGCGAAAATGCACAGCGAATATGCGGATGAGGGTAAAAATCTACCGACCATCTTCCCTGCAGGTCCGGATAACCCTATGGGGCTTTACGCGCTCTATATTGGCAAAATGTACGCCGTCCACGGCACCAATGCTGATTTCGGTATTGGGCTGCGTGTTAGCCACGGCTGTGTTCGTCTGCGTGGTGACGATATTAAATGGCTGTTCGAAAATGTCCCAGTGGGCACCCGCGTGCAATTCGTCAACCAACCGGTTAAAGCGTCCGTCGAAGCCGATGGGTCACGCTACCTAGAGGTGCACAATCCTCTGTCAACCACCGAAGAACAATTTACCAGCAATGCCGTGGTGCCGATTACCTTGACGCAATCTGTCAGTAAAGTGCTTTCTGATTCCAGCGTTAATCAAGACGTTGTGAACCAAGTATTGAAAAATCGTTCTGGGATGCCAGTAAAAGTCAATGGTGTAGCAGAAGCTCATGCAAATACGCCACAGCCTGTCTCTGAACAGAGTGACGCGCAACCGACTGAGGCACCCGACTCAACTTTCTCCGCACAAGGAGCAAGTGATTCAGTGACTCAACCACCACCGGTTGAAGAGTAATCTTTTCGTCGGCCACACCCTGCGTTGTGGCCGAAACAGACTACTGCCCACTTTCGATGAGTCGACGGCGGCTCTTGACCAGTAACGTTCCCACCAGCAACGCACCTAAACAAACCATGACGGCCGCAGCCAGATAGATTGACCGAATCCCGCTATGATTCATAAGCAAACCCGCCACCGGTCCAGTTAATCCCAATGCGAGATCTAAGAAAGCGGAATAAGTGCCCAGTGCAGACCCTTTACTCTGTTCACTGACCCGCCGAACCGCTTCGACGCCCAATGCGGGGAAGACTAATGAAAAACCTGCACCGGTGAGCAGTGCCCCAATATCGGCCCACAATACACTTTCTGCATGCCAGAGCATAAATAATCCGATGGCCTCAGTGATGAGACAGCCGAGAGAGACGGCCAGCCCCCCAAAACGCGTAATCATATGACTAAACAGAAAGCGCGATAACACAAAACCTAAGCTATAAAGGCTTAATGTCATGGCTGCGCCCTGCCACCCACGACTGGAGAAATAAAGGGTAATAAAGGTCGCAATCACGCCAAAGCCTAGCGTGCCTAACGCTAATCCCATTCCGTAAGGGCTGACTAACCCCAACACTTGGCGAAAAGGCAGACGTGGTGCCGTCAGCGAGATAGTAATACTGGCTTTGTGACGTGCTATCAAAAAACCTATTACGCCCATCAGCGTAATCAACCCCGCAAAGCCACTTATGCCGAACCATTGGTTCAACATCACCCCAAAGGGTGCGCCAACAGCCATCGCAAAATAGGTCGCGACGCCATTCCACGAGATAACCCGTGCAGTATGGACAGAACCCACTAAATTCATTCCCCATAATGTCGCGCCAGTGCTACTAAAACTTTCACCAATCCCTAAGCAGATTCGACCTAACGCAAGCAGCAGTAGACTACTCATTGGGTGGCTAGCAGATAAGGCAGCGATTACCGTCATCGCGCCACTGAGACCACAAAGTACCATCCCCAGCATAACGACTTTCTTCGGCCCAAAGTGGTCAGCCAGTCTACCGCTCTGCGGGCGACTGATCAGGGTTGAAAAATATTGTAGGCTGATAATTAATCCAGCGATAAAAGGCGAATAGCCTAATTGATGGTGCACAAAACCTGGTAATACTGCTAAAGGAAGGCCGACTGAGAGATAGCAAAAGAAGGTAAATATCATTACCGACAAAATACGCTGATTAAGTTGACCGCGCGTCGGTTCGCTCTGCTGAGGCATATACACACCAAAATAAAAACAGGAATAACCTCAGCATAGCATATCAATAAGTCGAGGTTGGGTTACAAGGTTGGTATTAGGTTAATTTTATTAACTCTTTGTTAATGGCTTGGGAGATTGCGGTAGAATGCGTCATCGGACGGATTTGACTGAAGAGCTCATCAGCCTGAGCGTAGGATTTTCGTAAGTAGCCTAGCCATTGTTTAATCCGCGCCACATGATACATACCGGTATCACCCTGCTTTTCAAGATGACAATAGTCCTCCAGAAGCGCTACCACTTCTGGCCACGGCATTGCCGGGTGATTATATTTGATCATCTTACTGAGGTTTGGGATATGAAGCGCGCCTCGGCCGACCATCAGGTCACTGCAGCCGGTGGTCGCCAAACATGCTTGTGCCGATGCCCAATCCCAAATTTCACCGTTAGCGATCACAGGTATCGTCAGTCGCTCTCGAAGCGCGGCTATTGCCGACCAGTTGATGGCCTCTGCGCGATAACCATCCTGCTTAGTTCGCCCGTGAATCACGATTTCCGTTGCCCCAGCCTGCTCGACCGCATCGGCAATTTCAGTACTGTGATCGATGGAATCCCAGCCTAAACGGACTTTTACGGTAACGGGAAGCGTAGAGGGAACCGCATGACGCATTGCTTTCGCCGCTTGGTAGATCAGTTCTGGATCTTTTAATAACGACGCCCCGCCACCACTACCATTAACGGTTTTAGAAGGACAGCCACAATTCAGATCGACTCCCCAAGATCCTAGCTCCACTGCGCGATACGCATTTTCAGCTAACCACTGTGGGTGCTGACCCAGTAGCTGGATCCTGACCAGCGTCCCTGTTGGCGTGCGACTCTGGTGCGCTAATTCTGGACACAAACGATAGAACGATTTCTTGGGTAATAACTGGTCAACGACTCTTAAAAACTCCGTGACACAGAGATCGTAGTCGTTGACCTTAGTCAGGAGTTCCCTGACTAAGGCGTCCAGCACACCTTCCATCGGTGCTAACAATACACGCATCGGACTAGCGATTACCCTGCGGTTTCTTCGCGGCAGGCTTTGTTGACGCAGAAGCCCCATCACGCGTGCGAGGTCGAGAGCTATTTTGTCCTTGAGGACGGCCCTGTCCGCGCGAGCCATTATGCTCAGAGCGTCCACCACGTCCAGCACCACGTCCGCCTTGGCGTCCGTTTTGAATCGGCTCAGCTTTAATAGACGGATCCGGCTCGTAGCCTGGAATGGCCAGACGAGGAATTTCTTTTTTCAAGAGCTTTTCGATATCACGCAATAACTTGTGTTCATCTACACAAACGAGTGACAGGGCAGAACCACTGGCCGCTGCACGGCCAGTACGGCCAATACGGTGCACATAATCTTCCGCCACATTAGGAAGCTCGTAGTTCACGACGTGAGGCAGTTCTTCAATATCGATGCCACGTGCCGCAATATCGGTCGCGACTAACACGCGCACTTCACCGGTTTTAAAATGTTCAAGCGCACGCGTTCGCGCACCTTGACTTTTATTACCGTGGATAGCAGCAGCCGTAATCCCATCTTTATTTAACTGCTCTGCAAGGTGGTTAGCACCGTGCTTGGTACGGGTGAAGACTAATACCTGCTGCCAATTTTCCTTACCGATTAAATAAGAAAGCAATTCGCGCTTGCGCTTCTTATCAACGAAATGCACCTGTTGAGATACTTGTTCGGAAGCGGTATTACGGCGAGCCACTTCGACTAATTTTGGACGATCTAGTAACTTTTCCGCCAGTGCTTTGATCTCGTCAGAGAAGGTCGCCGAGAACAGTAAGTTCTGACGACGCGTCGGTAATTTCGCTAAGATACGACGGATATCATGGATAAAGCCCATATCTAGCATACGGTCAGCTTCGTCCAGCACTAAAATTTCGATATTCGATAATTGCACGGCATTCTGCTGCACGAGATCGAGTAATCGACCTGGTGTAGCAACCAGTACGTCAACTCCGCCACGCAATTTCATCATTTGCGGATTGATGCTGACGCCGCCGAATACCACCAGCGACCGTAATTTAAGGTAACGGCTATAGCTTTGCACATTCTCGCCGACTTGTGCGGCCAGTTCGCGCGTAGGCGTTAAAATGAGTGCTCGTACCGGCCTACGTCCATTAATAGGCTTCTCGCTTGCGGCAAGACGGTGTAACAGTGGCAAGGTGAACCCTGCGGTTTTACCCGTACCCGTTTGCGCGCTGGCTAATAAATCATCCCCCGCTAAAACGATAGGAATCGCTTGTTGTTGGATTGGCGTAGGGGTGGTGTAGCCCTGTTCGTTAACAGCACGCAAAATCTCGGCATGTAAACCGAGTGAATCGAAAGTCATAGGGTATTGCTCCAGAGACACCCTGACCGTCTATTCACGGTGCAGTTTTCAGGGGGGGAATTGTCACTAAATTGAGAGAGATCAACGCAAACTACAATGCGATAAGTGCAGGGAGTGTATCAGAGTTTAGGCAGGACTGCGAGGATGTTAAAAAGGCCAGTCGAATGACTGGCCTTAAAGGTATTAGCTGCGTTTTTTCTCGACTTGCTGACCGGAACCTTTGGCGAACAATGAGAAAAGTGCGGGCCCAATGAGCATCGCCACACCTAATCCACAAATCAGTAGCGGATTGTGCAATACACGAGAGAATAAGAAGAGTGACAACATCGCCGCACCAAAATAGTAGGTGGTAGAGGCTTCTTCTAGATAATCTCCTACTGCGCGTAAGCGCGAGACATTTTGCGTAATCAACATAGCAACCAGCAAAACGACATAACTTGCGACCAATCCGGCACTGACTTCAACTAACAACTTGTGTTTAAACCCCCAAATTAATGAAGCCACGATGGTTAAGTGCATCGCGATATGAAAACACGTTTGCCCAGTGACAATCTGAACACGGTTAGACCATTTCATAGTTATCTCCTAGTAATACTCGCATTAAAGCAAAACACTCTAACGCCAGTAATTGTCTTCCGAGAGTAATCGAATTAAATCGGTTGACCACTACTCTGTACTGCAATTGTGATATGACCGATATTTCTTCAGATAATTCCTTAAGAAGACGGCCTCAGTCTGCCACAAATAAGTAGGAATATCATATTTTGTTTTAAAGCCGCTGATTAATTAGTATGAAACACTGTAAAAATAGCTATAAATAAGGATTTTTAGAATAATATAGCGAAAGGCTTTTTATTGTTCAAAAAACAATCCGCAGGAGGGCTTTATTAAAAAATAGTCTTTAAAAACAGCGAGTTGAAATAAAACCTCTTTTTCTTGTGTATTCAACTTAAGAAATTTCTGCTGTTTTTTTACGCAAAAAAAAGAGGGGTTAATCCCCTCTTTTCACGATCTTCTGCTGTTACGTTATCGTCTATCACCAAAAATTCTTAGTAACATCATGAAAAGGTTGATGAAATCTAAGTATAAGGTGAGCGCCCCAACGATACTGTAACGACGAAAATTCGCCTTATCCGATGCATCGATATTCTCACCAAGTTGGCGAAGTTTTTGTGTGTCGTAAGCGGTTAAGCCGACAAATACCACTACACCGATGTAGGTAATCGCCCACATTAATGCGGTATTCTTAAGCCAGTAATTAACCAGTGAAGCGATTAATATGCCGATGAGCGCCATAAACAGTAAGCTTCCCAATTTACTGAGGTCGCGCTTCGTTACCGCACCATAAACCGTCATCGCACCAAACATCGCCGCCGTCACCACAAAGGTACTGGCAATCGAAGAATAGGTGAAGGCAAGAAAAATACTGGCCATGGTCAGCCCAGTCAGTACGGAGTACAGCATAAACAGGCCAGTGGCCAGTGCTGCGCTCATTTTATGCACCATACCTGACAGTACGAATACCACGGCAAGTTGAGCAATGATTAATCCAAAGAAGGTGATTCGGCTGGAGAAGATGGCTTCCATGACTGCAGGCGTTCTTGCGGCAAACCAGCTTACAAACGCCGTTAATAATAAGCCAGTGGTCATCCAACCATAAACTTGGGTCATATACGCTTGTACGCGACTACCCGACGAGGTGTGTCCTAACGATGAAGGACGTTGATAATTTTCCATTACTCCTCCCTAGCTTGAAGTAAACAGTGTTGATAACGTTGGTTTACGCGTTGTGCAAACCAGGCGGTAGTCAAATTACGAGAAATTTTAGGGCTTTCTAATGTGATCCCTGGTAACCGCTCGTGTGGCCAAGCCTGCCCTCGCTTTTTATCCGCGGCAGAAAAGACCTTTTTCCATAATTGGCTTTGTTCAAACTCAAGTGATTCACCTTGTGACAACTGTTGGTGAATCGCTGAGTCGCTCAGTTGCAGTGTAGAGCGAATCGACCTAATCGCCAACTCGGTGTGACTCGGCGCGTCACTCTGATATTGAATTAAATCGCCATCTAATGCCAATTTTTGTCCGCTCAAATAGGAGACTGCCGCTTGGAAGGCAGCATTACGACTGGCATACCACCCTGCATTATAGTCGGCAAAACGGTATAAAGGCACCGAATAATGGGTGGGGTAGCCGAGCAGATGCAGTGTACCAAAGTAGACCCCACCGCGCTGGGTAAGTACTTCTTTACGAATACTTTTCTCTACCTTATAAGGGTAATCCTCTGCATGCTGTTCCGCAAAGGCGATACTTACCTGCATCGGCCCTCCAGTATGGATAGGGTTAAAGCGACCAAATAACCGTTGGCCTAAGGGTACAGAATCAATTAAATCGTCAAAAATATCGCTCAGTTCACGTTCGCTGCGCACAGTATCTAATCGCTCAGTGTAGCTTTTACCATTGGTTGACGGAATTTTTAATGCCGTACGTACTACAAATTCAGGAATATGCAGTGAGCCTGCTCGACGATAAATCTCCTGCCAAGCAATCTGCGGTAAACCTTTAACCGGCGCGTCGGCATTAAAATTGGTCTCTTGGCCCGCCACAGCAATGACTGCGCACAGATTAGAGACATTAGCATCGATCTGTTGATGTAAAAACGCTTGGTAGATATCCTCCGACCACGCAGTTTTGTTCGACACAGAACTTGGCAGCAGCTGCTTAACTTGAGTGGTTACGGCAACTTTT
>Ga0308168_1000931_pt1 | contig 29746 bp, 26 predicted proteins | sample PhyCR2_FD_202133 | JGI IMG/M metagenome (GOLD analysis project Ga0308168, IMG submission 202133) | Phyllosphere microbial communities from UC Gill Tract Community Farm, Albany, California, United States - DLSLRC.R2 | ecosystem: Host-associated > Plants > Phyllosphere > Unclassified | place: USA...
CGCAGGGTCAGGCGCGTGGTCTCCAGCTTGGCCGGGGCCCGGGCGACGTCGATCACCCGGTAGTCGCCGGCGGCGACGCGCTTGTCGCGATTCGAGCTGTTGCTGGAGGCGCCGATCGAGTCGGAGATGCTGGCCGACGAGGCGGAACCGGCGCTGGAGGCGGAGGATGCGACGCTGTCGGCGTGGGCGGGCGTCAGGCCGGCGGCGAAGGCGCCGATGGCGGCGGCGCAGGCAAGGCGGCAAAGGAGGGATGCATTCATGGTGGTCTTTCGTCGTAACGCTGTTTGGTTGAGCTGATGGCGGCTATGTTACATGCAGCGTGGGCAGCTGCACAGCATATGCTGCGGAAGTGGCGGCCGATCGGGGTCTAGACGGCAGGCCTGTGGCGCCGTTCGCGGTCGTGCTGGAGGGCCGGCCCGTACGGACGATCATCGTCCTGATGGCGAGCCATGGCGCTGTGCAATGCCTGTGGTGTCAGGGGACGTTGCAGGATGGCGTCGACGCTGTCGCAATCGAGATGGCCGCGCGAGCATGCGTCGGCACCGGGTTCGGTCAACAGGACGATGAAGGACAAGGGCGAACAGCGCTTGAGTTCGCCGGCCAGCGAGCGCCGGTCTTCGGGAATGGCCGTGGTATGAATGACGATCAGGTCGAAAGGCATCAGCTGCGCGGCGAGCAAGGCTTTTTTGGCGCGAAACACTGGCGTGACGGAAAAGCCTAGCGTGCCGAGTAGCGCCGTGCTTGCGTTGCAGCTTGCCGAATCTTTTTCCAGGACCAGTGCGTGCTTCATGATCGAAACTCTTGTCGGATAGGGCTCTTACCTAAAAGCTTTGACATTCCGCTCACCTAAGTCTTTGAATCTCTGAGGCTTATAAGAAGATGTCATAGCTTTTGGGTGCATTGGGCTCAAGGCGAATTAGCGTGTTTTACCTAAATGGGGTGACACGTTTAGTGTACTCGTGACTCGTACCTAAATACGTTGACGCCGCAATGGCGATCACAGCGCGACGCTCGTCGTCTAAACATTCGCCTGGTTGATGCTATAAACGGCATGAGAACGTCCGTATCGGGCTGAGCTAATGCAACGTTGCGACGGTCGGACGCTGGACCGTGGGGCTTAGACGTTTTACTTGCGTCGCGCATTAAAGCGTTGTATATGTTTCATTAGGCTTATTTTCAAATAAGTCATTTTCCCTTGTGTCCGGTTACAGAGTTCGCTACATGCCCGAACGTCATGACGGCTTTGGCCGTGAACTTTACGACATGCGATGCGCGAAAGGCGTCACGCAATTGGGAATTGCAGCTCGGGCCAACTTGGGCCGCGGCTACTACTCGCAACTGGAGAATTCGAAAAAGGGGCCGCCGTCTGCCGCTGTTTTGCTGCGAATTGTGCAGGCTCTAGAGTTGAACGACCTGGACGCGCAGCGGCTGTTGGCTGCAGCCGTCGCTGAAAGATGTGCTGCCGCGTGTGAAAGTACGTGGGCGTGCGCACCGATTGCGTTGCTCGTCAAAAATTTGATTCAATCCGCATCACATATTACACAGGCAAAAGCGGCACGTATCGAAGCCATCCTCAAGGAGGACTGATCATGTAAAAAAGCGACGAACCCCAATAACTGAGATCCGCCGCTTTCGGCCAAAGAAAAATATCTTCGAACCTGGACACTTCAAAGATATCGCTCTCCGACCGGACGGTCAACCTTTGTTTCCAAAAAAGCTGCATCCGTCTAGTAACGGAGGGTAGAGCAATGCTACGAGGCATCTCTTCCGCAACCCACGCGTGTGGGACGGGGCAAAGTACAGTCGCGCCACTCACGGCAATTCGAAAGCGCGCACAGAAGGTATCGAATCTCTGGATCTTCGATTCTCCGAAGAACAACCGGCGCCTGACGGTTTCGGGTGATGTCGCGTTCCTCCACTTGGTGTTACTTGAGAGCGATTGCGACGTTTTGGGATACGATCTCATCGATGATCCCTTCCGGATTACATCGAACTCGCAACACGGCTATGTGCGGCTGCGGCTGAAGGACGGCAGTCAGGCTTGGCTCACCTTTGGCAGGCAACGCACTCGAGACAGCGCCAGCGACGACCCAGCTTCTCGGGATAGCACGCTGCAGGTAAAAGCGAATGATGCTGGAGCCACGCTGATTCACCGCACTGATCTCGATCTGGCTGGTAGGGAAGTTTTCATCGACAACTGGCTGATGCTGTGTGCGGTTATGACGCGCGCGCGGCTGCATCCCTGCCACGTTGAAACTGAGCGCTTCTTGTCGTGCTTTGCACGACAAGACGCGCCAACAGTTTCGAGCATGTTGGCAATACCCGAGGTTGACCCTGGTGTCATGCTCGCTGTCATTGCCAAAGCGCTGCAGAGCGGGCGATACGGTGCTGACCTGGATAGAAGGCTGTTTGGGACGAGCACGCAGATTAGACGGGTGGCGCAATGAGTGCGACGCGCAATCGCTCGTTAATTCCCCAGTCGCTATCCGACTTGACGCTCTGGCCGGCGCCAGACGAGCGTGCGTTCGACGAGGAAAAAAGGGCCAATTACTTGCGCCGTAGGCTGGCCGTGCAGATGTACTCCGACGGTGTCCGGCACGAAGACATCACGAGGGAGACAGGCCTGCCGAGACAGACTGTATGTAATATGGTGCACCGATGCTTGATGGGCGCCGAGGACGGGACGATCGCCGGCTTTCGTGCTCTTGTGCCATGGAAGCGGCTGGCGGGCTACGATCGCAAGCTGCCAATCGTGCGTGAGCTAGGCGATGGTTCTGCAGGGTGTGCAGGCGCTTTAACGTTGTTGTTCTCACGGTTCCCGGAAGTGGAAAAGGCTGTACGAAGTAGCTTTTTGGGGCATCCGTCGGGACGGGTGCCAAACGGTAGAGTGAGCTATACCGCATTGCATGGTGAGTTCCTCGACGAGCTTCGGCAGTTGAATTTCACCGATCGGGATTGGCCCTTCAATACAAAGGATTGCGGCTACAAATCGTTGCGTGCGTATTGCCTGGCGCTGTTGAAGGAAGAGCCCGTCTTGTGGTTCGGTGCCCGAAGTGGCGAAGACGCGGTACGCCGTCACGGGGTCGGGTCGGGTTTTCGCAGTGTTTTCCCTAAGCTTCGCGGTTATGGTGCTTGCCAGTTGGACTTTCACAAAGTTGATGCGGCATCCGTAATCATCATTGAGACGGAGACAGGCGCGCGGTTGCCGGTACCTGTTGCTCGTTGGCATATCGGGTTCTTGATCGAAGAACGTTACAACCTCGTACTTGGCGCCTTCGCCGCGCTCGAAAGGACGCCTAGTGGCGATAGCGTCCTCGAAGTGATCGATGTGGCCCTGCGCCCTTGCGAAGGAAAAGGGGCAGTGTCTTGTCACCTGACTGAAGATGGAAAGGTCTTTCCTCTTCAGCTGATGCCCGAGCTTGCCTTTCAGGGATTCAGTGTCCTTAAGATGGACAATGCATGGTCGAATGCCGCAACTGGCGTGGTCGACAACATCATCAACACGGTCGGGTGCGCGGTCAACTTTGGTCCGGTAAAAGCGTGGTGGCGCCGGCATCCGATCGAACGCATTTTCGGCGAGCTTACGCAGCGCGGCCTCCAGCGTCTGCCGTCCACATTCGGCTCGGGTCCCGATGATACGAAGCGGTCCAACCCCTTGGAAAATGCTGTCAAGTTCGAGATCACGATCAAGGATCTTTTAGATGTCATTCACGGCTGTATTCGAGAGCATAACGACGACGCGAACGAGGGGATCGACTTCGCATCACCCATGACGGCTCTTCAGCATGACCTCGGTAATCCTGATGCCGGAGTATTCCTGCAACCGTTGCCACGCGCCGCACAAGCCGACTTCAGACTTTTGAGTCATACGGAGGTCGTGACGGTCTGTGGCAACCTTCATACCAATGTCAGGCCGCACGTCACTCTCGGGCGGTGGAAATATACCAATGCGGCACTTGCGAACTCGTACGACCTGATTGACCATCAGCTTATCGCCTATTGTGATTTACGAGATGTGCAAAACGTGAGGGCGACCGTCTTGGGTACAGGCGAGCAGCTTGGCGCGCTGCTGGCCCCTGCAGGGCGCCGGGGGCAGCATATTTCGTGGCGAACCCGTGCGTTGATCAACCAGGCGGGACTGTCCGAACGCAATCGGACCAACCACACGTCGGTCGCGTCCAATTGGCGCGAAACCAAAGAGGAAACGCTTCGAGAGACCCTGAAGGTGACGGGTAAGCGTAAGCGGAAGCGTGCTTCGAACGAAGCACTCGAAGTCGCCAAACTCGAGGCTGAAGAAAGTCGTGCAAATGCGCGGCGCGATACCGCGCTTGAAATTCCAGAAGAGCCTGAGAAGCCGATGCATGAGCCGGCTTCTACACAGCATGAGAAGCGTCGTGCGCCAACGTTCGCTGATCCGGCGGATGCGCCAATCTATCTCGGAGATTGAAATGACCTCTTTTGCCGAACGTCTCGGCGACCAGTTGACGATTGACCACCCTGCGTTCAGCTCGCAAACGGTACTACTAACGGAGCCAATTAAAGCGCTTTACCAGGTCGTCCGTTATGTCCTTCTTGTACGGGAAACTGGATGCTGTTTCACGGCTCCAAGCGGCGTTGGTAAAACACGCGCCTTGATGATGCTCGAGCACGTTCTGCGGGATCGCATGCCGAATCTTGTGGTTGTCCGCCACACCAGCTGGAATCATCAGGTGCCGTCAATCCGCGCTTTCTTCAAACACTTCCTCACTGCGGTCGACCATCCAGAACTGCGTGGCGAGACTTTCGATTTAAGGCGAAGGCTGGTTTGCCGTCTAATCGACTTGGCGCGCACGCACCAGTCTCCCTTTGTCGTGCTTTTGATCGACGAAGCAGGTGCGCTGCGTATTGACGACTTCCTCTTCCTCAAGGACATCTACAACGACCTTGATCGCGAAGGTGTCGGTCTAATCACGATCATGATTGGGCAAGACCCCGATTTTTCTGACGTAATCGCACTTTTACGGGAAAAGGGTCGGACAGATCTCGTGTCGCGATTCGCGAGACGACGCGAAGTGTTAAGGCCACTGTCTACGTCTAAAGACGTCGCTGGAATCTTTCGACAGTATGACACTAGCATCTGGCCGCAGGGTTCTGAGCAAACATGGACGAAGTTCTTCCTTCCCGAAGCCTGTGCTTCTGGCTTCACACTCGAGAGTCAAACGCCGCTGTTTTTCGAAGCGCTTCGGTCGTGCGTGGGGAAACCCCTTCCACGCGCCGGATTTCCTGCTCGGCAGTTCTTCGCCGCCGTCCGACATTTTCTCACTATGCAGCAGCATGAAGATCTGCCTGGCCGGTTGCCACCGCCTGAAGCATGGCAGGACGCAGTTGAATTTGCTCTGCTGGCAGATGCCGTCAACGATTTGAAGACCGAAGCGAAGCGCTTAAGGAGGTAGCAGAAATGATACTGCTCGACGTTCAGCGACAGCCATCGGCCACCAATGCGGCGCTCGATCTCAATTCATTACCTTGGGAGTCGATCACGTCCTCATTGTGGCGCTTTGCATGGCGGAACGGGTTGCGAGCGAAAGAGTTACTGCGGTTCTGTTCGCGGGGTGCATCGTACGAAAAAGAACACGCGAAAATGACGAGTGCTCCTGGGTTTGACGCTAAGCTCTTTGCAGGCTACAGCGGGTGGAGTAGGAGTTCGGCGGAGCCGAAATATATCGTTGCAAAACGGCTGCATCATCGCGGCATTTGGTGGTGCCGAACATTTCGGTACTGCCCGATTTGCCTGGAACACGCCTACCATAGCTTCTGGCATCAGAACCTGTTTATCACCCACTGTCCGCTGGATAACGCGCCGCTGTGTACGCAGTGCTATTGTTGTGGCTACGTACTGCCAGCGTACGGTTTCCATTATCGACTCTTGGACGAACCGTTCACGTGTGCGCAATGTGGCGGGCCTGTCGCCGGCGTCGAGCCGAGAGTGTCAGCCCGGCTGCAAATTCAGGAGCGCGCAATAGAGATCGGCAGGACTCTTGATGTGTTAGCCCTATGGTGGGAGATGACCACTACTGCACGAGAGGAATTCGAGTTCCTGTTTCAGGACAGCGAGCTTTATCACGCCGCGCGTTGGTTGCGAGTGGATACCTGTATCAGACAGTGGGTGCAAGACCGTGCACCCATCTGCTCCAGCCTTGCTTTGTCAAGGCGCACTATACCTGAACTGGTCATTCTGAAGTGGAGGGTACGACTTGCGCCACCTGTTCTGCAAGATCACTTTATTCGCACTCGAACACCCCGTCACGTGCAACTCGACCTCGCGAGGCAGGTATACCAGGCGACGCTACGCCGTCTTGCCCGAGCAATCCAGATGGTTTCGCCATTCGACGATGCCGAGCATAGGCGGTATCTTGCATTGCCCCCAAGTGATCTAGTGCGTCATCCAGGCGGTTGCAATGTATATCTCCTTGCATTGGTTGTGCTTCGTCGGTGCTACGAAACGTATTTTAGTGTCATGCAGGAGGACATCTCGAACGTACAATTCCAAATGGATTTAACCAGTTTTAGCAGAGATCTCGAATTTGGGAGTCGTATTCGGACATATTGGCGGCTGCGTTACCTTGCCGAGTTCGGTTCGATTTACTGGTGGCTCATCGCACTTCGCAAGCCTACTTCTGGCGTGAAAGAGACAAAGTTGAACCAACTGGTGTTACGAGCCACTACCGTCGATCCTTCATATCAACATGGCGACTTAATAGTAGGAAGTGTCGCTTTTCCGAGCGTCGACGGGCTAGATCTGCGCAAGCTCGCCCGACGTCAGGGCGAATAGAGTTAGTGCGGTTACAAAACTGAGCGACATACCGCAAACGGATAAGCGGGCATGGCTGACTGTCAGGTTGCTTGCAAGCCTCAGTCGAGCAGCGCTGTTGGTCGGTTGCTCAGCCTCTTACGTGGTGGCAAACGAACCGGATAAACTTATTGAATCATTACGAACGGATTGGGCTTTCCAGTGCGTTGTTCAATTGATTCGAACGATGCGTCGATCCTTGCGCCATCTGTTGAGGCGAAGACGGCAAAGCCGAAGCCGTGACCAAAGCGAGCCTGCAGTGCAAGCAAGTCCTGTCCCGCCGAGATGCTAATCTTGTATTCAAACTGATCATTGAGAAGCGACTTGGAGCGCACGAGCGCAGGTGCCAGTCCGTCAAGTTGCTGAAGGTGATCGAAAACTACGTAGCGCCCGCTGTTTGTAATAAGCTCGGCATTGGTGAACCATTTCAATGCGATTCTCCCTTCAGGCGGGAATACATTCTTCGTTTGCATGTAATAGATCGCTTTGGTCAGCTTTCCAGAAAAGATCTCGACGGCTCGATGCATTTCGCTGGTCACGCGCACTGGACCCGCCTCTTGATTCGTCATGCCGGGTGGTGGTGCGATCCCCAGCCGCCGGTTTAATGCTCGGGCTTCGACAGCCGACGGCATCATTTTGGCAATCAGTTCCGGGTGCTTCTGGTGTACTGACGTGATCAGTGCCGACATTCGGCCGTCGCGATTACCCGAGTCCGTAAATGGGTCGGTCCGTCCAAGCAAAGAAATGATGAGGTCATGGTCTGCGGTGCCGTGATTACAGCTCTCGCAGGCTGGGAACTCAAAGCCTTCTGGCCAGTCACGAAACTGGAACATCGCCCGAGGAGGGCAGTGCTCGATGGTTGTTGCCTTTTCGCCACCTCCGCAGAAGATACAAACTGGATGTGCAGAAAAAAATGCATTCTTTCTAACGCGCGACATTCCCACTCAGGCCTCTCCTTCTCGTTATTCCTAATTAATTCGATGTTCTCACCAGTTTGCGCGATGTTTATCTTCTGTATCGATGTGGCGCGCATCGTCTGGTGAGTGCAGATAGCCACTCGTCGTGCTGATGGACGCGTGTCCTAGATTGTCCCGGACATGCCGCAGATCGACGGCTTTGTTGGCCATATGCGACCCTGCCGTATGCCTGAGCCAGTGGGCGGATGCCTGGCCGATCATTGCGGCTCGGTGCGAATGCTCAGCTCCTTTCATCTTGACCCGTTCGGCCGTCATACTGAACACTGCCTTGACGATATCGTGAATGCCGCCACGACTTAAGTGCCTGGGCTTGCCGCCGATTGGTAAAAGCAGAGGTGTCGACTCACCACGGACAGGCAGGACTGGAAAGCCCAGTTCGCGCCTGTATTTGCCAAGCTCGGTCATAAGCTCTGTGGTGGCCGGAACGATACGCACTTTGCTGCCTTTGCCCAGGATTTCTAGCCACCAGCGCTCATTACCCTCCTGGTCGCGCCGACAGAAGAAATCACCCATCGTGCCCTCGGCGACTTCCGTGATGCGTAGCCCGCACACGTAGCACAGGGTCATCAGCCAACGTAGCCGGAAATGGTGTTCTCGTTCCCGCGGTGTTTCGCGTGGGAGTGAGTCGATCGTTATCTTGACTTCGTCCCAGAGCTCCTGGTCGAGATATCGCTCTACGCGAGGCGTCCGACTGGTCTTGCGTTGACGGGACAGCGACAGGGGATTGCCGGCAAGGTATCCGGCATTGACCAGCCAGGAAAACATCGAATTGAGGATTACTCCGGCCTGCCGCCGGCTAGACTGGGACAACGGGCCCGCGAATGGGCGCCATCTAGGGTCGTGACGCGGGTGTCGCCGATTCTGTTGTGCGATCCATCGGTCGCGCGGCTGAGGATTGGCCAGGAAGGCGTGGTACGAGAGCCAATCTTCATGGGTAATCGACGATAAGGCCTTGCCCCGTTCTACCACACACCACAGCAGCAAGCGTTCCGCCTCCTTGCGATATGCGTCGAATGTCGTTTGCGTCGGGGTGAAGTTCGCTAGCCAGGCCAGAACTGCCGCCACGTCCGTATCCGCACCAATCTGCCGCGGCATATCCCATTCTCGGTTCGAACCTGCAGAGCCATCGAGTTCGTGAGAAACCGTCCAGGTCTCGATCGGCGCCACGCGCGCGGGTTGTGTAACGGTTGAAGGTTGTTCTTGCATGGTTGCGGCAATCGAAAAATATTCTGCTGCGCCAGCATTGGCGATACGGCACGTGGATCAAGTGCCGTATCGCCGAACATGCGCCGATCAGGATCGGCCGTTGCCGGTTTTGATGCGCACCTCCTGGCGAACCTCGACAGGCTGCAGGGTCTGGTAGCGCTGTCGGATGTTATTGTAGACGCCGGGCGTGTCTTCAGCCGAAACCGTAACCACCATTGCGTACGGTAGGGGCGGCAGCGACTGGTTATCTACGCTCTGGCCATCTTCTCGGGCGCCGTAGGTAATGTCGAACATCGGGTCATCGAGGGTGTCGACGTTAAAGCGCTGCTCATGCTTGAGTGTGGTTTCCCACTTCTGTTCGTCAACCCGCGCCTCCAGTTCAGTGGTGTACATCTTGGAGGACGAGAAAAAGGTCGTCGTTTCCTTCTTACTCTTCTTCGGCCGCAGAAGTACAGTCAAGCCGGCGCGCGTGTAGTTGACAGCGTGCTCAGGGTCGGTGTGGCTGGCAAAGCACAACGTGGCCCGTAGCGTGACCCGACCATTGAGCGGCATCGTCGGGAACGGGATTAGGGCCCGCAGGTTCTGCCCAGCCTTGAGGGTGCCTTGATAGATGACGCGCACTTCATTATCGTCGCAGGTAAGCACTTCTTCGACACTTTGCGGGAACCGACCATGTCCCACGTGGCTCATCAGCATATGCTTTGGCCTGGTTGCATGGTGCGACATGAGTGCGCGGACAGCAAGGAGACTCAGTGGCGAATTGAGCGAGACCTTCACGCCGATGGCGGTGCGAAGGGTCGCTGGCGAGCTAAAGCTAGTTCCGGTTGTGTACGCATACTGGCCGGTCAACGCGTTGTACACCACGAACGGCTCGCTCTCCGAGCCCCCGAAGCCGACGCCGTCCGGTTTAATCATGCCTGGGCTGCGGCCTGGGCCGTGTGAACTGTACGGCGCACGCGTCCAGGTAGTGCCGGTGGTATCGCAGGCCCCCACCGCCAATGCGTTGACCATGTCTGAAGGAGGTTGCACCCTGCTGTCCGGCCATGCTTTTTCCCCGTCATTGCCGACTGCGACCGCCGCCAGGGTGGTGCCCGATGCCAGATGACTGTCGATCAGCGCGGTCCAAGGATGGACTTCATCGTCATCCATGGGCATGTATGGCCCGATGCTGAGATTGACGAAGTCGGGTTTTTCGGTCTTGAGCACGTTATCGATGTGCTTCAGCACGTCGTAGAGGTCTGCGTCGGGCACGCCGGCCGGCGCCTGCAGTGCTGGACTGATGCAGCGGTAGTGATGGACATTGGCGTAAGGCCGCGGAAATTCGGGTGCGGCTTCGTCAATCGGGCCAAATAGCACGGAGCTCGTGACACCGTTACCGTGATTCAGATAGGCGGCCGCGGTCGACTCAGCGCCAGGCATGATGGTCTCCTTGACCCAAGCGCTCAGATCGGTATGCCCAATTCCGCCATCGAAGACGGCGACTTTGAGAGAAGTATCGATTGCCGGCATCGTTGGCAGGATAGGCGCAGGAACGTTGGAGCTACGCATTTCCCTGCCACCGATGCGCAGCGACGGCATAACGCGCACGGCGCGAACAAAGTTGAACGCAGCAAGCTCGCGTGCCAAAGTGGCGGCGATCCGGACCGGAACGAAGGTCAACCCTGAAATCACGAGGGCGCGGTTCGATTCAGCTTCTCCGCCCAGCGATTTGACGTAGGAAGCGAACGCCTGGACGATATCGCCTTCTTCCGCCGACGCGTGCAGCACGACCTCCAGTAGCGATTGGTTCGATGCCGACTCGCTGACGTAGTCTTTGTCGACCGCCGCAAACGATTGCATCATCTCAAACCGACAAAAAGCTTTCTGATGGGTTTGCGGGATTTTTGGCGCGTACAGCATGTCCGCTAGACGTTCAAAAGCGTGTTCGTCGCCGGCGACGTACAGTGCTGCCGTGAACAGCGATTCCCCCGCTTTCTGGCGAAGATCGGTGAGCTTTCTGGGAACAACGAATGCCGACCGGCTTCCTACGCATCGCAGGCCGCTTGCCTTAAGCAGAGCATTCGGGTGGTGCGTTTTCGCCAGGAAGGCCGGGTGCAGCGTGAACTTCGCAACGGACTCACCATTTGGTTTCAGGCTTGCGTCCTGCGCACGCTGACTCTTCAAGATGTCGCCGAGCTGCTCGCCAAGCAAAGGCCGTTGCTCGCTGATCAGGTAGGGATATTTTTTCGGACCTGAACCGCGGTTGAGCTTATGAAGATGCGTGAGCGTTTCACCGTAACCCAAGATGATGTTCGTTGCTGCCATGCGTAATTACTCCCCGAGATAACGTTTGATGACGCGGCCGACGGTAGGATGCGTCTTGCCGAGGGTGGCGGCGATTTCACGCCGTGACTGGCCTGCGAGGTACATCAGTAGCATCGTTCCTTCGATCGGCTTGCCCATGGTTCCTTTGCTCATGCGTAAGCGCACGGCATGCTTTACGAGGGTTGGCAGCAAGTCCGCCTTTTCCAGCAGCGCGGCCTTGCGTGAAGAGAGAATCAATTGGCCAATCGTACTAAACGATTCGCCTTGGAGGAGGGCGGCGAGGTTCTGGCGTACTTCGCCATCCATGGGTATCTCCATGAGGTAGTCCTCGATTAAGTCTGCCGACGGCGGTTCGAATTGGATCACATGATCAAATCGTCTCCACACAGCGGGATCCAACAGCTCACCATGGTTGGTCGCGGCGATGAGCAAGGCGTTGGCCGGCCATTCGTCGAGCGCTTGAAGGAGGACGTTCACAAGCCGCTTGAGTTCGCCAACGTCGCTGTCGTCGTCTCTCCGCTTCGCAATCGCATCAAACTCGTCCAGCAGCAGAACACACGGGCGCGACATGGCATGATCGAATACAGCGCGAACGTTATTGCCTGTCTTTCCGAGATAGCTGCTCATCACCGTGGCTAGATTCAAGGTGAGCAATGGCAGTTTGAGTTCCTGGGCAAGCCAGTATGCAGCGAGCGTCTTGCCGACCCCTGGTTGGCCGCAGAACAGCAGCATTCGCGCCGGAGCCAGCCCTTCCTGGATAAGGAGATCGAGGCTGTTCCATTCGCGCAGCACGCCTTCCAAGACACCCTGAACCGCATCATTGAAGACAGGCTTCTTGGCCACGACTACTGGGTACACTGTCTCGACAAGTTCCATACGCGAATCCGCGTCGACTGGCGCCGGCACGAAGTCGCCTGCGCCACGCATGACATTTTCCGTAGATAGAAACTGTGCGAGTTCCTGGGCCAGTTGCAGGTCCAGGTCTTTTAGTTTTGTTGCGAACCGGCCGACAGCGAGTGCGAAAGCGCTGCGCGAACCAGTCATCCCCGACTGAACAACCTTAACCAGCTCTTTTCGAGGAAAATTTTCCACTGTGTTCCTTTATATTCAATGACTTGCGTGACGCGGTAAATCTTGATGAGTCCATTCTACAATATTTTTACCAAGTCAGCCATAGCTTATCCGTTGCGAGAATCCAGGAAAGTTGAACGGCGAACGTGCAGAAAAATTTGTTTGCGTTATACTGGCCGGCATCATGGTCCGACGCTTCATTTTCATCTTGCTTGCAGTGATGACTTTCCAGTTCACCTGGAACGTCGTTAGCGCCTATTGCATGCATGAGGCGGGGCGGGCGTCCAATCACTTCGGACATCACCAGCACAACAGCAGCACTGATGAATTGTCGCTGGCTGCCAAAGACAAATCCCCCTTCAGCAAGAAGGTCACCACCCACGACGCTCATTGCTCGTATGTGCACATTGCGCTTGCCGCCCCCGACCTTGCTGAATCCTGCTTCAAGCCTGACGACGTCAGCGGTGCTGTCGCCTTGACTGCTGTTTCGCCTGATTCCGTAGTCCTCTCTCCTCCAGAACGTCCTCAGTGGACCGGCCGCGCCTGATCCTGCGGCTGACCTTTTTGCGACTCTTCACTTGAAACGCATTTCCGCGCACCGTTGACGGTGCGTGGGGGCTGCCGCCGGCTATTTCCCTTTAATAGTCTTCGGAGTCATCATGCAATCCAAGCACTTCGTGCTGGGAGCGACGGTCTTTCTATTGCAGACCGCGTTTCCTGTTGCCCATGCTATCGGGCAGCAAAACCCATCTTCACCTGCCGTAATGGCGCCTCAGGCGACCAACTCGGCTTTGCCGCTCACGCTCAATCAAGCGATTGAGCTGGCCCTGTCGGCAAACCCGGCTCTGCGCTCCGCTACCCGATCGATCGGGATCGCCGACGGCGCGGTACAACAGGCGAGTGCCCGCCCGAACCCGGAGCTGTCTTTCCTTTCCGAAGGTACTGATCGCAACACCCGCACTGAGACCACCCAGGTCAACCAGCGCCTCGAATTGGGCGGCAAGCGCGCCGCGCGCATTGCTGCTGCCGAACAGGAGCGCAATGTCGCCATCGACGATGTAAATGCCAGACGCGCAGAGCTCCGCGCCGATGTGATCACCGCTTACATGGATGCCCTGACGGCGCAGGAGCGGCTGGCTCTGGCGCGGGCGTCGCTTGATCTCGCCCACAAATCCACCGAGGTCACCAGCCGGCGTGTCATCGCCGGGAAAATCTCGCCGGTCGAGCAAACCCGCTCCAGCGTCGCCGAGGCTGCCGCGCAGCTCGAGTTGACCCAGGCGGAGGCCGAACTGGCCTTGGCTCAGCGCCGGCTCACCGCGCTATGGGCCAGCCCACGCCCCCTCGACCAGCCCTTGCAGGCACCAGACACGTTCGACCGGGTACCTGCCTGGACTGATCTGGCGCAGCGGCTTGAGACCGCACCGCAGCTGCGGCGCGCTCAATCGAACGTGGCGGGACGGGATGCCCAGGTCAGGCTGGAACGTGCGCAGCGTATTCCTGACGTGACGGTGACGGTCGGCTCGCAACGAGAGCGCGAACAAGGCCGTACGCAAGGCGTGATCGGCCTTTCGGTACCGCTACCGCTCTTTAACCGCAACCAGGGCAATGTGCTGTCCGCACTTCGACGGGCCGACCAGGCGCGCGACGACCTCGAGGCGGAACGCCTGCGCTTGACGCAGGCACTCGCCGATGCCTACCAGCGCGCCGAAGTGGCGTCGACGCAAACCGTCACGCTGCGCGACCAGGTACTGCCCGCCGCGCAGAGCGCGTATGACGCCGCGGTTACCGGTTTCTCAATGGGCAAGTTCGCGTTCACCGACGTGCTCGACGCCCAGCGGACGCTGTTCCAGACCAAGACCCAGTATCTGCGCGCACTCGCCGACCGTTACCGCTCGATCGCGGATATCGAGCGTTACGTCCCCCTTGCCGGCGCCGGCGTAAATCCTATCGAAAGACAAGTCAAATGAAGTCCATCAATCAAAATAAATCGTTCAAGACCGTGGCGGTGATCGTCGTGGTCGGCGTGATCCTCGGCGCCGCCATCCTGCTGTGGAAGAAAGATTCCGGCACGCCTGCTGGTCCCGAAACCGGCAAGGAAGTCGCACAAGCACCCGCTGGCAAAGGCGGGACGAAAGAAGGTGCAGGCCATGCTGGTGAGGAGGGCCTCGTCAAGCTGACCTCCCAGCAAGTTCAGCAAGCGGGCATCAAGGTCGCACGGGCCGGCGCCGAGACGATCGAGTCGTCGGTCCAGCTGCCTGGCGAAGTGCGCTTCGACCAGGACCGCACAGCCCACATCGTGCCGCGTGTTCCTGGAATCGCCGAGTCGGTGCAAGCCGAACTCGGCCAGGTCGTGAAAATGGGCCAGGTGCTGGCTGTGATCTCCAGTCCGGAATTGGCTGAGATGCGGAGCACCCTTAACGCCGCAAGGACGCGCATGGACCTGGCCCGCAGCACTTATGAGCGTGAGAAGAAGCTGTGGGAAGACAAAATTTCTGCGGAGCAGGATTACCTGCAGGCGCGACAGGCTTACGAAGAGGCACGCATTGCGGCAAATAATGCCGAATCCAAGCTGCGCGCGCTCGGTGTCGCATCGGGTAAAGGCCAAGTGAATCGCTATGAGCTGCGTGCGCCTTTCGACGGCATCATCGTCGAAAAGCATATCAGCCTTGGCGAAGCGGTCAAGGAAGATTCGAACGTGTTTCTCCTGTCAGACTTGTCGCGCGTCTGGGTCGATGTCGTCGTCACGCCGAAGGATCTCGGCGTCGTCCGGGTCGGTGAAACCGCTACCGTCAAAGCTGCGGCGGCAGACCTGAGCGCCACCGGCAAGGTGACTTATGTGGGCGCACTGGTGGGTGAACAGACCCGCTCTGCAACCGCCCGCATCGAGCTCGTGAACCCGTCGCTCGCATGGCGACCCGGCCTCTTCGTTAATGTGTCGCTAGTTCAGAACGCCAAGCAAGTCGCCGTCGCCGTCCAGAGCGAGGCGCTTCAGACTGTCGAGGACAAGCCTGTCGTGTTCGTCCAGACGCCGGAGGGCTTCAAAGCGCAACCGGTGGTCGTCGGCGCAACCGGCAAGGATCACGTCGAGGTCCTGGAAGGGTTGCGTGTTGGGACGGTCTACGCCACGACTGGCAGCTTCGTCCTAAAGGCGGAGCAGGGCAAGAGCAGCGCCGAGCATGAGGACTGAGGAGCACAATTATGTTTGAACGCATCATACGCTCCGCCATCGAGCATCGATGGATCGTCATGCTGGCCGTCTTCGCGATGGCCGCCATTGGCGTCTACAACTACCAACGTCTGCCGATCGACGCGGTTCCCGACATCACCAACGTCCAGGTGCAGATTAACACCTCGGCGCAGGGCTATTCGCCGCTCGAGGTCGAGCAGCGCGTCACCTATCCGATTGAAACCGTGATGGCTGGCTTGCCGGGTCTGGAGCAGACTCGCTCGCTGTCGCGTTACGGACTGTCGCAGGTGACTGTCATCTTCAAGGATGGCACCGACGTCTATTTCGCGCGCCAGCTGGTCAACCAGCGCATCCAGGAAGCGAAAGAGGGCCTACCTGAAGGCGTCACGCCGAATATGGGGCCGATTTCGACGGGCTTGGGTGAGATCTACCTATGGACGGTTGAGAGCACGCCCGGCGCGAAAAAGCCGGATGGCACGCCCTACACACCGACCGACCTGCGGGAGGTGCAGGACTGGATCATCAAGCCGCAGCTGCGCCAGGTACCGGGCGTCACCGAGATCAATTCGATCGGCGGATTCTCGAAGGAATACCACGTCACGCCCGATCCGGCCAAGCTCAGTTCCTATGGCCTGACCCTGAACGCCGTGGTCGAGGCGATCGAACGCAACAACGGCAACGTCGGCGCTGGCTACGTCGAGCGCCGCGGCGAGCAGTTCCTGGTGCGTGCGCCCGGCCAGGTCCGCACGCTGGACGACATCCGCAATACCATCGTCAGCAACGTGCGCGGCGTGCCAATCCGCGTGCGCGACGTTGCCTTGGTGGGCCTGGGGCGCGAGCTGCGCACCGGTGCGGCAACCGCCAACGGCAAGGAAGTGGTGCTGGGCACGGTGTTCATGCTGATCGGCGAAAACAGTCGCGTGGTGGCACAGGCCGTCGCTGAGAAAATGGACCAGATTAACAAGACGCTGCCGGCCGGCGTCAAGGCGGTGCCCGTGTACGACCGCACGGTCCTGGTCGACAAGGCCATCGCCACCGTCAAGAAGAACCTGACCGAGGGCGCGATCCTGGTCATCGTGATCCTGTTCCTGTTCCTCGGGAATATTCGTGCGGCCGTCATCACGGCACTCGTGATCCCCCTGTCGATGCTGTTTACGTTCTCCGGAATGGTGACTTACAAGATCAGCGCGAACTTGATGAGCCTGGGGGCACTCGACTTCGGCATCATCATCGACGGCGCCGTCGTCATCGTCGAAAACTGTGTACGGCGCCTGGCGCATGCGCAGGAACACCACAAACGCGAATTGACACTCAATGAACGCTTCCATGAAGTGTTCGCGGCCGCGCGTGAAGCCCGGCGCCCGCTGCTGTTCGGCCAGTTGATCATCATGGTCGTGTACCTGCCGATCTTCGCATTGGCCGGAGTGGAAGGGAAGATGTTCCATCCGATGGCCTTCGCCGTCGTGCTCGCACTGATCGGCGCGATGATCCTGTCGATGACCTTCGTGCCCGCCGCAGTCGCCTTGTTCATTGGCAAACGCGTCGCGGAAAAGGAAAACCGACTGATGACCAAGGCAAAGAACTGGTATGCGCCAGCGCTGGCCAAGGTGCTGCGTAACGGCCCCGCCGTGCTAGCGTCGAGCATCGTTCTCGTGATCCTGTCCGGCCTGCTCGCGGCGCGCCTCGGCAGTGAATTCATTCCGAACCTGAACGAGGGCGATATGGCGATCCAGGCCCTGCGCATTCCTGCGACCAGCCTGACCGAGTCGCTGGCGATGCAGGAGAAGCTGGAAAACGGTTTGAAAGCGAAATTCCCGGAAATCGACCGCATTTTTGCACGTACCGGTACGGCTGAAATTGCGTCCGACCCGATGCCGCAAAATATCTCGGACGGCTACATCATGCTCAAGCCGGAAGCGCAATGGCCGGCGCCAAAAAAGACCCATGCAGAGCTGGTGGACGCAATCCAGAAGGAGGCCGAGAAATATGTGGGCAATGCCTTCGAATTCTCGCAGCCCATTCAGCTGCGCTTCAACGAACTGATTTCCGGTGTGCGCAGCGACGTCGCAGTGAAGGTGTACGGCGACGACATGGACGTGCTGGCGAAGACCGGACAGCGGATCGCCGAGGTCCTGCAGAAGATCCCTGGCGCGTCCGAGGTCAAGGTCGAGCAAACCGGCGGCTTGCCAATGTTGTCCGTGAACATCGACCGTGAAAAGACCGCGCGCTACGGTCTGAACATCGCCGACGTGCAAGCGGCGCTCGCCACCGCAACCGGTGGACGGCAGGCTGGGACCATGTTCGAAGGCGACCGCCGCTTCGATATCCTCATCCGCCTGCCGGAAGAGTTGCGCAGCGACATCGACGCGCTTCGCCGCCTGCCGATCGCGTTACCACAGGGGGAGAACGCTGCCGCGTCGTATGTGCCGCTGGGCGAGGTTGCCGAGCTGGTGTTTGCACCTGGTCCAAACCAGGTCAGCCGCGAGAATGGCAAGCGCCGCATCGTCGTCAGCGCCAATGTGCGTGGACGCGACGTCGGCAGCTTTGTGCCCGAGGCCCAGGCAGCGATCGCTAAGTCCGTTGCGGTTCCAGCAGGCTACTGGACCAGCTGGGGTGGCACCTTTGAGCAGCTGCAGTCAGCCACCCAGCGGCTGAAGCTGGTCGTTCCACTGGCACTGTTCCTGGTGCTGACACTGCTGTTCGTCATGTTCGGAAACCTGAAGGATGGCCTGCTGGTGTTTACCGGCATCCCGTTTGCGCTCACTGGCGGCATTCTCGCCCTCACGCTGCGCGGCATCCCGATGTCGATCACCGCGGCGGTGGGATTCATCGCCCTGTCCGGCGTGGCGGTGCTCAACGGCCTGGTGATGATTTCCTTCATCCGATCCTTGCGGGAAGAGGGTATGCCGCTTAACGAGGCCATCGTCCAGGGTGCTCTCACTCGTTTGCGCCCGGTCCTGATGACAGCCCTGGTCGCGTCGCTCGGCTTCGTGCCGATGGCACTTGCGACCGGTACCGGCGCCGAGGTGCAACGACCTCTCGCTACTGTCGTCATCGGCGGCATTCTGTCCTCGACGGCACTGACGCTGTTGGTGTTGCCCCTGCTGTATCGGCTTGTGCATCGAAAGGACGAGGAAGAATTGGTCGTCGAGAAGACCACAGCCGAAGCCCATTAAGCCGTGCCAGCTACCAGTCCATATAGGCGCGGACTGGTAGCTGGCCGATTGTCGGCAACGCCTATTCAGGTTGGTAATTCAGGAGTTAGATCATGATGACCAGTCAGCAGGGCAAGGCGAGCGTAGCCGCACCGGCCGGAGAATTGCCGGCTGGTTTGGCTGGGCATGACGAAGCAGACATGACTGAAATGCTCAACGAGCTGCGGATCCTGCTTCCTGGGGCTCAGCTCTTAACTGGCTTTCTGATTGCGTTGCCTTTCAATTCGGGTTTTCAAGGCATCGTTCGGCTGGAGAAGTGGATTTTCATGGCGACCTTCTTGTGTTCGCTGTCGAGTCTCATTTTGTTCACCGCTCCAGCTGTACAGCACCGTGTATTGCGGCCACTCGACGACCGGATGCGGTTCAAGAACGTCGCAAGCAAACAAATGCTGGCCGGCGCATTTTTCCTATCGCTGTCTCTGGTCCTGTGCGCGAGTCTGGTCATAGCAGAGGTGGTTGGCCATTTGGTCGGCCTTGGCGTGGCTGCAATATTTGCTTCGCTGATCCTGGTGTTGTGGTGGTTGTATCCGTGGACCTGGAAGAAGCGACAAACAAATGCATCCTCATTACCGCCCTCACCGGGAGTTCGATTCGACGATATCCGAAAGGAAGAGCGATGAACGAAATCAAGAGTGGTATTCCCCGTCTGACGCAAACCGCGACGACGGACAAGGAAGAATTTTTCCAACGGGCGCTTCAGGTATCGGAGCGGCGGCTGAACGTGCTTGCTTCGAATATTGCCAATGCCGATACGCCGAACTACAAGGCGCGCGACATCGATTTTAAGGCTGCGCTGCAACAGGCGCTCCTGGCAACATCTCCTGCAACGGACCCTGTTGATAAATCGAAGTGTGCCACAAGCGTCGATGAGCTCGACGCATTCCTGATGTATCGGATTCCGACGCAGGGCGCAGTCGATGGGAATACCGTCGATTTGGATCAGGAACGAAGTGCTTTCGCTGAGCAGGCGGTCAGGCATCAGTTCCTGATACAGAAAGTGGCCGACGAGTATAAGGAGATGGATGAAATGCTCAAGAATCTTATCGGCTAACTGTTTCGTTGTGTTGATAGAGCTGATGTGAAGGACTTCTAAATGAAGGTCAGGTTGATTTGTTTCGCTGTAATGGTCTTGCCCAGTCTGGCCGCTTGCGTCACTTCCCGGCCGGATGATCTCGGGACGCAGACCGGATATGTTCGGAAAATTTATCTTCCGAATGAAACTCCTACCAATCATCCAGAATGCCTGCTGCTCGCAAATGATGAACGCTCCTCTGGACGGTATGTTGAAGTCCAGTTCGCGCATCTCCGTAGTAAAAGATACGTCAACGTTTTTGTCGGCAATGAGATCCAGTTGAAGTTGAGCGACAAGGTCCTCGTCGGTCCGCCTTATTGCGTTGGGTCCCATAAGCCAAAGATTATCGCGAAGCAGAATTAGTGCGTTTGTGCGGCCCGGTACTGACCGTGTCGATTGTGCTTTTCATACTAGCCGTTTCGAGAGAAAGGTAAGCAGATGGAAGAATTGAATCGAGTACGGCTTGAATTGCCGTTGGTCCTCCCGGATGTCGACGACCCACGCGACCCATGTGTTGATCGACTCATCGGTCTTTTGAAGGGGCGTCCTGGCGTGGAGCGTGTTCACGTGAAAATGCAGCAGGATTCTCCGCCCTTGCTTTGTTTGCACTACGATCCCGCTGTCATTTCAGTGGGGCGACTGCGCGAGCTGGTTAGTGCCGTCGGCGCCCAACTTACCGGCAAGTTTGCCCACTACGTTGGTAATACTCCGGCGCCACTGCACGCCCGGGGCGCGCGATTGTTTGCCGAGCGCTTGCGCCAAGTGCCAGGTGTCCTGGAGGCGGAAGTTTCTCCTTCAGGGCGGTTTCGGATCGAGTACGAACGTTCCGCGATGTCGCAGAAGCGGCTGGAAGACCTCGTGCGCGCTTCAGGTACAGAGTTGACGAACATGGGGCGGGAAGCCTCGGAATCCTCGGGTGACAAAGAGGGGGCTAGCGCGCACGGTAAGGAGGATGCGCACGCGCACGGTAAGGAGGAAGAGCACGCACACGTGCACGGGAAAGCAGATACGCATGCCGGCCATGAGCACGGGCACGGCGGCATTTTCGGCGAACATACGGAATTGATCTTCGCAGTGGCGGCCGGATTATTCGTATTAGCCGGGTGGCTTGTCGAACGGAACAGTGCTGCTGCCAGCTGGCTTCCAATGGCGCTTTACCTGGGCGCCTACCTGTGCGGTGGGGTATTTACTGCGAAAGAGGCGTTCGAAAACGTCCTTGCACGTCGCTTCGAGATCGACACGTTAATGCTCGTGGCCGCTATCGGCGCTGCGGCGCTTGGCAAGTGGGCAGAGGGCGGCTTGCTTCTGTTTCTCTTCAGCCTCGGACACTCGCTGGAGCATTTTGCGATGGGACGCGCGCGGCGCGCGATCGAAGCGCTGGCCAAGCTTGCCCCTGAGACGGCGCTGCTGAGGAAGGGCGACGAGATTGAAGAGGTCCCGGTCGAGAAGCTGCAGCCTGGCGACATCGTGTTGGTGAAGCCGAACGAGCGCCTGCCAGCGGATGGTGTCGTCGTCAAAGGGACGTCGAGTGTCAATCAGGCGCCAGTCACGGGAGAAAGCGTCCCGGTCGACAAGTCGCCGGTCGAAGATGGCAAAGCCGCCATCGCTGCCTTTGAACGGGTGAAGGCCGTCAACCGGGTGTTCGCAGGCACCATCAACGGCACCGGGGCAATCGACGTCATGGTCGCCCGCCTGGCGTCGCAGTCGACCATGGCGCGCGTTGTGCAAATGGTCGCTGACGCCGAGGCCCAACGCTCGCCCACACAGCAATTTACCGACAGGTTCGAACGCATTTTCGTGCCCGTTATCCTGGGACTTGTCGCGCTGCTGATGTTGGCCTTCGTGGTTGTCGACGAAGCTTTTTCCGACAGCTTTTATCGCGCGATGGCAGTGCTGGTTGCGGCTAGCCCATGCGCGCTGGCGATTTCAGTGCCGTCTGCCGTCCTGTCAGGCGTGGCACGGGCGGGGCGTAGCGGGGTCCTGGTGAAGGGCGGCGGCCCCTTGGAAAATCTCGGTAGCCTCGATGCGATCGCGTTCGATAAAACTGGAACGTTGACCGAAGGGCGCCCGAATCTGACCGATGTCGTTACCGCTTCAGGCGTTAGCGAGACGGAGTTGCTCGCTGTTGTCGTGGCGGTCGAATCACATAGCGACCATCCGCTGGCATCCGCGCTGGTCCAGGGCGGACGCGAGCGGCTTCCTGCCGGGGTTCCGGCTGCGCGTGCAGACGACGTACGCGGCCTGACCGGCAGAGGCGTGCAGGCTGTGGTGGATGGCGAAACAACCTATATCGCCAAACCGGTATTGTTTGCGGAATCAAACGGCATGCCCCTGTCGAGCGAACTCGCGCGGGCGAACGACTCGCTAGTTCGTGCGGGACGGACGACGATGGTCGTGCGAAAGGGAAGCCGCTTCCTGGGCGTGATCGGCGTGATGGATACGCCGCGGGCCGTCGCGCCGGCCGTCATGCAGCAGCTGCGTGAACTCGGGATCACGCGTTTGGTCATGCTTTCGGGAGACAATCAGCAGGTCGCCGATGCCGTTGCCCGCACCGTCGGCCTGACCGAGGCAAAAGGCGACCTTTTGCCAGAACAAAAGGTCGAGACAGTCAAAAATTTACGCGAACGGCACGGCAAAGTTGCCATGGTCGGGGACGGCGTGAACGATGCGCCAGCGATGGCGAATGCCACAGTCGGCATCGCTATGGGAGCGGCGGGGTCGGACGTTGCACTTGAAGCGGCAGATGTCGCGCTGATGAGCGACGATCTTAGTCAGCTGCCTTTCGCGGTAGGCCTGTCGCGGCGCACCCGCCGTGTGATCAAGCAAAACCTGTGGGTGAGTCTCGGCGTTGTGGCGGTGCTCATCCCGGCAACCATCTTTGGCTTGAATATCGGAACCGCTGTCCTGTTCCACGAGGGCTCGACTTTGGTTGTGGTCATCAACGCGCTGCGCCTGCTGGCATATTCCGGTACGACTGGGGTTCCTGTCCCAGCTTCTCAGGGAGAACCCAAGCAGGAATCCGGTTCAGTGAAGGTGTCGTCATGAGCGCAACCCTCACGAAAGTACTGAGCTACGCCGCGATGCCTGCAGTCGCCGTTATCGCGGGAGCCTTGGTCTCGCTCGTCCGCCAACCGGGAGCAGGGCTACGAAGCGCTGTCCAACACTTCGCGGCAGGGACCGTTTTTAGCGTTCTTGCCGTGGAATTGCTCCCTGACCTAGTGCACCGACGCATGCCTTGGCCAACGTTCATCGGCTTTTCACTCGGTGTCGCGTTCATGCTTGCTTTGAAGTGGTTCGGCGACCGGCGAGAAGCCGCTGCAGGAGGACGCGATACGCGTAGCCTGCTCACCGCCCTGGGCGTCGACGTCGTTCTGGACGGCGCACTGATCGGGCTGTCGTTCGCTGCAGGCGAAAAGCAGGGTCTGCTGCTCACCGTGGGCCTGGTCCTTGAACTGTTCTTTCTGGGCGTGTCCTGCGCCACGTCACTACGGAGCCTGGGGCAGACCGCGCTCAAAGTAAGCGTTACCGCCGCAATTCTCGGCATCGGCTTGCTCGCCGGCGCTGGTGCGGGGGCAGGAGTGTTGAATGCTGTAACTCCAGTCTACATCGACGCGCTCCTGGCCTTCGGTGTAGCGGCGCTACTCTATCTGGTCACAGAGGAACTATTGGTGGAAGCCCATGAAGATCCTGAAACGCCGGTACAAACAGCGATGTTTTTCCTGGGTTTTATTCTCCTCTTCATGATCGACATGCTGGTTTGATACGAGGGATACACATCCATATATCTTCACAAGTTTACGGGAAAGTTGCGATGAGTAAGGAGCCTGCCCCGCCGAGCGAAGTTTTGTTCATTGTCTTCGGAGGCTCGCTTATAAGCATCATCCTCTTACTCGTCATTCTTAAGGTGATGCAGATTCGAGGGCAGCGAAAAAATCCGCATTTATATCGTCTGAAGAGGAAACCCGAACGGGGCCAGACTGCTCCAAAGAAGAAGCGTCGTCGCAGTAAATCGTAAAAACATTTTCGTTCTTTTAGTTGTTTTATTGTTCTGAGTTTGTATTAACAAATATGAAAAAAGTTCTTATCCTCGGTGTCAACGGCTTCATTGGCCACCACCTCTCCAAGCGCATCCTCGCCACCACCGAGTGGGAGGTCTACGGCATGGACATGAGCACGGACCGCATCAGCGACCTGCTCGGCCATCCGCGCATGCATTTCTTCGAAGGCGACATCACGGTCAACAAGGAATGGGTCGAGTACCACGTCAAGAAGTGCGACGTGATCCTGCCGCTGGTGGCGATTGCCACGCCATCGACCTACGTCCAGCAGCCGCTGCGCGTGTTCGAACTGGACTTCGAAGCCAACCTGCCGATCGTGCGCTCGGCCGCCAAGTACAGGAAGCACCTGGTGTTCCCGTCGACATCGGAAGTCTATGGCATGTGCCACGACGGCGAATTCGATCCGGAAAACTCGGAACTGGTCTATGGCCCGATCAAAAAGCCGCGCTGGATCTACGCCTGCTCCAAACAGCTGATGGACCGCGTGATCTGGGGCTACGGCATGGAAGGCCTGAATTTCACCCTGTTCCGCCCCTTCAACTGGATCGGCGCCGGCCTGGACTCGATCCACACCCCGAAGGAAGGATCTTCGCGCGTGCTGACCCAGTTCTTCGGCCATATCGTGCGCGGCGAAACCATCTCGCTGGTCGACGGCGGCCACCAGAAGCGCGCCTTCACCTACATTGATGACGGCATAGCCGCCCTCATGAAGATCATCGAGAACAAGGACGGCAAGGCGAGCGGCCAGATCTACAACATCGGCACGCCAGCCAACAATTACTCGATCCGCGAACTGGCTAACATGATGCTGGAACTGGCCGCCGAGTATCCGGAGTACGCCGGCAGCGCGCAGAAGGTGAACATCGTCGAGACCAGTTCGGGTGCCTACTACGGTGCCGGTTACCAGGACGTGCAGAACCGCGTACCTAAAATCCAGAACACGATGGATGATCTGAACTGGGCTCCGATCACGCCGATGCGTGAGGCCTTGCGCCACATTTTCGATGCCTATCGTGCCCAGGTTGCCGCGGCAAGCGCTCTCATGGATTGAAAGGCGTCTATTGCGCGTAGCACTTAGAGCGCCAGCGCTATCATCAACACTCAAGTCACCACGCGCTTCGCACGCGCATTCACATGATGATCAAGATTACTGAACGAATTGGTGTCGGAAACGAATCTCCACTGGTCATTTTTGGCGGCATCAATGTACTTGAATCGATGGAGCTCGCCCTTCGCACCTGTGAAGAATTCGTTCGCGTCACTGAAAAGCTTGCCTTGCCCTACGTCTTCAAGGCAAGTTTCGACAAGGCGAATCGCTCATCGATTCATTCCTTCCGCGGCCCCGGTCTCGAAGAAGGGATGCGCATGCTTGAAAGGGTGAAAACGACATTTGGCGTGCCCGTTCTAACCGATGTGCACGAGCCGTGGCAGGCGAACGTCGTCGCCGAAACAGTCGATGTATTGCAATTACCTGCGTTCTTGGCCAGGCAGACGGATATGGTCGTGGCGATGGCCAAGACAGGACGCGTCATCAATATCAAGAAGCCGCAGTTTTTGAGTCCAACGCAGGTTTCCTTCGTTGTTGAGAAATTCAAGGAAGCGGGGAACGAACAGCTCATCTTGTGTGATCGCGGCACATGTTTCGGATACGACAATCTGGTCGTGGACATGCTCGGTTTCGGCGTGATGAAAAAAGCTTGCCCAGGCGTGCCTGTGATCTTTGACGTTACCCATTCCCTGCAACAGCGAGACCCGATGAGCGCAACGTCGGGTGGGCGGCGGGATCAGATCCTTGAGCTGGCTCGTGCGGGCGTCGCAGTTGGCCTGGGTGGGATTTTCCTCGAGGTTCATCCGGATCCTGATACCGCGAAATGCGACGGACCGAGCGCGCTGCCAGTCAGCGTTCTCGAATCGTTTCTTTCTCAGCTAAAGGCATTGGATGATCTTGTGAAATCCCTGGCTCCCATTCAGATTAAGTAGCCCGGCGGTTCCGGCATCGTCCGCAATCAAACCCATCGCTCACCATTGGCAAATGTAATGATCGAATACGTTAAAAATAGCCTGTCCGACGCGCAGTCGGCACTTAATCGTTTCCTGGGCGACGAAACTAATCTGCGGAGCGTCGTGGATGCGGCAGGCTTGCTGGTATCGTCTTTTCGCAAATCTGGCAAAGCTTTTTCTTGTGGCAATGGCGGATCGATGTGCGATGCCATGCATTTTGCCGAAGAGTTCACGGGGAGATTCCGCAGTAATCGTCCTGGTATAGCAGCCATTGCCATCAGCGATCCAACACACATAACGTGTGTCGCAAACGACTATGGTTATGACCAGGTATTCGCGCGATACATCGAAGCGCACGGGCGTGATGGCGATGTTCTACTCGCCATTAGTACGAGTGGGAAGAGTGAGTCAATTCTCGTTGCTGCCCGGACAGCGCGCCAACTTGGTATGCAGGTGATTGGCTTGACAGGAACACCTGGCTCACCGCTGGAAGGATTATGTGACGTCTGTGTCTGTAGCCCAGGTGGCGCTTATGCTGACCGCGTGCAGGAAATGCACATCAAGATCATTCATATTCTGCTCGAGCTGGTCGAACGCGACCTCTTTCCTGAAAATTATATTTCTGTAAAAAGCACAGAATAATTTCAGGGGGGATTTTGTCTCGACATGAGCCGCAGATCCAATCTACCCCGCTTTGCACCGTAGTCGCACGCTTCATTCGAGGAAAGCCATGGCAACAAATAAACGCGCAAAAGTCCCCGCTCAGTCGCCTGATGATCCCAAGCGTCCTGAAAGCGAGGCCGATGTCGAAACTCCACGCAACATGAATGTCGATACTGATGTTGAACGCGTCGACAGCGATGCAGCTCCCGAAATTGGTAGCGTTGAAAGCGCCGAACGTGCCGCCTACCGCGTCGATATCGAAAATGGTGGTGAAACCGATGCAGGCGATGTCGAAAGAGGTCCTGCGTGATCGCGAGTGCCGAGGTACCATGTCCTCGTCAGCGGGTGATAATGACGAGTATCCGTCAAGTTTACTCACAGCGCACTGATATGCGTTGATTAATGCTCGACACGTGCGGGCGCGGTAACTGACTTGGCCGATCTAAGCCCCATACGTGTGCTCGAAGCTTCGCTTCACCAGTTTACTTTGTGTTTTTCTTCAATTTCAGCGTGTCGGGCGTCATCAGGCGCATGCACGCAGACTTGTTGTACTGAGAGAAGCATGACCTAGATTGCCGCGGACGTGCTTTAAACTGACAGCATTGTTCGCCATACGCGATCCTGCGGTACGCGTCGAACGTCGTTCGGGTCGCGGTAAAGTTCGCCAGCCAGGCAAGCACTGCCTCTACATCGCTGTTCGCGCTATTTGCCGCGGCACTTTCCATTCACGGTTGCTGCCGGTGGTACCATCGAGCTCACTCAGAATCAGAAATGCCTCGAGGGGAAGCACTTCGTAAATTTCGTGTTGGTGCGGCAGCGAAAACGTCATAGCCTCTCTACGCATTCACATCTACGGTTTGATAGCGCGTAACTCCGGAACGACAGTTACTTTGGTCACAAAAAATGGGAAAGGACGGGCGACCATTGGCGCGGCCGCGCGTTGAGATGCAATGCGCACACCAGCCATCAAGTATCGATACACCGTATCGCCGGTGTCTTGGTCCTTGATAAGTTCTGACGCGAATGGAAACCAGGGCGGTAGGACTGCGAACCTTTTCGAAATCCGTTGCATCAATGCTTGTGCGCGGAATTCCAAGTCTGGCAAAGGTGCAGGATGGCGAAACAGCGGCTCGTACAAATACTCAACCAACTCGCGCACTACGCCAAGGGTTGCGCGTGATCCCATCATCCCGCGTATTACGCCCTCAATCACCTCCGTGCACGATAATGCGTCGCTACTTGCCGCCTGAAACACCGTACGCACTTTTTCAAGTCCCGTTTGAAGCGTCATGCCTCCTTGCCGGCACATCATTAAGATGTCTTCAGAATCAACTGCCACGAAACTACGGTTGCTCCGGAACAGCATCTGCACGGCAAATCGATAGCGATCGGCGGCTAGAATTCCTTTAATTCCTGCGCTCGCAAGAAGCGCTTGTGGCCAGACACCTTGGATGCCAATGGTATCGGCGGCAAACTGGCGCAACACTTGGTCCATGCTGATAAGCACTGCACCTAACTCCTTCGCAAGTAAGAGCGCCTCATATTCGTCGTCGCCCAGTAGCTCTTCGAGCTCGGTTAGGCTATCAGGGAGTTCTCCAGAACCGTACGTTGGTTGAACAATGCAGTGCTCTTCGACGGCCCGCTTGATCCGCTCGAGGTACCGAAGCTTGCTGCTTCGAAATTCTTCATCGTACTCCACGATCCGAAGTTGACCGTCGATATTTACAGCGCGGCCAAAGGATCGGTCGTCAACGGCACCCTCGATCAATCCCTCCAGAATTTGTACTGCTGCACTGGACACGTAGGGCTTACTTAATGCCGAGAGGGCCGGCGCACAATCAAGTGCTACGATTTCTCCAAGTGTTGCCAGATCTATTACGAACGGATTCTCGATCTTCTCCAGCAGCTGGAGTGCATTATTGCGTTCCTCATGGTCGCCTGCACAGACACGCAAAGGTGACGCATCTATCGGCCATCCCTGGACTAACTCGAGTACCGAAATGCCGAGTACCTTTGCACAGACGCCCAGGGTGATCGGGTTGCTTGCATAAGTATCGAAGACGTTGCGAGTCCGCTGCCCATTTCGGTCCAACATGGCCTGCATTTCGCTCAAATCAAGCTTACCGTCTTCTCTCTGTAGATTGACCGACCAAATCGATGGTAATCCTTCCGGAGAAGAATTAACCCGATCATGCAGAGCATGTAGCAACCTAAGAGCGACCGGAACAATCTCGACAATCGTATAGATACGGGTCGCGCCTAACTGACCAGGTATCTCAATCCTCTCACCAACATGCTTGCTGAGCAAACGATTGCTCAAGTAGCTGTTCGGTGCCTGGAAGTCTACGTGCGGCGGCAACTCTTCCATATCGTGCATGTCGATGTTGACGACGCTTTCTGCACCTGTATCGTCCCGTAATTTGACCGACGTACCAACGCCAACTTCGACAACCCCGTCGAGCTGTTTTGAGCTGGCAAGCATGTACATGCAAGTCATGTACGCACTTGCGGCGCTGGGGTCTTGCATGTTGGATCGCATCATGCGATACAAGCGTCGAACCCCCGCATCTGAGCGGCCGTGCTGCAACTCAAGAACCGCCAACTGTGCCTGTTGACGGACGGATCCTTTCAACTCTTCAGGCAGATCCGCGATCAGTGAGACGAAATTGTGTTTGGATCCTCCGTAGCGCTCAGCCAGAATCCTTAATAACCACGACCCTGTGCTCTTAGGGCGCATTCGCATTTGGTGATTAGCCAAATCCAGCAGTCGCTGCCAGTCTGCAGCCCGCTGGGCGAGCAGTATCGCAGTTTCGCGGGCGTCATCGTCGTCAACCCATTCAGCAGGAAACGATGCTTGTAGAGCACGCGCTTTTGCACGCTGACCTGACTCCATATATGATCTAAAGAGCCTGGAATGCAGAACCGAGTAATGTTCAGGAGCACAGTAGGGGGCGTAAAACTTCGCGGCCTCACGGTAGCGCTTTAAGAAGAAAAGGCAGTCTGCCGCCATTAGCTTAATCTCCGCACTAGTCTGCACGGAAATTGACGCCAGGACCTCTTCGAGTCGTGCGCTAGCCCGCTCCTTTTCCCCTGCTGCGAGTAATACACGTGCGGCGACGATAGTGGCACCTAGGTGCTTGCCATCTTCACAATGGATCTCGTC
>Ga0308168_1000933_pt1 | contig 29686 bp, 22 predicted proteins | sample PhyCR2_FD_202133 | JGI IMG/M metagenome (GOLD analysis project Ga0308168, IMG submission 202133) | Phyllosphere microbial communities from UC Gill Tract Community Farm, Albany, California, United States - DLSLRC.R2 | ecosystem: Host-associated > Plants > Phyllosphere > Unclassified | place: USA...
CGCCATGGGATGCGCGTGTCGGCCACCTGTGGTTCATCACCCTCGGCGCCCAGCTGGCCCTGTGGCTGCACCGCGCCATCGACGTTACCGCGCACCGCTATTTCCAGGCGCATGGCAAGGGTCTGGAAGACGAACAGGTCACGGTGGCCCACACGCTGGTGATCTGGGCCATGCAATGGAGCGTGTGGACCATTTTCCTGCTGGCGATGCTGTCCAACCTGGGCATCAACGTCACCACCTTCATCGCCAGCCTCGGCATCGGCGGCATTGCGGTCGCACTGGCGGTGCAGAACGTGCTGGGTGATTTGTTCGCCTCGCTGTCGATCGCGCTCGACAAGCCCTTCGAAGTGGGCGACTCGATCTCGGTGCCGGAGTTTTCCGGATCGATCGAGCACGTCGGCCTGAAGACCACCCGCATCCGCGCCATTTCCGGCGAACAGATCGTGATCGCCAATGCCGAACTGCTGCGCAAGGTGGTCCACAACTTCAAGCGCCAGACCACGCGCCGCGTCGGCTACACCCTGCGCATCAACCCGGCCACGGCGCCGGAGCAGGCGGCCAAGGTGCCGGAGCGCCTGTCCGCCATCATTTCGGCCAGGGAGCAGGTGAAGTTCGATCACGTGAAGCTGAGCGCGATGAACCAGGACTATATCGAATACGACATCGTCTACAACATGACCGACTCCAACTACGCCCTCTTCCTCGATACCCAGCAGGCGGTGCTGCTGGAAACCATGGTCATGTTGCGCGACCTCGGCATCTCGACCGCGCCGCGGGCCCAGGAACTGCTGCTGCAGGGGCAGGCCAGCAATGACGGGGCCGAGCAGCCTGCGAGCGCGAACGTGAAAGGCCTGATCCAGGCCCGCCACTGAGGCTCTCACTGAGGCTCTCACTGAGGCTCGCACTGATAGGCTCGCACTGAGGCCATTCCTGAGGCGGGCGCCATGTGAAATGGGGCGGGCATAGAATTTACCTTCACGATTCCGATGGAGAACGCAATGCCCGAACAGAATCAAACGCAGCAATCGCCTCAGCAAACCCCGCCCGGCCTCGAGTCCCTGCTGACCCCGAAGGCCGACCATGGCGAAACCAGCTACGTCGGCCACGGCCGGCTGCAGGATAAGGTCGCAGTCATCACCGGTGCCGACAGCGGCATCGGGCGCGCGGTGGCCCTGGCCTACGCGCGCGAAGGCGCCGACGTCGTCATCGGCTACCTGAGCGAAGACGAGGATGCCCAGGAAACCGCGCGCCTGGTCACCGAAGCCGGCCGCAAGGCGGTGCTCTTCCCCGGCGACCTGGCCGATCCGGCCGTGTGCCGCGCCCTGGTCGCCAAGGCCGCCGCCGAATTCGGTCGCATCGACATCCTGGTGAACAACGCCGCCCACCAGATGACCTACACCGACATCGAAGAGATCCCGGACGAGGAATGGGAGCGCACCTTTGCCGTCAACATCAGCGCCATGTTCTACATCTGCAAGGCTGCGGTGAAGCACATGAAACCCGGTTCGGCCATCATCAACACCACCTCGATCAACTCCGACAAGCCCAAGCCCACGCTGCTGGCCTACGCCACCACCAAGGGCGCGATCGCCAACTTCACCGGCGGGCTGGCCCAGCTGCTGGCCGAGAAAGGCATCCGGGTGAATTCGGTGGCGCCAGGACCGATCTGGACGCCGCTGATCCCGTCGACCATGCCGCCGGACGAAGTGGCCAGCTTCGGCCAGGAAACGCCGATGAAGCGCCCCGGCCAGCCGGCCGAACTGGCGCCGGTGTACGTGATGCTGGCGACCGAGGAGGCGAGCTATGTGTCCGGTGCGCGCATTGCGGTGACGGGTGGTACGCCGATTCTGTAAATTCCGTTCGCGTCACAGAAATATAAGAATATGCCCGCACCACCGTCGTCCCTGCCTTCGCAGGGACCACGGATTGAGTTGCAACACTAAAATACGCGTCACGATAATCTGGTAACAACAACAAATAAAGGGCACCGAGGTGCCCTTTATTGTCGTTCGCGTCACAGAAAATGCTTCACGCATCGTTCGGCAGCTGCGCCCCCTGCCCCGGCGGCAAGGGTTCCGGCTCCGGCATCGGCGCCTGGTCCGGGCTCGGGCGCACCGGTTCGTCGGCCGGTTCGCCGCCTTCCATTTCCATGTCGCCGCCCTCTTCCATGTCTTCCTCGACCGGCGCTTCCTCGCGGTGATAGACAGGCGGTGCCTTCTGGCCGCCCGGGAACAAGGCGTCCGGACTGAGCTTGCCGCTGGACAGCGCTTCCTTGAAGAAGTCGCCCACCAGCAGGATCGCGCTGTGGCCGCCCTGGCCCCAGTAGTTCGAGCGCATGGTGACGCGGTTGTCGTTGAAGCCGACCCAGGCCCCGGCCACCAGGTTCGGGTGCATCATGATGAACCAGCCGTCGGCGTTGTTCTGGGTGGTGCCGGTCTTGCCGGCGACGTCGCCGGTGATGCCGAACTTGTAGCGGATCGCGGTGCCGGTGCCGCGGTTGATCACGCCGCGCATCATGTCGATCAGGGTCACGGCGGAGGCCTGGGACAGCACGCGCTGCGGCTGCTGGCTGCCGAAATCGGCCACCACCTTGCCTTCGCGGTCGGTGATGCGGCGCACGAACACCGGACGGCGGTACTCGCCCTGGGTGGCGATGGTCGAGTAGGCGCTGACCATTTCCAGCAGCGTCACCGGGCTGGTGCCGAGCGCGATCGAGGGCACCTGCGCCAGCTTCGACTGGCGCACGCCCAGGTCCTGGGCCAGCTTGACGATGGGCGCCACGCCGACGTCCTGCATCACTTGCGCGGTGATGGTGTTTTTCGAGAACACCAGGCCGTCGCGCATGGTCAGCCGGCGTCCGGTGGTGCCGCTCATGTCGGTTGGACGCCAGACGGTGCCGTCGCCGAACTTGATGCTAGTGACCGCGTCCAGGTAGGGGTGATCCGGCGTGATGCCTTTTTCCAGCGCGGCAGCGTAGACGATCGGCTTGAAGGTGGAGCCAGGCTGGCGCGCGGCCTGGTTCACGTGGTCATACTGCTCGCGCTGGAAGTTGCGGCTGCCGACCCAGGCCTTGACTTCACCAGTGGCCGGGTCCATCGCCACGAAGCCGGCCTCCAGGCGCGACTTGGCGACTTTCAGGTTGCGCATGAATTCGCGGTCGCCCTTGAGGCGCTTGAGCACCGACTCCGGCGCGTCCCCGCCCTCGACCGCCTTGCGGAAGTCGCCGGACTCGCGAATGAAGGCGTTCAGCAGCTCGCCGTGCGATTGCCAGAAGTACTCGAAAGGCGTCACGTTCTGGCGCATGTCGACATAGGTCTGGGGCTGGCTGGCGTTGATCTGCCAGGAGTGGGCCCAGTCGACGTCGGCGATGGCCTGCAGTGCGTCGGACTGGCGCTCGACCGCGCGCAACGCATCCTGCTGCAGGTCGTAGTCGAGGGTGGTCTGCACCACCAGGCCGTCCTGCTGCAGGTCGGCGTCGTTCTTGTCGGCCCATTCCACCAGCCAGCGCCGCACATAGGCGGTGAAATGGTCGTCCTTGCCGGTACGCTCGGCCTGTCGCGTGAAGTGCAGGCGCAGCGGCCGTTTCGACAGCTGGGCATAGCGCTTGTCGTCGAAGGCGCCGGCCTTCAGCATCTGGCCCAGCACCACGTTGCGGCGCGCCAGCGAGCGTTCCGGATTGGTCACCGGGTTGTAGTAGGCGGTGCCCTTCAGCATGCCCACCAGGGTCGCGGCCTCGGTTTCGTTGAGGGCCAGCGCCGGCTTGTTGAAGTAGGTGCGCGCGGCCGCCTCGATGCCGTAGGTGTTGTACAGGAAGGGCACCGTGTTCAGGTAGGCTTCCAGGATCTCGGTCTTGCTGTAGGTATTCTCGATCTTGAAGGCGGTGATCAGTTCCTTCAGCTTGCGGTTGATGTTGCGCGCGCGCCCGATCTCGTCGCGGAACATATTGCGCGCCAGCTGCTGGGTGATGGTCGAACCGCCCTGGGCATCGCCCTTGACGGTGGCCAGGAAGGCGCCGGCGGTGCGGGTGAAGTCGATGCCGTGGTGGTCATAGAAGCGGTGGTCTTCGGTGGCGATCAGTGCCGTTACCACGTGCTTGGACACTTGGGACAGCGGCACCCGTTCCTGTACGCCCTGCTCGAAGCTGGCCAGCTCGCGGCCGTCGGCCGACATCACCACGGTCGGGCGCGCCACACGCGCCTGCTTGACGTCCTCGATGCCCGGCGTGAGCGGGAACAGCAGCGCCACGTAAATGACGAACAGCGTCAGCAGCAGCAGGAAGGCGCCGCCGGCGATCCACAGCCAGCGTTGCAGCGGCGGCTTTTGCATGAGCATCCCATGCGCGCGCGCATAACTTGCCCGCGCCCGCGCGCCGGCCCGGTCCAGCAGCCTGCGCTCGCGTCCATCCCACTGCCCGCCGTCGTTATGGTCATCCACGTTCTGTTCCTGCCTGCGCCGTATTAATAGAGGCACAAGTATAGCCGACCGCAAAAAAATTCTCGGTACGCAACACCACACAAGCGCTGCGCCGGTGGCGCAGTTCAGGCAGTGAAGGTCAAGCTGCGAAGGTCAAGCTGCGTAGGTATACTGCGAACGTCAGGCTGTCGCGCCATGCGGCTCGACCCGGCGCCCGTTGCGCAGCAGCGCGCTGACCGTGGCGCCCGGCTCGGCCTTGCCGTAGACGTGGCCCTGCACCTCGTCGCAGCCGCGCCGCTTCAGGTAGTCGAGCTGGGCTTCGGTCTCGACCCCTTCCGCGATCACGCGCATGCGCAGCCCGCGCGCCAGCTCGATGATGGCCGACACCATGGCCGCATCGTCTTCGCTGAAGGCGATGTCGCGCACGAAGCTGCGGTCGATCTTGAGCACGTCCACCGGAAAGCGGCGCAGGTAGGACAGGCTGGAATAACCGGTGCCGAAATCGTCGATCGACAGTTTCACCCCCATGCGTTTCAGTTCGCGCATGGTGCGGATCGCCCCTTCCACGTCTTCCATCACCAGGCTTTCGGTGATCTCGATCTCGAGCGAGTTCGCGGGCATGCCGGTCTCCTCGAGCACGCGCGCGATCTCGCGCACCAGCCCCGGCTCGGCGAACTGGCGCGCCGACAGGTTGACGCCCACGCGCAGCGGACCGTAGCCGGCATGCTGCCAGTCGCTGTGCTGGCGGCAGGCGGTGCGCAGCACCCAGGCACCGATCGGCACGATCAGCCCGGTCTCCTCGGCCAGGTTGATGAAACGGTCGGGCCGCACCATGCCCATGCTCGGGTGGCGCCAGCGGATCAGCGCTTCGACGCCGACCACCGAACCGGTGAGCAGGTCGACCTGGGGCTGGTAATACAATTCGAATTCGTTGTGGCTGAGCGCACTGCGCAGGGCCACCTCCAGTGCCATGCGGTCGCGCGCGCGCGCGTTCATGCTCGGGGTATAGAACTGCACCGTGTTGCGGCCGGTTTCCTTGGCCCGGTACATCGCCACCTCGGCGTGCTGGATCAGGGTGGCGGCGTCGTTGCCGTCGCTCGGGAAACCGGCGACGCCGGCGCTGCCGGTCAGCACCAATTCGTGGCCGTCGAGCATCAGGGGATGGGCCAAGGCAGCCAGCACGGCGCGCACGGTGCTGGAGGCCTCGGCCTCGCTGCCGCGTCCCGGCAGCACCAGCACGAACTCGTCGCCGCCGGTGCGCGCCACGGTGTCGCTGCGCTCGACCGCGCCGGCGATGCGCGCCCCGGCAGCCTTCAGCAAACGGTCGCCGGCTTCGTGGCCGAGGGTATCGTTGACGAACTTGAAGTGATCCAGGTCGAGCGCCGCCACCCACACCGAGGCGCGCCCGCCCGAGTAATTCAGTGCCCCCTCGATGCGGTCGACCAGCAGCGAGCGGTTGGCCAGGCCGGTCAGGGTGTCGAAGCGCGCCTGCGACTCCAGCTCGGCCTCGTAGCGCTTGGCCATCGTGACGTCGTACTGGTTCATCACATAATGGGTGGTGACGCCGTCGACGTCCTTGACCGGCGCGATGTACACCTCGGCGTGCAGCTCGGCGCCGTTCTTGCAGCGCAGGCGCATGCCGACGTGGCCTTCGCGGCGCTCGCGGATGGCGGCGCGCAACTCGGCCACGGCGGCCTGGTCGGGCTCGCGGTCGCCCAGCTCGACCAGGCTGCGGCCCAGTACGTCCGCCACGCTGTAGCCGCGCATGCGTTCGAAGGCCGGGTTGACGTGAACGATCGGGTAGCCGGGCCGGGTGGCGCTGACCAGGATCACGGCATTTGCGCTGGCGTCGATCGCGCGCCGGTACAGGCGCAGGGCGTCGAGCGCCTCCCGCAGGTCGGCGGTGCGGCGCCCGACCAGACCCTCGATGCGGCGGGTGCGTTGTACCCTGCCCTCGACGTAGGCCGAGGTCGCCAGGCTGACGAGACAGCCCAGCACCAGCACCATCAGTGCGGCGGTGCCGCCGGCCATCTCGGCGGCGCGGCCGGCCATGCGCAATTCCCAGCGCTGGCCGGCGATCTCGAAGTGGCGGGTGGTCGTGAAGATGCTGCCGTCGAGCAGGCTGCGCCAGGCCGGCAGGGTGCTTTGTTCCAAGGTGTCGTGGTTGAAGACCAGGCGCCGGGGCCGGCCGCCGGTGCCGGATTCGGTGCCGGATTCGCGGCCGGATTCGCGGCCGGAGGCGGGCCCGTACAGGGCCGTCGACATGCCGGGCCGATCCAGCAGATTGCCGCCGGCCAGGCTGGCGTACACCATGTTGGCGACATCGATCACGACGGCGGTATTGCCGGTGACGCCGGCAGCGCGCGCCGCGGGATCCTCGATCCGGGTGCCCGGACGATACACCGGCTGCATGACCACGATGCCCAGGTGGTCGACACGCTGCACCAAAGGCAACAGCACCGTGGACGCCGGCTGGCCGCTCGCCAGCGCTAGCGCAAAGGCTTCGCTCTCCTGGGGGTAGGACAGCGCATCGTAGCCCAGGGCCGACTCGTTGCCGCTGCCCGGTTCGATGAATTCGACGACCAGATAGCGGCTGCGCTCCGCTGCGCGCACCAGGCGGCCATTCTCGCGCTCCAGGATGTGGAAGCCCGGTCGTGTGCGTAATTGCTCGGCTTCGTAGGCGCGGCGCGCGCCGCCATCGAGAACGCGCTGCCACACCACCGCCTGGATGTAAGGATGGTCATTCAGCAGCGGCCGCGTAAAGGCCCGGAACTGGGCGCGGCTCACTTCCCCCACCGAGATGAACAGCGCATTGGTGGCGCGCAACACCTGGAGCGCTTCACGGAAGCTGCGGATGACCGCCGCGGCACGCGTGCCGGCGCGCTGCGTGAATTCGGCCCGGGCACGCTCCTGCTCCGCCTTGCGTGCGTCCACGAACAGGAGCGCAGTGATACCCAGTCCCGCCAGCAAGGTCAGGACCGCGAGAAACGAGGGTAGCCGCGCACGCATGCGGCCGGGGCGCGCATTTCGGATGGACATGGCACATCCTAGCAAACCCCGGTAAATACGGACGCCGCCCTGACGCTCAGCGTGTAGCGGCCTCGTGCGGCGGCTTTTGCGGCGGCTGGTGCGGCTGATCGGGCGGCGCCTCTGCTGACGCCAAGGGTTGCGGAATGCGGCCCAGCTGCATCCGGGCCAGGCTCGGATACAGCGGCGGACTGATCGCCCGTGCCACCACGCAGGACACCAGCGCGCAAGCCATCAGACTGAGCACCATGGCGTGACCATCCACCATTTCCATCACGATGATGAAGGCGGTCAGCGGCGCCTGGGTGGCGGCGGCCAGGAAACCGACCATGCCGAGCGCGATCAGGGCCGGCACCTGTGCACCATAGAGCAGTAGCGCGACGTCGTTGCCGAGCGCAGCGCCGATCGCCAGCGATGGCGCGAAGATGCCGGCCGGCACCCCGGACCAGGTGGTCAGCCAGGTGGCCAGGAACTTGAACAGGGCGTAGGCGGCGGGCATGGTGCCGGCTCCCTCCACCATCGCGCGGGTGGTGCCGTAGCCCGAGCCGAAGGCGGCGCCTGCGGTCACCACGCCGATCACCGCCACCGCCAGGCCGCAGCCGGCCGCGAACAGCACCGGCCGCCGTGCGCGGAAACGCGAAAAGCGGTCTTGCCCCTGCCCCGACAGCGAAGCGATCAGCAGGCGCGAGAAGATGCCGCCGGCGACGCCTGCCACCACCGCCACCAGCAGGCCCGGCCACAGCAGAGTCAGGCTCAAGGCCGGCGCGTGGATCACGCCGAAATAGGCCCCATTGCCGTGTGCCGATACCGCCACCAGGCCGGCCAGCACGATCGCCGCGATGATCAGGCCGCTGCTGCGCTGCTCGGGCGCGCGCGCCAGTTCCTCGATCGCGAACATGACGCCGCCCAGCGGGGTGTTGAAGGCGGCGGCGATGCCGGCCGCGCCGCCCGCCACCAGCAGGCCGTGCACGCCGACCACGGCGCCGGCCGGCATGCCCTTCGGCATGAAGCGCTTGGCCTGCAGCATGATGCCGGCGGCGATCTGCACCGACGGACCTTCGCGGCCGAGCGACAGGCCGCCCAGCAGGCCGCCGGCGGTGAGCAGGATCTTGGCCACGCTCAGGCGCAGCGACACGAACAGGCCGCGCTCGCCGTCGCCGACGCGCCGCTCCAGCGTCGCCATCACCTGCGGGATGCCGGAGCCGGCCGCGCCGGGCGCAAAGCGGCGCGTGCACCACACCACGGCGGCGGCGCACAGCGGCGTCCACAGCAGCGGCGACCACCATGCCCGCGCACGCAGTGCCGCAAAGACGCCACTGGCGCTCTCGGCCAGCCAGGTGAAGCCGACCACGGTCAACCCCGCCACCACGGCCATCGCCACCACCAGCGCCCGCGCCGCCCAGATGCGCCAGTCGGTCAGCTCCTGGCGCAGGCCGTCATCCCAGTCGCGCGGCGCGTCGTGGCCGGCTACCGTGTGCGGCGGCGCGCTCCTACGCTCGGCTTTGCCTGAATCGTCCCGATTTCCGCTATCATCCACAAATGTCCCCATCTTCAAATATTCCCAAGGCCGCGGAGCCGGCATCGACCACCCGGGTCCTGCGCCAGTTCCGCATCGTCTTCAATTCCGTCAAAACCCATTTTCGCCAGGTCGAACGCCAGGCCGGCGTCGGCGGCGCCCAGTTGTGGGCGCTGTCCGTGATCGAGCGCCGGCCCGGCATCGGGGTTACCGAACTGGCGCGCGAACTGGACATCCACCAGTCCACCGCGAGCAACCTGATCAAGACCCTGTGCGAGCGTGGCCTCGCGGTCGCCGCCCGCGAAGGCATGGACCGCCGCAGCGTGTCGCTGCGCATCCAGCCGGCCGGCCAGGAAGTGCTGAAAACCGCGCCGATGCCCTTTGCCGGCGTTCTCCCGGACGCCCTGTCCAGTCTCGATCCGGCGACCCTGACGCGGCTCGAGCAAGACCTGTCCAAGCTGATCTCCCTGCTGGAAGCCGACGAAGCCGGCGCCAAAGTGCCGCTGGCCGACCTCTGACGCGGCTGCCCGCGCGGCGCCGGCACGCGGCTTCAGCACGCTTCGCCTTCGCGCAGGCGGGTCAGCGCGGCGTCCACGATCGCTTCCCGGCTGCCGCCCTCGCGATAGGCGCGGCGTAGCAGTGCGGCATCGCTGCTGCCCTCTTCGCCTTTTGACACTTCGCGTTCCAGCAAGGCCAGCGCGGCGCCGCTCCCGAGCGCTGCCGCCTGCGGTGCCAGCCTCCGCAGGCTGGCCAGGATGTCCTCGCGCAGCGACAGTTGGCGGTGGCTCTGCGGGTGGACCAGGGCGCCGTCCAGGCCGAAGCGGCAGGCCTGGAAGCGGTTGTAGTTATATACCAGGTAATCGTCCTCGCGCGGCGCCGGTTCGCTCCCGGCCAGCAGGGAAGCGCACAGCGCCTGCAGGTAGCCGGCCAGCGCCGCGGCGCGCTCCACCGTGAGCGGCGTATCGCACACGCGCAGCTCTATGGTCCCATATTCCGGCTTGGGACGCAGGTCCCAATAGAAATCCTTCATGCTGCGCACGATGCCGGTGCCTTCCATGCGCCCGAAGTAATCGCTGGCGAAGTCGTCCCAGCGCAATATGAAAGGCGCCCGCCCCGACAAGGGAAAGGCGAACACGGAATTCAGGCGCGCCGACTGGAAGCTGGTGTCGCTGCCCTGCAGGAAGGGCGACGAGCCCGACAGCGCGATAAAGTGCGGCACGTAGCGGTTCAGCGCATGCAGCAGGAACAGCGCCTCGTCGCCCGAGCGGCAGCCGATGTGCACGTGCTGGCCGAACACCGTGAACTGCTTGGCCAGGTAGCCGTACAGCGCCGACACCTCCTGGAAACGCGGCTTGGCGTAGATGCGGCGCTCGCTCCACTGCTGGAAAGGGTGGGTGCCGCCGCCCGAGACGCCGACGTTGAGGCGGTCGCCAGCCGCCAGCAGACGCTCGCGGATGGCGCGCAGCTCGGCCAGCAGCGGCGCGTGACCGGTGTGCACGCTGGAATTAATCTCGATCATGCTGCGCGTGATCTCGGGCGTCACATTGCCCGGGAAGGGGCTGCGCGCCAGCAGTTCCAGCATATCTGGCGCGGCTGGCACCAGGTCGAAGTCGGACAGGCTGACCAGCTGCAGTTCGAGCTCGACGCCCATGGTCAGGGAATCGGAAGTGGCAAACGGTGCGAGCGCCATTCAAGCCTCCATGCGGTCACGGGTTTCGTCGGCGGCGATCAGGGCGCGCTGCGACAGCAGCGGCCCCACCAGCTGCAGCAGCAGCGCGATCGCCGCCAGCGGCGCCAGGTTGTGGAACAGGTCGATGCCCAGGCGCCGCGCCTGCTCGACCAGCAGGATCGCGAACACGCCCATCGGCGCCAGCGCCAGCCCGGACAGCGCCCCCTTGCGGACCGGGATGCCGGAGACGCGGGCCAGGGCGGCGCACACGCCCACCTTGACCGCCAGGCGCACGATCACCAGCAGCAGGCCGAGGGCGAAGCCATGCGCGACCTGATTCCAATCGAGGGTCGCGCCGGCGAACACGAACAGCAGCACCGACAGCAGGTCGCCAAGCGCACCGAAATTACGCTGGGCCACGCCCAGCGCGCTGCGGCGATGACGCGCCACCAGGCCGAAGGCCAGCGCCGCCAGCACCGGCGACAGTGTCAGCACGTGGGTGATGGCGACCAGCAGCAGCACCGCCAGCGCATACGGCAGCGTCGCATCGGCGCCCGGGCTCCCCATGCGGCGCAGCCACAGCGGCACCAGCACCCCGAACAGCCCGCCCAGCAGCGCCGATGCACCCAGCACCAGCAGGCTGACCGCGGCCGCGTGGCCGAGCTGGCCCGAGGTCTGGAACACGCCGATGCCGATGATGGCGTTGAACAGGAACACCGCCAGCACGCAGTTGAGCGCTGCCAGGTGCAGCACCCGCTCGGTCACCTGCCCTGCCGCCCGCTGTTCGTTCAGCACACGCAGCAGGCCGGCCGGCGACGTGGCCATGCCGAGGGCGCCCAGCAGCCCGGCGGCGATGGGCGGCATGCCGAAAGCGCGCGCGACGCCATACAGAGCGGCAAAGGTCAGCAGGCTTTCGCCGAGCGAGGTGACGAGTATCCAGGGATTGGTGCGCAGCCAGCGCAGGTTGATGCGGTAGCCCAGTTCGAACAGGATCAGGCCGAAGCCGAGGTTGGCCAGCAGCAGGAAGGCTGCGCTGTCGGCAGGTGCCGTCAGGGCGCTCGCCAGATGGCCAAACAGGAAACCGGCCAGGCCGTACACGCTCACGCGCGGCAGACCGGTCCAGCGGTACAGGCATTCGCCGGCCATCCAGGACAGGACGAGGGCCAGCGGCCAGGCCAGCTGGCCGATGGAGGAAACCAGGTCGGTCATGCACGCTCCTTGGGTGTCGAGCGGCGACCACGAAAAAAACGGCCCCCGGTTGTGCCGGGAGCCGGAAAGAGTCTGTCGATTCGCATCGCCTATCTCATCGCTGATCGCGAAGGCTGCGTCGTGCCGCCCTGCTCACGGTGGGATGATGACATAATCGTGTTTCGATGGCAAGTATATTTGTGCAAATGGTCGGCTTGGGTCCGATTCATTTGCCGTCGCGGCTGAAAACCGGGGTCAGAGCCCTTTTGGTGAACCGGGCTCTGACCCCTACCGCGGCTCTGACCCCTGCTTTTACTTTACCTGCGCCACGGCGCAGCGCGAGCGGCGGCCCTGGATCTCGCAGGTGTTCTTTTCCTTGCCGTCGCGGTCGTGCACGACCACGTGCCAGCTATCGCCGCCGGTGCGCTCCATGGTCATGAAGCCGAAGCCGTCGATCCAGGAACTCATCGCGTCGACCTGTGCGCCGGGCGCCGGCATCATGTCGGGAATGGTGGCCGGCAGCGGGACGATATCTTCGGCGGTGCCGGCGAAGCCGGCGACGATCTGGGTCGGGTGGTCGGTGGCGAAGCTGGTCTGCTCCCACAGGTGCACATGGCCGGACAGCAAGACGTCGACGCCGGCCGGCAGCAGGCGCGGGTTCAGGGGAGCAAAAGTCTGGATCAGGCCGGCGTCGCCGCCGAACAGGCGAATCGAACCGGTCGCGGCATTGCGCTCCGCACCGAAGGCATACAGCGGGTGGTGGTCGATGGCAATGCTGTGGCGGGCCCGGTGCGACAAGGCCTCGATCTTGCGCCAGGTGTCGGCGTATTTTTGGAGCCGGATGTCGCCTTCCTTGAAGCCTTTGTACGAGGTGTTCGCGCTGTCGAACACCAGGAACTGGGCGTCGCCGCCGATCGGCACCACATAGGGATCGGTATAGTCGGCGCGCGCGTCGCCGGCCGGATCGTCGCAGCTGCGTCCGTCCATCGGATGCGGGTCGAGGAAACGCCACCAGCCCTGGCCGCCGCGCAGGCAGTTCTCGTGGTTGCCGCGCGCCATGATCCAGGGTGCCGCCGCCAGCAGCGCTTGCGCCGGCGCGAAGAAGTCGGCCTTCCACGCATCCCATCCATAGCCCCAGGGCGAGCCGGCGCAGCCGGGACGGTCGGCCGGGCACGGGTCTTCGCGGTAGTGGAAGTCGCCCACGTGCACCACCAGGTCCGGCTTCCATGCAGCGGCGCTGGCCGCCACGCGGGCGAAGGGATAAGCCTGCGGATCGTTGCAGGCCTGGAAATCCTTGCCTTTCAGGCGGCAGCCGGTGTCGCCGATGACCACGATGCGGCGTGGCGCCGCCTGCGGCAGCGGCAGTGCCTGGCCGGCCACCGCCACCTGGCGCGCGCCGGCCGGCAGCGCGCTTTCGCAGGACAGCACGGCGGTCGATGCCGGACCCGGACGCGCCTTGCCGCCGTCGCCGGGGCGCAGCGGGATCGCAGCGTGGCGCGCGCGCACGGTCATCGTGGATGGCTTGCCGTCGATGGCGATCGGCGGGCACACCCGGGCGGTGGTGATGGCGCGCGCGATGGCGGCGCCGTCTTCGCCGACGATCACAAAGGCGGTTTCGGGTGCTTGCTGGGTGGCGATGCCGGCACAACCGCCTAGGGCGGTAAATAGGGCAAGGGCAAGAAATCGGGAAAGAGACATGGATGATGGGCGCGCAAGCCGGCGTTCAAAAAGCCCGAATGTACCATAGCACTGTTGCAATATCGAGACGTGTGCGCCGCCTGCCTGCCTCGACTCTTGTACCCTTGTTACATAAGCACCGCATATAAGCATAGGCGGAATCGGTATTGGCAACGAAATTAGCTAACTGTTAAGCTTGCGCCCCTTCGTCGGCCGCAGTGCCGACGCTACTTACCTAATATAAATACACATGAGCGTCAAACATCAACATGCCAATCCGGCGCGCGCCCTGCTCGCGCTGACCCTGATCGCCGCGGCCTTCCCGCTGGCCCAGGCCCAGACCGCCGACAGCAGCCTGAGCGCAGCAGCCGCCGGCGAGCCGAACACCGTGGTGGTCACCGGCACCCGTTCCCTGAACCGCCGCACCCTGGATTCGGCTTCGCCTGTGGACGTCATCGGCAGCAAGGAACTGCTGGGCACCGGTTCCAGCGAACTGGCCACCGTGCTGTCGCGCCTGCTGCCCTCGATGAACTTCGCGCGCCCGACCGGCGCCGACGCCAGCGACGCCGTGCGTCCGGCCCAGCTGCGCGGCCTGTCGCCCGACCAGACCCTGGTCCTGGTCAACGGCAAGCGCCGCCACACCTCGGCGGTGGTCAACGTCAACGGCACCCTGGGGCGCGGCTCGGCCCCGGTCGACCTGAACGCGATTCCGCTGGCCGCCATCGACCACGTGGAAGTGCTGCGCGACGGCGCCGCCGCCCAATACGGCTCGGATGCGATCGCCGGCGTCATCAACATCATCCTCAAGCGCGGCGCCGATGGCGGCGAAGTCGAAGCCAGCTTCGGCAACTTCGACAAGGGCGACGGCGACCAGACCGTGGTGCGCGGCTCGACCGGCTTCAAGCTCGGCGACAAGGGCTGGGCCCGGGTCGCGGTGGAAGCCGGCAACCGCCTGGCCACCAACCGCGCCGGCGCCGACCCGCGCCTGCAGGCCGGCCCGCGCCAGGGCCAGGTCAACCAGCGCTACGGCGACCCGGACAGCAAGCCGCGCGCGCTGTTCCTGAACAGCCAGTACAGCATCAACGACAACATCGACTGGTATGCCTTCGCCAACTATGGCGAGCGCAAGACCTCGTCGGCCGCCACCTTCCGCACCGCCTACACCAGCGACGCCCGCACCACCCTGCGCTCGCCGCTGTATCCGGAAGGCTTCCTGCCGCTGGAAGACAGCAAGTCGACCGATTCCTCGCTGGTCACCGGCCTGCGCGGCGACCTGGCCGGCTGGCGTTGGGACGCGAGCCTGAACTACGGCCGCAACCGTTTCGAACTCGACGTCAACAACACGGTCAACTACGACCTCGGCGCCGCCAGCCCGACCAGCTTCTACGCCGGCAAGCTGACCTCGACCCAGGAACTGGCCAACCTCGACATCGCGCGCGACATCCCGGTATCGTGGATGGCCGGCCCCCTGACGGTGGCACTGGGTGCAGAGGCGCGCTACGAATCGTATGAAATCGGCGCCGGCGAAGCCAACTCCTACTTCGGTTCGGGCGCCCAGGGCTATTCCGGCTTCCGTCCGGAAAACGCCGGCAAGAACAGCCGCAACAACCAGTCGGTCTACCTGAACCTGGAAGGCGACATCGTCAAGGACCTGAATGCCTCGCTGGCCGTGCGCCACGAACGCTACAGCGACTTCGGCAACACGACCTCCGGCAAGGGTTCGCTGCGCTATGCCTTCACCCCGCAGTTCGCACTGCGCGGCACGGTGTCGAACGGCTTCCGCGCGCCCTCGCTGGCGCAGGAGTTCTACACCATCACCACCACCAACTACCTGGTGGTGAACGGCACCAACACGCCGATCGAAACCGGCACCTTCCCCGTGAACAGCGCCGCCGCGCGCGCCCTCGGCGCCCAGGCCCTGAAGCCGGAGCGCGCACGCAACCTGAGCATCGGCGCCCAGTGGCAGCCAATCCGCAACTGGACCACCACCGTCGATTTGTACCGCATCGACATCGACGACCGCGTCGTGTTCTCGTCCAACCTGCAGCTGGCCAATGCCCCGGCGCTGAACAGCGCACTGCGCAGCCAGGGCATTTTTGTCGGTGCCGCGCGCTACTTCACCAATGCCGTCGACACCCGCACCAAGGGCGTCGACGTGGTCAGCACCTACCGCCTCAACCTGCAGCAGGGCGCGCGCGCCGACTTCACCGTCGCCTACAACCACAACGACAACGAAGTGCGTCACGTGGCCGCCAGCCCGGACGTGCTGGCTGCGAACAAGCTGGTCCTGGTGGACCGCCAGTCGGTCAACCGCCTGACCGTCGGCTCGCCCAAGGACAAGCTGGTCCTGGGCGCCGACTACACCCGTGGCACCTGGAGCGGCCACGCCAACGTGACCCGCTACGGCAAGTTCACGGTGCCGCAGAACGACCCGGCGCTGGACCAGAACTACGATCCGCAATGGGTGCTGGACGTGTCGGGCAGCGTACGCGTGGCCAGCAACTGGCGCGTGACCCTGGGCATCGACAACCTCACCAACCGCTACCCAGCCCAGGTGACCTCGGCCGGCAACCTGAACGTGAACGGCACCCAGCCATACAGCGTGTGGGCGCCGAACGGGTTCAATGGGCGCTTCTTCTATGCGAAGGCGGGGTATAGCTGGTAAGTGGCGGCTTTGCTGGCGCCGCTGCTCGCTCGGCGTTGGCGGCGCCAATGTAGTTAGACCGTCGTCCCTGCGTAGGCAGGGACCCAGTTGCACGAGCAGTGTTGGTGCGCGCAAAACTTGGGTCCCTGCCGAGGGGGCCGCCAAGCCCAGGGACGACGTTTTCATCGATATCCAGCTTTCGTCAGCCCAAACGTACGTCACCAACCCCATCCTTTGCTTATCATCCCGATAACACAAAGGAAAACCCATGCACGATATCCCCATGTGGGCCCAGGCCGGCTTCTGGGGCCTGGTCGCCGGCGGCGCCCTGGTCCTGGGCGCGCTCGCCGGCTACTGCCTGAAGGTCCCGCAACGCCTGATCGCCGCCATCATGGCCTTCGGCAGCGGCGTCCTGATCTCCGCCCTCTCCTTCGAACTCATCGCCGAAGCCTACGACAAGGGCGGCTTCGCCTCGATGGCGGCCGGCTTCCTCGGGGGCGCGGCGGTCTACACCGCCGCCAACTGGCTGCTGGCGCGCCAGGGCGCGAAACACCGCAAGCGCTCCGGCGAACAGCAACCCTCGGAAGCCGACGACAGCGGCAGTGGCCTGGCGATCGCCGTCGGCGCCCTACTCGACGGCATTCCGGAGTCCATCGTGATCGGCCTCTCCATGTTGGGCGGCGGCGCCGTCAGCATGGTGGCGGTGGGTGCGATCTTCCTGTCCAACGTGCCGGAAGGCTTGTCGAGCGCAGCCGGCATGAAGAAGGCCGGGCGCTCGCCGGCCTATGTGTTCGGCATCTGGGGCGGCATCGCCCTCGCCTCCGGCATCGCCTCGCTGGTCGGCTACACCGTGTTCCAGCAGTTTTCGCCGGAAGTCGTCGCCGCCACCACGGCGGTGGCCGCCGGCGCCATCCTGGCGATGCTGGTCGATACCATGATCCCGGAAGCCTTCGAGGTGGCCCACGATTTTGCCGGGCTGATCACCGTGGCCGGCTTCCTGGCGGCGTTTGCGCTCAGCAAGCTGGGGGGCTGACGCTTACGCGGAGTGGGGTGCGCGAGTTCGCGCCTCGATGTGACCGCCAGATCACGTTCTTGGCGATTGGCCTAAGCATTTGATCAGAATCAACTGATTTACCAAGCCAGGACGCAACAATTCCGTTGCGGTCCTTCCTTTCCCATTGCCAACTCCAGAACGTTCCGGTCTGCACTCGTGTTCAGGCGATGGGTTCCTACGTTCTCATAACCTCAGGGCACATAGGCATGCAGCTCCAGGAATTACAGGCTTGCTCCCTCACGGGGCTTACGGATGAAAATCGCCCGCTCCGCCTCCGCCTTTCTACCGAACGCGGCATTGTCGACGATCTCCTGCTGGTCAAGCGTGTGAGCGGCAGCGAGGTTCGAATATCGCATCTTATGTATCGCCGGCAGGGCCGGCATCCCGCTCAAGCAATTCAACGCCATTCCGGTCGAGCTCCAAATCGTCACTGACAGCGGCACCGTGCGGTAGCGCGTCCTGGTGCTCAGCCGGCAACAAACTCTCACGGGAATGCGCGCAAGACGGGAACATGAATCGCACTTCGAGGGGCGCTACGCCAAATTTTTTTAGGTTCTTGGGCTGGGCCTTGTCGGGCTTGGTGTTCTTGTTTCTGACTTGGCTGGTGTTCACGCACTACTTTATCCAGCCAGATTCTGTCGACCAACTGAAGGAATTACCAATGAACAGCGAGGAAAACCGGTTTTCATGGAAATGGGCTGCTCTGCTGTTCCTGGCCATCGTAGCCGGGATCGCGGCGGTGCGTCTGGCAAGTGGAACAGGAAGTGCAGGCGCAAAGGGGGCCTTACCCGGTAGTTCTACGCCGCAGGGCCATCAGGACAAGCGAGAATATGTGCTCGAAGTGATCGGTTTAGGGGTTACGCTGGATAAATACCGACAGGGGAAATTGTGGGAAGCGCTACAGGGTGGCAACCCACATGTGTCGATTCAAGAGCAGGACCCGAATAAATACCCGTGGAGCGGGCAGGACAAATTGGGAATGGGCGGTGGTCGCGGCGGTGACGCGCTCGAAAACGGCGCCCAGTACACCCCCATGTATTACGGTGTGCCAGTTCTGAATGCCGAACCGCCGGTTTATCGTGAGATGCTGATCGATCGACCCGACAATCCAAATGCGGGATTGGCCAACGGCGCGGTCGCATCGGGCATGGCCTGGCATTTGTTCGTCGTCGGCCCACGACGGTTTGCCGAGCGCCCTGACCGCATTCTGGATGATGTCTTCGCGTTCTTCGACGCCCATCCCGATGTGCCATACCTTGTGTTGAATTCGGACGACGGCATGGGGCCACGCGACAATTTTCGCGCTTCAGGGACACCGAGATTGCTCAAGGATGGCTATTACGTCCCCGAAATGCCGGACGCATCGGCATTGTTCGTGCTCGCGCGGCGCGAGCGCGTCGATCCGGTCCGGCCCTACGTTTGGGATGACCCGGACAACGAATTCGTACAAAACATATTCCGGTGGATGTATGGCGAATTGATGTCCGAACTTCCTTATCCCGATCGCGAGAAGAAAATCATGCGTACGCCTGCACAAGTAGGCGCGGATCCCGTACGCCATGAAAATGTCTATGGAGAGCGCCAGCCCCTGGTCAACGAATGGCTCGACGCCGCCGCCGCCTTCGCCCAACGCCCGGACATCCGCGGCACCGGCGTCAGCGGCACCCTCAGCCACATCAATCCCTTCGCCCACTACCCGCCCAAGGAGTGGAAACCGACCCCCTGGTTCCCGATCCCCTGGAACCGCGCCCAACTGGAGACCTTCGACAAGCTCCCCACGCTCGGCTTCATCCACCGCCCCACCTTCGTCAAGCTCACTGACGAGCATGGCAAACCGCTCACCCGCGCTGCGGACCGGCAGAAGGCCCTGCAGGCCGGCTGGCAAGCCGCGCTCCAGACCTTGCCCGAGACGGAACGCAGTAAAGCGCCTGCGCGGATCGTTGCCGCGTCCGGCGGGAGTACCGATCGCTTGATCGCCCTGCACAGCACGATGAATGCAATGGCTGCATCGAACGGACCCGAAATCGACAGCGGCAAGTCCAGCCACTTCATCGATACCGACAAGCGCCTGGGCAATACCGGCGCGGCGACGCTGTTCGTCCAGATGGCAATCGGGGTCATGGGCAGCTATCGCGACGGTGGGGTCAGCGCGGCGGTCAACCTGCGTGACGAGAGCGAAGCATCGATTGTATTGATCAGCCCGCCTTCCGACGAAAAGCGAAAAACGCAGAGACACCCGAATGGCGGCGACGTGTTCGCACATCATGGTACGCCGGCCGTTGATCCCGCCAACTACCGGTAAGCGATCATGCCCAAAGTGATACGTCTAGGCGATGCAACCAGCCATGGCGGCAAGGTCGTGCAGGTTACCGCCACCTATTTCACTGTCGGCGGCGTGGCAGTGGCCCGCATGGGGGACGAGACGACATGTCCCACCCATGGGAAAGGTACGATCATCGAGGGTGATGCCCACCACACGATCGACGGCGTGCCGGTCGCCTATGAAGGCCACAAGACAAGTTGTGGTGCCAGCTTGCTGCCGACCACGCCGAACTTCTACCTCGGTTAGTGTTCTGTCAGGAACGCGCCACGGCACGAATTGAGTCGAAGGGCGACAACTCGCCCGAGCCCGCTCCCGAACGCGACGACAGCAGCGCGCTGTCAAACCGGCCGAAGCCGCTACGCCCCGGGCGCTGGACACGCCAGTCCAGGCCATCGTCGGCGTGGACGGCGGGCATGGCCGCCAGCTCTTGCTGCTCCAAGCGCTGCAAGCGCACCGTCAGCTGCGCTACCGTCGCGCGCAGCAGGGCCAGTTCGCCGTCCTTCTCTCGCAAGGTTCCCTCGTGCTCGGTGCGCAGCGCGCGCAAGCGCTCCTCGGCGTTGGCGTGCAGGCGTTCGGCCAGCTGCTCGACAAAGCCACGCAGCGCGTCCTCGGTGTCTTCGCGCTTGATGCCCACGTTCGGGTCTTCGTCGCGCAACTCCTTCAGGTACTTGTGGATGGTCGACTTGGAGCCGACGTCGCCCAATGCATGGCGCACCGCGTCGACCGAGGGATAGCGCCCCTCGGCCAGCAGCCGGTCGCGCACCGCCCTCACCTGTGGTTTCGTCAGTCCGCTACGCGCCATGATGGTCTCGCTCCTCGTGGTTCGGGTCGTGCACGCATCAGGAACTGGCCTGTTCGACCAGGCCGCTGTGTTGTGCGCGGTTGAGTTTCGGATGCACGACCGGGATGGTCAGCATGGTGCTGCCGATCGCCATCAGCAGCAGCGCCGTGAAAGTCTCGCTGGTGATGATGCCCTTGTCGAGCAGGATGTTGGCGAAGATGATTTCGATCAAGCCCTTGGATTGCAGCAGCCAGCCGATGATCGAGGCTTCGCCGCGTTTCCACTTCAGGATGCGGCCGGCGATGTGGGCGCCGGCCAGCTTGCCGCCGATCGATGCGAACAGCAGCAGGCCGCCGACAAAGAATACCGAGTAGCCGCCCATGTCCCATTTGGTGCGCAGCCCGGTGCTGAGGAAGAACACCGGCATCAGCACCAGCAGCACATTCTTGAACAGGGCGTCGAGCTTGTCCTGTTCGAACCAGCCGGCATCCATCACCACGCCGGCCAGGAAGGCGCCCACCATGAAGTGCAGGCCGGCCCAGTCGGCGCCGAAGGCGCAGGCGATCAGCCAGATCAGCGCCACGTACCAGCGGTCGTCGCGCGGCAGGCGCGCCATCAGGCGGCGGAACACGAAGGTCAGCGCGGCGAAGGCGAGCAGGAAGCCGAGCTGGCGGCCGACGCGTTCCCAGTCCAGCATGATCAAGGCCAGCACGCCCCAGATGGCGACGTCGTCGAGGCTGGCGTAGCGCAGCATGCGCTGGCCCATGGGCTGGCGCAGGATGTCGAGTTTTTCCATCAGCAGCACGAGTACCGGCAAGGCGGTGACGGCGCAAGCCATGCCGGTGCCGAGGGTGAATTGCCAGGTGGCGGCCTTCGGCCCCATCCAGCCGGGATAGGCCAGCAGCAAGGTGGCGGCGCCGCAGCCGAACAGCAGCGGCATGCCGAGCGACAGCCCGGCGGCGGTGGCGCTCTCGCGGCGGTGGGTCCAGACTTTTTTCAGGTCCAGCTCGATCCCGGCCAGCATCACGAACAGCATCACCCCCCATTGGGCGACGCCGCTCAGGGTCTTGATCACGTCCGGGTTGAACACGAACTTGTGGTATTCGGGGAAGACGGCGCCCATCACGCCCGGGCCGAGAACGATGCCGGTGATGATCTGGACGATGACCAGGGGCGCGAAATAATCGGTCTTGCCGAGCCGCCAGACCAGGTAGGGCACGACAAACACCAGCAGCATCGCCAGCAGGAAGATTTCGGTGGTACTCATGCGTCTCCTTCGGTTTTTGATTTTGTAATATGTAATTATGTAATGCTGAGACGACATGCTATCGAACAATTAAATTTAAGGAAAGAAATTTAGACCTAGCGGGATTGATAGGGTATCGTTTCCAAAAGGAGGCGGCATGGATGAGTTCAGGTTCAAGGTGTTCCGCAGGCTTGTCGCCGTACGCGGCGCTCCCGGCGCATGGCACGCCTTTTACCTGGGTGGGGACGGCAAGCGCCGCCCGGCCGATTTCATCGTGCCGGGCGAGCTGGAGGAGGATGAACTGGCCGCCTGGCTGGCGGACCTGTTCCATGAAGATGCCACGCCGGGCCGGGACAGCGTCGTGCGCATGCCCTGACCCGGCCAGCCCCGCCTAGACGCGCGGCGGCTCGGTTTCGCGTTGGTAGACGCGGTGGCCGGCCAGTACCGCCTCGAAGTCAGCCAGTGCCGCGGCCAGATCGTCCGGATCGGCCAGTATCAGCCCCGGGTCCGGCGTGCCGTCGGGAAGCGTGAGCGGCAGTCCGGCGGCCAACACCACTTGCCGCCCCTCGCCCAGCGCCAGCAAAGGTTTGTCGTGGCGGTAAGCGTCGCGCACGAAGTCCAGCACCCGGCCATCGGCGGCCAGGGCGGCAGCCGATGCCGCGCCGGGGGCGATCACCACGGCGTCGTACATCACCGAGGGCGTGGTATCCACCGTCACTTCCACGTCCAGCGGCTTGCCGGCCACGGTAGACAGCTCGCCCAGGCGCTCGCTGACGATGCGCGGCTGGGCGCCCTCCTTCAGCAGCCATGCATAGGCCCGGCGCGTGGTGACGGCATCGACGCCGCCGGCCGCCAGCACGGCCACCCGGCGCGTGCGGATGCCGGTCTTGCCGGGACGCGCCAGCAGGGACAGCGGCGGCGACGGCGGGTAGTCCGGGATCGGGGTGTCGTTCACGCGCGGCAGCGGCGCCGGCACCGGGATGCCAAGACCGGCCGCCACTGCCGCCGCCAGTCCGGCATCGACATTGGCCAGGCCGGCGACGATGCGGGTGCGCACCGCCGGCGTCTGCACCCGCGTCAGTTCGAAGCGGAAGGCGTTGATGATGTGCCGTTGCTCGACCGGGGTCTGGCTTTTCCAGAACAAACGCGCCTGGCCGTAGTGCTCGGCGAACAGTTCCGGCTTGCCGCGCACCTTGCTGCCATCGACGTGTTCGGCATAGCTGACGAAGCCGCGGCTGCCGGCCTGGAACGGGCATCCACCCGCCAGCGAATTCGGTTCATAGGCGACGCGCCCGCGGTTGATCGCCTGGCGGTGGAAGCCGTCGCGCTGGTTGTTGTGCACCTGGGCCACCGGGCTGTTGATCGGGATCTCGTGGAAGTTGGGACCGCCCAGGCGCGTGAGCTGGGTGTCGACATACGAGTGGATGCGGCCCTGCATCAGCGGGTCGTTGCTGAAGTCCAGCCCCGGCACCAGGTGCGCGGTGCAGAAGGCCACCTGTTCGGTCTCGGCGAAGAAGTTGTCCGGGTTGCGGTCCAGGACCAGCTTGCCCACCGCGCGCAGCGGCACCAGTTCCTCGGGGATCAGCTTGGTCGCATCGAGCACGTCGAACACCCCGAAGGCGGCCGCCTGCGCTTCCGTGAAGATCTGCAGGCCCAGTTCGTACTCGGGGAACTGGCCGGCCTCGATCGCTTCCCACAGGTCGCGCCGGTGGAAGTCGGGGTCGGCACCGGCCAGCTTGACCGCCTCGTCCCACACCAGCGAGTGGGTGCCCTGCAGCGGCGTCCAGTGGAATTTGACGAAGTGCAATTCGCCTTTGGCATTCACCAGGCGGAAGGTGTGCACGCCGAAGCCCTGCATGGTGCGGTAGCTGCGCGGGATGGCGCGGTCCGAATTCACCCACAGCAGCATGTGGAAGGTCTCGGGCGAGAGGCCGGCGAAATCGTAGAAGGTGTCGTGGGCGCTGGAGGCCTGCGGGATCTCGTTGTTCGGCTCCGGCTTGACGGCGTGGATCACGTCCGGGAACTTCATCGCATCCTGGATGAAGAACACCGGGATGTTATTGCCGACCAGGTCGAATACGCCTTCGTCGGTATAGAACTTGGTGGCAAAGCCGCGCACGTCGCGCACCGTGTCGGCCGAGCCGCGCGATCCGGCCACCGTGGAAAAGCGCACGAATACCGGGGTGCGCTTGCCCGGCTTGCAGAACAGCGCGGCGCGCGTGAATTCGGACAAATCGCCGTAGTTCTCGAAGTAGCCGTGGGCGCCCGAACCGCGCGCGTGCACCACCCGCTCCGGAATCCGTTCGTGGTCGAAATGGGTGATCTTTTCGCGGAAGATGAAGTCTTCCATCGCGGTCGGGCCGCGCAGGCCGATCTTCAGCGAATCCTGGTTGTCGGCCACCTTCACACCCTGGTTGGTGGTCAGTTCGCGGCGGCTGTCGTCCACGCGCACGCGGTCGAGCGGGTCGTTGAGCGGGTTGGCGCCGATGTCGGGCGCGCCGTCGCCCACCTTGCGCGACGCGATGTCCTCGGTGGTCGTGCTGGCGGTGGCCAGCGGGGTATCGGGCTGGAACACCTCGCCGCGATGCGGTGCGTAGGCCGCCAGGCCGTATTCCAGGCCCTTGGTGGCGTTGTAGGGACGCTTGGCCGCCAGTTCGGCGTTTTCGATCACCTTCTCCAGCAGGCGCTCGCTTTCCGGAGTGTCGGCACCCAGGCTTTCGGGCGGATTCGGGTCGGACGGACCGCCCACCGTGCTCAGGATCGAGCCGGCGCCGTCGAAGGGGCCGTTGGGTTGGAAGGCGGGGTCGTGCTGGTCCTTCTCATGCGTCGTCATGCATCACCTCTCTGTTTGTGATGGGAACTGCGCACACGGACCGGTAATGCTTGTCGGAAAAAGGTCTTGCGGCCGGCTAAAGGTGTACGCAATAGCCGAGTCTGCTTGCATACGGGGGCGTGGCTTTGAGGGAGGGCAAATGGAGGTGCTGCGGGTTGAACTGCCCGCACAGGAGAACATGATGCTAAGCCGTCATCCCCGCGAAAGCGGGGATCCATACTGAGCAACAGAACTCAGGATCTTGGAAAGGGCCGAACAGCTTCAGGAACACGAACTTCGGAAGCTCAGCATGGGTTCCCGCCTTCGCGGGAACGACGGGATATTGGCGTAGTCGGGCGTCACTTCACCCGCTGCTTCTCCAACTTGCGCGCCAGCGTCCTCCGATGCATCCCCAGCCGCCGGGCCGCTTCCGAGATGTTGAAATCGGTCTCCGCCAGCACTTCGTGGATGCGCTCCCACTCCAGGGTCTTGATCGAGGTGGAGCGGTTGGTGAGTTCCATCTCGACGTTGCCGGCCACGTGGTCGAAAGCCGCCTCGATGTCGTCGGTGTTGGAAGGCTTGGCCAGGTACTGGCAGGCGCCCAGCTTGATCGCCTCGACTGCGGTGCCGATGCTGGCGAAGCCGGTCAGGACGACGATCAGCATCTCGGGGTCGTGCTGGTGCAGCATCTGCACGCAGGACAACCCGGAGGTATTGCCCTTCAGCTTCAGGTCGACCACCGCGTAGCCCGGCGAGTGGGTCTTCAGCAGTTCGGTGGCCTCCTCCAGGCCGGGCGCCTGCAGCACCCGGTAGCCGCGCCGCTCGAAGGAGCGGCCGAGGGTGCGGGCGAAGGCGTCGTCGTCTTCGACGATCAGCAGCAGGCGCTCGTTGTCGAGCTCGAAATCGGTATCAGGTGGAGACATGTTCTGCTTTCTTGTCCAGCGCAATGGCCGACAGCGGCAGCGTCAGCCGGACCTCGGCGCCGCCCTGCGGCAGATTGGTGGCGGACACGGCGCCGCCCAGGGTGCGCGCCACGTTCACCGACAAAAACAGGCCGAGGCCGCCGCCGGAGCGGCCCTTGCTGGACTGGTAGGGTTTGCCGAACTGGGCCAGCATGGCCGGGGCGAAACCGGGGCCTTTATCGCGCACGACCAGGGTCAGGACGCCCTCTTCCACGCCGGCCTCCAGGCCGACCCAGTCGGGCGAGGCTTCCAGCGCGTTGTCCAGCACATTGTCGATGGTCTGCTTGAGGGCCGAATCGAAGGCCACCGGCAGGTCGGCGGCGATGCGGTTGTCGTAGCTGAAGGTGCGCACCGGGCGGCTGTCCTGCCATTCTTCCACCAGGCCGTCGAGGAAGGTGCGGATGGTGGTGCGCACCGCCGATTCGCCGCGGGTCTCGCCGGCCGACAGCAGGATGCTGGTGACGATCGACTTGCAGCGCTTGAGCTGGGTCTGCATCTCGGTCAGCTCTTCCAGCAGCTCCGGATTGTCCTTGAATTCGCGCATGCGCTTCCAGTCGCCCAGGATCACCGAGACCGTGGCCAGCGGCGTGCCCAGTTCGTGGGCCGCGCCCGAAGCCAGCAGTCCCATGCGCACGATGTGTTCTTCCTCGGCGGCGCGCTGGCGCAAGTCCGCCAGTTGCGCAGCCTTGGCGCGCAGCGTGTTGGTGATGCGGAAAATGAAGACCACCAGCAGCGCCGCGTTCAGCACGAAGCAGATCAGCATCCCCTGCACGTACAGGCTGGCGATGCCGCGCGCGTGGTCGAAGGGCAGCGGCAGCGGCTGGGCGAAGACGGACAGGCCGGCCAGGCAGGCCAGCGTGATGGCGACGATGGTCCAGGTCGACCAGGCTTCCAGCAGCACCGCCGACAGGATCACCTGCAGCAGGTAGAGGAAGGCGAAGGGATTGGTGGTGCCGCCCGACAGGTAGAGCTGCATGGTCAGGCTGGCGACGTCCACCAGCAGGGCCAGGAACAGTTCCTTGTTGGTGACGGGACGGTGTTCGTGCCAGCGCAGGTGGCTGGCGACGTTGAAGGCGATCAGGCAGGCCAGCACCTCGAGCATCTGCACCAGCGGCAGGCGCACGTCGAACACCAGGATGGCGCCGGCGATGGTGGTGATCTGGCCGATGACGGCGATCCAGCGCAGCTCGATCAGCTGCAGCATGTTCGTGTGGCCGGCGGCGTATTCGACGTCGGCGGCGGAGCGCGCACGCAGGCGCGGCGTCACGCCGCCGTCTGGCAGTTCGCTCGTCGGCAGTTCAGTCGTCGCGCTCATTGCGTGCACCGCCTTGTGCTCCGCTGCGCACCGTCCACCACCAGCCGCCGGCCACCATCAAGGCCAGCGCATACCAGGTCAGTGCATAGACCAGGTGGGTGTTCGAAAAGTTCACGACGGTGAGGCCGCCGATCGGGCGGTCCGGCGAATCCGGCGGGTTCTGGCCGGCGGCGGCATCGATGAAATACGGCGCCGCCTGCGGCAGGCCGCGCGCGGCGGCGATCGCGCGCACGTCGCGCACGAACCAGCGGTTGGCGGCGGGATCGTTGTTGCGGGTGAAGGCACCGCCCGGCTCGCTGATACGCAGCAGGCCGGTGATGGTCGCCGGTGCTCCCTGCGACGCGCAGGCTTGCGCACCCGCCCGCCGTGGCGCGTAGCGCGTGCGCTCGCCCAGTCCGGCCGGGATGAAGCCACGGTTGACGATGATGATCTGGCCGTCGGCGGTGCACAGCGGCGTCAGCAGCCAATAGCCGCTGCCCTGCTCGGTGAGCGCCTGGACGGGGGTGGTGAGGTCGTACAGATAGTTGCCGCGCACTTGCACGCGACGGTATTCGTCGCTGGCGGGGGTGATGCCGGCCCAGCGCGCGCTCGGGGGCGGCGCAACCGGGGCGGCGTGCACGCGTGCTTCCACGCGTGCGATCAGGTCGAGTTTCCATTGCAGGCGGTAGACCTGCCAGGTACCCAGACTGGCGAACAGCAGGACCAGGAGCAAACCCAGCACCGTCAGGAAGGGATTGATCCGCTTCCGGCCGGTGTCGGGCGCCGCACCCTGGTCGCTGTCGCGCATCGTTACCGCTTACTGCATGTCGTGCATGCCATGCACGGACGAACCTTCGTTGCTCATGTTCGGCATCATGTTGGCGTTCATGTGGTACATGACCCAGATGGAGCCGGTGAGCACGATGAACAGCAGGATGATGGTGAGCAGCATCGCCATCATGTTCCAGCCGCCCTCGGACTTCGAGTTCATGTGCAGGAAGTACACCATGTGCACGACGAACTGGACGGCCGCGAAGCCGATGATCACGAGCTTGGTGGTGCCCGGTGCCAGCTGGTGGGTCATCACCAGCCAGAACGGGATCGCCGTCAGGATCACCGCCAGGATGAAGCCGATCGAGTAGTCCTTCAGGCTGCCGTGGGCTTCCATGTGGTCGTCGTGACTCACATGATCACCGTGACCGTGGCCGTGGCCGCTATCGTGGCCATGCGAGTGGCCGTGTGCGTGGTTGGAACCGCTCATGGCAGGACTCCCATCAGGTAGACAAAGGTGAACACGCCGATCCAGACGACGTCCAGGAAGTGCCAGAACATCGACAGGCAGGCCAGGCGGCGGTAGTTGGCGCCGTTGATGCCGTGCTTGCCGACCTGGACCATCAGCACGACCAGCCACACGATACCGAAGGTCACGTGCAGGCCGTGGGTGCCGACCAGCGCGAAGAAGGCGGTCAGGAAGCCGCTGCGCCACGGGCCGAAGCCTTCGTGGATCAGGTGCGAGAACTCGTACAGTTCCAGGCCCAGGAAGCAGGCGCCGAGGATGCCGGTAATGGCCAGCCACAGCTGGACCTTGCCGACGTTCTTGTTCTGCGCCGCCAGCATGGCGAAGCCGTAGGTGATCGAGGACACCAGCAGGAAGGCCGTGTTGACGGCCACCAGCTTGAGGTCGAAGATCTCGCCGCCCGACGGGCCGCCGGCGTAATTGCGGCCGAGGACCGCATACGTGGCGAACAGGCAGGCGAAGATGAGGCAGTCGCTCATCAGGTAGAGCCAGAAACCGAGCAGCGTGCCCTGTTCCGGGTGGTGATCGCGCACGAAATAACGCGCGCTCGGATCGGCACCGTTCAAGGTGCCGGCAGTGGAGGCTTTGATATCAGACATGGGCATTCAACAGTCGGGTATGGGCTTCTTCCGTACGCGTCACTTCTTCCGCCGGGATGTAGAAGTCGCGCTTGTAGTTAAAGGTGTGGTAGATCGTCGCAGCCAGCATCGCCACGAAGCCGAGGCCCGTCACCAGCCACATGTGCCAGATGATGCCGAAGCCGACCACGGCCGACAGCGCCGAGATCACGAAGCCTGCCCAAGTGTTCGAGGGCATGTGGATGGCGACGTAGTCGGTCAGCGGACGCTTGTAGCCGTTCTTCTTCATGTCGGCGAAGGTGTCGTTGTCGTACACCACCGGGGTGAAGGCGAAGTTGTAGTCAGGCGGCGGCGACGAAGTCGCCCATTCCAGGGTACGGCCGTTCCACGGGTCGCCGGTCACGTCGCGCAGTTTCTTGCGGTTCATGATCGAGACGGCGATCTGGACCAGCATGCAGCCGATGCCGGCGGCGATCATCAGGGTACCGAACAGCGAGATCTGGAACAGGTAGTGGATCGACGGATCCTCGAAGTGGCTCAGGCGGCGGGTGACGCCCATGAAGCCGAGGATGTACGGCGGGATGAAGGCGAACCAGAAGCCGATCGACCACAGCCAGAAGGAGTACAGGCCCCATTTCTTGTCCAGCTTGTAGCCGAACATCTTCGGCCACCAGTAGTTCACGCCGGCGAACAGGCCGAACAGCACGCCGCCGATGATGACGTTGTGGAAGTGGGCGATCAGGAACAGCGAGTTGTGCAGCACGAAGTCGGCCGAAGGCACCGCCAGCATCACGCCGGTCATGCCGCCGATGGTGAAGGTGATCATGAACGAGATCGTCCACATCATCGGCAGCTCGTAGCGGATGCGGCCCTTGTACATGGTGAACAGCCAGTTGAACAGTTTGGCGCCGGTCGGGATCGAGATGATCATCGTCGAGATGCCGAAGAACGAGTTCACGCTCGCGCCCGAGCCCATCGTGAAGAAGTGGTGCAGCCACACGAGGTAGGACAGGACCATGATGACGACGGTCGCGTAGACCATCGAGGTGTAGCCGAACAGGCGCTTGCTCGAGAAGGTCGAGACGACTTCCGAGAAGATGCCGAAGGCCGGCAGGATCAGGATGTACACCTCCGGGTGGCCCCAGATCCAGATCAGGTTCACGTACATCATCGAGTTGCCGCCCAGTTCATTGGTGAAGAAGTGG
>Ga0308168_1000935_pt1 | contig 29654 bp, 24 predicted proteins | sample PhyCR2_FD_202133 | JGI IMG/M metagenome (GOLD analysis project Ga0308168, IMG submission 202133) | Phyllosphere microbial communities from UC Gill Tract Community Farm, Albany, California, United States - DLSLRC.R2 | ecosystem: Host-associated > Plants > Phyllosphere > Unclassified | place: USA...
ATGAAGAAGGTCAAAAACAGGGACAGACCGAGCAGAACCTGGTTCGGCGGCGCAGAAGGGGTACCCAGGGCGTTACGCAGCAGACCAAAGACGATGATAATACGGGTGAAGCTGGTCATCATCAGCAGGATCGCCGGGATAAAGGTCAGCGAGGTGATAAACACCAGCGTCTGTACCGGCAGGGTCCAGCTCTGGCCCCCCCCGGCCATTGGGGTGGAGATCAGGCCTGGCAACTGGGCGTACACGGCGGGAGCAAACAGGCCAAGGCCTGCAAGCGTAAGGGACAACAAAGGACGCATCACGATCTCCCGGAACGCTTAAGCAAACTCTTCATCACGGACTGAAAATCCGGTGGAACCTCTGCACGACTCTCTTCAGAGACCGGCGCAGGCGGCAATGTATGCAGGAGTGAAATTTGCGAGGCGGTCACACCCAGCACCAGCCGGGCGTCTTCCACTTCCACGATCACCACGCGTTCGCGTGGCCCCAACGAGGTGCTGGCCGCGAGCTTCAACCCGCGTCCCCCCGCGGTTTTACCCGCCAGACCGACACGTTTTGCCAGCCAGGCGACGATCAAAATAAAGGCAATAATCCCCAGCAGCGCACCGCTGACCTGCAGCAGCGGCGAACCGGGCACTGCAGAGGGTTGAGAGACAGTGGCCTGGGTTTTCATCTTTAACGGCTCAGACGACGCATACGTTCGGACGGCGTAATAATGTCGGTGATACGCACGCCGTACTTATCGGCGACAACCACGACTTCACCCTGGGCAATCAGGTAACCGTTGATCAGAATATCCAGCGGCTCCCCGGCCAGGCCATCCAGCGCCACCACGGAACCCTGCGTCAGGCGCAGCAGCTCTTTGATGGTCATCCGGGTACGGCCCAGCTCCACGGTCAGCTTGACCGGGATATCCATGATCAGATCGATATCCTGCAGCGTACCGCTGACGTCACCGCCGCCCAGCTGCTGGAACACCGCATCGGCCACGCTTTTGCTGGCGGGTGCTTTTTGCTCGTTTAACGCCTCAGCCCACAGATCGTCCAGTGCTCCGTTGTTGTCATCGGACGGATTGTTCATATCACTCATTTGGGCTGTTCCTCATTCAGAGAATTCAAAATCGGGTTAATCAGGTGCTCAACGCGTAACGCGTATTGATTGTTCACGGTGCCATACTGGCTGGTCAGCACGGGCACGCCATCCACATGGGCAATGATGCGATCGGGTTTGTCGATCGGCAGCACATCACCGGGTTTTAATTTTAAGATTTGCGATAACCGCAGCGGGACGTCGGCAAAGTTCGCCACCAGCTCCAGCTGGGAGTGCTGCACCTGGCGCACCAGGTTTTCACGCCAGTTCTGGTCTTCGTGGCGGGAGTTTTCCAGCGGCGGGTTCACCAGCACTTCGCGCAGCGGTTCAATCATGCTGAACGGCAGGCAGATATTGAACTCACCGGTCAGGTTGCCGATCTCCACGTGGAATGGGGTGTTAACCACGATGTCGTTTGGCGAGGTGGTGATGTTGGTGAACTTCACCTGCATCTCGGAACGGACATACTCCACGTCCAGCGGGTGAATTGCTTTCCACGCGTCGCTGTAGCCTTCAAGGGCCAGCTTCAGCATGCGGTTGATCACGCGCTGTTCGGTATGGGTAAACTCGCGGCCTTCCACTTTGGTCGGGAAACGTCCGTCACCGCCGAAGAGGTTATCCACGGCGATAAACACCAGGCTTGGCGAGAAGACGAACAGGCCCGTGCCGCGCAGCGGTTTCAGATGGATCAGGTTGAGGTTCGTCGGCACCGGCAGGTTACGGGCGAACTCATGATACGGCTGAATGCGGATCGCACCGACGGTGATATCCGGGCTACGACGCAGCAGGTTAAACAGCCCCATACGGAACTGACGGGCAAAACGTTCGTTGATGATCTCCAGCGCCTGCAGACGCTCGCGCACCACGCGACGCTGGGTATTGGGATCGTAGGGGCGAATGTCGCTGTCGCCCGCCGCACCCGGTTTTGGTTCGTCGGATTTATCGCTGTCGCCGTTGAGCAGCGCATCGATTTCCGCCTGAGAAAGAATACTGTCGCCCATGTCGTTACCGCAGAATGAAAGCTGTATACAGAACGTCGGTGACTTCCTGCTTAGGTTGACCGCTTACCAGAGGCGCGGCCAGCGTTTGCTTAATGTCCGCCACCAGTTTTTGTTTACCTTCATCGGTAGACAGCTGCGCGGCATCCTGACGCGAGAACAGCAGCAGCAGACGGCTGCGCACTTCCGGCAGATATTCACTCAGACGGGTACGGGTGGCGTCGTCTTTCAGACGCAGCGTAATGCCCACGTAAAACACGTGTTCGGCATCGCCCAGGTTAACGGTAAAGGTATCCAGCGCGAAAAAGACCGGGGCCGCCGGCGGTGGTGGCTCCGCTTTGGCTGCGGCTGACGGTGCTTTATTCATGCGCCAGTAGCTGTAACCTGCGGTAGCGCAGGCGGCGAGCGTAATTAACACCAGAAGCGGGATCCAGATGGAACGCTTACTTTTCTTGGTGATGGCGGAGTCAGTCATCTGATTCGTGCTTCCTGTTTCGGAACTGCTGATGGAGATGATTATCCCGTGTCCGCTCGCCGTCAAAGGGTCGAAAAGACGGGGATAATCACGCTACCTCTGGCGTTTAGGTTTAGGCGAAGATATCGACAGCGTTGTTTCCACGTGCCGCAGACTGCAGGGAGGCAGGCACTGCCAGCAGCTCATCGCTCTCTTCATCGAATCCGCTTGCGCTACCGGAGCGTGAAGTCTGCTGCTGTTGTTGAGACGAAGCCTGCTGCTGGCCGTTGAAGTTTTCACTGCTGATGCTGCTTTGCGTCAGCTCAATGCCGTTTTCCGCCAGCTGGGTACGCAGCACCGGCAGGGCCGCTTCCAGCGCCGCACGCACGTGGCTGTGGCCGGAAATCATCTGCAGCTGCGCCTGGTTATCATCCAGTTTCAGGGAGATCTGCACCTGACCCAGGTCTTCCGGGTGCAGACGCAGCTCGGCGCTCTGCTGGCCCTGACGGGTGAACAGAGTGATGTGCTGGCTGATCGTCTGCTGCCATTCATTGCTGCCCAGCTGGGCGCTGACCACCGGCGCGGCGGCCAGGGTCGGCTGCACTGAGGTGTGGCTGCTGACAATCGGCCCCATGGTGACGGTCGGCCCGGTCGGGGACGGGGTGCTCTCTGCCGCCTGCTTTGTCGTCGCGGCGGCAACGGCTGGCGTCAGCTGCGTGCTGGAGGCCAGTGCGGCATCTTTATCCTGCGCCACGGCTTTGGCGGTGCGCAGGGCATCGGTGTCCAGCGCAGGCTGACGGCCACGGTCGCTGGTCAGGGAGGCCTTAACGTCAATGTCCCCGGTGCTTACCGGCTGAGGGGCAGCGGCAGTGGCGGTCTGCTGGTGGGGCAGCATCGCCATCAGGGCGCTTAATCCCGCCAGCTCTTCATCACTGAGATCGGTTTTACTGTCGGCCTCTTTGGCCGCCTGGGTCAGGCTCTTCAGCACGTCGCCTTTGACAGCGGGCAGCAGCCCGGAGGTCAGGGCAGGCTGGGCGGTCGTTTCGTCGGTGACCGTGAGATCCTGACGCGCCAGCAGTTCGGCCAGTTTCCCGGCGTCGGTGTCGGCATCAATATCGGTGGCGTCGGCTTTCAGCGCCACGGTGGCCCGCTTTCCGCCTGCGGTCTGCAGATCGTTCAGCGTGAGACCGACCCCGTTGCCCTGGCCTTTGGCATCGCCTAGCGCGCCTGCCAGCAGGGCAAGAAAGTCCTGCGCGCCGTCGGCCGCTTTTCCGCCCCGCACGGCACCCGTAAGCTCGGTATCGGTCGAAAGCAGTTGTTGAAGGGTGATCATTCCGGTGTCCTCATTGTTGCGCGCTGGGCAAATTCATCCATTTTTTTCTGATCGAGACGGCTTTCCGCCAGATTCGCTGCGGCAAGCTGGCGATCCTGCAAGGTTTGCCAGGCCTGTAAACGCTGTTTCTTCTCGCGCCAGAAGTTCAGGGCCCGGTCAACCTTCTCGGTCCACTGAAGCACCTGCTGGCGATGCTGTTCTATGGCTTTCTCCAGCGTCTGGATGAACTGTTGATAGTTGATCCAGCGCTGGCTGCCGATGCCCTGAGCCATGTCCGTGTTGAGGTTGGTGCGATACTCATGCTGGTAGTCGATCAACATCTTCAGCTGCTCTTCCGCCTGCTGATACCCGCGGCGCATCGCGCCAAGCTGCTGTGCGGCATTATCAACGTCTTTCTCGGCCAGATCTTTCAGCGTGGTTAATGCGCCGTGTTGTGCCATGACATTCGCCCTCTACTCGGTTACACCTGCGGGAAAATCATTTCCAGAGCCTGGAACGAGCTTTCCCAGTCGGCTTTCTCAAAAATACCCTGCTGCAGATACGCCTCCAGGTGCGGCCAGAGGGCAATCGCCTTGTCGAGCATCGGGTCGCTGCCTTTGGCATAGGCGCCGACGCTGACCAGATCGCGGTTGCGCTGGAAGCTGGAGAGCAGCTGCTTGAAGTTACGCACCCGGGCGTAATGCTTCTCGCTAATCAGGGCCGTCATCGCACGGCTGATCGAGGCTTCGATATCGATCGCCGGATAGTGGCCCGCTTCGGCCAGACGGCGCGACAGAACGATGTGGCCGTCGAGGATCGCACGCGCCGAGTCGGCAATCGGATCCTGCTGGTCATCGCCTTCGGTCAGCACCGTATAAAATGCGGTGATCGAGCCGCCGCCGCTGATGCCGTTACCCGCGCGTTCCACCAGCGCCGGTAATTTGGCGAAGACCGAAGGCGGATAGCCTTTGGTCGCTGGCGGTTCGCCGATCGCGAGGGCGATTTCACGCTGGGCCATCGCGTAACGTGTCAGGGAGTCCATAATCAGCAGGACATGCTTACCCCGATCGCGGAAATCTTCCGCAATGCGCGTGGCGTAGGCGGCACCCTGCATACGCAGCAGGGGAGAGACATCCGCCGGCGCGGCGATCACCACCGACCGGGCGCGCCCTTCGGCGCCGAGAATGTTCTCGATAAAATCTTTGACTTCACGACCACGCTCGCCAATCAGCCCCACCACAATGACGTCGGCCTGGGTGTAGCGGGCCATCATTCCGAGCAGCACCGATTTGCCGACGCCGGAGCCGGCAAACAGGCCCATACGCTGGCCGCGACCGACGGTCAGCAGGGCGTTGATCGGGCGCACGCCGGTATCCAGCACATGCTCGATCGGGGTACGTTGTAGCGGGTTAAAGGGCTGAGTGATCAGCGCCCCGGTTTCGGTGGTGTCGGGGGAGGGCAGACCGTCCAGCGGTTTACCGGCACCGTCCAGCACCCGTCCGAGCAGCGCCGGGCCGAGCGGCAGCTGTTTGCCGCTGTGCAGTCCGTCGCCGGATAAATTTTTGGCGTACACGCGCGCGCCGGGCAGAACGCCTTCGACCTCTTCCAGCGGCATCAGGAACAGACGCTGGCCGTTAAAGCCCACCACTTCGCTCTCGACTTCGCGGATCTCGTTGCCGTCCTGGCGTTCGATAATGCAGGTGGCCCCCAGCGGCAGCTGCAGGCCGGTGGCCTCCAGTACCAGACCGGTGGCACGGGTTAAACGGCCATAGCGGCGAACCGCAGGCAGTTGCGCCATTTTGGTTTCAAAGTTGTCGAGGGTGTTAAGCCAGCGGGTCAGGCGTGCGGTCATCAGATGACTCCCGGTGCCGCCAGGCGGCACAGTTCCTGCCAGCGGGTCGCCACGCTGGCGTCCAGATCGCCTTCATCGGCAGAGACTTTGCAGCCGCCGTGATGCAGGGTCGGATCGCCGCGCAGACGCCAGCCGTGCAGGCTGAGGGTCGCGCCGAGCATCTCTTCTACGCGCTGCAGATCGTCCGGGTGAACGCGCAGCTGCGGTTTGCCGCTGAACAGCGGCTCCTGCTGCAGCAGACCCTGGATCTGTTTGATCAGCGAGGAGTTATCCACCGGCGGGGTGTGGCCGATGACCTGACGTGCCGCTTCCAGCGCCATCTGCATCAGGCGCGAGGCGATAACGCTGTCCAGCGCGTCCAGGGTGTTCTGGAACTCGCTGACCAGCTGCTGCATCCGGGCATGAATCGGCGCCTGCTGGGCACGCGCCTGCTCTAAACCTTGCGCCAGCCCCTGGGCCAGCCCTTCCTGATAGCCCTGCTCCTGGCCTTTCTGCCGGCCTTCGTTCATGCCGGCAGCGTAGCCCTGATCGTGCGCCTGCATCTGGATCTGCGCCAGCTGCTGCGCGCGCTGCTCCTCTTCGCTCAGCTCAGGCTCTTCGCCATCATCACCTGCCTCGGCAGGGATGATGCTCGCAGGCACAAATTCCGCGCGAGGAGGGGAGAGATCGTCAGGCGTCCAGATCTTCCACGGCAGTTCATCAGACATAGGTATCCTCGCCGCTGCCTACCACCATCTCGCCGGTCTCGGCCAGACGACGCACAATAAGGAGGATGGCTTTCTGTTCGTTTTCCACCTGAGACAGACGCACCGGGCCACGGTTGGCAAGGTCGTCGCGCAGGATATCCGCCGCACGCTGGGACATGTTGCGCAGGAACTTCTCGCGCAGCGGCTGTTCGGCGCCTTTGAGGGCGATGAGCAGCGATTCGGAGTCCACTTCCTGCAGCAGGCGCTGGATACTGCGATCGTCCACGTCGACCAGGTTTTCGAACAGGAACATCTCGTCGATGATTTTCTGCGCCAGTTCGCCGTCGAATTCGCGCACCGCGGTAATGACCGCCTCTTCCTGCTGCGTTTTCATCAGGTTGATAATTTCTGCCGCCGTTCTCACGCCGCCCATTTTGCTGCGCTTGAGGTTCTGGCCGTCGAGCAGGCCGTTCAGCACTTCGGTCAACTCCGCCAGCGCCGCCGGCTGGACGCCGCCGAAGGTGGCGATACGCAGCATCACATCGTGACGCAGACGTTCGTCGAACAGCGCCAGAATATCCGCCGCCTGGCCACGCTTGAGGTGCACGAGGATGGTGGCGATGATCTGCGGATGCTCGTCGCGAATAAGGTCGGCGGCAGTCTGCGGCTCCATAAAGTTGAGCGTTTCGATACCGCTGGCGGTATCGCGGGTCTCGAGAATATCCTCCAGCAGGCTGGCGGCACGCTCTTCCCCGAGCGCCTTGACCAGCACCGAACGCAGGTATTCGTTGGCGTTGACGTTGAGCGCTGCAAACTGTTCGGCTTCCTGCTCAAACTCCGCCAGCACGTCGGTCAGCTGCTTGTTGGAGATCTGACGCACGTTGGCCATCGCCGCACTGAGAACCTGCACTTCGCGCTGGGAGAGGTGTTTGAACACCTCTGCCGCCCGGTCCTCGCCAATGGTCATCAGCAGGATGACGCTTTTATCCGTTCCGGTAAGGTTACTCATTTTCTGTACTCATCCACTGGCGAATGACCAGCGCCACGACGCGCGGATCGTTATCTGACATTTCGCGAATACGCTGGCTCATCACCTCAGCGCCCATGCGCTGGTTAGCACGGCGCTGCTGCATCTGTTCGTCTTTGCTGAGGCGCACTTCCACCGCTTCCTGCGTCTCTTCGCGCAGCAGGGTTTGCTCTTTCAGCGCTTTGGCCTCTTCGGCGCGGCGGACGATCTGCGGACGTACCGCTTTACGCCACAGCAGCCAGGCAACAATCACCACCAGCAGCCAGCGACCGGCTTCAAGCATCTGATCGATAAACGACTGGGTTTTCCAGAACGGCAGTTCACCGCTGGTATCGTCAACGGCGCTGAACGGCGAGTTCACGACGTTGAGGGTATCGCCACGCTTCTCGGAGTAGCCCATGGCTTCACGGGTCAGGTCTTCGATCTGCTTCATCTGCTCGGTGGTCAGCGGCAGTGGCTTACCGTCCGGCAGGGTTTTGTAGTTGACGACCACCGCCACGGAGAGACGCTGCACATCACCGGTGTTCATTTTGGTGTGACGAATGGTGCGATCGACTTCGTAGTTAGTGGTTTCGTTATGGCTACTGGTACGCGGACCTGCGCTGGCTGCGGTTTGCTGTGCTCGCGCCTGCTGACCATTCTGCTGGCCGTTTTGTTGACCGTTCTGTTGGTTTTGCGCCGGTGCATTAATTGGTGCGGTATTCGCCGGAGCCGGCTGGTTGGAGAGTGCACCCGGTACACCACCCGCTGCGCCGCCTACCTGTTCGGAGTCATTGACCTGACGTGAGCGCATGACGGCCTGGGCGGCATCGCCATTCGGACGATACTGCTCTTCCGTCTGCTCTTTATTGGCAAAATCGATCTGCGCGGTAACCTGCGCGTGGACGTTGCTGGTGCCGACAATCGGGCCAAGAATGGCTTCGATGCGGCTCTGAACGCGGTTTTCCACGTCAGTGGCATATTTCAGCTGCGCGTCATTCAGATCGCGATCGCTGGTCGTGGATTTGGTTAACAGGCGACCCATCTGATCCACCAGGGTCACGTTACCCGGCGGTAAACCGGCGACGGCGCTGGAGACCAGATGCACCACGGCGCTAATCTGCCCTTCATCCAGCGCGCGGCCAGGCTGCAGATTAACGGTGACGGAAGCCGAAGGCGCTTTCTGTTCACGGACAAACAGGGTCGGTTTTGGCATTGCCAGGTGAACGCGGGCGCTTTTCAGCGGGCCCAGCGTTTCGATGGTGCGGGCCAGTTCGCCTTCCAGCGCGCGCTGGTAGTTAACCTGCTCGCTGAACTGGCTGATGCCGAACTTTTCCTGATCCAGCAGTTCGAAGCCCACCGCGCCGCCTTTCGGCAGACCTTGCTGGGCAAGACGTAAGCGGAGCTCGTGAACTTTATCGGCAGGAACTTCCAGCGCGCCGCCATTATCCGAGAAACGGTAAGGGACGTTCATCTGGGTTAACTGGGTGACGATAGCGCCGCCATCCTGGTCCGAGAGGTTGCTGAACAGCGTGCGGTAGTCAGGCTGTTTGGCCCATAAGACCATAGCAACGACGATAGCGATAGCGGCAGCACCTGCCACGATCAACGGCACTTTAGGGTTCGCGCGCAGGCGGCTCATCCATTCGAGAGATTTAGTTTGAGGGGCTGATGTTGCTGACGCACTCATTGCGCACCTCGTGACTCATCGTGGATTACATTATTCGTGTGGAGAAACAAAACAGGCTCCCGGGTCGGCAAACACAACAAAAATTCCATAATCATGGCTGTGCCATTATTTGATGAAACGGGAATTTCTATGCGTCAAATAACCTGGTTTTTTCATGCTATTTAGCGCCTTTATCTCATTGACAGGCTGGTACTCTTGAGCGCGTAAAAATCCATCAGGGGAAAGTCATGGCAATACAGGGGATTGAAAGCGTCATTAGCCAGTTGCAGTCAACGGCAATGACCGCCCGTAATCAGAACGTGGCTGACGTGCAGTCCACCGTCAGCTTCGCGGGTCAGCTGCATGCGGCGCTGGACCGGATCAGCGACACGCAGACCGCGGCGCGCGTGCAGGGTGAAAAATTCACCATGGGCGCGCCGGGCATTGGTCTCAACGATGTGATGACCGATTTGCAAAAAGCCTCGGTATCGATGCAGATGGGCATTCAGGTGCGTAATAAACTGATGCAGGCCTATCAGGACGTCATGTCCATGCAGGTTTAGGATCTGTGGCGCTGGCGACGCGACGGCTTTAATGCCACACTCTTTTTTTCGACATAGATGGAACAATGATGAAAAAAATAGCAATTATCGCGGGGCTGCTGGCGTTAACCGGATGTGTGCAGGTCGACAGATACCAGGACGTGATCAAGCATCCCGTCCCGGCTGAACTGGCAGGGTACTGGCAGTCGAAAGGGCCGCAAAGCAAAATGGTCAGCCCGGAAGCCATCGCCACGCTGGTGGTGACGCAAGAAGGCGACACCCTGGACTGCCGTCAGTGGCAGCGCGTGGTGGCCGTGCCGGGGAAAATCATGCTGCGCTCGGATGATTTTTATAACGTCACCCGCAAGCTGGATATCTATCCGCTGGATCGGGAAGGTAGCGCCATCGAGTATGACGGGATGATCCTCCAGCGCGTCGATCGTCCGACCGTCGAATGTGCGAACTACCTCAGCAAAAATCCGCTCGACAGCAAGCTGCCGTAAGTGATTGTCGGCCGGGCAAGCGTAGCGCCGCCCGGCTTCCCACCCTTTACAACACCTCTTCCAGGACCCACACGCTGACGCTGCCGCCGTTGCAGGTAAACACCCCGGTGCCGGTTTCGTCGGTCGTCACACTCTCTTCGCGGTTGCCAAGGAAATCTTTCCAGCTTTTATTGCCGTAGTTCTCACCCAGCGTAATCGTCTTTTCACCCTCGTCGCCGTTAGAGAGCACCACCACGCAGCCCGGATCTTCCTCGGTGCCGCTGCGGCTGAAGGCAATGCAGTTAGGGTGATCGAACCACAGGGTCTGAATGCCGTGGGCAAACCGCTGGCGGGCAAGGATCAGCTGGTCGAGCTGCTCAATCACCGGCATGTCGATGTGATACGTCTCGCCGTCACCGCCGGTGTCGTCATAGCTGGCACCGTAGAGGTCGGGATAGAAGACGCTCGGTACCCCGTTCTCACGCAGCAAAATCAGGGCATAGGCCAGCGGTTTAAACCAGGCTTCGACCGGGGCCTCCAGGGCCTGTAACGGCTGGGTGTCGTGGTTCGCCACCAGCGTCACCGCGTGGAAGGGGTCGGCCTCGACCAGCGTGCCGGTGAAGATCTGGCTCATGTCATAATCACGTCCCTGCAGCGAGGCTTCGTGAAACTTCATGTGCAGCGGGGCGTCAAACAGCATGGTTTTGCCGTCTACCTGATCGATATACTGCTGCAGTTTATCGACATCCGGCGACCAGTATTCCGCCACGATAAACAGCGGTTTCGGCGCGACTTCCTGCACGTGTTCGATCCACTCTTTATAGAACCATGCCGGAATATGTTTCACCGCATCCAGACGGAAGCCGTCGCACTGGGTCTGTTCCATCAGCCAGCGCGCCCAGTATTTGATCTCCTCGGTTACCGCACGGTTACGAAAATCGATGTTCTCGCCCATCAGGTAATCAAAGTTCCCCAACTCGTTATCGACCTGATCGTTCCAGCCATCGCCGGTGTAGTCATTGACGATCTTGTAGATGCCGTCTTCATCGGGGTTTTCGATATGATCGATGCCGCTGAAGCATTTGTAATCCCAGACAAACTCCGAGTACTTTCCGGCCCGCACCGGGAAGGTGTAGCGGGTCCAGGCTTCGCATTCAACGATCTCGTCGTGGATCTGATTGCGATCGTCGGCGTTGACCCGCTGAACGCGGATGGCCTCTTTCTCATCGGCACCCATTTTATGGTTGACCACCACGTCCATCAGCACCGCGATCTCGTTGCGTTTTAACGCCCCGATAGCGGCCAGCAGCTGGTTTTTGTCACCGTATTTGGTGGGAATAGATCCTTTTTGATCGAATTCCCCCAGATCGAAAAGATCGTAGGAGTCGTAACCGACAGAGTAACCACCGGAAGCTCCTTTGTACGCCGGGGGCAGCCAGACCATGTTGATACCGATATCGTTTAAAAGGTAGGCGCGCTCGGCGACTTCTGGCCAGAGTTGACTGCCTTCAGGGTAATACCAGTGGAAGAACTGCAAGAGAGTGGGGTTTTTCATCTTCCGTGCTCCAGTTTAAGAACACAGACAGTATGAGCGAGGCGGAGGAAGTTAGCGGGTGAAATAACGAAATATATTCACCCGCCCGTCATCATCCCCGGATTAGAGATCGGCGGGGAAAAGAATATTGCCAGAAAGACGTCCATAAGTTGCATTCAGATTATGTTGTCGGGAGGAGTGCCCAACCAAAGTTCTCAGCTCGTCCATACGCTGCTGCAGCAAGGCCTTCAGCTCAATTTCGTTATCGATGATCTGTCTCAGCATCGGGCGAATTTGCGCCTGCACGTGCGGCGCAATCTCATTCGCATCCTGGAACTGGGTCAGCTTTTCAACGGCGCTCAGGTATTTCACTTCAAAGGTAATAAGCTCATCCCAACGCCCTGATTTTGACATAGCCAGCATCGCGGCGCTGGTGGTTAACAGCTGCTGATAGTGTTGGAGCAATCCCAGATTGGCTTCCATTAGTAATTGTCCCGCATATGTTGAGAATTGGGTCCTATCTCTTTCCAGGCATCCGCGATGTTGTTCAGCAACTCCACCACTTCATTAATGGCGTCAATATCATTATGGATATTGGCCTGTAAAAGACGCCGCGTCATATAGTCGTAGAGGCTGTCGAGATTGGTGGTCAACTCGCCACCAATCTCGTGATTCAGCCCTGACTGCAGACCGTTACTGATAATGTTGATGGCTTTTCCCAGCGCCTGCCCTTTACCGGGAATGTCCCCTTGCTCAATCAAAATCATGGCCTTTTTCATGGCGCTTAACGCGCCATCAAAAAGTAAAACCACCAGTTGATGCGGGCTGGCACTCAGGACGGCACTCTCAACGCTTACCTGCGCATAGGCCTGAATTCCCGATTTTGTATACATCTTAAAACCTCAACTCATCATTCATTAACTGTTCATGGCATTGAACTGTTGGGTCAGATAGCTTCCGGTTTGATCCATAGAGGAAACCAGCTGACTCAAACTGGTAAATTGCGTTTTATAGCGTGCCATAGTGGCGGTAATTTGCGTATTAACACGGTCATACTGATCGGACAGGTTTTTCAACGTCTTGTTAATGCCGTCGGTGGCGTTCTTAACGGAGCCGTCTGTCCCTAACATATCTTTCAGCAGGTTGCTGGTCTGGGTCGCTAAGCCGGTTGTTTTTCCGTCACCGGACAGCAGTGCAAGCACGTCGGTAGACTTTTCGGTCAGCGCTTTCCCTAACTTGGTGCTATCCACGGTCAGCTTGCCGCTAATATCCTGGGTAATACCCAGCTGCGATAGCGTCGACAGCGTGCCAGAACCTTGCGTAGACGAGATCGCCGAGCGCAGGCGCGTCTGGATATTACGCAGCGTGCCATCGCCCAGCAGGTCGCCGTTGCTGGTGTCCTGCGCGCCGTCACCCTGTTTAACCGCGGTATATTTTGTCTGGTTGCCGATGGTGGTCTGCAACGAGTTATACGCATCGACAAACGCCTGAATCGCATCGGTCATCGGCTGGTTGTCTTTTACAATCGACAGCGTTTCCGGGCTACCGACGTTGGTCTTGGTCAGGTTGAGCGTTACGCCTTCCGGAGCATCGGTAATAGCGTTGCTGCTACGCGTAATCTGGATGCCGTTAATTTTCACGATCGCATCCGCGGCAGGGACCTGAACCTTCATTCCCGTCGATGTATCGAGCGGATCGTGGCCGATATATTTCGCCAGCTCGCTGTCGTCGGTGGTGATCGTCATTTCATTGGCGACACCGCTGTCACGTGAGGTCAGTGACAGGTAGTAACTGTTGTCATCCGCCTTGATAATGCTGGCGGTAACGCTGCCTTGTTTGGCGTTGATCGCATCACGCACGTCCGCAAGGCTGGTTTTGTCGCTGGCCAGCGTCACCGTCAGCGGATCTTTCTGACCCGGCTGCGTGATGGTGATAGTGCGCGAACTCAGGCTGCTGTCGCCCAGATCGGTATCTTTGCTGGCCACTTTCGGGCTCAGCAGCGTCTGCGCGGCCGCCAGCTGGGTCACTTCTACCGAGTACGAACCGGCGGAAGCACTGCTCGCCAGGGTCGCACTGAATGCGGTATTGGTACTGGTCACCTTTGACTGCGCAATCGCAGAGGTGTTTTTCAGCGCGTCTGCAGCAGTTTGAAACTTGGTCAGTGCAGTCTGAACGACGCCCCATGCAGTCAGTTTCGCTTTATAAGAAGTCTGCTGCTGCGTGATTGGCGTGAGTTTGGTCTGTTCCGCTGTCTGTAAATTGTCATACAACGAATTGAGATCCAGACTGGTACCTGCACCGAGTGAACTGATACTTGCCATTTTTTTTCATCCTTTATTGTGACAATCGCTGGATGCTCTATCGGCAGACGCGGGAAAAAGATTAGCTTTTTTTGCAGTTATCAATGCGGAAATAAAGCGGATAAAGATCGGGCAGTTTGTCCTTTTAAAAAAATGATCTTTTTCCTAAAGGTTAGGAAGGGGAGGTCGATAATCAGGTTAGCGGTGAGAAAGCCGTAGGCAGATGCCTGAATCTAAAACTTTTAAAGGAATACATCATGGCTGTTATTAATACTAACACCTTGTCTCTGATGACTCAGAACAACCTGAGCAAATCTCAGTCAACTCTGGGTACCGCAATCGAGCGTCTGTCCTCCGGCCTTCGTATCAACAGCGCAAAAGATGACGCTGCGGGCCAGGCGATTGCCAACCGCTTCACCTCCAACATCAACGGCCTGAACGTTGCGGCGCGTAACGCCAACGACGGTATCTCTCTGGCGCAGACTGCTGAAGGCGCACTGAGCGAAATCAACAACAACTTACAGCGCGTTCGTGACCTGACCGTTCAGGCGCAGAACAGCTCTAACTCCGCGTCCGACATCGACTCCATCCAGGCTGAAGTTAACCAGCGTATGGAAGAGATCAACCGCGTGACCAAACAGACCGACTTCAACGGTATCAAAGTGCTGGACACTGGCAGCGGCTCAAGCAGCTACAGCTTCCAGGTTGGTTCTAAAGATAGCGAAACTATCTCTATCAAACTGAGCTCCAGCGACAGCTTCAACCTGGCGGCCGCAGGCCAGTCCGGTACTACCCTGAACACCAAAACCATGACCTCTGGCGATACCGTAAACGGTAACGCACGTACTACCGCTTCAGAAGGTTTCGACGTTCTGAAAGGTAAAGTCACCGGTGGTACTGGTGGTGCAGCAGCGGGTACCACTCCGCTGAAAGACATCGATGCGGCAATCAAAGCGGTTGATGACCAGCGTAGCCTGCTGGGTGCGTCTCAGAACCGTTTCGAGTCCACCATCACCAACCTGAACAACACCGTGAACAACCTGTCCGCTGCCCGCAGCCGTATTCAGGATTCTGACTACGCGACCGAAGTGTCCAACATGTCCCGCGCGCAGATCCTGCAGCAGGCTGGCTCTTCTGTTCTGGCCCAGGCCAACCAGGTTCCACAGACCATGCTGTCCCTGCTGCGTTAATTCTTTTTTAACGCCATGCTTAAAAGCGCCGCTTGTCGGCGCTTTTTGTATTTATGGCTCTGAAATAAATTGTTAAATAATAGTTGTGATTTTAATTAATGCGTATTGATCAATTCGCATAACAATAATTTTTTAAGGTGATCATTAAAGTTTGGGTGTATCCGGACGATAACTTGTATGAATTTCCACGGCGTGATTCGCAACTTATTTAAAGGATATTAATCATGGCAGTAATCAACACGAACACCCTGTCTCTGATGACTCAAAACAACCTGAGCAAATCTCAGTCCACGCTGGGCACCGCGATCGAACGTCTCTCTTCGGGACTGCGTATCAACAGCGCGAAGGATGACGCGGCGGGCCAGGCGATTGCTAACCGCTTCACCTCTAACATCAACGGCCTGAACGTGGCGGCGCGTAACGCCAACGACGGGATCTCTCTGGCGCAGACCGCGGAAGGCGCGCTGAGCGAAATCAACAACAACCTGCAGCGTGTACGTGACCTGACCGTTCAGGCGCAGAACAGCTCTAACTCCGCGTCCGATATCGACTCCATCCAGGCTGAAGTTAACCAGCGTATGGAAGAGATCGACCGCGTGACCAAGCAGACCGACTTCAACGGCATCAAGGTGCTGAACACCGGTTCCGGCTCTGCCAGCTACAGCTTCCAGGTAGGCGCTAAAGATAACGAAACTATCTCTATCAGCCTGGGGAAATCGGACGACTACAACCTGTTCAACGCCTCTGGTGCTACTGCTCAGACGTCTGGCCAGAGCATCAACGGCACCGCGCGTACCACCGCTGCAGAAGGCTTTGACGTTCTGAGCGGCACAGTCAGCGCCGCAGGTGCGACAGACGGTAGCCCGCTGGCCGATATCGATGCGGCAATCAAGGCGGTTGATAACCAGCGTAGCCTGCTGGGTGCATCCCAGAACCGTTTCGAGTCCACCATCACCAACCTGAACAACACCGTGAACAACCTGTCCGCTGCCCGCAGCCGTATTCAGGATTCTGACTACGCGACCGAAGTGTCCAACATGTCCCGCGCGCAGATCCTGCAGCAGGCTGGCTCTTCTGTGCTGGCCCAGGCCAACCAGGTTCCGCAGACCATGCTCTCCCTGCTGCGTTAATTTTTTAACGCCATGCTTAAAAGCGCCGCTTGTCGGCGCTTTTTGCTTTTTTGATCTTAGTTAAATTGTTAACGAATAGTTGCAGTTTAAATTAATCAAATGCGATCTATTTTGCTGTTAATAATTATTTTGCGTGATCATTAAAGTTTGGGTGTATCCGGACGATAACTTGTATGAAGTTCCACGGTGAGATTCACAACTTATTTGAAGGATATTAATCATGGCAGTAATCAACACGAATACCCTGTCTCTGATGACGCAGAACAACCTGAGCAAATCTCAGTCCACCCTGGGCACCGCCATCGAGCGTCTCTCTTCCGGCCTGCGTATCAACAGCGCGAAGGATGACGCGGCGGGCCAGGCGATTGCTAACCGCTTCACCTCCAACATCAACGGCCTGAACGTGGCGGCGCGTAACGCCAACGACGGTATCTCCCTGTCACAGACCGCGGAAGGCGCGCTGAGCGAAATCAACAACAACCTGCAGCGTGTGCGTGACCTGACCGTTCAGGCGCAGAACAGCTCTAACTCTGCTTCCGACATCGACTCCATCCAGGCTGAAGTTAACCAGCGTATGGAAGAGATCGACCGCGTGACCCAGCAGACCGACTTCAACGGCATCAAGGTGCTGAACACCGGTTCCGGCACTGCCAGCTACGACTTCCAGGTCGGTTCTAAAGATGGTGAAAAAATCTCTATCAGCCTGAGTAAATCTAACGACTACAACCTGTTCAACGCCTCCGGTGCTACTTCTCAGACGTCTGGTCAGAGCATCAACGGCACCGCGCGTACCACCGCTGCAGAAGGCTTCGACGTTCTGAGCGGCACAGTCAGCGCCGCAGGTGCGACAGACGGTAGCCCGCTGGCCGATATCGATGCGGCAATCAAGGCAGTTGATAACCAGCGCAGCCTGCTGGGTGCATCCCAGAACCGTTTCGAGTCCACCATCACTAACCTCAACAACACCGTGAACAACCTGTCCGCTGCCCGCAGCCGTATCCAGGATTCTGACTACGCGACCGAAGTGTCCAACATGTCCCGCGCGCAGATCCTGCAGCAGGCTGGCTCTTCCGTGCTGGCTCAGGCCAACCAGGTTCCGCAGACCATGCTGTCCCTGCTGCGTTAATCACTTGATACGATTAAAAAGCGCTGTCCGGCAGCGCTTTTTTCCGAAAGGAATCAAGAACAAATAAAATATTCATATTAAAAATACTAAAGTTTGAAAGTGTCCTGTCGATAATCCTGGAGTAGGCGATGAAGCCACTGGCGCATGCCGTAACTCATGACTAATTTGAAGGATACTTATCATGGCAGTAATCAACACTAACACCCTGTCTCTGATGACTCAGAACAACCTGAGCAAATCTCAGTCAACTCTGGGTACTGCGATCGAGCGTCTGTCTTCCGGTCTGCGTATCAACAGCGCAAAAGATGACGCTGCGGGCCAGGCGATTGCTAACCGCTTCACCTCCAACATCAACGGCCTGAACGTTGCGGCGCGTAACGCCAACGACGGTATCTCCCTGGCGCAGACCGCGGAAGGCGCGCTGAGCGAAATCAACAACAACCTGCAGCGTGTACGTGACCTGACCGTTCAGGCGCAGAACAGCTCTAACTCTGCTTCCGACATCGACTCCATCCAGGCTGAAGTTAACCAGCGTATGGAAGAGATCGACCGCGTGACCAAGCAGACCGACTTCAACGGCATCAAAGTGCTGAACACCGGTTCCGGTTCTGCAAGCTACAGCTTCCAGGTAGGTTCTAAAGATAGCGAAACTATCTCTATCAGCCTGAGCAAATCTAACGACTACAACCTGTTCAACGCCTCTGGTGCTACTTCTCAGACGTCTGGTCAGAGCATCAACGGCACCGCACGTGCCACCGCTGCAGAAGGCTTCGACGTTCTGAGCGGTACTGTTTCTTCCGGTGGTACCACTGACGGTAAACCTCTGGCAGACATCGATGCGGCAATCAAAGCGGTTGATAACCAGCGTAGCCTGCTGGGTGCGTCTCAGAACCGTTTCGAGTCCACCATCACCAACCTGAACAACACCGTGAACAACCTGTCCGCTGCCCGCAGCCGTATTCAGGATTCTGACTACGCGACCGAAGTGTCCAACATGTCCCGCGCGCAGATCCTGCAGCAGGCTGGCTCTTCTGTTCTGGCCCAGGCCAACCAGGTTCCACAGACCATGCTGTCCCTGCTGCGTTAATTTTTATAACGCGCATAAAAGGCATCTTCGGATGCCTTTTTTTTTGCCCAATCGCCAGATTTAACCCCGTTTCGTTCCCGTGCTTTTCCTCTCGAACTTTTCGTTTCCGCGCAAAATATCGTATTACCGAAAATAGGCCTGGATGCGTCTCCCTATCGACGCTGAGGACAAAAAATGCCTGGAATTTTGATTAGCGTTGATAAGTTTGACGCCTGGTCTCCCGCTAACACGGAAATTATCGACATTGCCGACGCGCTGCTGGCAAAAGAGTGGCACGTCACGTTATGCACCTCCTCAGCCGGCAAAATGCTGCAGCCCGAACTCGATCGTCTGGCGGGCGATCCGCACTTTCAGACGATCGTTGACGCCAGCGGTGAGCCGGGATCCCACTACGATCTGATCTGGATCGTGAAGGGCTTTTTCAGTGAAAAATTGCTGAGCGCGCTGACGACGCAACGCACGACCGGGGCGTTTATTTTCCGTCACTACACCGATTACAACGACGTTTATATCCCCTGGGGTGCAGAGCTGGAGAACAGGCTGGCGAGCGCGGTACTGGGGCTGTGCGAGCTAAGTCATCCAGTGCTCCTGCAGACCGGCATTGAAGAGAGCAAGCTGCGGATCTTCCCATGGGCGATCCCGTCTCGTTTTGCGGACGTTGAGCGCGCTACGCCCGCGCGACCGCTGCAAAAAATGCTCTACATTGCCGAAAAGATGTCCACCGAAATGTACGAGGTTCAGCAGCACGCCGCCCGGGCGAACATTCAGTTTGAATGGCTCGACCTGTCGCAACAGATGCGGGGCATTGAGCCGGAGTGGCTCGCCGGGTATGACGTGGTTATCACCACCGACCAGCCTGCGGCGAAGGCCCTGGCGCTCGGCATTCCGGTATTCCTGGCACAGGATGGCTACGTTGAAGGCTATCTCAATGATGACAACCTGCCTCGCTATGAGCGCAATGCCTTTTCCGGGGCCTCGCTCCGTTTTTGCCCGGGGGCGGAGGAGTGGCTTGAGCTACTGACCGCCGGATATGAACGAGCCGCTGACTGGGCGAACAGCCACCGGCAGTCGTTCCTGACCCGCTGGGATCTCAATTTGCACCTCGCCGGGCTGATCGATGAGCTGCCTGCGCCGACGGAACATGTGCTGACGGAAAAAGAGCGCTACACCTTATCCTTCCACAGCAAGGCGATGCTGGCCCAGCAGGCCCGGCAATACTCTATTCCGCGCTGGCTGGACGACCGTAAAATTACCCCTGCGCGTCGCGAGGCGCTGCGCTCCTTTGCCCAGGCGCTGCCCGAGCAGGCCAGCATCGGGGTGGCGGTAATTGCCCGTGACGAGCACAGCGCCGCGTGCCAGCGCACGTTGGCCTCGCTGGTATCGCAATCACTGTCGCCGCAGTCGCTGGACGTGGTTCCGTCCGTCGCTGATCTGAATATGCTGCTTGAGCAGCGTGACGCCCGGATGCTGCTGGTGATCCCGGAAGGATTCACCCTGCGGGATGATGCCTTGCTGCGATTTATGGAGCAGGGCATCAATCAGCCTGACGCCAGTGCGTTCTATTGCGATGAAATGACACACCAGGCAAACAGCGAGCCGATGGTGGTGCTGCGTCCCGGCGTCAATATTGATCTGCTTCGCAGTCAGCCCTACATCGGCCAGGTGATGCTGGTTAACCGGGAGCATGCGAAAGCGGTGGGGGGCATCGATGGGCGCTACCCGGATTGCGCGATGCTTGATCTGCTCTGGCGTCTGATTGAACGGCAGGGGCTGGTGGCGCTGGCGCATGTCCCGGAAGTGCTGGTGGAAAACCCGGCGCTGGCCACCGCCTGGAGCGAAGATCCTGACGTTATCGCGCAATGCCAGCAGAGCGTGCTGGCGCACCTGACGCGCCTCGGTATCTCCGCCTCCTTTGATACCGGGCTGGCAGAATCGCTTCCCCGCCTGCGCTACCAGTGGAGCGCCACACCGCGGGTGTCGATCGTGATCCCGACGCGCGATCGCTTTGCCCTGATCCAGCGCTGTATCGAAAGCCTGATGGAAAAAACGCGCTATACGCATTACGAACTTCTGATTGTCGATAACCAGTCGGCTGACGAGGATGCCTGCCGTTTTCTGAACGATCTCGCCGGGCTGGGTCTGGAGCAGATCCGTGTCCTGCATTACGATGCGCCCTTTAATTTTGCCGAAATGGGCAATGCGGCGGCACAGCAGGCCCATGGCGAGGTGCTGGTCTTCCTGGACAACGACTGTGAAATTATTGACGGCGACTGGCTGGATGCGCTGCTGGAGCAAGCGTTGCGCCCGGAGGTAGGGGTAGTAGGTGCCCGGCTGGAGTACCAGGATGGCCGGATCCAGCACGGTGGCTATCTGTTGGGCGTCCAGAATGGCGTGGAAGTGGCCTTTGACGGCGCGGATCCCCAGAGCCATGGCTTCCAGAACTATTTAAAGACGCCGCGCAACGTGGCGGCCGTCAGCGGATCCTGCCTGATGATCCGCAAAGAGATCTTCTTCGCGATTAACGGCTTTACCCAGGAGCGTTATCCGATCTATTTCGCCGATGTGGACCTGGGGTTACGTCTGCAGCAGCAGGGTTATCTGAACGTCTGGACGCCGTTCGCCCGCGTGAAGCACATGGGTGGCGCAACGCGGATGCTGGCCGGGAAATACCAGGTGCCGGAGCGCCCGATGCTGGAACACTACGTCCAGCTGCGTGATGAGTGGAAAGCGGGTCTGCTGAAGGATCCGTCGTACCACCCGCTGATGCAAAAAACGGGGGCGCCTTTTACCCTGAGCGAGAGCAGCGCGCGCCTGCATGCCCCGCTGCCTGGCCGTCCGCTCCCGGTGGTGCTGGCGCATCACGTTGACTGGAACGGGTGCGGCAACTACCGCGTTATGCAGCCGTTCAAAGCGATGGAAAGTCACCTGATGCTGGAAGGGGGCCTTATCAATACCATCCCTGGCGTGATGGAGGCTGCCCAGCAGCAGCCGGATGTCATCGTCCTGGAGTCGCTCACCGGCAGCCGTTTCCCCGACATCATTACCCAGCTGCGCAATGTCTGTGATGCCAAAATCATCATTGAGTATGATGACTTCCTGCTCAACGTGCCGTTGAAAAACGGCAACCGCAGCAGTTACCCGCAGCACATCGTCAAAAGCTTCCGCAAAATCCTTGAGAGCGCAGACCGGGTGGTGGTCTCCACCGCGCCGCTTGCCGAGGCCTACAGCCGTTTTCATCAGGATATCCGTATCGCGCAAAACCGGCTGGCACCCGATCTGTGGGGACATCTGCAAAGCCAGCGCGGCAGCGGTAAAAAACTGCGTGTGGGCTGGGCGGGGGGAAGTACCCACACCGGCGATCTGCAGATCATCGAGCCGCTGATCAAAGCCCTTGAAAACCAGGTGGAGTGGGTATTTATGGGGATGAAACCGCGCAACGTCCAGTGCGAATTCCACCCTGGCGTGCCCTTTGAGATGTACCCGGAGAAGCTGGCGAACCTCAATCTCGACCTCGCCCTGGTGCCGCTGGAAAGTAACCAGTTCAACGAGTGCAAAAGCAACTTACGCCTGCTGGAGATCGGCACCTGCGGGGTACCGATTATCGCCACCGATATTGCCCCGTACCGTTGCGGCCTGCCGGTGACGCTGGTGGAAAACCGCTACAAGGACTGGTTGAACGCCGTTCAGCTCTATCTGCATGATGCCGACTACCGCACAAAGCAGGGCGATGCGCTGCGTGAAGCGGTGCAGCGCGACTGGTATCTGCGCGAGGGCGGGCTCGATGACTGGCGTCACGGCTGGCTGGATTTCTGATATGACACAGGATTACTTATGATGTTTACGGCACGCTATCCCTATCTTATTGCGGCCCCTGACTACCGGGAGTCATCGCAAGGTATTCAGGTGCTGCATCGCCTTTGTCATCTCATTAATGAACGGGGCGGCAGCGCCTGGATGGTCGGCTGTAAGGTGAATGACAAATGGAATGCGCCCGCGCTGACGGAAGAGGCGTATAACCAGGTGATGTCCAGCGGGATCCCGTGGATTGCCGTTTATCCCGAAGTGGCAACCGGCAACCCTTTCACCGCCCCGGTCATCGCTCGCTATATGCTGAACAGGGAAACGGTGATCATGGGCAATGCGATCGAGGCGGGACCGGAGGATCTCTTCTTCTGGTATCGTTCAGAGTTTGCGGATAAAGAGCCTGACCCGAATATCCTCGGCATCGAGTGTTACGATCTGTCGCTGTTTGAGGATGACAACCCGAATAAGGATCTGGATTTTCTCTATCTGAACCGCATTCCGGAATCATTGGTCGATTTCGCAGCCCTGCCTGCCGGTATCACCATTCTCTCCATGCATAACCCCCTGCCGTTGCACGAGCTGGCGGCGCTGCTGAAGCGGGGCAGGGTGCTCTACACCTACGAATCCTCTGGCACCAACTTACTGGCGAACCTCTGCGGCTGCCCGGTGGTGGCCCTGAGCGCGCCGGGTTATGAAAGTTATGCCCTGAACGCGCAATCGCTGCAGGATCTTGGCGGGGCCGGGTTCGGTTATGCCGATTCCCCCGAGGCGCTGGCGGAGATCCGCGCGGGCCTGCCCCTGGTACGCGAAGCGGTCCTGGCGAAACGGCGGGTGCTGGAGACGCAGCTGGACAACTTCCTGGCGCTGACGCAGGCAAAAGCGCAGCAGCAGCACGATGAACAGTTTAGCGCCTCCTTCGGCGGCTGGCTGACGCAGCGCACGCTGCCGCAGGCTGTGACCGCGCAAACGGTGCTGCTGCACGTGATCCTGTGTCAGGGCGCGCAGGCGAGCGCGATCGCCACCTCGCTCAGCTCCCTTGCGCAGCAGGGCGTGGATACGCACACCGTCCTGCTGGTGGCCCCGGAGTCTGACGTAGATCTCAGCGCCTTTAATGCCTGCGTGGTTGGGGCGAATGAGTGGGTGGCATGCCTGACCCAGCTGGCCGAAGCCCGGGCCTTTGACTGGCTGCACTGTATTGACGCCGGGATCGAATATGCACCTGCCAGCGTTGGGCTGATGCGTCAGATGCTGGCAGAGGCGGGAGAGTGCCAGGCGATTTATACCGACGAAGCCATTCGTCATGAAAACGGCGAAGTCACTCCGGTGCGCAAGCCCGATTTCAATCTGGATCTGTTCCTCTCCTCCCCGCACCGCTATCTGCGTCGGGTCTGGTTCCGTCGCGAGGGCTGGCTGGCGGCCGGTGGGTTTAATCCTGACCTTCGCCACGCGTTCGAGCCTGAACTGGTCATTCACTACCTGCTGGAGTGGGGCACCGGCAGTATGGGCCATATCGCGGACGTCATGACGATCGCGCCTGCCGCGCTCTTTGATCGGCACAGCCCGGAGGAGGAGCAGCAGATCCTCGGAGCGTACCTGCAACGGCGGGGATACCCTGACGCGCAGCTGGAGAGGCAGAATAACGCCTCCTGGCGGCTGACCTATCATCGCCCTGAGAACGAAACCGTCAGCATTTTGCTGGACGCCGGGGACGATCCCGCCTTGCTGGTGCGGTGTGTGGAAAGCCTGATGAACAACACCGACTGGCCGCACAAAGAGGTCCTGCTGGCGGTGAGTGAAAACGCCAGCGAGCCGATGCGCGACGTGATCCGCCAGATCCAGGGGGTGATGCCGCTGAAGGTGCTGGTGTGTGAGGCGCAGCAGAACTACGCCAGCAGGATGAACTACCTGGAGCAGAGTGCGACCGGGGACTATCTGTTGCTGCTCAATCTGCATACGCTGTTTGTCCTCAAAAACTGGCTTAAGACCCTGCTGAGCCATGCGGTGCGTGCCGAAGTGGGCTGCGTTGGGCCTAAAATCATCACCACCGATCAACGGCTGCTCAGCGCCGGGGTGATTGTGGGTGCCAGGGGCTGGGTGGGACACGCAGGGCAGGGGGAGCCATGGCAGGCTGAGGGGTATTTATCCCGCTACCAGTGCGAGCAAAACTACTCTGCGCTGAGCGGCAACTGCCTGCTTATCCGGCGCGAGGCTTGGCAACGGGTGGAGGGGCTACCTGCCGGCTATGATGATGCGCATGCGATCGACATTATGGCCTCCCTGACGCTGAGCGCCTCGGGCTATCTCACGGTCTGGACGCCGTTCAGCGTGGTGGCCTCCGATAATGCCGGTCTGTGTGAACAGGTCTGCGTGAGCGGAAATGCGCAGCGTCAGGCGCTGATGGCCTCCGTTCCCCGCTATTTCACCGACGATCCGGCCTATAACCGCCATTGCGATCTGCAGGGCCCGCTCTTCGTCACTGACCTGGCCCCCGCAAACTGGCTGGCGAGTTTCTCCCCGGCGCAGTCCTGCGTGCTGTTGATGAATAACGGCGAGGCGGGGGAATACACCCAGCGCATGACCTGTCTGCTACAGATGCTGGCAAAGGACGGGACGATTCTGCTTAAACACGCCAGCCCGACGCTGAGCGTGCCGGAAATTCTGCGCGCGGCACCGGGTACCGTCGTCTTAACCGGCGCACCGGATGCGGCGCTCTCGGGGCGGCTTGCCGCGGCAAACTCTGTGTCTGCGCTGCGCGTCCTCGCGCTGGCCGAAAGCGACGGTGCGGTCATTAACGGCCCGTCACCAGACGCGGTGGTCTCGCAATGGCTCACCTGGTCCGCCGAGCGTGAAATCCAGCTCGCTAAACGTAAAATGCCGGTTGCGCGTCTGCCGCTACTGCTGTCGCGGGAAGAGGTTACAGAGGCTATGCCTGCGCCGGCTGAGCGCAGGCGCGTCTTGTGTATTCCTGGAACATTATCGGAAAAAGAGCGTGAGTTTATGGGGCGGATTATCGCCGCCACCCGGCAAAACCTGGACTGGGTACTGCTGGGGAGCTGGCCAAAAGCCTGGCTGCCGCTGGTGGCGGAGACGGTTCGCTGGCAGAACGGGGGCATTTCTTCCGGACAGCTGCGCGCGTTACGTATTCACACGGCGGTTCTGTTCCGGCAAAACAGCGACCATAATCGCTTTAAAGATGACTATCTCGCCGTACAGCTCGCCGCCAGCGGCTGCGTGGTGATTGCCAGCGACGTCCCTTCACTGCGCAACGATCTGCCTATTCTGCGCCTCAAAGCCGATCCGCAGCAGTGGCAGCAGGCGCTGTTATCAGTGCTAACCCCTGAAGTCTCAGCCACGGATCTCCAGCCTTATGTCTGGAACCCGCACAGCGTGCCGGCCCTCATCCAGTCGCTGTTTATGTAATAAAAGGCGCTCTTCGGAGCGCCTGCCGTGCTTTTTACGTCGTTCCCCGTAATTACCCCTCGAAAGACGCCTTGTTTTACCGATAGCTCAGCAGATGATGTCGTTATGATTGGTGATAATCCCCTCATTCCACAGGTTCTCTTATGAGTGATAACGTGTATGTCACCAGTCCGTTGCTCCCCCCTCTGGAGGAGTTTATCCCCTACCTGGAAAAAATCTGGCACAACAAAGTGCTGACTAACGGTGGGGAGTTTCATCAGCAGCTGGAAGCAGCGCTGGCGGACTACCTCGGCGTGAAATACATCTGCCTGTTTGCGAATGGAACTCTGGCGCTGTTAACCGCCCTGCAGGCGCTGCGCGTCACCGGGGAGGTGATTACCACCCCGTACTCCTTCGTTGCTACTTCACATACGCTGTTGTGGAATGGCCTGACGCCGGTATTTGCCGACATCGATCCTGACACCTTTAATATCGATCCCCGTCGCGTGGAAGAGCTGATCACCCCGCAGACCACCGCCATCATGCCGGTGCACTGCTACGGTATCCCCTGCGAAATGAACAAAATTCAGCAGATCGCAGACGCCTATGGCCTGAAGGTCATCTATGACGCGGCCCATGCCTTTGGCGTGCGGCAGGATGGCGTCAGCATTCTTAATCAAGGGGATCTCTCGGTGCTGAGCTTCCACGCCACGAAAGTGTTTAATACCTTCGAAGGCGGGGCCATTGTGTGCCACGATGCGGCCACTAAGCAGCGGATTGATTACCTGAAAAACTTTGGTTTTGCCGGTGAAACCCGGGTCGTCGCGCCAGGGATTAACGCCAAAATGAATGAGGTGGAAGCCGCATTCGGGCTGCTGCAACTCAAACATGTTGATGCTGCGCTAAGCGAAAGGGCGTCGATCTATCAGCGCTATACCGAACTGCTGGCCGACATCGAAGATATCGACCTGATTCAGGTTCCGGAGAACGTGAGCTGGAACTACGCCTACTTCCCGATCCTGATCAAGAAAACCTTCCCCCTGAGCCGGGACGACGTGTATGAGCTCCTCAAAACGGAGAACATTTATACCCGGCGCTATTTCTTCCCGCTGATCAGCTCCTTCGCGATGTACCGTGGCTTACCGACCTCCTCGCCAGAGAATCTGCTCTACGCCAATAAGATTGCCGATGAGGTGCTGTGCCTACCCATTTATCCGGGGCTTTCGGTACAGGATCAGCTGCGCATTGTTGAGACCATTAAACGGGCGGCCACGCTCCGCAGCCACAGCAATGATGCTGAATTCGTGCCTGAGAGGTGCACAGGATGACAACGTCACCGCTGGCTTTAATGCTGGATGCAGGATTTGCTTCTCTGCCGCTGCAGCACGCTGTGAAGGCGTCCGGTTTCCGTACTCTGGTGTGCAGCGGCAAAGCGGGTGACGCCGGGATGAAGTATGCCGATGCGTCACGCCTGCAAAACTATGCCGATACCGACGCCGTGCTGGCCATTGCCCGGGAAGAGAAGATCGCAGCGCTGCTACCCGGCGTGACCGACGTCTCCTATCTGAGCGGCTGCCGGGTAGCTCATTCACTGGGCTTGCCGGGTTTTGATACCCCCGATGTCAGCGACACCATTTTCCTGAAAGATAAATTCCGCGCCTGGGCGCTCAGCAAAGGCTTGCCTGTGCCGCAGGCGGCCTGGACTGCCGATCAGGCGCGGCAATTGACCTTGCCCTTACTGGTTAAGCCTGTTGATGCCTATAGCGGCAATGGCATCACCAAAGTGACCGACTGGGCGATGCTGGATACGGCGATTGAGACTGCCCGCAGCGCCTCGCCGGGCAAACAGTACGTGGTGGAAAACTTTTGCGAAGGCGCGCTCTACAGCCACTCTGCGTTTATTCGCAACGGCGAAATCGTCTGCGAGTTTTTTGTCGACGAATACTGCACGGTTTACCCCTGGCAGGTAAACAGCAGCAGCCTCAGCCAAAACTTGTCCGTCGGGATGCGCGATAGCGTCAGCGAATGCATGCAGAGCATCGTCAGCGATCTGCGGCTGGTGGATGGCCTGCTGCACACGCAGTTTATCGCCAGCGAAGGCCAGTTCTGGCTGATCGAATTAACCCGACGCTGCCCGGGCGATCTCTATTCCCGCCTGATTGAGTTGTCCACCGGCGTGAACTACGCCGGGTGGTTTGTCGCGCCTTTCCTGGGCAAAACGACCCCGACCGCGCCGCGCCGTCCGGCGCAGACCAGAACGATTGCGCGCCATACCGTCTCTGTTGACCGCGCGATGCGCTTTACCGGCTTTGCTTTCAAATCCCTGCCTGCCGATATCATTGAAGTGATCCCCTTGACCCGTCCGGGCACCCTGGTGGGGCCAGCGCCGGGCGACAGAGCGGGGCTGATTTTTGCAGAGTTCAGGGATGAGGCCACGTTGCGCCAGATGACGCCGCATCTCAAAGATTATTTTTTGCTCAATGCCTATGAAGGACATTCGGATGTATAAGCCACTTTCTCTGGGGTTTATCGGTGGCGGTATCAATTCCGCTATCGGCCAGACGCATAAAATCGCCAGTCAAATGGATGGGCATTTCAGATTGGTTGCCGGCTGTTTTAGCCGGGATCAGGCCATTAATCTCCAGACCGGGCAGCAGTGGGGTCTTGAGCCGGAGAAGATCTACCGCGACGCCATGGTGCTGCTTGAAGAGTGCCATAACGAACTTGATGCGCTGGTGATCCTGACTCCGACCCCCGCACACCGGGAAATTATTCTCGCCTGCCTGGAATACCGTTTGCCGGTGATCTGCGAAAAAGCGTTAGTGGCGACGGTGGAAGAGGCGCAGGAGATTGCTGACGAGGTGGAACGCCTGGCCGGGAAACTGTTCGTGACCTACAACTACAGCGGTTATCCGATGATCCGCGAGCTGCGGGAACGTCTGCTGAGCGGAGAACTGGGCAAGATCCAGCAGGTGATGGTTGAAATGCCTCAGGAGGGGTTTGCCCGACTCAGAGCCGATGGCTCGGCCGCGACGCCCCAGTCCTGGCGCTGTAGCGACGGCCCGATCCCGACCGTATCTCTCGATCTGGGGGTGCATGTCCACCATATGGTAGAGTTTTTGACCAATAAACAGGCGCTGGACGTCTATGCCGTGAACAGCACCTTCGCCCGCATTCCGGGCGTGGTGGATACCGTGCATATCGTGTCGCGCTATACCGACGATCTGGTGTGTAACTACTGGTACGGCAAAGCGGCGATGGGCTACCGCAACGGACTGCGCATCCGCGTCTACGGTTCAGAAGGCAGCGCCGAATGGGTGCAGATGGATCCCGAGGTGCTGCGTATGAGCGACAGTGCAGGGAGGATCGCGCTCGTGGATCGCACGTCTGGCGAAAACCGTGTGGCTCACCATGAACGGTATTGCCGGTTCAAGGCGGGTCACCCGGCGGGCTTTATTGAGGCCTTCGCCAACTATTATGCCGACATTGCGGCCAGCCTGCGGGGAGAAGAGACAGCGTATTCAGCAGGGGCTAACACCGCGCTGCGTGGCCTGGACTTCCTGCAAAAGACGCAGCACAGCGCGCGCTCGGCAAGCCGCGTAACCATTTAATATCTCGGCATTTGTTAAACGTGCAGGTGATGGGGTAATAAAAGCGGGTCTCTTCGGCGCGACCAAATCGGCTCCGGAATGCCCGTTCGTTAAGGATCCATTAGGATCCTTAACGGGAAAAATCCTAAATAACCCCCCATTTCACCCACTATTCACACGATTAAAACCCCTCCAGAAACGGATAATCATGCCGATAACTCAACTAACGCAGGGCTGTTTATCGTGAATTCACTCTATACCGCTGAAGGTGTAATGGATAAACACTCGCTGTGGCAGCGTTATGTTCCGCTGGTGCGACATGAAGCATTGCGGCTTCAGGTGCGGCTACCGGCGAGTGTGGAACTGGACGATCTGCTACAAGCGGGCGGTATCGGGTTATTGAA
>Ga0308168_1000939_pt1 | contig 29568 bp, 39 predicted proteins | sample PhyCR2_FD_202133 | JGI IMG/M metagenome (GOLD analysis project Ga0308168, IMG submission 202133) | Phyllosphere microbial communities from UC Gill Tract Community Farm, Albany, California, United States - DLSLRC.R2 | ecosystem: Host-associated > Plants > Phyllosphere > Unclassified | place: USA...
AGTATCGCGGGTAGACAGGATGTGCTGCAGCGGCTGAAGCAGAAACGTCACTTCGCCACTGGCAGGTCCGACAGTCTGGTGGTGTATGCCGGCGACAACATTTCGCGCTTCATCTCCCAGGATTTCTGGATACCCTGTCCTGCAAACCATAATTTCCCCTTCCCGCTCTGGTTGAGACCGTCAACGACACGCATCAGCGATTCGCTGTTGGCCTGTGGTTTGAATTCGTCAAAGAGATTGAGCTGTGAGACGCCCTGGCTGTAAAAGTCGCCCAGCATCACGCCTGCTTTCATATACCGGCACCCGTCGCGCCATATGTTGTCGAGACCCTGCATGGCAACCCGGATGATGTCGCGTGTGTCATTGGAGGGGGTTAGCAGTCGGCCCATCGCCTGATTGCCGTAGAACACCTCTCCTTCAGCGTGCGGGCTGGTGCGGACGAACACGGCTATCTGCCGGCAATACTGGCGCTCTCTCCTCAGCTTCTCGGCAGCGCGTTCTGCGTATGAGCAAACAGCCTGGCGCATGTCCATATACTCGGTGATGCGTGTACCGAACGATCGGGAGCAAACAATCTGCTGTTTGGTCGGCGCGAATTCTTCCAGCTCGAGGCATGGTTCGCCGCGCAACTCGCGCACCGTCCTCTCCAGCACCACGTTGAAGTGCTTGCGGATGATGTATGTGCTCTGTTCCGACAGGTCTTTAGCGGTGATGATTCCCATCGCGTTGAGCTTCTTACTTATCCGACGGCCTACACCCCAGACATCCTCTACCGGTACCAACGCCATTAGCTTTTTCTGTCGCTCAACGTTGGACAGGTCAACGACGCCGCCGGTCTGCTTCCACTTCTTCGCGGCGTGATTGGCAAGCTTGGCGAGGGTTTTGGTCTGTGCAATGCCGACACCGACGGTCAGATGCGTGTCGCGCTTGATTCGCTCCCGCACCTCGCGGCCAAAGTCTTCCAACACCCGGCAATTTCGTACGCCGGTCAGGTCTAGAAATGCTTCGTCGATGGAATACACCTCTACCGATGGCGCCATCTGCTCCAGCGTTGTCATCACCCGGTTGCTCATGTCTGCATACAGCGCATAGTTGCTGCTGAATACGTGAATCTTGTGCCGCCGGATTTCGTCCTTCAGTTTGAAGTAAGGCGCTCCCATCGGGATTTTCAGCTCTTTTACTTCGGCGCTGCGGGCGATCACACATCCGTCGTTATTGCTGAGCACCAGAACCGGCTTACCGCGCAAATCAGGCCTGAATACCGTCTCGCAGCTGGCGTAAAAAGAATTCACGTCAACGAGCGCAAACATCACATACCGCCGTTTGGATTGAATACCTGAAACACGCGCTCCTCACCTTCCGATGTTGAGATATCCCGGAATACTGACTTGTGAGCCTCGATCCAGTTATTCGCTTGACGTGGCGTGTAATGCCAGTTCAGGCGCTCAAGTTCAGTGACAAAGTCGAGTGTACTTACGGTGTAGCGGCCAGCGGCATCGCGTTTGATTGCGAACCTGAAGGCGTCTTTGATTTCGTAGTCGCGGGGCATGGTCATATCCCTCCCTGATAGATACTGTATATAAATACAGTAGTATCGATCGGTGGAATTTATCAAGTCGATTTATGTAAATTCTTGCTTACGGTTCATATAAATGTCAGGATCTGCTGAAAATTTTTAAGAGAATGCTTATGGCTAAAATCTTTGCACGATACGCCACCATTGGTGTGCTAAATACTGCGATTCACTGGATCACGTTTGCAATACTATTCGAGCGCGGACAGACGCAATCGCTATCAAACTTCGCCGCATTTTGCGTAGCTGTTAGTTTCTCATTTTTCGCAAACGCTAAATGGACTTTTAATTCAGAAGCAACAACTATCCGTTATATAATGTATGTCTTCTTTATGGGGTTGGTTGCTGTAATGATTGGCTCATATGCTGACCGGCTGAATACGCCTCCCGTAGCAACTCTTGTTGTATTTTCTGCAATAAGTCTGGTGTGCGGATTCCTATATTCTAAATTCATCGTATTCAAGGAAAGAAAATGAAGATATCCCTTGTTGTGCCTGTATTTAATGAAGATGCAGCCATTCCTATTTTCTATAATGCAGTGCGCAGTGTGCTGAGTGATTATAATGTTGAGATAGTTTTTATCAACGATGGGAGCAAGGATGGCACTGAAGAAATAATAAACGCTCTTGAAATTTCTGACGAAAAGGTTAAAGCGATAAGTTTCACCAGGAATTTCGGAAAGGAACCGGCCTTGTTTGCTGGCCTAGAACATGCTACCGGAGATGCAGTCATTCCAATTGACGTTGACCTGCAGGATCCAATTGAGGTCATACCTCAGCTTATAGCGAGATGGGAGAATGGTGCTGACGTTGTGCTAGCTAAGCGTTCAGATAGAAGCTCAGATGGTCACCTTAAGCGGAAAACAGCCGAATGGTTTTACCGGCTACATAACATGATCAGTTCACCAACTATAGAAGAGGATGTAGGTGATTTCCGTTTGATGTCTAGAGAGATGGTTGAGCACATAAAGTTGCTGCCAGAGCGTAATCTCTTTATGAAGGGAATACTTTCGTGGGTAGGAGGAAAGGTTGAAGTAGTTGAATATGCACGCGCAGAGCGCGTAGCAGGAACAACAAAATTTAATGGCTGGAAACTTTGGAACTTGGCTCTAGAAGGCATCACCAGTTTCTCAACATTTCCTCTGCGCATATGGAGTTACATAGGATTGATTGTTGCTGGAATATCCTTTATTTATGGCTCATATATGGCTGTTGACACCCTGTTCTTTGGGAATGCTGTTAAAGGATATACCTCCATAATGGTTTCTATGCTTTTTCTTGGTGGCATACAACTCATTGGAATTGGCGTGCTTGGTGAATATATGGGCAGAATATATATAGAAACAAAGCAGAGGCCAAAGTACATTATAAAAAACCGCAAAGGGAAATTATAAAATGATAGGAAAGTCATTGCAGTTAGAATCATCATCGCTATCTTCCATAAATAAGATAGTGATATCGTCTTTGTTGTGTTTTTTTGTTATGTTGCTGGGATGCTCGAGGTCATTATTCATAGTTTATATGCCAGATGATTTTTTGCTAGCATCTCAAAACATGCCAATGTCCTTTTACCTAAATCAGGGGAGATTCGTACAAGCCATCATAACAGGTCTTTTTAATTACACACATATAAACATAGTTTCATCCAGCCCAATATTTACACCATTATTTTTTGTTTCTACATCTATAGCCGCCTCCTTGACTGTAACCAAGTTGTTACCAAAGGATAGCGGCTTAATCGCAACATGTTTACTTTCCTCGGTAGTGGTGAGTCATCCAGTATTTAGCATGATGGCTGTATACCATCTTGCAGTGGTTTGCTTCTCATTGTGCATGTTATGCGTAATAGGATTTATAATAACTTTCGATAACTTTGTAGAAAAGTGTGATTTTAAGTCTGGATTTTATTCGTCGATTTTCATTGTCCTCATATGTGGGAATTATCAACCAGCATTTGTTATTGCTATGATATTCTCATTAGTCAAACTCTATAAGCAAGATATAAACTTAATCTCTCTCTCTAATTTCAAAAGATCATTACCTATAATATTCGGGGTAGTGATATACGCTTTACTTTTCAAAGTAACGAAGAATATCGCTGGAGAAAACACCTGGGATTCAAGAGCTGGCTTGGTTACAGATATCCATGGCAGGCTGAGTGATATAGCTTCACTACTGCCTAATTTCTTTTACTCTAACTGGTGGGTTATACCAAAACAATATAGTTTGTTACTTACCACAAGTGTTCTGTTGTTTTTATTTACTCACATCTTTAAATTTAAAAGATTGAGATTGTCTTCATTAGCAGTGCCAATTATTATGCTTTTAGTTATTATTTTACCAATTTCACTGCTTAAAGCATGGGATCCTACACCTAGAGCTCTTTTTTCCGTTTCCTTCTTTTACGTCGCAGTAATTATTGTTTTTTACAATGAAGGTCTTCGAAAAACAAAGATTATAATCCTATCTATGTCACTATTGATGGGGTTGTTATCATCAAATAATTACCTATATCTTACTGAAATGTCTCAAAAGCAAGACAAGATTTTAATTTTGAACGCATATAATGCCATTAAAAAATCTGAGCAAAATAATAAAAGATTAACTCTAGTTAATGATGGGGCTATAAGTGTTGATTTCTGGGCTGTAAATGGTCTTTTTTATTTCCTTACTAATGAAAGATTAAACATTACTCCTCCAGAGGAAAGTGATATTGAGGCTTGTAGTAACAGAACTGATAAAATACAGCTCGTAGAGACAAATAATGCGAATGTTATTTGCATTTCTCGCTGACCTGACCATTCCAATAATGCTTAAATATTCAGGCGATCTACCTCCCAACATAGGATTCGAATCGTGTGTTGCATTTACCTTTTCAAGTAAGCTATCCGACTTTCCAATAGGGCATTTTAAATATGTTCATAGGAATTTAAGATTAAGTTTAGATAATAGGATGTTAGATGATGAGTCGCAGTAATACATTTTTTTCAATCTTTATAGTTGCAATTTATACGCTTCCATTCATACTCTCCCCAGTGGCTTATCAGGATGACATTGGCAGGACGATTTGGGGCTATTATGACTGGGAGTCAAACGGGCGACCACTCGCAACTCTATCCATGCAGATAATAAATTTTTTTGTAAATGTATTTAACCTGTCTCCTTTATACATAATAATTGGCCTAATTGCATACATCTATTCATTCGAAAGGTCTTGCACGTATATATTTAATGATAATAGGATTGTAATATCATTAAGTTGTCTTGTTGCAATTGCAAGTCCGTTTTTTTTAGAAAACCTTGCGTATAATTTTGATTCAATGACAATGCTTTTTAGTGTTTCATTGGCCTTCTTATCTGCTTTCTCCCGGAAGGAAGGCAGGAGTAGAGTATTGTTTCAGTCATTTCTTATATTGGCTATGCTTTCACTTTATCAGGCGACGATCAATCTTTATATTATTTTGGTAGTTGTATCTTATATTGCAGGCGTAAATAGAAATTCTAATCATGCGCATTTAATAAAGACACATTTGGAAAGCATAGCGTCATTGGCCATTGCTTATGTTTTTTACTCGCTTGTGATAGCAAAGCATTTTGTAAAACTCGAATATAATATCACGCATAGCCAAACCACCTTTAATATATCAGACATCAGTCAAAATATTCATTCATTTATTGAATTAATAGGTCCTTTGCTAGGTGGTTCTTCATCGAGAGTGATATTTATTTTTACTTTATCTGTAATATTGCTCTCGTCAGTAGTTTCATCATTTAAGGTTTTTAAACATAAAGCGCTTACTGCCTTGACTGTTGTTAATGTTTTAATATTGATTTTAGCCCCAATTTTATCTTTGTATTTTGTTATTGGAAGCTTGGCATTCCTTAAGTTCCCTGTATTTTCACCTCGAGTGTTAATAGGTGGGGTTGGTTATATGTTTCTTTTCTCATACTCTGCCTATAATCTAACACGTCATTATAATAAAGCTGTTTTGTATTTTACGTTACTAACGCTTCCTGTGTTATTGTTCTGTTTTAATTTGTGCTACACATACAATTACGCTCTAAAAGATCAGGCTAGGCTTGAATCTAGCATCTCAGATCAAATTTCATACAGACTTTTTGATGCTGGATTTAAACCCAATGCCGATAAGCTGATAATAGTCGGAAGCGAGCCTCGCACAATTGTATCAATTAATGCAATTATGAGAATCCCTTACTTGGAAAAGGTGCTGCCGTTATATTTCTATGGTAACAATCCTTTTGGGTTCATAAAGCTTCGCCAAACATACTTCTTGCGCGACATAAATATAACAGACAAGAAAACACTAGATGAAGGCATGAGTCATTTTCATGGAGCTAAGGGCATATCGAGAACAGAATACTTTAGCGTGCTAAAATTTGAAGATTTTTACTTTATACATTTCAATTAATTTAACACGGGCGGCATTATCGTCGCCCTGTGAAATTTATTTTGGCATTTCTGGCCACGTGATGTCAGTATCGGTATTGGCATCAATTCGACTCAGAAGAATTCGATACTTCTTCAACGGTGGAAGAGCCTTAGATTCTTCTTCGTTTGCCATATTGAGATCAACAGCATCCTGCAATATATTTATTTTCTGTGTCACTATGCTCATTAGTGATTCTTTTGTAGCTATGTTGTTTGCTGTTTTCTCCGCTCTAACCTCTTCAGTTTCTTGTTCTGTTGGCGATGGAGCGACAAAAAAACCATCTTTAAATCCCCAGCCTATTGATGGGTAATTATTACTTTTTTCTGGTATTTCTACATAGCTAACACCTTCCCCAAAATCGATTGGAGCTTTCTCAGGCCCATCCCAAACAATCGTATTTACCACTTCCCCATCTTCAATTAGTGCATAAGCTGCCATTACGCATACTCCCAGATAATTACCGCGCCGTTAATACCGTTTGCACCACCTGAAGCAACATAGTTTGCTTTTGACCATGCCCCGTAACCGCCACACCCCACTGAGGTTGGGCCTACGGGAACTCCTGATGCGCCACCAGGAAGGGATTGTATTAGACCGGCAGTGTTAATCGTGAAACCTTGAGTAGCCGTGCCACCACCAATGTTCAGGATGTTTCCTGATGTGGTAACCAGGCCGCCTGATGTAACTCCTGTTACATATCCTACTGACTGAGCTGTGCCACCAAAACCTCCTGTTCCTCCCGCACAAACAATAAAGGATCCAAAAGATGATGCCCCTCCTGAGTTGCCGTTGTTTGCTCCAACAGCGCCACCCGCGCCCCCTATACCAACAGTAACATTCGTAGTTGTCGGGTTTAAATATTGCCCCTTAGAATAAGCGCCGCCGCCTCCAGAATTGCCTACAGCTACAGTTGAAGCTCCCGTTGCCGCAGCGCCGCCACCGCCTCCTCCTGCACCCCAAACTTCGACAATTATTTTTTTTGCTCCGGGCGTCGGATTATATGTTCCTGTTGAGGTAAATTGCTGGACGTTGAGAAGTCTTCCGGAATTACCCAGCAAAGCATTATCTTGTAATATATCTACCCCGTTCCCTACAACATAAGCCGTAAGTCCATTTGGTATTTGTACCCCGTTACCAGATGGAGTTTTAATAGTTACTGAATATGCGCCTCCGCAGTTATTAACGACATCCCAACTCTTTACCCACGCGGGAACCACTAAATTAATATTGGCGGTTAGGGTGCCAGCTAGTGTAATTCGGTCTTTAGATGCCTGAAGTGTTGTCAGGGTTACGCTAGATCCGGAAAGACCTGTAATGGTAGTGACACCATAAACTCCAGATGGAATCCATCCTGTCAGTGATGATGTAGTATTTTCAGGATTAGCACTGTTGCCATCCGTGGTATTCAGCCAGAAACCGTCCAGGGCTGAATTTGGGATTCTTGCGCCCTTCGGGTAACCAGCCACGGCAGTGTTAAACGCAGCATTGAATGGGTAACCGGCGCCAGCCTGTGACCAGCGAATTGCTGCGGTGATGTCGTTGAACACGCCGTTAAAGTCGGTACCGAATGGAGGGACTCCACCGGCAGCCAATGGCGTCCGCGTCAGGGGAGGAAAACCATCATTATAAGAAGCTCGACCGGCTGCTATGCCTATCTGAGAGTCGTTGGGAATGTCCTGCTTTGAACCCCCATCAGCGAACGGGATTGGAAGTAATTTAGGCTGTGAGCTGGTTTGCATTTTGAATTCCTGAATCAGGGAAGAACGTTCCGCTTTCGAATGGCTGCATATCAGCCTCGGCGAAGCCAAATGTGTTATTAAAGTCGAGTGACATGATGCTGACGCTAACCCCTGCGGGCTTGGCGATCGCATTTGAATTCAGCAAAATCGCCCATTCAACCGGTGACAGATTGAAGCTGAACACGTAGCTCATCGACATCACGCCGGTGATTGCTACGAAAGCATCACCCTCACCTTCGAAGAGGTAATTGAGTGCGTTATTCAGTGAAGGGATTGAGCAGTCAGTAATGTTCGCCATAGCTTTGGCAAGGATGAGCTTTCTGTAGCCATCATTAGCCAACCGCACCGTTGTGGTTAGCTGCAGCCCCTCATAAAAAGGAGCTTCATCGAACGGCTTTGGTGATTCGTCGTTCGCACTTATAAACGCTTCGTCGAAACCGAAATTAGTAGTTTGCTGCGGCACGTTAAGCAGCCTGGACACGCCGACTATCTTGCCCCACACGTCCAGCCCGTAATCTTCAGCCGTAGAGATATCCCAGATGGTCGTGAGGAATTCTTCGGTGAATTCCGTCATATCCATCGTGGTATTAAATGATTCAATCAGGCTTCGGAGGTTAGGGCTTGCGGCGTATTGTGTGAGGATTGTGTCTCTCACATTCTTCATACGAGGGTTACGCTTATGTCACTGGCATCGAGAGAAGGTATCTGGTCAACGCCGTATTCAACGGATGGACTGTAATTCGTGCCGTCGATGCTGATGGTCACTGACAGGACGTTTACGGATGCAGTGTCGATGTTGTTCAACACTGAGTAATAACCGCCGGCGAAAACCTTCGATGCGATACGCGCCTTAGGTACCAACTCGCTGTTGCCATTAAACGCACTGATAATCGCCTCCTGCGCCTGACTGACAATGTCAGAAGGAAGGGATGAAGTGTTCTCCAGTTGCACCTTGAAGTAGGTTCGCGTCTGCGTTGGCGTGTTCCATGTGATCGTGTATTTTGGCGAAATATTGGTGCCGCGCGATGTATCAGTGACCACCGCTGAGGTGTTGCCAACCATCCCACAACCAGCCTGATTCTTCACGTAGATGGCCTGCGCGATGTCAGCCGCTTCACCGCCGTAAACGGCTATATAAACGCTGTGCGCTGGTACCGGGTAATTTGTGGAACCGATGTTCACCGTCGAGCCAGAGTGATTCGACCAGACGTAAGCATCCACAACACCCTCCACATCGAGTACCGCGGCATAAATTGACTCTGGAGTACCCTTCGCGTTTAACGCCACTGATTGTTTGCGTCGGTATTCGAAGTTGGCGCGAGTCTCTACCGCATTACCCGGCACGCCGGCGGCGGCATTTGTGATTCCTGACCAGCCGTTAACCGCGCGATAAATCGTGTTCAGTGAGCCAATCGGACACGCAATAGCGCCGGTTGTCTGATTCTGGAACACGATATCGACTGAGCCCGATGCAGGGATAGTGGCGTCAGCAAGTGAGAAGTAGATGTAACCCGCGTCATCCTGCGCAGCGCTACCGGCAAGAATTAATGTGCCAACCAATCCGGTTGCCGTGGCTGTAACCGTGGTCCCCTGCGCGGCTATGCGGTCAATGAAATAAATGCGTCCGATAGCATCCTGAAATCGTCCGGATGCATAATCGGGGTTGATGCCATTTACGATCGCCAGCTTCTGGTCATTGTTTTCCGCGATAATTGCCGTGTCACTCATGGCAATCTGCCCCTGCGGCGTCGTCAGGCTTTTGCTCATCCCGCCGCCCAGCGCGTCATCCAGATCGCTCAGTCGCCCGTCGAGAATATCTTTCTCATCAGGAACGGAGAGGCCAATGTCAGAGAACGTTGCCGCCGGCACTGAGGTTGTGACAATTACTTCATCTACCATATTGGCCTCAGAAATTGATGGTGCTCTGGTTATAGTTCGTATCGGTTATGGTCATGACGCCGGAAGCTACGCGGTTCTGCTTGCCAATGACGGTCGTGCAAGTTGCGGTCTGGACGTAATCCAGTTTCAACGCTTCTGACTGCATCTTGGTGTTGATCAGTTGCGTGCCTGGCCAATGTCCGAGGATGCGCTGGTAGTAAGGAATGCCAAGCGTGGTGTCATACCAGGCTTCACCCAAGAACGTCTTGCAGGCGCACGCAACGTCCTGTGCCACTGCGTAGGGATTTGCAGTCGATGCGAGGTTGCCTGCGCCATCCAGAGTGATGTCCCATGCTTCGGTGTTTAGCTGAAGTGATTTGGTTAGCATGCTTTCTCCGGCAATAAAAAACCCGCCGAAGCGGGTTAGTGAGAGTTTAGTTTTCCGGCCCTGAGTAGCCGCTGGTAGCTGGGTATGTATTTGGAAGGCTCATGCATGCAGTTTTCCATAAACTGCGGATCGGCCTGCCCGGCGCCAGACTGAATAAAGTGATTGGCGATATCTCTATTTTGGCGAAGCGAATCGATAATGCGGTCGGCTTCATCATTGCCAATCATTATTTCTGTGGCAACGCTGTAGGTTGCTTCTCGCCACTGAGAGTTATCTTTGTCAAATGCAGCCAAAGAGGCGACAGAGTAAAGTCGCGGCACTGCTCCGCATGCGTTAATTATGGCGCCAGTATCCATTTGCTGTGCCTGAATGAAGCTGGAAAACAACAAGGTAAGCCAGATAAATTTTTTCATAAATCCTCCTGATTACCTCTGGAGTTTAATGCAAAGCGTTCGCAAGTGAGCGCAAAATCTACTGTGGTTTTCCTGTGTTTCCACTGCCCGTTTGCACACCGTTGTGTACGTGGTCAGATAACTTAATCCCTTTACCTGTAACCTCGCCCTCAGCAGTGATGTTACCTTTGAAGTTAAAGTCACCGGCATAGCTTCCTGCGCCCTGACTAACAGGGCCATTGAGGACAATATTGGATGAATTTAGCGTTACAGAGGTTGATGCGTTTATTTCTACCGTTGGTGATTCAACTGTGACAACCAGCGGGGACACGATCGAGATTCCGTCATCTGCGAATCGAACATATTGCATCGGGCTTGCATTCAGCATACCTCCCAAGTAAACGCCGTCAGCTTCGTTATGCGTGCGCGATGAGCCAGGCATATCTTCTTTTTTGGTTTCACGAACGCGGCTGGTATCTCGGTCACAACAGAGCATCAAGCCTAAGTCACCCACCACCGGGTCCATAATTACCGCGCTGCTTCCTCGCTGCAACCGCCAGACTGGTATGTTGAAAACCTGGCTGTTATCAATCGGTGTTCCTTCGCCAGAGAACCCTAATACCAACGGGGTAACATTTACCAGCGGCGGCCCACCATCCGCGTCAACTTTTACTTTCTCGACTCTAACTATTTGGATGAAGGCGTTTTTGTTAAGCATCGCGCGGAACATGAATTCTTGCGCGTTGGCTTCGTGATTTACGTCTTGCGGGCGAACCGCCATTTTCTTTTCTGTCATTGCATGATCGCCCCTAAATCAGTACTGGCGCCATAAACTGACGTGTACCACGGTCCGCCTTCAGTCCAGGTTGAAAGGTGATGCTTCGCTGAAATAACCGTGTAGACGCCACTGGCGTTTGGCAATTCTGTATCGAGCTTAACTCGGCGGCCGAGACAGAAAAGATTGCTGAAAATGGTGTTAAAGCTCATCCCATAACCACTGGGAACGGGATAGCCAATGAGACCGTTATTCTTCGACACATATGGCATAACATCGTCAACCCTTCCGCCCGGAGGCCAGATATAAACCACTCCAAGCCTCACGTCATGGTTGATTCCGGCCGCGCTGCATATCTGCTTTATCTGACTAATTGGGTCGCCACGAAAGTAGGCGCCGGACAGCTTTTCGGTTACACCGTTATTCACGACTGTGTAATTAATGGTTTTGGCTATTGAGTTGATGGCGGTCGCAACATCAACCGAGCCTTCTGCCGAAAACGGTGATGCGTTGACCGTTTGCTCAAACCCTGTAGCGAACGCATTCAGAATAAGCGGCGACTCTGGCATTTGGTTCATGTCAGGGAAGCAGTTGGTTATGGCGCCAAGGAACAACGGCTCATCATTTGCCCACACCTTAATCATGTTCTGTTTAATGCTGCTGAGCTGACGACCCTTGTAGCTAAGCAGGGCCATATTTGGAAGGCTCAGGCCGAACACGCGCGCGTTCATTTCCGATCCCGCCACGCCACCATATGCCCCCATTTCCACCTCAGCCTTGATGTTGTCTATCGTAAGGGTGTCATTACCCTTCTCGTCGAAAGCACCATCTTTTAAGGTGAATTGAAACTTGAGGCTGCGTTTTTTGTAGGTCATGCTGCTGCACTCATTTCTTCAGCAGTGGCGTAAAAGAGCTGGAAGCGATCACCCAATCCATCATAAGTCGGGTCATCACTTCCCTTCGTATCAGCGAAAAACAACTCACCACGGAATCCGAGGTGTGAATATCGGACCAACTTGTTGCCGTTTATGCAGATAACACCCTGCGCTATCCACAAATCATCAATGCCGATGTCGATATACAGGCCGGTCGTACGCTGGTAAATGCGAATGGTTACTGACTGATCGCCAAGCCTGACGGTCATCTCCTGCGCCTTAATGGCCTGCAATGATATTGTCTGCATCAGGTGATTACCTTAACCAGTTCAGTGACGGATGATGAGAGCTTGTTGATAGCTGAGGTTGCGGCACCGTTGATGGATGCCGTAGTCGTCTGCGTGATATTGCTGGCTACCGAAGATACCTTGTTGGCTACCGTAGTGGCGGCGCTGGAAACTGAGTTTTTCAGGCCGGTTAGTGCCGATGAAACACTGCTTTGAGTGGCTTCTGAGGTAGAAGAATTCACTTTCTCGGTTACCGCACTGGATGCCTGGCTGGTAGTGTTGGAGGTGGTTTTACTCTGTGCCGTAGTGCTGGTAAGCGTCACCTCCGCCTCTTCCAGAACGGACTGGAAAATGGCCTCCACGGTCAGCAGCGTCACATCGCGCTCTGACGTTCGGTAGTTGAATCGCACCAGATCGTACTTTTCATAAGTCGTGTCCGGCGTCTCAATGTCGTACGTCTTTGCCTCAGCTACCATCGCATCGAGAGCAGCAAGCATATCGGCGCGGCTGGTCAGTGAGAAGTTGGTCAGGTTTGGCAGTGAACCGGTCAATCCGGACCAGCCTTCAAGAACGAACAGCACACGTATAACCGGCGGGCGCTTCACCTTGTTATAAGAGCTGTAAGAACCGCTCTCTATTGGCGCTGATACGACTGAAGCATCAGCACCATACTCAATGCCAAGGAATGATGACGGGCTTAACGCCTTGCCAGTTCCGTCATTAAAGTAGATGCCGTAGCCGGGGCTGATAATGCTGTTGATGACTGAGAAAATGCCGCCACCCTGCACGGCATTCAGTAGCGTTGTTTCGTTCAGAGAAAAGTTCATTATCCACCCTGACCTGACATAGATGGCACAAGAAGACTGTTGCGGCTTATGCTGCGTTGCGCGTCCTGAGCCAGCGCATCGATGCTTGATGCATTGCTCTGCACTTTCATCTCACCGATGTGAATTTGCGTTCCGGCCTGCTGCTGCGCTCCGGGTTGACGCATTGCTGCTGCGCCAGAACCAATCTGAATACCGCTAAGGATATCAGTGTCGCTGACATAACCTTTCCCATTCTCATGATTGATGATGCCGCGAATGAGCTTGAACACGGTTTCCTGGTCATCGCCGGAAAGCGCATCGGTTGAGCCCTTTCCGGTCGCACCTACAAGCTGCTGGATATAGGATGCAACGTTGTTTCCGTCAGATGCTGGTGCGTACTTATTGACGATCGACTCAATGGTGTTGATGCCGCGATTGAAATAAAGCTGAATCTGCCTATACAGCGCCGCCACGCCTTCACCCATTGAATTGAACACAGCGAATCGGCCGTTATCACCACCTTCTTTTGTGGCGCCAGCCTGACCTGCAAAATTCAGATTGCCAGGGTTGTTGTTGCGAATTCCGCGTGGCTTAGTGCCGTAGGCGTCATATTTGTTATCTGCATCGCCGGTCTTGCTGATTGAATCCCACCATGCATATGACTTTTTGAGCCATTCATCAGCCTTGCCCATAATGCCGCTGGTGCTACCGGTGTTGCTGTTCATCTTGTCAATCAGGTACTGAGCGGTGGTTTTACCTTCCTTATTGGCTTCTTCATCGCTCGAGCCGAGTTTATCCCACGCACTTACAGCTGCGATTGCAGCAAGCAACGGAGCAAAGCCGCCGCGCACCCTCGCAATGCCGGAAAGCATCTTCAGCGCCCAACTCCCGACGACAAACGCAGCCAGTATTTCCAGTGCGTTCTGCCATCCACCTACAGCATCAACCACCTTGTTTACTTCGGCGGCAGAATCAGTGAAGAACTTCTCGATCTCCGGTCCGTGTTCGGCTATCCAGATGCCGACCTTCTCAATTATCGGTATGAGCTTTTCAACGTAGGGAATGAGCGCCTCATAAAGAACCTGCGCTGCTGCGGAGAAGTTCTGCTTCATCTCCTCCAGGCGCCGATTAAACTCCAGCGCCTTCCTGGTTGCATCGTCCGTTGCTTTGGATATCTGTGCAAATCGGTCTGCATCGCGCACCAGAGAGCCGTTAGATAGGCCTTGCTGTGTTGCGTTATCGAAACCGAACATGCTGCCAAATCGACGCTGAGCGTCTTTATTTAGCTTGGTCCAGTTCGTAGCAATCTTGCGCATGATCGCTTCGGAGTTATCGTTCTGATAATCGAAGTTTGCACCTGTGGCGCCGGCGAACGATGAAAGCGCCGCGAACAGCGGATTGTCCTGGCCGCCGCCCGTTCTGATTTGCGTCAGCACATCCTGAAAGTTGCTCAGTGTGCCGGTCATCTTCTCAGCGCTTGAGCCAGCTGCGCTTGCTGCACGCTCCCAGCCATCCAGCGCTTTAGCAGAAATATCCAGAGACTGCGACTGAATGCCGAGGCGCATCAGGTCGTTTGTCATGCCGGTGACGAACGATTTGAAACCCTGCACTGATAGCGTGACGCCTACCAGTGACAGCAGCTCAGTGCGGATTGAGCCAAAGAAAGAGGCCGCTCTTTTCCCTGCGGCCTCCATGTCCTTCGCTGTCTGCTCTGCCTGCTTGCGGGTGTCATCTAAACCACCCTTCACATCCTTCTGGCCTTTCTTGAACCCTGACGGATCTAGACCAAGCGTTACAACCAGAGAGTCGATAATTGTTGGCATTGTTAATCACCCTGCTTATTAGCCACCATCCGGTTGTAGTTATCCACGGTAATAATCTCCAGCCACCACCATAAGTCCTCAACGCCCAGCGTTGTGCTGAGCTCCGTCAGAGAGCACTTCCCTGATGAAAGCACGGTAGCTATGGTTTTAGGCACGTTGACATAATCAGCAAGGCCTATGATGGTCTCGCTCATCATTGGTGGGATGTCTAACTGGCGGCGGCGGTGAAAAAATCTACGTGAAGCTTGAACACTTCCATGCGGAGCTTTAGGCGCGTGGCAATTTCTTCGATGTCATCATCGATGAGCTTGCGCTTGATGCTCTGATTGCTGGCATCTGGAACGCATTGCACACACTCCATGAGCTCATCCAGCAGTGGCTTGGCTTCTGCAGCAGGGATTTGTGAAACCATTTTCAGTCCGGTACCAGCCATCGCGGCAATACCCATGTCAGCGAAGTTATCAGGTAACTCAACGCCGCTACGTGCCATCGCCATCCCGGCGCGAATTGCCCACCATTCAGCCTGTGTTGCTGACATCTCGCGGATGAAGAACACCTTCCCGAGGTCGCGCCCTTTCGTGTCTACGGTGTAGAAAATCTCTTTACGTGCCATGTGGTGCCTTATGGGTTGTAAGCTTCAGGGGTGACGTTTTCCCAGTTAATCTGGAAAGTACCTGCCGCCAGTACGCGTTGTGCATCAGGCATCGCCTTGGTGCGCTGCAGGATGCCGTTGGTCAGCGTGTACTTTTTGCCGGTTGCAGGGATGATGATCGTCGCGTTGCATCGGAAGATTGCTTTTGCCGTTACTGAGGTGAGCACCCACGTCTCGAAGATGGGCCAGCTTGGGCTATCAGGCATGATGGTGATCGTCTGTAGGTATTCACCGAAGACGAAGCCACCTGATAGCTTGCCGTCGGCGCCACGGACAGCGACCGCCATTTCGGTGTCGCCCATCGCAAACATCGCGTCTGCGGCGTAACCCTCAAGCACCTGCGCAGTTGGGTAAAGATTTGTCACAGTGAGCGAAAAAATAGCGTCAGCACTGGTGATCGTGTTATTTCCGGCCATTTATTCGGCTCCTTACTGAACCATAGTGGATGGTAATGAAATTTTCTGCACGCTGCCGCCATCGCAGTACCATACCTGCATTGGAGGTGGCCCGCGGTCTGCGCGAACAGTCGACGTTGCATCTCCTATGTAGAGGTAGTACCCCTTAGCGTTAAGTGATGCAGAAATATCGGAGCCGACAGCGTTGTTAATTTCTGAAATCTGAGAAGATGACAGCGTCACACCTTGGCGGATGCCACCAAACGCAACGCCTTGTGCAAAGGTGTCCGCAAAGCCTGCTTCGATAATTGCCTTGCCACGCGCGTTATACGGGAATGATCGATTCGATTTCATCGTTTCAATCGCATCACCAAGAAGGTTGGCATTCAGCCAGATTTCAAAGCAGAAGCTATCGACCCATTTGAACGAACCTGAAACAGTGCCATCGGCCCAGTAATTCTCGGTGACGTTGTTTTCTGCGTACTCGCCGTAGAAGTTGTATCCGTTAGCGATAAGCGCATCATAAACGTCAGAGTCGGACACCTTCGCGGTCAGCCCATCTACTTCACGGAATTTCAGCGTTACACGGCCCTCTAAACGGTCAAAGTCCAGAGACGCTGAGTAACCAAGTACAGCAGCCGCATCAAGATGATCGCCAAACACCGGAATCACGCTGGCATAGTTGTTGGTGGTGATGATTTTGTATGCCAGGCAATCAGTGCTTCCGCTTACCGTTGCTGTTACCGAGTTATCGTGAGGCACATAGCCATAACGGTAGTTCTGCGCGCTCACCCAGGAAGAGATATCCAGGTGTGTGGCTTCGTCGGCTTCGAATGTGGTCGTGAATAACGCCCAATTCTGTGACTTGCTCTTAATCTGCTTGAAAGCGTCAGCAGCGACTGCCGGGTCAGCACCCTGAGAAATCACAGCGCCCTGTGCGCTGGTTAGCTTCAGGTTCGTAGCAATGGTCCCTGAGGCGTAACTGATGGTGCTATTAGCACCCGCCGTTGCTGACGTGATGACAAACGCCTTTTGGGTTGTGTCGAAGGTCACTTCTACGGTGTTGCCGATTGCGGTTTCAATCAGGTCGGCCGCCATAGCAAAACTGGTTGCTGTGCTCAGGTCGATGTTGGTAGAGGTTTTTACGGTGCCGTCAACGGTGATAGTGAGTATGCCGCTCATCAGCTTAAGCTGATCAAGCGTGACGCTTTTCATCGAGCCAGAACGCAGGAACGCTGAAACGTCAGTCACGTTGTATCGAGCGAACAGCAATGCGCCTGGCTTCTTGGTTGAATTGACATAACCATTGAAGTAGATGCTCGCGAATGCATATTCATTAGACGTTGAGCCAAAGTAGCTGAGAACATCATCAGGGCTGGTGAATGCTGTAACCGCACCAACTGGCGCATATTCACTATCGGTCAGAGCCAACCCATTCAGATAGAGGGCTGTACCGCCGGCAGATAACACGCCGGGGATGATGGAAATGTCTTTACTTAAAGGGATTGGCATTTAAGCATTCTCCGGTGGGTATTTCAGGTCTGCGGCAATCGCTGTGACTTCAATTTCGTCGAAGAAATACAGAGGCGTCGTAACGACTGCGTTAAATTGCGCGATGAAATCAAGCGTCCAGCGGCTTTCATATTGCTGCTCGGCGTTTATCATCGTTGTCTGATGCGGTTCACCGGCATAAAGCGGTGTCACCGGCATGTTGTTTTGTTTGAACCAGTTCGCGGCGTATTCAGAACGAATCATCGTGCCGACGATCGCAGCCATTTCTGCGGCCGTGTTGCCGTAGAAATCGAGCTGGCATCGCCACTGATTGCTTCGCTGTGTCATCTCACTGCCCGCACCCACGCCGGGATCGTTATAAGCAACGCGGTTGGTTGACAGACCGGTGATGAACATCGGCGTCATGGTGACGAAGTCTTCATTAGGCATCGGCACAAGGTTTTCCTGCGCCAGAAACACTTCTACGTCGACGAGAGACAATAAAAAACCGCGCAAGGCGGTCGTCAGGTCATCCTGTTTTATGCTTATCGTTGCGCTCATGTGCTCACCTGCAGCGTTACAGCGAAGGCGCACCAGTCAGGCCACTCTTCCAGAGGTTGAGTAATCAGCCACGTCTCGCCGTTAACGATGAGCTTGTCGCCGCCTTTTTGTTTCGGTCGGTTGACGCCTTCAAAGTTACCGTTCACGTACGCTTTCTTTTTGATGCCCTGCAGGTTTAACCCATCGAGTTTCATCAGGTCAGTGTAGGTCAGTGGCTGCAGCTGCACGGTCACGTCCTGTTCACTGTAAGCAGGAACGCGATGGCCGGCGGCGTCAGTTGTGTATGTGCCAAGGCTAACCATCATCACGCCCGGCACATCCGCGTTAACTGTGGTGATAGCGCGGCGCACAATGCCATGTAGGTTCATACGCCGTCCTTAACGTCATAATCGACCGAGTTCAGCATGTGAGAGGTTTCAATCAGCGGCTTAGCAAACCCTTTCCGCTTAATGGTGTAGGGAGATAATGGTGGGTCTGTGAATTCACGAATCGACTCCTGCAGCTGCGATTTAATGTGCTCACCCATTAATGGGAGAAATGCACGCGGATCGTAACTGGTGGCGATCGCAATCCTTGATATGTCATTTCCCCACTCAGGTGATTTGACCGCAATCATGCGTCGAAAGAATGGGCGTGCCGGACGATTCATGCCCGGATCGCCAAACTCATTAGCTGCAGCAACCATAGGCACAGATTCTCCATCAGGGTAAGTTGCGCCTTCAAGGAACCCAACCCGCAATGTAGAGCCGTTACCCAATTTCTCCGCAATCTCCGCCAGCGCTTTCTCGAGGCCTTCACCACCTGAAAAGCTAGTCATGATTACCTCCGAAAGGTGCCGCGGCGATTGTAGTGATACGGGTACATCGATGGCGAGCCACCGGGCAGGTAACGAATCGTCCTGTATGGCAGCATGGCCTGCCAGTACTGTGCGCCGTAAGGTGTCTGGAGATACCACCATGAAGCGGAGCTGGAGGGTCCAGCATCCACTGACACCGACACAGAACCTTCAGATGCGCTCGTTACCCGCCCAACCAACCCTGACGCCGCCTGCCCGCCTACCCCACTAGTGAGGGCGGTGATGTGAGCTACCAGCATATCCAGGAACACCGCTCGCTGATTCACATCAGTGACCGGGCTTGTGTCGGTGTTATTCAGGTAGACCGTTGCTTTAACGAAGTTAGCATTCAGCAGCGTGTCACTTACGGTTTCGAATTCCGGGTAACTTTCGCGGAATGCCGCGACATCAAACACAACGATCGCCATGATTATTTACCGTCTGATTTGGTTACGCCTGGCGCCGGGTTATCCTGCGGCAGACCTTCGAGGCCTGACTTCACATCAGCATTCTCTTTGGCCTTCGACTCGGCGCTGTTGGTTTTCGCCTGAGCAAATACCAGCTCGTTTTTCACATAGGGCTGGTCTTTATGCTGATCCAGCCACTTATCGAAAACTGCCTTATCGACGTTCTCTGTCAGGCCGTAGCCACCAATTACGGTGGCTGAGTTTGCGCCATTCAGTACGATCGGCTGAGAACCTTCAACATCCAGCACCAGGCCATTCGGCAGTTTGCATCCTACAGTTACGACTTCAGCCATTTCTTACACTCCCAGCATGGTGGCGATTGCCAGCGGTTGACGGATGATTGCACCCCAGGTGCCGCCAGATTTTTTCTGCTTCCATGATGACTCTTCAGTAACCACGGCATGCGCACGCATCTTCTCGGTGAAGGCGGCGTAAGCGGTGTCCTGCTCACCCAGGCGATCGGCAATCAGCTGAACAATTTCACCGGCTGTAGTTGAGTACTCGATAGCTGTCTCAATCTTCAGGTTCGGGAAGTTCTTCTTCAGCAGGTCGGAGACGTTCACGTTATACATGTTCGTCTTAGCCAGGTTCACAGACATAGCCGGTGACATAGCAAGCGTCATCGGCGTGCTCATGTCCAGCAGGCCTTTGGTCTGCGATACCAGTTGACCGAACAGCTTCAGGATATCGTCATACACAGCCTGACCATCTTTGGTAGACCATGTAACACCGCTACCGGTACCGGTTGCGTTTGGCGTGATTGAAGCTGGCAGCGATGGGTCGTTCAGCAGGCCGTAGTTCTGCAGGCCAGCGATGCCGTAGAAGTAGGATTTGTTCTGGAACTTATTCAGCACCAGAGCAGAAGCCACGTTCAGTTCAGCGGCGTAACCGATACGCGCAGCACCGTACATTTCCAGCTCGCGTTCACCCCAGCGGGTGTGAGTCTGGTAATGGTAGGACTGACGCGGCACCCAGTTAACGTTTGCTGCGGTCATGCCATTGTGGTTGTAGTCACCGTAAGAGCTGGTTTCACCCGCTGATTCCACGATCGGAAACTGCGCGGTAAGAGTGGTCCAGTCGCCTTTTTTCACTTCACCGATGATTTCTGCTGCCTTCATCGGGGTGACCAGTACGCGGATGAGTTCCGGATCAACGTAGTTGGTGAAGAATGCCGGGATACCTGAGCTACCAGTGGTAACCATTGTTGGCTGGGCATCCATCGCCAGAGAGAAGTTTTCTGCAAACTCCGGCTTCAGATAGTCTTTCGCGCCCGGCAGCACGATGCCGTACTTGCCGCTCGCTGCGGCGTAGTGCTGTTGAAACTTATTCATTAGTTGCTCCAGGTGCTGATTTTAACCAGTTCGTTTGCTGCTGCGACGCTACCGGCTTTAAATGGGGTTTCGACATAACCGGCGATCGTGGCGCCAGACGCACCCGTCTGAATCTGACCAGTGGTCAGTGACGCAAAGATTTTCTGTCCGCGTGTAGCAGCAGTAGAAGTACGCGCCCAGAAGTCGCCAGCAACCATCAGAGTTACTTCGCGACCAGCCTGGATAACGTTTGATGCTGCGCCCAGCCATGTGGTGATTACTGCCTGACCATCGCGATGAACGAAGCCTGAAGGAACGCCGGTGCCGGCATTAGATGCCACGCCGTTAACGTCCCATGCAAAGCGGCCAATAGTCAGGCCATCGGTGCCTGCAACCAGCGCTGCTTCACCAGCCAGATAGGTGGCATGTTCGTTGGTGCTTGCGAAGCCACCTTCAACACCCGGAGCTGGGTATTGATTAATTACACTCTGAAAACCTGCCATCTCAGTAACCTCGTTTCAGTTTGCCAGCGGTCGGGAACTCTTTCTCGAAGTCGCTGATGGAAGCGGCGTCCTGCGCAATAGTTGCAGGGCGTGAATTTTCTTTGTGGCTGATAGCCTGAGCTACCATCGCGCGAAACGCTGAAGGATGAACGCCGGATACGTCTACGCCATGCTGTTCCAGTGCGGTGCGGTAGACATCATCAGCTGAGTCCATCGCAACCAGATCGCCTACCAGCGGCTTAACGTCCTGCTCGGCCTGACGCACTAAGCGGAAGTTTTCAGCAGCTTTCTTAGTGGCACTGTCAGCAGCCAGGCGAATGGCAGCGTCCATAGCGGGCTTATCCACTTTTTCGTCCTTATCTTCTTTTTTGTCGTCGTCCTTGCCGGCATCCTGAGCAACTGCAGGCGACAGAGCGGCGGAGATTTTGGCGATCACCTCTTCCGATACGCCAGCTTCGCGCAGCAGAGAAATAATCGATTCGTTATCGTCATCACCTGCAACCTTCACTTCTTCTTCCGGCTCAACGCCTTCAGCAGATGCTTCGATGATTTCCACCAACTCTTCCGGCTCAAGCTCCATGTCGGCGGCCAGTGTCGGTTTGTATTTGCTGGAGATGGCCTGTGCAATTGCCTTCGGTGTTTTGTGGGCATTCAGGATGGCCGTCAGGTCTTTCGGGGCGGCGTCCTGAGCCAGTCGCGGCTTAAGGTACGCTCCCAGCGCTGCACGGATGGCAACGCCTTTGCGGTCTAACTTCATGTGTTTAAACTCCTGTGGGAGAGAATCGCCGACTACTACGTCAGCTCCTGCGCGGCCGGTTTCGACCAGTGCAACGTGGTTCCCGACGATGTCACGCATGACGCCGTCAAATGCTTCGCCATCTGGTGTTTCGCCGGGAGTCATGTCAGCCCTGTACTGGTACGAGGACGACAGTTCTTTTTGCTCTTCAGTCTCAATGCCTGCGATCGCTGAGTTGTCCCAAACAGACAGGCCGTTCTGAAGAAATGGATGTATGAATGCAGCGCCGGAATGAGTTGTTCCAACGCGATACATGCGTGGCGGATCGCCGGGAAAGTCAGGGGTATGTATGCAAAGAACAGGTATATTGTTGAATGTCGGCGCGGCTTTCTTAAGCTCTTCAGGGTCTCGGTACAGCCGGTAGATTTTGTCAGGGTTAAGGCCCAGCTCTTCGTGACCGGGAATCTCTCGCCCATAGTAGGGGCAGACATTCGCTTTGCTGATGTTGCTGACTGAAACCTGAAGCCTGCCGACATGATCGAGTTTGCGCACGGATGCGCGGTCAAACGCTAACCGTTCGATAGTCATGTGTGCTTCCGTTTAATTAAGTCCGGGGATGACCGGCGACCATGTGCAGCGGCAATTAATCTCTTCGCCGGGAAGGGTCCACTTGCCATCCAGATACAGCCCTTTCGACAGGTCGAACTTCTTACCATCAGCCTTCACGTGTGATTGCCGCGGATCTTTGCCTGCGTGAGAGTGGCGCCAGATGCCCTCAGTGATGCCGAGTGACTGTTGTCTTGCTGTCTGCATAACTGCGGTGGCTTTGTTGTTCTGGTCGCGCGCAATTAGGGCAGCGCGGCGGCGCGTGACGCCGTATCGATGCTGCAGCTCATCGGTCAAAGTCGAAAGATCTCGCCCACGACTGACCGACTGCATAACCAGCGTTTCCACCTGCGTCAGATACTGCTCAGGAATGCTGGTTATCAGGTTCACGTTCTCTGTGATGGTCGCCTGCAATGCGTTATTCATCGCTGGCGTCATTTTGAACTGAACCGTCATGCCAGCAGTCTCCAGCGCGTTGTAGAGCGACACGTCAGAGTTCTTCTGCGCCTGACCAGCGAACCGGTCTGCGAGCCTTGCGGCCACATCATCGAAGCGCTTCTGCCAGCGCTTAGCCAGCTTCTTCATCGCGTCACGCATAAACACAGCTGGCGATGCGTCCATTGCCATTGCGCCGGATGCTCGGTAATTCGCTTTTAGCCAGTACACCACCGAGTCGTTCATTTCGGTGATGAGCTTATCCAGCTGTTTGCGATACCAGGCTTCGACACCGGCGTTAGGTCTTGTCGGGCGGGTCGTCTTCGGACTCGGTTTCCTCGTTTTCGTCGAGGTCGCCTTCTTCGATTTCGAGGTCATCGCTTAAGTCCAGTGAGTGGTAAGGGCTTTCGGGGTCGTCAGCAATCTTCTCGCGTATCTCGTTATTCGATAGCGCACCAATGCCCTGATAGACCGCGTCAGTGTCAGCATCAACCTTGCGGATGTCAGCCTTCTCTTTAGCGCTCATCTCAAACAGCGGTTCAAACTCGAAGAAGATATCAGGGTCGATTTCGCCAAACTCTGATAGCTGAATAACGTCCATCACACGCTTCAGCGGGGCGCTGAACATTGCCTGCTGTAGTGAGTGGATGTAGTCGTAGAAAACGCGAATCTCGCCGTCTGACGAAGCATTCAGTCCGTTAGGCGTGATACCCAGCAACTTGACCAGCGGGATACTTGAAACTGCCGCCATGTGCTCCTGAGACTGCGCCTGAAGCACATCAAGGCCGGACAGCGGAGCATTGACAAACTCAACCGTTTCTTCGCTCTCGCCGATATTGTTCTTGGCAAACACACCACGGTTATCACGGCAGCGGTTAAACAGCTCCATGCGGCTAAGCAGCTCATCCGCGCCATTCCCCATCAGAACCTGACTCATGTCGGTGCCGAGCACAGGAATGCTGAAGGAGTGAATCATGTCGCTGACGCTGTCACGCGTGCGCAGCCAGTTGTTAACGTAAGGCTCAGCCATTTGCACCAGTGACAGCCCACGGAAGTTATACGAGGACTTCAGCAGGTCCGGCACCTGACGTGATACGAAATCAATCATGCGGCTGGCGTGCACCGTTTTACCCATCACAAACCATTCTGTCGGCTTGTAGAAATCAGGGCTTAGCGGGTTGCTCGCGTTATAAACGCCGGGGTATGTCCAGACAGGCTCGATGACCTGCAAACCCTTCAAGCTGCCTTTGGTTATCTTTTTGTCGCTGATGAACAGTTTGCTTTGCAGCTCAGCATCATCAGTCCAGGCCGATACATTTTTAGGCGACAGGACATCGATATAAATCTGTCCGCCGCCGAAGTAACCATCGTGCTCCGCTGCTTCGCGAAACTTCTCGCGTACCTGATATCGCTCCAGCGCATCGACCAGTTGTTTAACGCGTTCTGACTTGTCGTCATCTCCAACAGTCTTGAGCTTTATCCACTTGCGGGTCATCTCTTCAGCGATGGTTCCGACCATCTTGCGATACTCTGGCTTCTGCGCCATTGCTGCGAGATAGGGATAGCCGGGGAAGCTATCTAGGTTGCCGTAGCCCATCCCCATCGCGTAGGCATCATTCATCGCAACGTAGTCGGTAGAGTCCATTGCAAGAACGGCTGTCTCGATGTTTGCGGGGATGACACCTCTAGGTGGCTTGTACTGCTGAAACTCTCTTGCGGGCTTTGCTGTGACGCTAGCTACTTCTTCGGGCTTAATCTTCATCACCGGCTTTTCAGGCGGCTTCACCGGCTCAGGCGCGGCGATTTGTTTTTTCTTAAACCACCACATCAAATTCTCCTGAGTTGGTTAGGGTCGATAGCCATTGGCGCATGTCCTGAAATCAGGTTGTCGTCGATGGCATCCATCCATGTATCAAGAATGTCGTCGTTGTCGTGGCTGTCATCAGCAGAGAACGCGGCGCACTCAGTCATTGCCGTCAGCACCCACGAGGTGTTGCCAGCTACCGTGTTGTCTTCGTAGTAGGTATGGATGATTGCCGCACCGTTCTGATCGTGCGTTGCCGGCACAAACACTTTGCCGGTTTTAATCTGCGGGATGACGTTCAGGCAGCGAACCAGTTTGTTCTGACCGGTGCCGCGTGGAATCTCTTTAACCGGGATGCTCATCTGTCCGGGGGTCGTACTGCGCTTCTTCAGCGTGGTGATAAGCCCCTGACCAGCCTGTTTCTCTTCAATCGCCATGTGACGCATTGGCATAACACGAACAGAGCCACTCATTTTCCATTTGGCCCAAAGTTCCTCTGCCTTCTTCAGCAGGTCTTCCGGGTCCCAGCGTCCGCGCACCACATCGATGATGTAGAGATTTCCGTCAACGCCCATTCCAACCAGCGTAAATACGGTGTAATCCAGCCAGTCCTCGACCTTGCCGCTGTTTGTATCGACATACACAGCGCGATACTGAAGCTTTGGCAAGGTTACGTATGTCTGAAACCATGCTGTGTCGAGAATGCCGCCAGTAAGCGCCATCGGGTTTTGCTGGTACTGAGACAGGAATGTGTAGCGGTCACGCTCCCAGAGAGCAACCAGATCGTTCACATCCTCCATCTGAGGCCAGTATGACCAGTAGCGTTCACCTGATACGGTTACGCACTCTGTGTCTTTGACTGTTTCCCAGCAAAGCGTCTTCCACGGCTCAGCAAGCGACTCGATGTACTTTTCGGTAATCAGCGCCGGTATAGCAACGTGATGGAAGTTGACACCCATACCACCGGACAGCATGAAGCCTGTAGCGTCCTCAGTGTGAAGGCGCTGCTGAATGCTCACGAATGGCGTTGGGTGCTCTTTCGACTTATCACCGCGACGTGAGCGGATGGTGTTAACCAGCAAGCTATTGGCACTGTTGCGCCTTGACTCGCTGAGCATGTCGACCGGCTTGTTGTAGTCATCCAGCATGACCATGCCAGAGAAGTCAGGGCCGAAGTAACCGCCGCGACCACCGGTAATCTGCCCATTACTGGAGCGAGATACCGTCTGACCAGTTGAACGCGCTTTGGAGTCGAGTATCTCCCACTCTTCAGCCTGATTGACGCCGAAACCACACGGCCACAGCTCCTGATATTCTTTGCTGGCAATAATATCGCGGGTGCGGCGTGAGTTGCGCTTAACCAGCGTGTCAGCAAATGAGATGTTCAGGTTGCGAAAGCGCTTTAACCTACCCTCCTGCACCAACGCGTTAACGTAGGCAGGAAAGTGGATGGAGAAAAATTCTGTCTTTGTCCCGCCTGGCGGAATGTTGATTATCAGGTTGCGCGGCTGCAACTTACCGGCGATCAGGTCATCAATCTTCGATGCCATCAGGCGGTGATGCCAGTTAACCAGCAGGCGATCGCCCTGAATCAGTTCGAACCATAAGCGGGTGAAGTTGAGAAACGACTTAGTTGATTTGGACTTAACGGCAACGCGCTCGGGGAACGGTAAATCTTCCCATTCGATTACTCTCGCCATATCAGTCTAATCCGTCTAGTTTCCCCTCGAGCTGCTGCTGAGCGGCTGCGTAATCTGCTGGGGAATAATTCACTACCTGAATCGGCAGGCCATCTTTGCCAACAAGCTCTGATTTAACGTTGGCTTTAAATGCCTGAACGGTGGCGTGATCGCCAACCAATCGCAATGCTGCTGCTGCGCCTTTGGCGTCGAAAGCGTAAACAACATTGCCTTTCTCATCGGTTACGACATCACCGCGACGGTCGGTCAATGGCTCAACCTCTTGCATGCAACGCTCATGGAGTTTTACGGCCTGACGCAAAACGTAGTCGGCGTCAATCTGCACCCTCTCCATGCGGTCTTTGTTCAGTTCTGCTATCAACTCCTGAATGTGAGGTTTTGTGAGGTTCTCATATCCAGTCTCTTTGGCGGTCTTTGCGCTGTAACCCGCCCTGATAGCTGCCTGAGTGGCATTGAGGTCTTTCAGGTACTCACGGGCAAACAGCTCTTGTTTGTCGGTGAGCTTTGCCATTTATTTCTCTTCAATAAATTCAGGTTCGATGTTGAATGCCAGCACCTCACGCAAATTCACCCCACTCTGCGCACCATCAAGGTTTTCGAAGAGAAGGAATCCCGCGTCGATGATTGGGTTTGGTGAGCGCTGAGCGCCAACAAGAATGCGATCGCCACCATGAGAAAATGATTCTTGGGTAGTGATGAACACATTCCAGTGCTTGATTAGCTTCGCCATCAAATCAATCCTGCAGTTCGTGCCTTCGCAAGCAGCGCGTTAAAGTCTGTCACCAGACCTGCAACATCGGTTGCGGTTGAATCAGCCTGCGTTGCCATTTTCTTAACGCCACCGATCGTAGTGGTCGTTGCTGCCGGTAGCGTGTATTCACCACCCTCAACATCTTCAGGCGTTGCTACGTCTACCGGGTAGCCGCCGACTGACATGCATTTAGTTGTCATATAGCATTTCCTACTAGTCAGATAGATATAACCCTCGGCAATGGCGATATCGCCAACCGATGATTCATTGTGTTTATGCTGAAAGTTGAATTCAGTGAACGCAGTTTTCAGCACAAAATAAAAACCGCCCGAAGGCGGCTCATGTTATTTCTTAGCCATTGCAATGGCTGCTTCAAATAATTTTTCCAATATCAAATCTGGAAAAACTAGCTTTTCTTTAGCAATGAAAATCTCATGCTTGTTGCCTTCCCACTCCCATTTGAAGTGGTGCCCATCAGGGCCGGGAGTAAAGTATGCTTTTGCTTTTGGGTTGGCGTATTCTGCAGCAGTTAATTCATCAAACTTGAAATCTTTAGGATCAACGATCACGGCAATCTCCTTTGCGGTAAGTAAATTAAAAATGCCGCATGATTATATCCCTTCAAGCTATTTTAGGCACTGCTCGCTGATGTAATGCTGGAGATACCTCACCTTGGCCTGGTCGCTGATGATTCCGGCTCGGATATCGAGAACGTTTGATCCAGCACCTGGAGAGAGTTCGACGGTTCCTGCATTGCCCACGCTGCCGGAGCTGGGGGTTTCGCTCTTACACTCGCCTGCGACCCGCACCCGGCTACCATTAGCCAACTTAGCGCGAAGCCTGTCATTTTCAGCATTCGCATCTGCTAATTCCTTCGTGTATTTCGCATCGAGAGCAGCAACGTCGCGCTGACGCACCTGCATGTCATCAATCGTGGCGTTTGCCTGCTTAAGCGCATCAGATGCTTTATCGCGCTGGGCCTTGTAGTCGATTGCGTTGCCACGGTAGTACAGCGCCATGCTTCCGGCTGATATCAAGCCTGCCAGTAAAAGCAGCAGCAATCCGAGTGTCGCCTTAGATATCATTTGCGCTTTCCGCCAGGCAGAGAGAACGCTCCATGTCGCGGCGGTTCATCAGGCCTTTCCACTTCATGCCACCTGCGTATACCCAGCGACGCAGTTCTTCGCATGCTCCAGCCTGGTCACCAGCGTTCAGCTTTTTGAGCAGAGTGGATTTTGAGAAGGCGGAAGTGCCGACGTTGTATGTGAAGCTGTAAAGCGCGGCGCGGGGGTATTCACCCAGTGGCACCTTTACCATGGAATCGACAGCCTTCTTAACTGGCTGCAGGTCATTCCACATCAGACGATCGCATTCGCGGTCGGTGTACTTCTTTCCCTTCACGATGTCGGCACCGGTATGACCATCGCAGACAGTCCATACCCCAGCCACATCTTTGTAAGGTTCGTACACGCGACCTTCTACCCCATCCTTTCCGCCGAGAAATACCGTTGCGATAAGCATGGCTCCGCCGCCTGCAGCAGCAATAAGCCTGTTGCGCAGTGTGTTAGACATTGCCATTGGGTTAATCCTCGGTGAGGTCGGGCGCGGTGGGCCAGCGTTGCAGTGCTTTAATCTGCGCCATTGTGGCCTTGCGTTTGTAATACCAGTTGATGCCGAGCGTAAATAGCGCGACCAGAATACCGGCCAGCACTCCAACAGCACTCCATTCATCGGGACTTAACCTGGTCAGCAGACCGTTGGCAATTGTCCCGGCAGAAGCGCCGTATGCCGCACCTGATGCCAGTTTGCTCATATCGATACTCATATACACCTCGCTGTTCGCTTGGTGCCGCCTGTAGTCGTAAGAAAAGAGCGCTCATCCCCACACAGCAATGAGGGTCTGAATAAGTTTTGGGATGGCGCTAAAACGAAAAAAGGCCGCCAACTGGCGACCTCTTAAATTTGATGTACCCCACCCGGCGCTTATCTCCGGCACTCGTAATGGCTTAGCTCTTGAAGGGGCGAAACAATCTTCTCAGAAAGATTAAATCTCGATTTAACAATAGTTGCTAACATTACTATTAGCCAACTAACTTAATTGGCTTTAAGCACTTTCCGCCAAATACTGGGTTATCAATAATCTCAAGGAATCGCAAAAGTGCCTGATTTTTAGATTCTGAATAACAAAAAGCCCCATCGGTTAAGACGGGGCTTTCGGCCTGATATGCGAGATGAATGATTGGACTAAAGAACAATACACATCAGGCGATTCACTTTTTACAAAAACTTTTTTCGGGTGTCAATATCGCAAAAAAGCCCCGCTAGCTGGTGAGGCT
>Ga0308168_1000942_pt1 | contig 29487 bp, 43 predicted proteins | sample PhyCR2_FD_202133 | JGI IMG/M metagenome (GOLD analysis project Ga0308168, IMG submission 202133) | Phyllosphere microbial communities from UC Gill Tract Community Farm, Albany, California, United States - DLSLRC.R2 | ecosystem: Host-associated > Plants > Phyllosphere > Unclassified | place: USA...
GGTTCCAGTAGAAGCGGTTGATTAAACACCCGAGCGGCCAGGTGTTGGTGATTACGCCAGGGCATTAATTTCCCTCCCAATTACTAGTATTAGATGGATATGTTACAGACCAGTTAGGCACGCTCAGTCCCATCTCTTTGCGGCGCTGGATCTCATACTCTTGCTGTTCCATAACCTCTTCGTAATCCAGCCCCTGCAAAGCCAGTTCGTTTTGATACGTACTGATGCCGGTGGTCAGACGCATTCCACTTTCCTGCACCTCTTTCAGACCGTCGATAGCCATGCGGCCGGCACCGATCCAAAGAGCATTCGTCCAGGAATTACGCGCTTCATAGAACGAGCGGCTTGCTTTCGATGGCAGGCGAATGATCCCCCGTGCCAGCGCCTCTTCGAACCAACACACGAACATCAGTGATGCCTGGCGCGCAGCGATAAATTTCCGACGCCCCATAAAATATCGCCAGCTGACATTTGCGCTGGCGCGCGCACTTGAATAACTAACCTGGCTGTAGTCGCGACTTAGCTCCTCATAAGAAACACCGGTACCGGCAGCAACATAACGCAGCAGGGATTGCTCAAGAGAACTGAATCCGGCATCCGCATTTTGAGCTGTTTGCAGGTTTAATTTATCTCCCGGGTGCAGGTGTGGAACCTTGACCCCGCCAAGCTTGATATTTGCGCCGTTGTAATACTGGACGAAGCTCTGAATGAAAGCTGTGAGGGGATTCGTCTGTGAGTTTGCACCTGCGCCAGCGATGTATTCAAACGCCTGCTCGCTATCGAGTTCGGACTCGATTGTGGCAGCATACATGGCCTTGACTATCGCGCTTTGCAGCTGCGTCTGCTGTAGCGTGTCGAGCATTTTGAGGCGCTCCATAACACTGTAAAAAATGTTATCTCCTCGCGTCTGCCCTTCTTCCATCGGTTCAAAAATGTGAATGAATGCCGGTCGACCGCTACTGAGACGAGCCGGGATTCTTCGGCAGTTCCCAACGCCGCCATAAGGATAATTATCCTCGGCAACCCAGTATCCGACCGCAGCGCCGTTCTTATCGATATCGACACCAGCCCTCCGCGATTGTGTGTCACTTGCAAATCCAGGGTTTCGGATCCGCTTAGGCGAAACCATTTTGAAGCGCGTCCGGAATATCGACCCCGGACTACCCTCCCACACGGGCTGCACACACGTTTCCCCGTTGAAGGCATGCGTGGCAACTCCCTCACGGATCATCATCGTAAAAGTGCGCTTGCGCTCAATATCAATACTGCAGTGCGGATCTTCTGCGTACTCCGTCCAAGCTGTTTCAACTTCGCGCGCCAACGCCCGCGAATCTTCGCGAGATATGCCAAGGTAACGCCAGTTTGGACGGTAGCTGAGCTTAAAAAGATTGCCGACAATATGATCCTGGTGTAACTGGACGGCATTCGCCGCTACGCCATTATTTCGGACAAGATCATCAGCACGTGCATTTCCTTTATAAAAGGTTGGAAGCAAGGCGGCATCGGCGCTTTGCTGAGGCGCATGCCAGTCAAGCAGTTGACCACCAAAACCGGGTCCACCACCGTTGTATCCCGCATAGTGGCGTCTTACCATCAGGCCCCAGCAACTGTTTCACAGTCATAAACGCACCCCAACCGGACGTCGCCGCCCTGTACTCAAACCAAGCTGAGATTTCAGTTCGGTGATATAAGAACGAAGCTGGGCTATATCAGCAGCTGAATACTGATAGCTACGATTATTACCCGCTGAATCCCCATGCGATATTGAGACAGTTGACTTGCCGATCAGTAATCTGTGTAGCGCGATTTCGGCTTCCAGCAGGCGCTCAGTTAAAATTTCATTTCCAGTTGGCATGTTAGCCTCCTAATGCGCGCGCCATCTCTTCGAGCGTCATCGATGGGGCTGATATTGATTTTTTTTGCTGTTCAGCCAGCATTTCAAGATTAAGCTGAAAGCGGATTTTGCTGATACGCAAGGCGGCCAGCGCATAGACCAGGCAGTCCAGAGCTTCATTTCGTCGCCCCTGATTGCTCCAGCGATAAACGACACGGCCATTAACTAATTTCGGGATCAGAACTTCGCTGACGAGCTGTTTCGCCTCCACCTCCCCGAAAATTTCATCATTTGCGGGAAGGTGAATAGCCCCCGGAACATCATTTTTCGGGTCGGGCTGAAGAGGGAAACGCATATAAAGCAGGTCCTTGGCCGTATCGGTGCCAACCAGTGACAAAAAAACCTTGTTTGCGTTTCTTGTTCGGGGCATATCAACGACCGGACGACCGTAGGTGCTCGCCCCTTTGATGGGTATGACCCATAATGGGCCGAGCTTAATCGAGCGGTTGTAAACGACCTGAGGGTCAATTCCTCCAGTATCCCAGGCCCACCTACCTACCCCGATTTTTGTTCCATCACTACGCTGGTACTCTTTTCGAATGACGCTATCCACGCGCTGCAGCGTCTCTTCTTCATCGTAACGACCAAAAACGATGGTCTTATCGATTAGCCAGCACTCCTCCTCAGCCCCCCATCCCCAAACAAAGCACTCATAGCGGCCTGATTTTTGCGAGTCGATACCACCCGTCAGATAGACAACACCATCCGGTACCTCATGGGTATATGCTTCCCGGCGGCTCATCAAAATATCGTGCGCCAGTTGCTCGCTGGCGACTTCGCTCCACAATTCTCCAAGCACTGTGTTGTAAAACGCTTTTTCTTTGAGTGGATCGCCTTTCGCTTTCAGCCAGGCATCAACAATTTCTCCCCAGCCATCTAGATTCAGCGAGTACAGCGCATTCACCACTATGGCTGCATGTTGCGGTGCGCGTACCGGCCCGCCATCATGGTCGAAAAAATGGATACCATCGCGGGTCCAGGTGCAGTCTTCTGCCATCCAGCGCCCTGCATTCTCCATCTTTTCAAGATCGCTGTAGTAAAAATGGCCTGGGCAGTGGCAGCACTGATAATGTGCGGAACGGCCCTTTGCTTCTCGCGTCAGCTGGCTGTCATCCCACTTGAGCCCGTATTCAATATTCTCAAAGCCAAACTTAAGCACCTGCTCCCCACCGCAGTGAGGGCATGGAAGAAAGAATCGAAAAACAAGATCTGCACCATCTTCCAGCATCTCAATATGACTTTTACCGGTGACGGTGGGAGTTGAGCCGAAAATGGCTTTCGGGTAAGACGCCCCCTTTATTCGAACGAGGGCAAGGTCGATTGGCGAACCTTCTCCCTTTCCCTTTTTTGCTACCTCCATCGGCCAGCCATCTACTTCGTCACCAGCGACCGTTTGCTTTGTCAGGCGGCGAAAATTACCTGGCGAACTGGCGCCGCGAAAATCAAGTATCGCCCCGCTCATCTCTTTTCTGGAGATATTGTTCCGCTCATTGCTGCTATCCCAGTCCGGGAAGATTTTTTGAATGACTGGCATTTCAGCAATAGCCGGATCGACTTCATCAGAAACGAACCCGTCAGATTCATCATCAATAGGCTGGTAGGTAACAGAACTGCGTTTTTTGTGCTCAGCGAAGTAAAGAAGCGCTGCGACCAACACTTTGGTGTATCCGAGGCGCGCTGATTTGCGGATAGAGACGATCTTGATAGCATCGTTCGTCATCATATTAAGCATAGCGATCTGCACTGGCTGGGTCTTCCAGTGGCCTGCTATATGGCTGGAGCCTTCCGGTAGATAGAAATATTTATCCGCCCATTCAACTCCCGTCATCGGTATCGTCACGCGCAAGGGACTCAACCCGTTCAATATCGCGCTCGATATCGCTGACATCGTAATCGCTGAAGTCGACTCGTATGTCTGCAAGCTCATTAAGTGCTACCGCCAATTCCTGTTTAAGTAAATCACTGGCCTCCTGCGGCATTTCAGTCCAGACCTTTTTCATACGAGGAGGCCAGGACTCCACACGAGTTCGCAGTTCAACGGCAACGCGTGACACAGCTACGCTAATTAACTCAATTGGCGCATAACGTTTAGCGAGAATGCGACGCTTAACACGCGCCATCAAAATGCGCTCCTGCCGCTCTTCGTTTTTTAACCACTGCTCGCGATCTTTTTCAGGGGTATTCTCACCCGCTTCCGGTCCGCCGCTGTTGGTAGGCTCTTTTTTCACACCTCTGAGGTAATGAATATAAAAATGCCGCCAGGCATCCAGATCCCAGTCACCCCTCCCTTGCGGGACGGGGGCACCAGGCAGTTTTGACAAATCGCGCAAACGTCGATCTGATAGCAGCAAATGCTCAGCAACCTCTGCTTGCGTAGCCATAAGAACTCCGAACCGGAACCGGAAATGCCAAAAATGAAAAAATGCTCAAAACGAGAGACTTTTTGCGCGTCCTGGGACCCTCGGTATTTTGGGGTCTGGAAAGGACCCGCAGCTAGTCTTAACGTTTTGTGAACATGCGGAAAACATTTACGCGAAAGGATTTAAGCCATTTCATCACGCAAATTCGATAGTCTGAAGGTCTGGTTAACCATGCTAACTTAAGGCATGAGACAAGTTCAGCTCTAAAATATTCTCCATAAAAAACAAGACATTAAATAATATAAAAGTTATTATTAAAAATGTATGCTTTTTTGCCGATAAAGGTAATTAGTCACGATCAATCAACTAACCCAACAAGTACGACAACCAAAGGAAAAAAAATGAATATTAAAACCACACCTAACCGCGCAATGATGGAGCAGTTGCTTGGGAGATATTTATTAATATCAGGTGAAATTGACATGTTTATTTCTTTATCTCAATCATTTTTCACTGGACACCCAATAAGTAAGAACTGGGGTAAGAAAGACTTGGCTGACAAACTAAGATGGTATGGGCAAAATCTTGACCTTAGTGTTTCAGAACATGCATCATTAGTTGGATTTATCACTACAGTTGATGTTGTGCATCGGCCGTTTAGAAACATGCTTGCCCATTCAACATTGACTTTAGATGTGGAAACCAACGCTTTTCATGCAATGAATGCAAATGGTTTAGAGGAGTCAATTGCCATTGAAACTTTATATAAAAAAGTCCAGGAACTAGAGCAACTTAACCAAGACATTAATGGAGCTATTGCGTTATCAGCTTCTGTACATAACAAAAACAAGAATGCCTAGTCATTGATCTAGTTGCCATTACAATCAACCATTTCATTGTAATGGCTTAACAACCGATACAAAGCCTCAAGGATTGTTTTAGATCAATTTATAAATACCATTTCCATCTAATGAATATTTATACTCATCAAAGTAACGAATCTGCAACTTGCTTTCATAACTGATTATTAATAGCAGGGAATCTGGGAGGTCGACACTTTTTACTTCTGCAGATTCTCCTAAGTTGACGGATCCTGCTTTCAGGATATCTGCTGAGTAACCATCAAACGGTTTAAAACCCGGCACTGTTTTTATAAAAATACTTAAAGCATCCTCTCCGGCAATAAGTAATTGGCCACGGTATTTGTACGTAGTACCGCCAGTGACACTACTTGGAGCTAAGTTAGGTGCTTTAATTATAGGTTTAAACAGGTGTTCTCTCTCTTTTCTCGCCGATTCTAAGCTATTAACATCCATACTAAGCTGTTCTTTTGCCACTGCAACCATCTCTTTGTACTGATCAACAGAATTCTTCAACTCAGTTGCCTGAAGCTCTAACGCCTTAGTATTTTGCTGTAATTCTTTTTGTTGTTGTAGGTATCCTAGTACGAGCCACAGGAAGGCAACGGGCGAAAATGCCCCCGCTAGAAAATCTCCAAATTCATTCAAAGTACTCATTAAAGCTAAATCTAGTTTATAAATTATTAGTCCTAACGAAATGAAATAAATGGCACTTATAGAGACCCCAGTCCAGAACATTCTCATGCCCACCCCTATTATAGCCCTGCTGAATAAAATGTAGTCTAGACCCGTGCTAAAGCGAACTTAGCAAGCTCATATTGAAGAGGATTCAGTTCTTTGTTCTTCATAAATTTTTTTCAGTCCCTCAATAGTTAACCATGGGCGACGACGATGCAGCATTCTGTGACAGTTTGCACAAACGATAGCCAAATCTTCAAGCTTAGTTTCTTGGTTCTCTTGACGCAGGTTTAGAGGGTTCTTGTGGTGACACTCAGCAAAGCCGTTACCTAATTCGCCGTATAATTTTTTGAAATCTCCCGAGCAAATCTCGCACGCGAGTTTTCCTGTCTTATCAATGACGGATTGTTTCTTTTTCTTGGCCAATGAAGGATCGCGCTCTCTTGAAAGATGCAATCGAAGGATTGGTCGTCCTTCAATACCTGTTGTAGCTTCTTCCTCTTCACTTTCATACTCAGTGATAGATGTAATGTCACTTACGCTTTTGATACTTGATGCTCTGGCCACTGAACCTTGAGTACAGGCTGAATAACGAACTGCCTCGACAAAATCAGAATTGAAAAATTCAGTACCAAAAAATACGTTAGTCCCAAAACTGGTAACGTTATCGAAGTCAAAACGGTGTGGATAATCATCGTCCGGCCACACCTTATCACTTGAGGTGTAATAGGCCTTACTCACTCGAGCTAAAGTGATGCTTTGAACTGCTCCACGGAACTTGTCAAGATCTTCCTTACTGACGCGAGAAAAACCCTTAGGTGGTGGACCTTCCGCCTTCAGCCAAGAGATGGCATAAACAAATGCAACCAAGTCCCCTTCAGTGACCTTTTCGATGGTTTCTTTTTTTGTGTCCTTAACACCCCAAACTTGTTGGTTAAGGCCAATTACAAAGTTCTTCTTGGAGTGTGGCTTGTCTGATACGTATATGACCCAGATCATGTTTAAGACCTACGAATTCATTTTTATTTGGCCATTATAACCCTCTAAAGAATAAGATAAAAATTATTTTTCTACTTCATTCAAAGGAGGATGTAATGAAAGTGAAAGTGTTCCGAAGTGACGTTCAGTCAGATAGCGAGTTAGCCTATCGAGAATGGCTAAGTGATAACCCGGAAGGTTTTGTCGTCAATACGCTCAAAAGTACCGGTGGTCAGGGCAATAAGAGTGATGAACGTTTCACTCGGATTCATAGAGCCAGTTGCAAAACAATCAATCCACTGCTCAGCCAGTACGAGAAGAAAGGCTTCACGACTGGCAACTACCAAAAGCTATGTGCTACCTGCCTTGACGCAGCTGATTCAGAAGCCCGAATGATTACTGGCCTTAAGACAACGAAACGATGCCCCTGTGTCTGATGCTTTTGAGCCGGTAACAACGTTTTTGACAATCGAACGGTCGCCGCATGTCACTTATGAGTACGTCGTATGAGCGCAACCGCTCAGCACCAACAGCGCTGCGGCAAACATCTTTTTTTTCATAATATCTAAGCCTCGGTTGTGGATTTTTCTGCGTTGAGAATGGGCAGTGCCTGAGGTAAATCGGGCACGCCAACAGGCCAGCGATAGCCAGTTAAACGAAGCCGAGAAAACGCGCGGATATTGACGGCATCGGACTGATTACCGCCCAGCACCATCAGATCGCCGTTCTGCGCCTTACCGACAACGAAACCGACGTGGCCGCCGCCATCGCGACTAAAAACAGCAATGCAGCCCAGAGCGGGCTCGTTCAACATGCTGCCCCAGTCAAGGTAGGACTTCGCAGACTCGAACCGGGTAGACTTGATACCGACACGCTCCAGCACAGAACCCACGAACGCAGCGCACCAGGGCGTTTCATCGTTTTTAATCCCGCTGCGTTTGATGTCTTTGAACATCTGCAGGATCAGCGGATTATGCTTCGCCCCTTTTACTTCTTTTTCACCGATATAGTGACGGGCCTCAGCCAGCCATTTTGGTTCGCTCATGATCGTTTCCCATATAAAAACCCGCCGGAGCGGGTTGGTTGTTTATCCAGTCTTCAATTGACGGCGGCCTGACTGCTTCGATAGCACCCTTTAAGATGGCACACCGTCGGCGCAGTATCAGACGCTTAAGCGCATCAGGTTCAAGCCCCTGAGCATAATCAGCATCGCGTATCGTGCGGGTTAGCTCAGGGTACTTAATCTCATACTTCGGCACGTTACACGCCAGGTTAGTGCTGTCAGCAGTCGCAAGCGGAAAGTTTCCGACGATACGCCCATCAAGCATACGCAGGCCGTGAATCTTTGTTCGGAGCTGGCGCCTGATGTATATCTCTGTGAAAGCCTCACGCATGCGTTGATGCCATGCTTTTGTGCGGATTACCGCGTACTGACCTGACGATCCAAAACAGACGCGCGGCCATTCTTCACAAAGCCTGACCAGTCGCTCCAGCGACTCGTGTAAGTGCCATACCGGGACCGCTTTATCACGAAACATGGAAGGCAGCTCGCGGATCAGTTTGTCGTTGTCCTCTTCACCACCATCGACAACGTCGGGGATGACAAAAAATTTAAGCCGCTCGTGGTGATAATACGGCATCAGCCATCTATAAAAATCGATCCAGTTAATGACCAGGCCACGTTTCCATGCGCTAAACGCCGCGTTATCAATCGCCACATCATCAGCATGTTGCAGCGCAAGTCCGAGCTGTTCAGGACGGGCGTATGACACAAAGGCACCAGCACCTGTTATTGCAATTTTGCAGACCGCACCCTTATCTCCCCAAATCGGCAGTCCATGAAAGTGAACGGTCATGCTTGCTCCATAAAAAAGCCCCGGCATTTAGCCAGGGCTCGTTACGTAATTAGAATTTTTTTACGTCGCTTTTTTCGATTTACGAATCAGCGCGCCGCGATCAATGAAAGCGCGAGTAACAGGATCATGATATCGCGTAGGCCAGATAACCCAGGGTTCAACTCCGATCGCTTCCGCGAGTAGCTTTTCCCCCTTAGGCCATGGCCGGGAAAGCGCATTTGCGAGCGTGGAATCACCCAGGCCCGCAGCGCGTGATAGTCCTGCAACCGTGGTCCCTTTCTTTCTTACTGCGGCGATAATATCTGCTGTATGCCAATCAACTAATTTTCTTTCCATATTAATTATCTCCATACATTTATATAATTGATGTTTAGAGCCGCGCATATAATTTCGGTTATTAAATCGAGTTGTAACATTAACCGATAATACAGAAAGTGTACGGCGATAAATTAACCAACATCAAATAGGTTGTATAGATCGAATTGCCGATACTGATCGTTAGTAACGATCAGTCAGATGGACTCTTGCGCTGTGCAATGCGTTCACGCAAATCAATTCCAAATCTGGCCTTAAGCACCCAGAAGATAACCGCTTTAAGCCCCTTGTAACCGAGCATGCCAACGATAAACGCGACTTCGTTGTGACTGAAATGAAATGCGCCCAACTCAGGTAGATTCAACTCGAAGCTTGGTAAGCGGGCAGCGGCAAACGTCATGATGACCGTACCGATTATTACATCACCGCAGCATTCGCGAAGCTTACCGCCCCAATAGAACACGCGAACTGTGACACCTAGAATTACAAGCAAAAAGATATCAAAGGTGGTTTTATGAGAACGATATAGCTCCACCATAGTTCCAAGAAATGATGATGTATGTGGCATGGCGCACCTGAAACCCGGCTTTGCAGCCAGGTTAATTTTAATGATTCTATTCGCAATAAGATGTCCCAAATTGTCATCTAGTTATACTATAAATCACAAATGATATGTAATTACCACTTACTCACACAACTTGACCCTTTCCCACTCACGTTTAAGCACCATTCTAACTATATCCATTAATTTATTTGATTGATCGATCAATTCTGAGTAGACCTCAGTAACATTTTTCAACATTCCAGTTTCATTATCAATGATCAAAGTATTAACTAAAAGTTGCAAAGCATGCATTGAAGAATGTATTTCATGCGTTTCTTTTTCTTCATGATTTAGACTTAGCAGAATTAGGAATTTTAACTTATCCATATTGCTACGAGTGGTTCTAGTTCTTTCGAGACACTTGGTATAATCATCAGCTGCCTTCTCATAACGCACTTTCATATCCTCAGAATAATTAGATTTTTTGAAATTTTCTGATTCTAAATTCATAGCACGTTCATGGATTAGATAATCAATACGATCGTTATGATGGTCAAACGCTAAGGAACAGAATTCAGCTATGTTTTCGCGAACATCAGCGATCCATTTTTGCCTGTTTACAGAAATTACCTGTGCATTGATTGTTTTTTGCGAAATTGATAATTGCATTTCACGATCTTCTTTCATTGATGCAAACTGAGATGCTCGCTCACTCATCATGAAGATTTGTTGCTTAGATCGTTCAGCTTTTAAAAATCGTTGTTGTTCTTGCCTCTCTTTCTTTACGTTTTTAGCATTAACATAAAAAGTTCGCCAAGCAATGAGTGCGGGAATAAGACCACCCAAGAATGTTGCACCAACGGTCAGAGCCAGTTGATTATAATCTGTTGGTGAATCAATTGTTAATTTTGGTAAAGAGGATAGTTTGAGGAAAAGCTGCTCAACATTCCCAGCATCAAGAAGTTTGAAAGGCACGCCAGGCCACGACATAGTGATTCCCTTACTGAATGTATAGTAGTGGTACCATAATACCTAACTACACTCATGAAAACAAAATGTCGTAGCGTCGAAGCATGATTAATAGCTTCAATTTTTTTGCAAAAACTTATACTCGTATTCAACGAAATTCAGGTTAATAAATGATGGTAAATGTGAGAGATCGACAAAAAATTTAGCAGGTACCCAGTTGATAAGCTGGGATATTTATGGCCACTTTAACTATTGATCAAATAATAATCGACGATATGACAGGGGTACTGATGCAATGCATTTTCGCGAATACCCCTGTCGTATCGCCGGAAAGCAAAAACCCCGCGCTGGCGGGGTCTTCGTTATGTTCAAATTGTGTCGCTTCTCATCGCTGCCAGTGTGGCGCAGCTCTGCCAAGCATGAATAAATTATCAATATTCCTGGCCCATTTTCAAACCATTTTTCAATAATGAGCACATAATGTTCATTACGGTTATTTGATCGCCAGATATGTTAAAGGCGCGCCAGTCGGTAAACTGAGCGCGCCTTAAGTACGTTTCGGGCAGTTAGTTAAACTGTTCGATCAACTGCAAAATTGCAGCAATGATATCGATGACCAGCTTGATAATGGTCAGCAGTTCTATCATCCGTGATTTTTCCTCACATGAGGAACGCAGCCTGCCAGATTGGCTCTTATATTTCCCCGAAGCTGGCGGGTTAATTGTCAAATCAGTGTCGACTGCGTTCGGGCCAGAACCCTGACAGCACCACCTGTTTCAGCGGGGAAAATCTGTCTCCAATTGGCCCCAACCACAGTAGGGATTTGACGTTGTGATATTACTACTCCGATTAGCCAGTGGCTAATATTTTCCTTTTTTACCTACAAAAAGTAGGATAATATTTGATGCGTCGAATCAGTGTCGGCTGCAGATTTAATAAGTCAGTAGTTAGCATGATCAAACAAACGACCCCGGCTACCAACCGGGGTTTTTTGTTGCCTGCGGTCGAGCCAGATTACAGCGCAGATATCGACCACAACTTCATAGATACCCTGGCGACTTCCGCCCGCCTCGTCAGTTCTTGTAGCGTCAGGGATTCGAACTCGTCGCAGTGAATCGCCAGATACCCCAGCCGCTTCATCATCTCTATATGGTCTTCGGCAGCAATAACCATTTCGTCAGATCTCAGCACCCGGCAAAAAAGCGGCTTGAAGTCCTGGTAGTAGATTATCTCGGTTCGGTTGGCGTGACTGTCACAAAAGGCGTGAACTTCGGCTGGCCGCCATTCTGCTGATCGAGCTACCTCCCCCACCTCACGATCTAAGACATCCAGCACCCAGCGGCGGAATTCTTTTGCTACCGGTGTTCGCGCGAACATGGCAATCAGGTGGGCACCGCGCAGGGAGAAAATACGCATGGATTTTGTGAGATTTCCCGAGACACTCAAAATGAGGGTCTCGGACATGTCGGTAGAAAATTCGTCAGAGTTACGCTCATAAATCTGCGTTACAGCATCTGGTTTTTTGTACCCGAGCGCCTGAGCAATCTCTACAGCTGTTAAGTAGATGGAGTTATGTCGAGAAACGATATTGAACTGCGTGCTATGGAATGCAAGCTGTGTGCTCATAGTGATCACCTTTACAGTGGTTGGTGTCTCACCACGACAGAGTCCAAGCTGTGGTGGTGAGCTGTGCAAGGTTGGACTACCGGCTGTAAAGACCCGGCGCGGATTTCTCCGCCCCCACACAGCCCACCATAATTTGGATGCAGCTGCGCATTACGCATAAAAAAACCGCATGGCGCGGTTATGCGCTTTACAGGATTCGGGAGTCCAAGCCCGACGCCAGATTTTGCTGGCGTGCGGCGACTATAATCCCGGATGCTGATTTCTGTCAATCAGGTCTAAGTTGCTGGCGAGCCGATAAATAAACTTTTGCCCTGAAAATTTCTACGCACCAGCGCACCCGTTTTCGTGCCTCGTCCGCTGTCAGCCAGGGTGCTATCTGCTGCAGGTCACGAGTCAGGTCAGAGATTTTTTTTCGTGTCGTGTAATAGCTGGTCCCGATCACGTAAACCGGATCCGTGGCTTCGAACGCCTGCAATACGCACTGCTCAACAAAATCCACATCGTCATCCTGTATCGCCGTATCGATAACGCTTTTTGCTGGCGCCGGCCATAAAATTGAATGGGCGCGGTTAAGCGCCTGCTGGCCTCTGTATCCCTCTTCGCGCGCCTGGGTTAACGCTACAGTAAACCGCTCAAGCGCCGCATCTGACCACTGCATACCTTTCTGAAATCGCCAGCAGGCGTGCCCTTTTGGTTTGCGTGGAGCCGTGCCGCCGCGCATGCTTTCTCCCCACACCGTGAGGAGCGATTTTATCCAAGCCGATTGAATACCAGTGAGCGGAGTGAAGCGGCCTAACCAGCTTTTGCGCGGTGCTGCTGCCGCTGCTTCGAAGGCTTTTTGTTGTTCCCGGCGTTTTTTGTGGGTCAGCATTTTACTTTTTCCTTCATCAGTTTCGCGGCATGGGTTTTGAGGATCCGATAGTCAGCCAGCACCGAACCGGAGAAGCGAAAAACGCGCAGGCGCTGCCAGTGGTGGCGGAGTGCGAGTGCGATCATTGAACTGGACATGGTGTCTCCCGGATGATTATCGCGCCCTGCTCTCCCCAGATCTTTGTTTTGCGCAGATCCCAGATATGGGCGTCATCATCAAAAATGGCATCCAGCAGGGCCTTTTCGAGGTTGTCGATATCGGGTTTTTGTTGATGGGGTTTGCCATCCATCTGAGCGCGTTTTATCTGGCTCCAGCTTTTTGGCATGGGCAGGACAAAAGTGACGTGGGCACCGGCTTCAGGCAAGTGGATATCGTGCAGGCGCACGTCGTCGCAGAACAGGCGATAGCGCATTACCGGCGGGCGCTGCTTCCATTTGTCGGCGCGTGTCATGCGCGGCTTGCCGATCGGCGTAACAAGGTATTTAGTCATGCTGGGGCTCTCCCAGCTCGGCGTTTACCTGGGCCAGCAAACCTGATTCAGAACCGTATTTTTTTTCCCAGGTCTTCCGGCCAGCATGCACAGCGACGCCGTGCCCGCCCAGGCGGTGGTGAAGTGGGCAAAGAGGAATTGTGTGAAAGTGATCGGACCGCTGACCAATACCACAACCAGAGCGGATATGATGAATCTCCGGGTGCGTATAAACACCATGATGCAACTTGCAGACAATGCACCCAAGCTCTACAAGCTTTGAATAATGCGCTTTTTCTTCTCGTGAATTACATCTGGCCACGGAGCACCCCCTTGCTGGAGGCGAACTCTCCATAGTGTTTTTCTTCAGCCGCCCTTCTGGCTGCAATCGCATCTTCCTTTTCGACAAAGCGGCCTAAGCTAATGGTTTTCCCTTTCTTCGCGATCTGAGCACTCCATTTCTGGCGGCGCCCATCCCAGTACACACCGGGTATACCACTGGTGTTGTCAGTTCTAAGCCCGACATTTTTTGCATTGTCCGACTGAGAACATAGGCGCATATTTTCTCTGGTGCAGTTAAGTTTATTGCCATCAATATAATCAACAACATCACCCGGCCCGGCATTCATGATAATGCGGTGGATGTATCGTTCTTTACCAAAGTGCCAGCCGGTTACTTTTGCATAACCATGCGAGCTGATATGGATTGGATAGCCGACAAAGGACAAAGCATCAGCCTCATCCATTTCGACAATCCGGGAGCGGATATTGAATTTCATTGTTCACCCCCGAGGGCAAACAATTCACAAGCAGAAACACCGCCCTGATTAGCGCAGTGGAAATTGGGTGTTACGGTTTGCTGCGTCATCACTATTCTCCGTGATGGCGCGACAGGTCCGGTGTTCAGCCGGGGTGATTATTATAAATCAGTTACCGGTCTTGCTAAAGTGCTCTTTACATTCCTCGTGCGAACTAATTGAGATAATAATCTCCTCAGAACTTATTGACCGGACAATAAAGCGCCCTCCAATTGTTGTTACTTCATAGCGGACATCAACGCGGAGGACTTCCAAAATTTCTTGCTCGTTCATATGCATGCCTTCTCAAAACAAGGGAGCTCACCGTTCCCATTGGCAAAAACAACACTGAACATCCATACAGCGTATCTAATTAAGAGACAAGATGATAGTTTAATTAATATTGAAATGGCTTACAGTAATACTTAAATTATATTTTATGCATCATTGATTACACATGAACCATACAAAAAACAAATAATTAAATGTTGTGGCATTTGTGTTGATTTATGTATTTGTGCTGAATTTTTCTATTTTGATGGCGATAAATTATAATTCGCCATAGCAATACATATCTGTAATCAACAAGCAAGAAATAGTACAGTTATTTTTATCCGAAGATTTTATTTGGGCACGTACAAAATAAATAACATTTCAAATTGATACGAATATTAAAGGAGGACTTAAGCCCTCCACAATACCCCCTACAACACCAACTATTTTTTTGTGATTCTGAAGCTTTTGACCATTGCATTAGATCTACGGATACTACCTTCATAGGCAGGCAAATAAGTTCTGTCATAAAAGGCTCGTATAGCATCATAATAACAATCTACCAGAACCTCATAATTCTTATTCAGCTTAACGAAATCTATGAATGGAAATACGTAGGTTTCAAACACTGGACTTTCAACCCCAGCCACCACCCTTTTATGTGTTGTTGTTCTATGCTTGTACGATTTCAACTGAGATTTATCCATCGAATCATTAAACAAAGCCATATTGATCACATCTATAGTTGGCAATGAGTCGCGCTGAAAACCTTCTAACATTGGCAAGAGGTCAATATCCAAAGCGGAACTTATTGAGAAAGCCATATCAAGCGAGACATTATCCTCATCAGGCGTGCTTCTCCCGGTGATAGAAAATCCTCTGAGCGCAGAGTCAAAAACAATTTCGGCCTTTTCCCTAGACATATTTGCAACGTCAACAAAACCTAAATCTCGAAAAGCTCTTATTGTCATTTCATCTGAGAAAGTTTTAGAATCTAATGAATACAGGAAGAGTAAAAAATTATCCAAATGCTCAGAATTCTTAATTAACTCAAGCAAAGAAGCGTATATCTCTTTTTTAAACTCGATATCTAAATTCGCAACAGCGAAAGCAGCATAAAACTCTTGAACTGACTTATGTAGAAAAACATGCCTGTTATTACCCTCTTCTTGTATAAGACAAGTAATATCTTTAATATCACTTATAAAATCCGTTGCGCACTCACTTGAATAGCCCTCTGTTTCTATAGCATCCTCAGCGTATTTATATAACTCATCACTCCACAGCTCAAATTTCTCATCCATCAAGGAATTATAACATATTGCAGCAAATGCTAACTTTGCCTTCTCACCAATAATTGGAGATTTTCTTTCCCTGGCATAAGCTTTTATTTTATCATGTCTAGCATAAAGCGTATCAAATAGACTTCTATAAAACTCTACTATATTGTTTGGAATATCACTCATATACGGGTAGCAATAGTAAAGCAACGTGACGAGGATTGGATTACATACTGTATCAGCCAACTCCTCTTTATCACATATTAAATCAGCCAGCACTTTAAATGAAGTTTGGTCACTTGAAAACCTATCATTTTTAGATAGTACGTTAAGTATGCTTACCTTATCATAAATGTTAAGGTCATCTATATAAACGTTATAGACGTTCGAGACAAGGCAAATCTCGGTATTCGGCCTAGTGGTTGCAATTATCGGCGTATTATATTGATAATAAAGCTGTAATATTGCATTCATCATTTGCACCCGCTGATCGTGTTTGACCTCATCAAAACCATCTAGCATCAACACTATCTTTTTAGACTGCAACAATATTTTTACGCTTTCGATATTACATTCAACACCACAAGAGACCAATATCGACATTAAGTGTGATATTATATCAGAACCTTCAACCCTTCTTAATTCAATAAAAAAAGGAATGCGAGTCAAGTGCTTTATTTCCTCACTAAAAAGCTTCCTTAAAATGGTACTCTTTCCTTGCCCCGCAATGCCAATTATGTTGACAATCCCATTAAATGGCATGGTAAAACCATCTTTAATGTTTATTTTATCTTTGTTCGAAGCAACTGTTGCCGACAAGGGATAATAAATATCATCTAAAAGGATATCGTAATCTGCATTATGCAATGTCCGCATCTTCAAAACTGGTAGCACATGCTTGCGTATATAAGCATCTTTCCCATATTCTTCGCTTAGCTGCTGAACTAATAACCTACCCTCTTCTAAATTGTTGCTCCAAGGTTTTTCAAGCACTACTTCTGTCAATTTTTCCGCAGCCTTACCTAAAACGCTATTTAATAAGCCAGCAATAATTTCGTCCACTTAATCACCTTATTAAGAAAACTATAGGAACAGTCTGTTTGTCGCATTACTCGCATCATAACAGCATCTATGCGTCTCATAACATCAGTTTCAATCGTATGCTCAAAGAATTATGCATCCTCACAGCGTTCCCCTTACGGCGCATATAACTGCTTGGTTTACTGCTCTGAAGTGATTTCATTCATGCTGCACACTCCTGTTTTTGTGCTGCTGGATTAATCCACAGGCATTCAGTACGCACTTTTGTGCCTCGCCCTGCGCTAATTCGAGAGGGTTTTTCTGTTTTATGCCAACCGGTCAACATGTCGTTATACACATCCGTGTCGTAACCGCTGATCATCACCATGCCGGTCATCGTTCTGTCCACAGCCAGTAGTTGCACATGCCCTTCAACAGTCATTTCGTGGTTGTAATACCTATTACCCTGCACGCGCGTTTCCGGTACATAGGGTGGATCGATGTAATGCAGCGTGGTTTCAGCGTCATGCGCGCGCATAACCGCCAGAGCATCTTTATTTTCAATAATGACTCCCTGCAGGCGGTGGCAGACCGCAGCAAGGTTTGCTGGGTATCGCTCCCAAAGGTGCGCAGCGGTTGCGAATTTGCGTTTACTGTCGCTGCGAAACCCTGATTGACCCCCGATGCCTGCGGCAGAACCAAATCCCATGCACGCTCGGACGACCATCCGTCGAGCACGCTCTACGGGATCGGCAGCTGCTTCTCTCGCGGCGCAGAATTCATCTCGTAAATATGGCGTTAATGCGCAGGCATCCTGCAGGCGCTGGTTCTGTGCTGGGTCGCGCAATACACGGAATAAGTTCACCACCTCCTCATCAAGGTCGTTATATACCTCCGCATAACTGCGCGGCTTTTGAAGCAGCACGCCTGCAGCACCGCCGAACGGCTCGACATAGCACACATGTTCCGGCATCTTCTCGATGATCCATGGTGCCAGTCGAAATTTTCCGCCGTGATAACGAATTGCGGGATGTTTAATGCATACGCTCACTGTGTAGCTCCTTGGTTCGTTTTAATGGATTTATGCTGATCGATAATTTCTGAGACCTCAGCGAACGCCAGGCCATCGAGAGTAATAACACCGGTATCACTGATGTCAGCCTGGCTTACCAGCTCAACCAGCCGGCGGGCTTTCTTCACGCTGATCTCCGGCGCGATCACGCTGCGGGTTACTTTTTTCTTGCCCTGGGCTGCGGCTTTGGCTTTGTCCTGCTCAAGCACCTCCGCCGCACGGCTACCGAACTCCTCCACCCTTGCGAGCGCCACTTCTACGGACACTTCGTTATTTTTTACGCTCTGCTGTACCGCGTGATCAGCAACGCTCAGCGCCAGCAGCTTTTCAACGGTCGGAACCGATAGCCTTACCTGCGCGGCGATCTCACCGATTGAGACGTTAAACGCCTCCATGCGTCTAAGGTTGATAGCCATTTCCAGCGGTTTAAGTTTCAGCTGGTTATTGGAATTCATGACATGCGCTTGAGCTTCGAAATCACTTCCCTTGAACTGAACGATGCTGATCCATTCGATAGGCTGGCCTGCATCGCGGCAGCGCTTAAACTGTCGATAGCGGCGGTGGCCTTCGACAATCCAAACACCACCGCTATCGAGGGCTTTAACTTCAAGCGATGGAACCGAGCCGCCGGCCATCAAGTGTTGAAAGAGAGTTTCATCAGACTCTTTACATTCCGGCGAGTTGTAATCACGTGGGTTAAAGCCCTCTTTGATATGGATATCATCAAGGCGGATTAGCATGCGGCCATCAGGGCGCTTGATAACGCCGTCTTTGAGCATTTTCTTGAATGAGTTAGCCATTATTTTTTTCCTTTCCCAGTTCGTTCCATTTTTCAATCAGCAGCTCGCGCGCTTTATCTTTCGAGCCCAGCGCAAAGGTCATCCCGATGCTGTGATGGCCTACGCAGCGGATCTCCGCCCTTCCCGACCAGCGGCCCTCACGGGCGAAATACTCGACCACCTTTCCGCAGGTAGGGCATTTCGGTAAATCGGTCATTGCGCAGCCCCATAAAAAGCCAGCACGCGGCGCATCACCGGACTTTTTCGGCACTCGTGACAGATCACATTTCGCGCCGGGTCGTAAGGCAGCATAAATTTCGGCTCTTCGGCTTTTTCTTCTGCGGCCTGGCTTGCCTTGCCCATTTCTTCACGCCAGGCGAGATAAGCGGCTTCGCTCAAAAAGGCCCCGTGCTTGGCGGAGCGATAGAGACCGCCTAAATTGACCGCTGCGTTGAAAAAACGCTGCGCGGTACGACGTGAAACGCCACCGAACGCCGCTGCTTCATCAAGTGTCAGACGACCGCGTTCAAGTGCCAGATTCAGGATCTTTGCTGGCAGGTCAGGATTGAGTTTGTTAGCCATGAAAATTTCCTCTCGTTAAATTTTTAGTTAAACACCCGGAAACCCTTAAGGTCCCCTGCTCGGTAATCAGTGTTTTCGTAGCTCGTTTTCTGCACACCCTGACCATCTACAAGGCTATGGGGGCATAATTTCAGAGTCAGCTCGTCCCACTTTTCGCGCAGCTTGCTGGGGCTGAGTACGTTGCGGCACCAGAACGGATCAGCCTGGACGCGTTTAAACAGGTCGCAGATCTGCCGGTGAGTACGCCCGTCGATTGTGCGCATCAGGCGAATTTCGTTTGCCCAGGCGTTCCAGTTTGGGTCTTTAGGGCGCGCTATCTCGCCGTCTGTCTCAGCGGCTTTTTCGTAAAGCTGGCGGATCCGGCCAAAAATCCACTCAGCGCACTGGTGGTCTTCTGATATTCCCCACTTGCCTTTGAGAGAGGCGTTTTTTTGTTCGATAGAATCGCCGTCTGGGGATTCGTCAGAATTCCCAGACGAAGAGATCTGTTTTAATAACGGATCTGTAGTTACTGACGGATCGTGTCCAGATTCTGAACCCTCAGAACCCCGTTTTTCGCCGTTTTCTGGACGTTCAGAACCAGAACATTCAGAATCTGAACGTCCAGAATTTGAAGGTTCAGGTTTTGGACGTTCAGAAACTGAACCCTGATAACTTGCAGCTGCCTGACGCATTTTTTCGGCGTTCAGTGTGTACAGATTGGTGGCACTGCGCTGCCCTTTGCGCCGCTCTGTTCGGGTCAGCCAGCCGTCTTTTTCCAGCTGAGTTATCGCCGTTATGACCGTGCTACGCCCCGCGCCTAACTGCCGCGCAATCGTATCTACTGACGGCCAGCAAATACCCTCGTCACTACTGAAATCTGCGAGCCGTGCCATGATCAGCAATTTGATGCCCTTCACGCCGTGGGCGGCACAGCCATCCCACACCCAGGCGGATAATTTCACGCTCACAACTGGACCTCTCTGAACTTTCGTTCGAACTCTTTACAGCTCAACTCGCATACATCTGAATACCCCTGACGGAGAAACGTCACACGGGCATGCGTCCGGCTGACCAGAGTTATTTCCCGTCCGCGAACGTCACGGAATTTCTGGCCTGGCCGGATCTCAGCGCCACGATCTGCAGGTGCGTTCGCCGCGTTACGCTGGAGTGCGTTCTTCATGCGATTTAACAATTCCTGTTTTTTGAACATGGCGACCTCCGGTTAATGAAATCTGGGGGATTCGGTTATGGAACTGGCCTGCACCTGCTGATAGAGCGCGTCTACAGCGTCATCATGGGCATCAATGGCCTTGCCCAAGGCTTCCTGAGCGGCCAGCAGCGCGCGGCGCTCCAGCGTGTCGTAAATGCTCAGGCGGTGGCGGATGCTACGCGGCAGCACGGCCAGGATGGTAGGCAGCAGCATGCGGATCTTATTCCGGCGCTGTGCGGTTCTGCCGTCCAGCCAGCGGTGGAAGATGTTTTGCTGGTTGGTCCAGGCGTTCCCGGCGATTAGCGGCAGCGAGCCGCCGCCCTGGCGCTGGTACTCATCCGCGATTGCGTTAGCAACGTTGGCCTGCCCTACTTCCGCAGCCCAGGCCAGGAGAACGCATTGGATGTGCTCGTGTTTGATTTTCATTAATCACTTTCCTTGTGAGTTGAGGCGGTATTATCAGGAATACCGCTGGTTGGGTTTGGATGCAGATCGGGGCGCAGCTCGTGCGGAGTTACGCCGGTGAGCTGGTAAATATGGATCAGCCTTTCTGGGGGTACTCGCCCTTGATACTGATGCAGCCATTTGTTGAGTGATGAGGGTCTAACGTTCAGAGCCAGCGCCAGGCGGCGCTGATTTCCCATGAACTTGATAGCCTTTTCTAAACCGGTCATTTAATGCTCCCATATTAGCCGATGCGATACATTGTTAGCCTTTATCTAACAATTGTCAACAGGGAGAGAAATTGTGTCCGTTAGTGGTTGGCTTATACTGGCGCTATGAATACGAAGAAAAAGACATACGACACCCCACTGGCCGCCAGGCTGGTTGAGATATCGGAGCGAAACCACCTTTCCGGCTCAGACATGGCCAGAATAGCTGGGGTCAGCCGATCATCTGTCAATGCGTGGCATAAGCGGGGAACAATAAGTAAAGAGTCGGCAGCCAAGATAGCTGCTGCGGCTAACGTGTCTCTATCGTGGCTTCTGACTGGTCAGGAGGATGAGTCCAGACCGGGACTTGATGAGGAGGAGCAGGCGCTTATAGATACCTATCGGGCTATGCCCCCCATAGAACGCCGCAATATGCTTGCTGCTTTCCAGATGCGACTGGAGAAGTTAAAGGAATTTTACGCTGAGTACGCCGATCCAACTACCCGCCAAAAATAAATTCTACTGACAAACAAGAAGATACCGCCGATTGGCGGTATTTTTTTATCCGCATGATAGCCAAAGGTTGACACATGTTCACCTTTGTCGAATACTTACCCCATCTTAAGCACACAGGTGCGACAGGTGAAACGTTCCGCGGCCCGGCGACAAGGGAGCAATCAGAGGAGTAAGAGCATGAATGGTGGAGAGAGTAAAAAGAAGAAGGGCAGGCAAAGCGCCCGCCCAAAGAATAGCATTGTGAAACTTATTGCAACACGTTTGTCACTGATATGCCTTCGAGTTGCTCATCCAGAAATTTGTGAGTCCTCGCTAAAGTCAATGCAAGTTGTTGTGTTACTTCCGGTGACAGTAATAGACGAAGAGGAATATCACCATCAGTCGGGTGAGGAATTGAGATATCCAACTCCAACTCGCCTGTCTTGGCGCTAAATTTAATTTGCGTAATATCATTAACTGGCAAAGGGAAAATTACTGTTTGTTCAGACATTTTAAATCCTTACTTGTGGTGTGAGAGCCGCAAGGATGCCACTGAGCCTGATGTGGAAAAAAGACAGGCGTCTAGATAAGACAAGATTAGTAATTTATTTAAATTCACAACACGAATGAATTACCTTTATTTAAAGGAATGCTATATGAATGGAATAAAAATAATCGTCCCCACCGATACGGAAATTGATGTTGTGACTTCCATAATCACAGCGGCATGGAATGCAGGGGCAGCTCGCGTATCTGTCGAACGCTCCATTCCGGTGACGGTAGATATGTCTGTATCAATCAAAGGGGTTGTTTGCGACGGTCGCGAAGAATGCAATGAGTGTGAGATTACGCTCTGCAGCACCGCATGCCAGGAGGCGAAACGGCAGCGTAATGTTGCGGCGCTGGTCACTCAGTACGATAAGCAGGAAGCTGCGCTTTTAAAAACTGCAGATGAGTTACGGAGGGTTGCACATGCACACCATTAACACCGCCGAACTCAACGCCCTTCTGGCCGCGCTGGATAATAAAAAAACCATCGCGGAGTTTATCAATGACCATCAAATGCTGGATGAAGTAGCCGCAGCGAAGTCTTTAATCATCGTGGAGGTGTGTCACCGTGACCCCGTTATTCGCGCTCGTTTTAACGCTCTGCTCCAGCAGCACTGACTGCACGGAAGCAATCAAAAACGTATATGCCTCAGAGGCTCAATGCGATCAGGCGATTATGAAGAGCGTTTATTTAACGCCAATTGTTTTAAAGTTGAGTCAGATTTTCACGAGGCAATTATTAAAGTAACTTCTGACCCTAATTAAATTTCACCACCTTCTCCTACAAGGCGGCAAATAAATGGACCAGAAATATTGTGCGCATTGTTTAAAGCGCAGGGATTCGTGCGACCTAAACGCACGCGAAATTAAACGCTACCGTAGATTTGAGGCGTTTTACTTTTGTAATGATTCAGACTGTTACCTGAAATTCACAAAAGCCAGGCAGTCACTTTCGCAAATCAAGCGCGTTCAAAGCAATATCCGAAATTATTCACGAAATAATTATTGAGGTCCTTATATAAATAGAGGTGGAAATAGCTGATGAGTGATTACGGTGGCTCTGAGACGCCAAGTCAGAAAAGAGATCTCTGGCGCACTCCTCCGGAGATATTCGACGCGCTCGATATTGAGTTTGGTTTTTGGCTGGATGCCGCTGCGAGCTGGGAAAACACTCTTTGCGCGGACTTCATCGATGAGAAAAAAAACGCACTGGCGTGTGACTGGGAAAGTTACGGATCTATTTGGGTTAACCCGCCCTACTCCAGCATATCGCCATGGATACTCAAGGCGGCCGAGCAATGCTGTGTGCAGATGCAAAACATAGTCATGTTGGTACCAGCCGATATATCAACAGGGTGGTTTAGTAAGGCGCTTGAAAGCGTTGATGAGGTTCGGCTCATTACTGATGGTCGCATTCAGTTCATCCCCGAAGAGGCCGCATCTCGCCGCCTGTCAAATCCGAAGGGAAGCATGCTGCTTATCTGGCGTCCGTTTATCAGGCCACGGTGCCAATTTACGACGGTGACACGCGCAGCGTTACTTAATGCCGGTCTGCAGGTGATATCTAAATGAAAAAAATTACGGATATGCGGGTCGTCATATTCGATCTGCAAATGCATGGCCGCGCAGGTGCTCGTGAGATCGCACACCGAACCGGGATGACCAACGAAGAAGTGATTGCCTCCCTGGTAGCGCTGGAGAAGCTCTGCAAAGTGGAACAATCCAACGGGTATTGGTGGCTTTTTGTGGCACCCGTGGAGCCGGTTAAGAAGGTGGCGCGGCGAAAATCCTGCACCGTATGAAAGCAGATGATTATCTTTAATCAACATGGCAAATGCCGCCACGCTAAAGTGGCGGTGTTACGGAGTTAAAAATGGCAGACGTCATCTTTAATGAAGAATGGATGGTTGCATTAAAGCTCACAGAGAAAACCGGGTTGAGTGAGCGCCAGATAAAAGCATTACGAACGGGCGTATGGATCGAAGGCGTTCACTTCAAGCGCCAGTGTGTAACTGGCGGCGATACCCAGCGTGGTCTTCTCTGGTACAACTATCCAAGAATTAATCAACTTATCCAGGAGTTGTAATGTCTTTCCCCACGGGCGTTGAGTTGCATAACGGCAAGATTCGCATCACTTTCATGTACCGCGGTATTCGATGCCGCGAAGTGCTTAAAGGTTGGTTGCCGGGCAGCGCAAATATCAAAAAGGCCGGGAATCTTCGCGCGGTTATCGTCAGCGAAATTCAGCTCGGTCAGTTCGATTATGCACAGCGTTTTCCCGAGTCAAAAGCCATTGAAAAATTTACCAGCACGCGTGTTGCGCATACCTGGGGGCAGCTTGTCGAGCTTTGGACCGATGCAAAAGAAGAAGACGTGTCCAGAAATACCATGAGGCGCATCCAGGCGCAGCTCAGAACGATTAACCAGATCATAGGGGAAAATACGTTAATAGCTGACATCACTCACAGCGATATGATGCAGTACAGAAAGGAATTGTTGCGAGGGGATAATTTTTACGATGGTAGCAATAAAAGAAAAAAAACCGGTCGTAGTATAAACACTGTGAACGACTATGTTTCGCTTATCTGCCAAGCCCTGCGCTTCGCACACCGCAGCCGGTTTATCACTGACAAGCCGTTTGAGCACATTCCAAAACTGCATAAAGACCGAAAAAAACCGGATCCCCTGCAGCGGGATGAGTACGCCACGATGATGCTGGCCATTAAAGGCCAGGATCGGAATATGTGGCAGTATGGCATAAACGCGGGCCCGCGCCACGGAGAGATCGCGGCGCTGGCATGGGAAGATGTCGACCTTGAAACTGGTAAGGTACACATTCAGCGCAACCTGACAGCGCTGGGGGATTTCGTACCACCTAAAACGAAAGCTGGTGACCGCGAGATCACCCTGCTCGCTCCCGCTCTCGATGCGCTACGCGCTCAATACGAACTCACCGGCCACTTACCGGAAACGGTGATCGTTCAGCATTTCAGAGAGCACGGCAAAACCGAAGTTCAGAAGCACCGCTTTGTTTTTGTTCCCGGCCTTTCCGCCGGCCAGCCAGGGGATTACTTCTGCACGCAGTCCATAACTGACCGCTGGGACGCGTCCGTCAAAAAAGCAGGAATCCGCCGCAGGACGCCCTATCAGTCGCGCCACACCTACGCGTGCTGGATGCTGTCTGCCGGAGCGAATCCTTCATTCATAGCCAGCCAGCTTGGACACGAAGATGCTGAGATGGTTTTCCGCGTATATTCTGCGTGGATCAAAGAGTTCGACCTAGAGCAAGTGGACATGTTGAATAGAAAGTTAGAGTCTAATTCACTAGCGCTTCAAAATAGACCACGTGAAAAAATAAAACAATATAATCAATTTGTTATGAATTAACACCACAAAAAGCAAGCTTTATCGCCAAAAAATAATGCAAGCATTTTTATGTTTTTTGCTTGCTGAAAAGAACCCTGCAATCAATAATGACTTTCCCCTATGAATCAAGGAAGTCGTTATGTCAGATGATAATAAATCCCCTCAAGCAAAAGGGGGAAAGGCCCGTGCAGAAAAAATGTCTGCCGATGAAAGGAAGAGTGTAGCGACTAATGCCGCAAATCAGCGCTGGGAGCGTATTAAGCAGGCTCTTCCATCAGCACAGTTCGAAGGTGTCTTAAAAATCAATGATACTGAGTTAGAAGTCGCGGTACTAAATAATGGCAAAAGAATCATATCCCAATCATCAGTTTTCAAGGCTTTAGGGCGACCAAGTCGTGGTGTAAGGGCAACCCTTGACGGTGAGATCATACTCCCCGCTTTTATGGATGCTGCAAACCTAGTTCCTTATATTAATCAAGATCTTATGGAGGTGATCAAACGGGAGCGTTATTTAGACAACACTGGTGCTGAACTAGAGGGCTATGATGCTTCTATCCTTCCTTTAGTTTGTGATGTGTATTTAAAAGCTCGTGAAAATGGCGCACTGAAAACCAATCAAACTGACACTGCGCAAAAAGCTGAAATTTTAGTACGTTCCCTCGCTAAAGTCGGGATCATAGCTTTAGTTGATGAAGCCACAGGTTACCAAGAAGTAAGACCGAAAGATGCGTTGCAAGCCTATCTTGATAAGATCATCAGCAAGGAGCTCGCTGCATGGGCCAAGAAGTTTCCCGATGAATTTTATGAAAATATCTACAAGTTAAGAAACTGGCCTTGGACTGGCATGAGCAAAAACCGATTCAGTGTGGTTGCACACTATACAAGGGACCTTGTTTACGAGCGGTTAGGCGATTCAATTCTGCAAGAACTTGAGAAAAAAACCCCAAAACAAACCAATGGCCAGAGAAAAAATAAAATGCATCAATGGCTCACTGATGACGTTGGAAACCCTATGCTAGCTCAACACTTGCACTCATTAATAATGGTTCAACGTTTAGCAATTGCTAATGGATATGGGTGGAATCGTTTTATAAAAATGGTTGATCAAGTCATGCCACGTAAAGGTGGTACTTTCGAACTCGAATTGAACGATACGACTTTATAAAGTATCAACTACATTATGATTAAATAAACCCTCTGCTCAAGGGGTTAGCATGTTAGCGGCTACGTTAGCTGATGCGGAAATGGTGTACCGGGTTTACTCAGCGTGGATTAGAGAGTCTGACGGGGAACAGATGGACTTGCTTAACCGCAAGTTAGGGTTTGCCCCCACCATGCCCCCAGAAAATAAAATAACAAAAATTAGATAATAAAATCAATAGTTTAGATGGGCACTACAATACCGTAGGGGGGTATACTATTTTATTTTACAGAGGCCTGTAAACGACAATGTTTATGGGGTTGTTACTGGGGGGAGATTTGATGACACTTCAGGACAGGTCACTGCCCTTGTTAAGGGCAGTTTGCGCGAACATTAAGGCTTAAATATCATCCCGCGTAAAACCAACAACGATTTCGAGCGTATTTCTTATCACATCGGCAGCCTCTTGATCCGATGTTTGTTCAAGCGCATAAATTAACTGCAGAATAATTTGTTTATTACTTAAATTATCGCCACTGAGCATAATACATCTTATTGCTGAGCCTAATATGGCTGACTCAACACTCAAGTTACCCCCCGCAGAACGGAAGTACGACGCCAGCGCCTGATCCTGGAGTGCATTGAATTGCTGTGTGTACTGAGAGATATTGGGTTTCATATCATTCACTCAAAGATTAATGTTTTTTATCGTATTTATGCTGCGTCGTGTTCACCATAAGATGGTGCATGCTGTTGATATGACAATTTTTTCTGACGTCTGAATGCATGCCACCGCTGGATTTAACCTTTTGCTCAACCTCTGCGACCGCCGACGACAGCGCGCTTCGTCTTTCAACATCACGTTCTGTACTGGCCATAATTTTCAGTTTAACGGCAAGAGACTTAAAATTTATTGGACCGTTGTCTTTCAAAATTAATAAAACAGCCTCACCAATAAGATCGTCTTTTAGCTTTTCACATCTCGTTCTATGCATAACTTTTCTCACATTGCTGTTGAGCTAAAGCAGCGCGTGACTTGTTATCGTTCAAAAAAAAGGCTTATTAGCTCGTTATAGTGCGCTATTTCTGCTTCATCTTCCGTCTGTTCCACCCGCCGTAATAACTTTGTACAGATAGCCAGTCGGCTCAGATGACGTCCTTCACTCAGTATCTCACCCACAATTAAACCCAGCGTCTCCTGCTGGCTACGCATACTGGCTTTATTAAAGTAGGCGGTAATTGCCTGAGCTGAACTTTGGCGCGAACTGTTCCCTCGCATGGGTGCTCCGTGTTGATATTAAGGGGTTAAACAGATGCTAAAAAAATATACTAATTTATTATAGTTGTACACTCTGATTGTACAGGTTTATGGATTTTTAAATGCCCGGCTAAGTAATTCCTAAAAATAACGTTTTTTAACAGAGACTTGAAATGAAAATATATTTTCGAGTCATGCCAGAGTAGAAAACTCTTGCCGAATTGCGCCTGACGTTTAGCCGCCGCAGTCTGTAACGACATACTGTTATCAGGCGCAACCCCGAGCCTTATACCGGCTTAATATTCTGATTCATCCGGAACAGATTTGTCGGGTCGTACTTGCTCTTCAGCTCCACCAGCCGGTTCCAGGTCGCCCCATACGCGAAGGCGATGCGGTCGGTCTCCTCCTGGGTGAGGAAGTTGATATAGGCCCCGCTGCTGGCAAAGGGCTGTGACCTGGCGAAGAACTCCCGCGCCCAGGCGATGCAGCGCTCATCCTCGGCGGCGGTTTCCCAGCGGCCGTGCACGTTCATCACGTAATTCGCATCCCGGCTGGAGTAGGCCATGGCCTCGGGCGCGACGCGGGTCGTCTGGCCGCCAATCGTCCCGATGAATATTTCACAGTGCGGGGACGGCAGCCTGGCCGCGTATTCGATGATGGCATCGATCACGCCGTTGCTGATTTGCGCAAAGTTGTGCGACTTCCAGTAGTTGCGCGCCCCTTTCGCCAGCAGCGGATCGAAGGCCTGCTGCCAGGCCGTATAAGGTTGGACGCCGACGTGCTCGCCCAGCACCGTGCCGAACTCGCGTAGCGGCGCGATAAGCCTTTCCCCCTCTTCCGGGTCGCCCACATAGCACAGGGCCAGCGCGATCATCTCTCTGCCGTGAACCTCTGCGGGCAGGAACGGCAGCGGCGGCGCCTTGCGCGTCACCATCCAGACGTTGAGCTCCTCCGGCATGGTCTCGGTGAAGCGGGCAAACTGCGAGATCACCGATTTTGCCTGCTCGAATGGAAAGACGATGAGCCCGCTCAGCACGTTCGGCCCGACGGGATGGAGCTGGAAGTCAAAGCGCGTTACCACCCCAAAATTGCCGCCGCCGCCCCGCAGCCCCCAGAAGAGGTCCGCGTTTTCCGATTCGCTGGCATTCAGCTGCTGGCCGTCTGCCGTAATAACTTCGGCAGAGAGCAGATTGTCGATGGTCATGCCGTATTTACGACTCAGCCAGCCGAACCCGCCGCCGAGCGTCAGGCCCGCCACCCCGGTGGTTGAATTGATGCCCAGCGGCGTGGCGAGGCCATGAGCCTGCACCACCTGATCAAAGTCGCCCAGCGTACAGCCGGGCCCGACGCTGGCCGTGCGGGTAGTCAGATCCACCTGCACGTCTTTCATCAGCGAGAGGTCGATCATCAGACCGTCGTCGCAGACGGCGTTGCCCGCGATGTTATGTCCGCCCCCGCGGACCGAAATAACGAGATTTTGCGTGCGGCCAAACTGGATGGCGCGGATAACATCTTCTGTGGAGGTGCAGCGTGCGATTAAGGCAGGTTTCCTGTCGATCATGGCGTTCCAGATCTGGCGCACCTCGTCGTAGTCGGCATCGTCCGGGAGC
>Ga0308168_1000949_pt1 | contig 29272 bp, 26 predicted proteins | sample PhyCR2_FD_202133 | JGI IMG/M metagenome (GOLD analysis project Ga0308168, IMG submission 202133) | Phyllosphere microbial communities from UC Gill Tract Community Farm, Albany, California, United States - DLSLRC.R2 | ecosystem: Host-associated > Plants > Phyllosphere > Unclassified | place: USA...
CCGACCGGCGGCATCTCTTCAGTAAGGGATAAGCAGTTGTGTTTGGTCTCAACCGGAACGCGAGATAGATGCACAGCTGCATTAAAAATGTTTGTTTATGAGCGATGCAGACGCTATTCCTCAGAGGCGGCTCTGACGTATAAAGCAGAGTGGATATTATTGAAAAGGTATTTCTGGCATGAACCCCTATGAGAGACATTACAGGCAACTCATGGCAAATGGCGCGGCGGCATGGGCTGGAGAAGGTTATCCCAGAGCAAAAGAACAGCAGGAGAAAATATTTCGGTGGCTTTACACACATCAGTATTTACCCCACCCTGGTACACCTGTACTTGAGATGGGGTGTGGGAATGGAGCGATGGCAGCGCAGTCGCTTGCTGAGCTGGGATATTCTGTCTGGGGAGTTGACTGGTCAGAAACAGCTATCAGGTGGGCAGAAGATCGTTTTCAGCAAGCCGGACTCACCGCAAGATTTATTGTCGGCGATGTCTGCAATATTCATCAATGCAGGGACGCGATGTTTGAGCTGATTATTGATGGCAGTTGTTTGCATTGCCTTATAGATGACGCACGCAAACTCTTTTTTGCAGAGGTAAGGAGACTGCTCCGACCCGGGGGACGGTTTGTAATCGGTTCTATGTGCGGAACTCCCCGGCGATCCGAAGATATTGAAGCGTATGATCCACTCAGGCATCATTTGCTGAAAGAAGGCCGCCCCTGGCGGACCCTGATGCCGCTTACGGATTTAACTGATGAAGTACAAAAAGCGCATTTTAATTTGGAGGCCTTCATAGTTAATAAAAATAAATGGTGGGATCATGCCACAATAGTCTGTTCGGTGAAGCATTAACGTGCTGTGTCATCCGCAGAACGCTCCGGGCAGTGTATTGCATCCATCGGTTAAACTCACAGTACTAAGCAGATATGCATAGATCATCGACGTTTTCGTGACAATGAGCCGCACCTAATACCTCTGCCGTCATCATAGCAGCTAAAAACATCCCGACAACGTCCGAATATGCCGGGTCGGGTTGGCTGGCAATTCAGTTACTCAGCAGTGAGGTGGAGTTAAACCAGGCCCTGCAAAATAACTTTTCGAACACCTCTTATTAATATTTTGCATTCCTTTTTTTCAAAATGTAGCTATTTTGTCAACGTAACGCTCTTTTTATATACATTTATTGTCATTACTATTTATGTAAGCATGAGGGCTTGATTATGAAATCAGTTATTCAAGAGAAGATACTTACCTTGTTTCTGTGTGTCGCGATTACCGCTGTAATCGTTAAATTCATTTCGAAAAGTGCTTTCTACGTTTCACATCCTTCTTTATCCATTTCGTTAACAGTTGCTGTAGCAGTAATCATCTCGAACGTGGTAGTAACAAAAATAGTTTCCAGAAGAGGATAAATGACATGCTTAGAGAACTGACTGAAATTGAAATAAATAATGTCTCTGGCGGTAATGCTAACTCAGGTTACGAAGGCCCGAACTGCACCAACGCCGCGATTAAGGGTGGTGTGACCGGTGCAACGGGCGGTGCTGTCGCCGGTGCTATCCGCGGCGGTGTAACGGGTCTTGCTGGCGGCCCTGCAGGGGTGGCAGCAGGAGCAGGTGCTGGGGCAGCTGAAGGGGCTGTGTATGGTGGTGTTTCAGGGGCTGTTGGAGGGTATGTGGGTTGCCAGAACAGTGGCTCTGCCAACAACGGCGGCAACAACGGCAATCTTGGCGGGGATTCAAACGCTAACAGCGCTAACGGACAGTGCCATTGGTAAATAATTTTCCGGGCATGTGAGACTTATTATTCCATGCCCGTATTTGAATTTTCAGGAATGAAAGAAACTTTGTTTATGGAGCTGGCTCTCAATGCTTTACAGAAAGGAGGTAACTGAAGCCAGGAACAATTACTGGTCAGGCAAAGCTGTATTAATTTCCGGTCATCGTGGCCATTACGTTATTGCTTTCACCTTAATTTTTTTTACCGCATTTTTAGTGCTCATTACGTCATGCTCCTACACGCGCAGAGTCAGTGTTTCTGGCGAAATTGTCTCAACTCCCCGTGCCGTGACTGTCTTTTCTCCTCAACAGGGATTCATTATCAATCGTGCGGTAAAGCAGGGCGAACACGTGAGGAAAGGACAGCCGCTTTACCGCATCGACGTGAGCCGGACCACCACTTCGGGCGTGGTCAGCCAGCGGCATCATGAAAGTATTCAAAAACGCATAGCCACTTTGAATCAGATTGCGGCTGATATAGCCCGTAATCGTGCTCTGACGCTTTCGATGCTCGCAGAGGAAAAAAACCGTTACGAGTCGGCCCTCCAGCGGTCTTCTGAAGTCGTTGCGCATGCGCGGGAAGGCCTTAAACTGATGAAAGAGAATATGGACAATTACCGGCAATATCAGCATCAGGGTCTGATAAACCGCGACCAGCTTATCAATCAGACGGCCCTTTATTATCAACAGCAGAATGACATGTTGGGGATTGAAAGTCAGAATCAACAAAATGCGCTACAGGTAATGAATCTGCGCAGTGCTCTTCAGACTCAGGCGGCCGACTTTGACAATCAGCTCAATCAGATTGCGATTCAGAAAAGCGCGCTTGAAAGTGAGTTAACGGATGCAGATGTCGGCGGTGACCAGATAATAACGTCCCCCGTTGACGGAACTGTTGATACACTGAGCGTCACGCCGGGCCAGATGGTGGCGTCCGGAGATAGTCTCCTCCAAATAATTCCCGGCGATGCGCATTACCGGACACTGGTGCTCTGGGTGCCTGATTCAGCCATACCTTACCTCTCTGCAGGAGAACCGGTTAATATCCGCTATGATGCATTCCCCGCTGAGAAGTTTGGCCAGTTTCCGGGCAAAATAGCTTCAGTGGCCCATTCACCTGCTTCATGGCAGGAAATGTCAACTTACCCCGGCGCTCCCCCCCATTCTCTCAGTGGTCCCCAGACGTGGTACAAAATCCTGGTCAACCCGTCCTCCGACCATTTTACCTACAAGAATAGAACCATACGTGCTGAAAACGGGATGAAAGCCTCTGTAACGTTGTTTCTTGAGGAAAGGAAACTGTATCAGTGGATCCTGTCACCGCTTTATGACATCCGCGACAGCGCAATGGGGGCAATCCATGAATGAAGAGCTTCATACCATAATAGGGGGGCTGCTACAGTTTTCAGGGCACGGCAGGGTTCCACTGCATCTGCAGACGGAAACATCGGAATGTGGCCTTGCCTGTCTGGCAATGGTGGCAGGGTTTCATGGCAGCCATACAGACTTACTCACCCTGCGTGAGTGGTCAGGGCTTTCGGCACGCGGCAGTACTCTGGCATCGCTGATAAGCGTGGCAGGTGAAATGCACCTTGCAGCACGGGCACTCTCTCTCGATCTTGACAGTCTCCGTGAACTGCGCAAACCCTGCATTCTGCACTGGGACCTCAACCATTTTGTCGTGCTGGTCAGTGTGAAGGGGAAACGGTGCGTTGTGCATGACCCGGCATCGGGCCGTCAGAGCATGTCACTTGAAGCCCTTTCATCACATTTTACCGGCGTCGCCCTGGAGCTCTGGCCTGATACCGATTTCAAGCCTGATATCCGTCAAAAAAAGCTCAAAACCAGTACGCTGCTTAACAACATCACGGGATTCCGACAGTCACTGGTAAAGATATTCTGCCTCTCGCTGATGATCGAATTCATTACCCTGCTGATGCCGGTAGCCACCCAGATGGTGATGGATAATGCCGTGCCGGCTGCAGACACAGGGCTACTGACATTGATTTGCTTAAGTCTTCTTTTACTGACTCTGCTTCAGACTGGCCTAAGTCTTTTTCGGGGCTGGATGATGATAGTGATGGGGATTTATACAGATTTGCAGTGGAAAGACGGCCTTTACCGTCACCTCCTTCGCTTACCCCTTTGCTGGTTTGAGAAACGCCGGATAGGCGATATCCAGTCCCGCTTTGCCTCTCTCGATACGCTGCGCAGCACCTTCACCCAGAGTATCAACGGCGCAGTAATTGACGGAGTTATGGCCACGGGAGCTTTTGTTCTCCTGATTCTTTACGGTGGGTGGCTGGCATGGGTAGTTACCGGTTTTACCCTGATTTTTGTGCTCTTGCGGGTTTTTACGTGGCCTCGCTACCGACAGGCGCAGGAGGAGCTACTGATCAAAAACGCCCGGGTGGCTTCATCATTTACTGAAACGCTTTATGCAGCGGCTACCGTGCGTGCGCAAGGGTTATCCCACCGCCGGCGTGAAATCTGGCTTAACATGATGGCCGATGCAACCGGCTCCGGGGTCAGTCTGCTCCGGTTTGACATGCTGGCGGGGAGTGCCGGAACCTTTATTGCTGCAAGTGACAGTGTGATTATTCTTTGGCTGGGAATTTCCGCCGTGATCAATCACACCATGACGCTGGGAGCTTTCGTGGCTTTCACCGCGTTCAGAGGCATGTTTTCAGAGCGCGTACTTTCCCTGACGGGAGTTGTATTACAGTTAAGGATGCTTTCTCTTCACAATGAACGTATTGCGGATATTGCGCTTTCCGATCCGGAAGGGGACAAAGAAGAGGTAAAGCGTTTATTTCCTGCAGGTGAGGCCCTGACCCTTAAATGCGAGGATCTGATGTTTCGCTACGACCGGTTCTCACCACCGGTATTGCAGAACCTCAATATCTGCATCGGAGCAGGGGAAAGCGTGGCCATAACCGGAGCGTCAGGCAGAGGAAAGACCACGCTGATGAAAATTCTGTGTGGACTTACCACGCCAGTAAAAGGAAGAGTCCTGGTGAATGATGTCGATATTCAGGCTGCGGGACTCAGCAATTATCGCCGAGCTGTGGCCTGTATCCTTCAGGATGACAGGCTGCTGGCTGGAACGCTTCGGGATAATATTACAGGTTTCTCACATGATGTTGATGAAGAGTGGATGGTCCATTGTGCCAGGCTAAGCCAAATTCACGACGATATTATGGCATTGCCTATGGGGTATGAAACGCTGACTGGCGAGCTGGGAGAAGGACTTTCAGGGGGACAGCGTCAGCGACTGTTTATCGCCCGGGCACTGTACCGGCGCCCGGGGATCATATTCATGGATGAGGCCACCAGTCACCTTGATGAGAAAAATGAAGCCCTCATTAATGCGGCTATGCAGACCCTGAAAATGACACGTGTGCTCATCGCACACAGACCTTCCACAATTTCATCGGCCGATCGAATCATCGAGCTTTGAATGCATTCTCCTTAATGAGGATGACCTGAAATGCGCCTGAGGAAAAAAGATGAAGATGAAACCACTGTCTGCTGTATTACTTGGTACGCTGCTTATGTCAGCAGAAACGCATGCCAATGTGTCCTTCATAAAGAATGACACTCTGAGTAATGCGCAGGTCAAAGAGGCTGCGCTTTATTTTAACGCTGCGGTCAACAATCAGACTGTGACATGGTTGTTGTCGGCACTTGCCGAAATTCATGACAATTATCTTAATGTGGATAACGTCGATATTTATCTGAACAGTCGGGGCGGAGATATGGATGCCGCTTATGTAGCGTACGAGGCCCTGCGAAAAAGCCCGATGAAACTCAGCATGATAAATTCGGCAATGACAGCCTCATCCGCCACCATGATTTACTGCGCATCACCTGAACGTTACACCATGCCAATGTCCCAGTTTGTATTACATCCGGCAGCAGCGACTAATGAGAAGACAGATTATCTGCGACCAGACCAGGCGAAACGTATTCTTGACGAGGATGAAAATTACAATAGCATGTTTCGTAAGGTTTATTCTTCCTGCGTGAGGCTATCCGATAAAGAGCAAAATGATATTACCTGGTCTGAATCAGGCACATTAGTTTTGAAAACTGATGAAGCTTCAAAAAGGGGGCTTGTAACCAAAGGAGATAAGGAAAGTCACAGTTACCTACTGACGTATTATATTACTGATAGCCCTGGCTAAACATCAGTAAAATCAGGATCACAATTATCGTATTGTTTAAAATTTCCGCTTCGAGGCTAAATTAACGTATCTGCGCCTACGAGACGGTCAGATCAACGTTGCCTCCTCAGGATGAGGCGGTTATCACGCAGCGCAGTAAGCATGCGTGGCCCGCATACACCGCCTCACTCCTGGAAGTGATTTGAAGAGTTTTGCAGTTGTGTTTGATGTCAACCACAGAGGGTGTTTAAAAGACGCGTAGTGGTTGCAAGTGATGAATGTCCGCTATGAGCGAAAAGCGGACATTATCAGTTGTTCTGCAACAGATGAAGGCTGGTTAATGTAGTCGCGTATTAATCAACGGGGAGTAGGTTAATAACCACGTTGGATAATTTGATGTCAGGCATACTCCTTATTTGAGTGGCTTATAGTGCATGGAAGAATACCTGCTGAAGAATAAATACCGTCGATGTTAGTTATTTTATAAGTTATACGATATCGCATTTAGGTTATCCGATAAGACAAAATGACCTGAAAGTATCATATAGCATTGGAATACCCTCTATTGTTATAAGAAATGACAATCAAAACAGTTGCTTACCGTGAAATAATTTCCTGCCTCCAAACTGACCCCCAAACAGGTTGAATGAAAATTTTCTTTTTAAGACTGAGGGAAAGTGACCTGGAAAATGATAACAGCTACGATTATATTCATAGCTGTTATAGATAAGACTTATTTTATTGATGGTAAACCTGACTACGCCCGCCATCGATCAGAATATCGGTGGCGTTGATAAAGCGTGCTTCGTCAGATGCCAGAAATAATGCAGTGTATGCCACTTCGCTCGGTTCACCGATGCGTTTACACGGTAGTAGTGCTGCCTGACGCTCGCGTTCGGCTTGCGGGTCCGGACAGCTGGCCAGCCACGCTTCGGCTGAGGGCGTCATTATCAGTCCGGGCGAAATGCTATTGATGCGGATACCCTGTGCAGCATATTCGATCCCCAGAGAGCGGGTCAGACCAATCAGACCGTGTTTCGCGACCGGATAAGGAAATGCGCCGGGGATGATTTTATGTCCGTGCACCGAAGCGACGTTCACAATGTTTCCATACTGACGTGCCAGCATCCCCGGCAGCACGCTTCGGATCAGATTGTAAGGACCTTTCAGATTAGTCGCCATGCATCGCTGCCACTCTTCTTCTTCCAGCGCCAGCGGATCGCGAAATACGTTAATGCCTGCGCAGTTGATGAGAATATCTATGTGACCCAACGCTTGTTGTGCATGCTGCACTGCACTCTGCACCTGTTGTGGCTGCGTGACATCAGCTTCAACGGCAAAACAGCGTTTTTTGTACTGTTGTTGCAGTCGGCTGGCCAGTGCTTCGGTTACGTCGGTATTGAGATCAAGCAGCGCTAGGCTTGCGCCTTCACGGGCGAAAAGCCCGGCAATTGCGCTGCCGATACCGCTACCTGCGCCCGTAATAATGGCTGTTTTATTGTTTAATCGTTCAGACATAGTCGCGTCCTTATGATGATGTCGGTAAAACCAGCCAGTCAGCGAGCCGGAATGTCTGCCCGCCACGCTGGAGCGTTATCAGTGGCCAGTTCTCAGTTCGCGTCAGCGCCTGAAGGCCGTGTTCATTAATTAAAAACGTGTCTTCGCTTTTTACACCGCTCAGGGTCGGGTTCCACGCCACAGCAGTAAGACTCTGTACCTCCCCCTGCGTTTCAGGTGTAACAATCCAGTCGCGACAGCCATAGCCTGCCGGTCCGCCCTGATGATGATGATGCCAGGCATCGGCGTAGCCGTGTTGTTGATAGGCCTTTGCAATGTCACTAAACAGTGCTGGCCAGCTGCGCTGTGGCTGAGTTGCCGCCAGCATATCGGCATGGATATCGATAATCGACAGGAAGCGCTGACGCAGGGAAGTATCGGGTTCACCGAGCTGGACCATGCGTGAAAGGCTGACGTGCAGGCCGTGACGCTCTGCCCCCAGCGTAATCAGCATCTGGCGTTTCAGCTTCTTCTGTGTCGGCACGGGGTGCTTAAAAGCGGCAATGCGCTCATCGGCCGCAACCAGGGTGCATACCGGGCGAATACCGCACGGCAGGCAGGCCGCTGCTATAGCCGCTTCTACCTCGTATTCAGTTACGCCGGCGCGTAACTGACGTGCCACATCTTCGACAATCTTTGCGGTTTCTGCGCCTAGCGCCTGAAAACGCAGTCTTTCCTGGTGATTCAGTCCCTGGCGAAGCCCGATCATTTTTTGCTGAATATCTGCTGTGCTGGCAATGGCCGTATCACTGCCAATATTGCCGGCAGGCAACACAGTACTCAGTGACTGATACCAGGGGTAATGTCGTGTGTCACAGGAAAACGGCAGTGGCTCCTCTGCAAGAATGCGCGGCAGTTCGTTATCCGGTGCTAATAAAAGAACACCATCGCGGGTAACCAGCAGGCTGGCAACACCGGTTTCGGCGCGCTCAACCACATAATAACTGGCCCCTTCTGTCAGCCAGGCAATGTTATCACGCCGCGTCAGCAGCACCGCATCCAGCTGCCACTGATCCAGTACGTTTTGCAGACGTATCAGTTTTTCACTCATCAGGTGTTTCCTTCTAACAACAATTCAGCGGCGCGGTGTGCCACTGCCATCACAATCGCATTAGTATTCCCACTAATGATATTCGGCATCATTGAGGCATCAACGACACGCAGCCGCTGCACGCCACGAACACGCAGGTCATCAGTCAGCACTGCCAGCGGATCATCATCATGTCCCATGCGGCAGGTGCCAACCGGGTGATATCCTGTCTTCACCATTCGTTTACAGTGCTCAGTAATCGCCTCCTCCGAGGTCACATCAGCACCGGGGAAAATTTCCTGCCTGACCAGGGTGGCAATCGGCGTGGTGGCAATGACCTGACGGGCAAAACGGAACCCGGCGAGGGTGCGTGCTAAATCATCCGGGTGACCAAAAATTTGCGTATCTATAACCGGTGGCGTGCTTGCCTTAGCATTCCGCAGTGTCACTTCTCCGGTAGCTTTGGGCCGCAACAGCAGCGAATTAACGGTAACGCCATGACCAGGATCGGCACCCATCACATCCCGATCAAGATAGACCGTTGGTACACAAAACATCTGAATAGTGGGCGTGGCACTGAAATCGAGCGGATCAAAAAATGCGCACGTTTCCACGCCGGTGGTCGTCACCGGGCCGGTCTTAAACAGCATGTATTGCAGACCCGCTTTGAACATCGGCCAGCCACGATCCTGACCGTAATAACCGAAGGCGCCTTTGGTGCTGGCAACGACCGGGACTTCGTAGTGGTCCTGCAGATTTTTCCCCACGCCCGCCAGATGATGGCGTAATGCGATACCATGCTGCTCGAGTTGCTCCTGTGGACCGATGCCGGATAGCATCAGCAGCTTTGGCGTCTGATACGCGCCAGCGGCGAGTATCACTTCCTGTGACGCGCGCACCTGCTGCGAATCGCCATGTTTGCTGTAGCGCACGCCGCAGGCACTATCGCCCTCAAACAGAATCTCTTCAACCACTGCATGGGTGACAATCGTCAGACGGTCATCCTGTCGCAGCGGATTGATGAAAGCATCAACCACGCTGCAGCGCTGTCGCGTCTGACCATTAATGGTGTGTTGCATAAAGCCCACGCCGAACGGATCCCCGGTATTGAAATCCGGCGTATAAGGAATGCCAAGTTCCTGCAGGGTCTTTACGTAGGCACGGCTCAGCGGGCTGAAATGTCCAAGATGCGAGACCTTCATCGGACCGCTAACCCCATGATGAGGAGCCCCAAGATGATCGTTATCTTCAATGGCGGTGAAGTGGGGCAGCAGGGCGTCCCAGGACCAGTCGACACCCTGATTACCCAGCGCACTGTTCCAGTCGGCGTAATCCTGCTTATGCCCGCGCATATACACCATGGCATTGACCGTCGAACCCCCACCCAGCACTTTTGCCTGCGGCACAATCACGCCACGGCCATTGAGCTGCGGCTGATTTTCGGTCTGGTGCATGGTCAGATATTTATCGCTGGCGAGAAATTTCATATAACCCGCCGGCATTTTCAGCACCGGATGATATTCATCACTTCCTGCTTCAAGCAGCAGCACGCGCGCGTTGCCTTCCTGCACCAGGCGTGCTGCTACGATACAGCCTGCACTGCCGCCGCCCACCACAACGTAATCAAACTCTTTCATAGATAACTCTTTACTCCGAAACGACAGAATCTAAACGGCGCAGACGCTGCGCGTTGGGGTTGTGTTGCTCGCCGGGATCAAGCGGGCTGAGCAGAAAACGCCAGGAAACGCCAGCGCTGACCAGATATAAAAATGCATAACCCCAAATCACGCCTGACGTACCGAACAGCGAATTAATTGCTGCATATAGCGCCGGACCAAAGAAGGTCGATAACCCGGCGGCAAAGCAATAAATTGCCATCGCATTGCCCTTGTCTTTAGGCTGGCAAAGAGAGGAGAACAGCGCGGCGGCAGGCACGTAGCCGCACAGGGTAATGCCGTACAGGCAGGCGCAGATCACGCTGAGAACAAAACTGCCGTGGCTCCACAGAGGTACAAAGTACATCAGCAGCATTGAGACACCCGAACCGAGGCCGCCAAATACGGTGAGCACCTTACGCCAGCCGATACGATCGCTGATCTTGCCGACAATCGGGTTAAAGCTCATTCCCACCAGTCCCATGATGGTAATCAGGCTGAGATATTCGGTCTGGGAAAACCCAATCTGCTCGGTGAAGAATCCCGGGAGGAAGATAAAGAAGCCAAAGTAAGGCGTCGTATTGATGATGCGCACGACCGCTGCGGCGGCAATACGCGGTTCGCGCCACAGAATATCAATGCCGCCCATCAGCGTGCGCCACGTACCCTGTTGCCGGTGCTCCTCATCCAGTAACGACTGATAACCACTGCGCTCTTTCAGCGCCAGCAGCATAACCAGCAGACCTAACGCCACCAGGGCAAGCGACAGCCAGAAAGTGGCGTATTCACCAACAAGCTGAATTGAAAAAATGGCCACCAGCGAACCCAGCGTCGGCAGGCCGCCGGTAAATGCCAGCCAGAACCAGCCAGTTGCCGAGCCGCGCATGTTGGCAGGCGCCGCGGCCTGGATCCAGACCAGAAATGCGTAAGCAAACATAGGATAGGCGATGCCGCGTAAGCCATAGGTCAGCGCCAGCAGCAGCACGCTGTGCGAGGGCAGCGCGATGGCCAGAAACAGCACTTCGAACAGGATCCAGATCAGGCCGCCAGCCAGCATGACTTTACGCGGACCAATGAGGGTTGAGAGTGAGCCAGCCAGCCAGGAACCCAGCGTGACGGTAACGCCGTAGAAGGCGATGACCGCTGCTGCAATATTTAGTGAGAAGCCATTTTTATGCAGGTAAGGTGCGAGATAGTTTGATTCAACCCCGTCGCCGATCATAAACAGCAGAACAGCGACGTAGCCCCAGGCCAGCGCCGGTGGAATACCGAGGCGTATCAGCCACGGATGGTTTGCAGATGATGTTGTCATTATATTTTTCCGATAGGTGTAGGTGTCAGCTCAGGTAGATAAAGCGTTCTCCCGGCATCAGCAGATGAAATTTTTTGCCGGGATAGCGAGTCAGCATGTCGTCAACAAACCAGGCGGGGTTGTCACGATTGCAGCTGAACAGGTCGTAATGGCAGGGAAGAAGTAATTCGCTGCCAAGCGCGTGATGTAAATCCGCCGCGTCGCGGAAACTCATGTTTGGCATGATGCCCCGGGCCACACGGGCATAGTCCCCACCGTTTATCGGCAGCACATTAATGGTGGGCTGAAGGTGCTGCATCTGTGCCTGGAGCTGTGCCGTCACCAGCGTGTCGCCGCTGTGCCAGAGACTGATGCCATCAGTGCTGATGAAGTAACCAAGGTAGCGATCGTTGCCCGACTCGTCACATTCATACTCACTATGCGCCGCCGCAATCGGTAACACGCTAAAGCTGCCGATATTGAAGCGCTGACCCGTTTTAGCTGCGCGGCGATTGCTTATCGGGAGCAGGTGAATATCCGGTGCCGGCAGCCAGACCGGAAGATCGGGCGCTGCAAGTGCAAGAGGCTCAAGCGTTGCAAGGTCCATGTGATCGTCATGAAAATGGCTGATCAGCACAGCGTCACAGACGCTAAGCGACTGCGGCGGCAGCACGGGCGGAAAATTCCGCACAAACTCGGTTTCAGGATCGCTGCGCTCGATGGCATCGCTCAGATAAGGGTCGATGGCCAGCATGTCACCTGCCTGATTTTTGATTATCAGGCCCGCCTGACCAAGGCTCCAGATAGCCAGAGCCTGAGCAGGGACCTGGGTTTCCGACAGCTCATTCGCCAGTTCCTGAGCATTACGTAACATGAAAGCCATAGTCATTTTCCTTCAACGTGATTAGGCCGGACTCTAAAGCAATGGTTACAACGAGGATGGCGTAACCATCACAGAAGTCAGTAAACAATGTTTAGTAAACTCAGGCTTATCCGAAGAAAGGAGAAAGTATGAAGCTGTCAGGACTCAACAATTCGCAGGTACGTAAACATAACAAGGCATTGTTTATGCACCTGATGTGGCGGAATAAGCGGCTGAGCAAATCGCAGCTGGCACAGCTCAGCGGATTAACCATTCCCGCTGCGAGTAAAATCCTGCAGGAGTTGCTGGATGAGAAGAAGGTGCAATATTCCAGCATTACGCTCAGCACACGCGGTAACAGCAACGGCAGCTTTCAATTGCCGTCAGAAGGTGCATGGACGCTCTGTCTGTGCGTAAAGCCTTCCAGCATAGAGTTGCAGCTGGCAGATGCTCAGCTTGTCGCGCAGGGGGAATATCAACAGATCGCTATCCATGCGCTATCTCCCGAGCAACTGGTATCCGACATTGAAAAGGTATGGCGGCAAACCTGCAAACAGTGGCCGAAGCGACGCATTAACCTTGCACTGGCGGTGCACGGTCAGGTTGATCCGGTTACCGGCGTCTCTCAGCATATGCCGCAGGCACCATGGAAAAGCCCGCTGCAGCTGAAGTTCCTGCTCGAAGAGAAACTGGATGTAGAAGTGCGCGTGGATAACGATTGCGTCATGCTGGCGCTGGCTGAGAAATGGCTGAACAGCAATGCACTCAGTGAATTCTGCGTGATTAACGTTGATTACGGCATCGGATCTTCCTTTGTCATCAACGGTGATATATTTCGAGGTAATCTCTATGGCAGCGGTCAGATTGGACACACCATTATCGATCCGCATGGCAAGCGTTGTAACTGCGGACGTCAGGGCTGCCTTGAAACAGTCGCCTCGCTAAGTACGCTAAAGCAACTGGCGCAGCAACGCAGCTCCGATGCGATATCACCGACCAGCCGTGAGTTACTGGCGGCATGGCAGGCTGGCGAGTCGTGGATCGTTGAGTGGGCTCAGCGCAGTGGTGAAGCCATCGGCATGAGTCTGTACAACTTCCTCAATACTTTAAATATCAACCAGATATGGATTTATGGGCGCAGTTGTACCTTCGGCGAAAGCTGGTTACGGACAATTGTCAGTCAGATTGACTTCAACCCTTTTGATCCACGCGATGCCCTGAAAAGCAAAGCCACGAATGTGCACTTTGGTCAGCTGGACCGCGCACGTCAGGTTTTAGGTATTGGCTATTTATATGTCGAAGCCGATCCTTCCGCTGCATAGATTACTAAACTCCTGTTACTAAAATCTGTGAAGACCTGAACTTTCACCTGCTGGTAACAATGATGATATAGCCGCACTTTGACCCTGTGCGGAGAATTCGCGTGAACAATAATCAGAACCTCAATATGCGTTACGTCTGGAGCATCTGCCTGGTAGCGGCCTGCGGCGGTTTGCTTTTTGGCTACGACTGGGTAGTCATCGGGGGCGCAAAACCCTTTTATGAAGCCTGGTTTGGTGTTACCGATCCGGCTATGTCAGGCTGGGCAATGAGTTCCGCGCTGGTTGGTTGTGTCTTCGGCGCACTGGTTTCTGGCTGGTTCGCCGATAAACTGGGGCGGCGGATACCCCTGATTACCGCCGCTCTGCTGTTTGTGGTATCAGCCATTGGTACCGCGCTTGCCAGTAACTTTGAGATTTTTGTCTGGTGGAGAATTCTGGGCGGCGTGGGCATTGGGATTGCCTCGGCATTAAGTCCGATGTACATCGCAGAAATCAGTCCGAGCGATAAGCGTGGAAAATTTGTTGCGGTTAATCAGCTCACCATTGTGATTGGTGTATTGGCCGCACAACTGATTAACCTGCTGATTGCCGATCCGGTGACAGGCGAAGCCTCTCAGGCCGCGCTGCGTGAAACCTGGAATGGTCAGTACGGCTGGCGCTGGATGTTCGCGTCAGCAGCGGTGCCTTCAGTGGTGTTTTTAATGCTCATGATGTGGGTGCCGGAATCGCCACGCTGGTTAATGCTGGCCGGCAAAGAAGATCGCGCACTGGCAACGCTGAACAAAATCGGGTCATCTGGCTATGCGCAGCAAACGCTTAAGGAGATTGCCCATGCCATACATAATGATCGTCAGCAGACGCGCGCCAGCTTCGCCTCGCTTTTAGAGCCCCGGGTACAGCCGATCATGATCACCGGCATCATACTGGCAGTTTTTCAGCAATGGTGCGGCATTAACGTTATTTTTAATTACGCGCAGGAGATTTTTGCTTCGGCCGGCTTTGATATTAACGGTACGCTCAAATCTATTGTCGCAACCGGACTTATCAACCTTGTCGCCACCGTGCTGGCTCTGCCCCTGGTTGACCGTCTGGGTCGCCGTAAGTTAATGCTGATCGGTGCAGGTGGACTGACGGTGTGCTATGCGCTGATTGCGGGCGCGTATATGTTGGGCATTACCGGCTGGCCCGTCTTGATTCTGGTACTGGCCGCGATTGGCGTATATGCATTAACGCTGGCACCCGTAACCTGGGTGCTTCTGGCGGAAATTTTTCCGAACCGTATTCGCGGCCTTGCGATGTCAGTGGCAACCCTGGCACTGTGGATAGCCTGTTTTGTTCTGACCTACACTTTCCCGATTTTAAATGCCGGTCTTGGAGCAGCAGGCAGCTTTATGCTGTACGGGGTAATTTGCGCGGCAGGTTTCATATTTGTCGTAAAACGAGTGCCGGAAACAAAAGGCAAATCGCTGGAAGAACTTGAAGAACAGCTGTGTGGTAAAGCCCCCGTTGTATCAAAACAACGCACAGTTTCCTGAAATTAAGGGTAGCGAGCGGCAGATTCGTCTGGATAAGCCCATGTTGACCAGAGTCTCAGGAGCACGCATTTATGAGTAGCTTTTCAGCATTAAGAGAAACCGCGGGGAAAGCGGTATAACCGGAGTAACGGACTGCATCATGTGATGTTTGTATAGAGCGTCACGGTGATGCAGTCCCTGCTCAGATATCAGCCTATCCGCTTCACATCTCCCACAAGCAGGATATAGGAAAGTGCACCTAGCAGCGCGACTGCCGCAATATAGATTAATGCGGGACCAAACCCGTAATCCTGTGCTAGATAGCCAATAACGAGGGGAACGGTTATGCCGCCAAGACCGCCTACGAAATTAAATACCCCGCCGGTCAACCCGATCAGACGCATCGGGGCCAGCGAAGAAACCAGCGACCAGGTTATCGATGCAAAACCATTACCGAAAAAGGCAACTGCCATCAGTATCATGATCCACACAGGGTCATTCGTGTAGTTCGCACCCATAATGCAGGTTGAGATTAACAGACCACATATTATCGGTGTTTTACGCGCCAAGCCCAGCGAGAATCCTTTTTTAACCAGTTTATCCGCCAGCCAGCCAGAAAGCAGCACGCCGAAAAAAGCGGCCAGGAACGGAACCGTCGTCATAAAGCCGGCTTTCAGCGCGGTAATCCCTTTTTCCTGGGTAAGGTAATTCGGGAACCAGGTCAGAAAAAACCATAACGTCGAGGTCACGGCGAACTGTCCCAGATACACACCCAGCAGTTTACGATGGAATACCAGCTTCCAGTCTGCCTTGCTAAGTGGCATACGCGCTTCTTTGACCAGCGGTGCATCACCGTCAACCAAGCCGCCACCGGCCTGAATATAATCCAGTTCGGCTTTACCGATCCCCTTAGTAAGACGGGGTGGCTGATAAACTCTGAACCAGATTAATGACCAGACAATACCGATGCCGCCGGTGATGATAAAGACCCAGTGCCAGCTTAAAAGTTCCTGAATCCAGATGAGCAGAGGCGTTAAAAATGCCAGGCCGACAAATTGACCTGAAGTGAAAAAACCAACGGCGGATGCTCGCTCCTGTTCCGGGAACCAGCTTGTCACCATGCGATTATTGGTCGGGAAAGCGGGAGCCTCAAAAACGCCCGTAATGGCCCGCAGGCTAATCAGAGATATCAGTCCGGTCGCGAAGCCCTGTAGCAGGGTTGCAACTGACCATCCCAGGATAGCTATAAAGTATGTCAGTCGTGAGCCGACACGATCAAGAAACCAGCCTCCGGGGATCTGACATAAGGTATACAACCAGGCGAAAGCAGAAAAAACATAACCCATTTCTGCTTTGGTAATGCCGAACTCCTCCTGAATGTGCGCCGACGCTACTGCCAGGTTTGCCCGGTCGACGTAACAGATAACCACCGTAATAAAGATCATAAACAGCGTCAGATAACGACGACGCCCTGGTTTCTCAGCATTAATCGGAATATGCATCGCAATCTGTCCCCAGATTTTGGGCATAGCAAAGCCGCTCACCATGCCCGGTGAATTACAGAGGGTGTGTTTTAGTTTTTTAAAAATTAATACCCGGGGGCGGGTAAGCCCGGATTACAGGGCAGGTATCACCATTCCGCGACGGAACCATCCGCATGTCGCCAGAGCGGGTTACGCCAGTCCTGGGCATTTTTACTGAGCTTAATCACCTGAGCTTCATCAATTTCTACACCGAGACCCGGTTTAGTCAGGGGTTTAAAGAAACCGCCCTCCATGCTGAAGTCTTCTTTATTTTTCACAAAGTCGAGCAGCTCTGCGCCCTGATTGTAATGAATACCCATGCTTTGCTCCTGGAATACGGCGTTGCGCGAAACAAAGTCAACATGGAGACAGGCAGCAAGTGCAATAGGACCGAGCGGGCAATGGGGTGCCAGCGCAACATCATAGGCTTCCGCCATGCCGGCAATTTTATAGCATTCAGTTATTCCTCCTGCATGCGACAGATCGGGCTGTAAAATGGCCAGCCCTCCCGCTTCAAGCACTCTTTTGAATTCAAACCGCGAGAACATACGCTCGCCCGCAGCGATAGGTATATGCGTCTGAGCTGCCAGTTTTGGATAATATTCAGCCTGCTCTGCCAGTACCGGCTCTTCAATAAATAACGGACGATAAATTTCCAGTTCTTTTATCAGTACTTTCGCCATCGGTGCGCTGACACGACCATGAAAATCGAGTCCGAACTCAATGTCATATCCGAACGCTTCGCGGATTTGCGCAACAGTATTGACCGCTGCGTCGATCTTACGGTAGTCATCAATAATGCCAAGTTCTTCGCATCCGTTGAGTTTGAATGTATCAAAACCGATTTCACGTAGTTTTTTTATGCCCTCAATGACTTCCGCCGGACGGTCGCCACCAACCCAGCTGTAGGCTTTGATTTTGTCGCGAACCAGGCCACCCATTAACTGCCAGACCGGAGCATTGAGCACCTTACCTTTGATATCCCATAATGCCTGGTCGATACCCGCAATGGCACTCATCAGGACCGGACCGCCGCGATAAAAACCCCCGCGGTACATGACCTGCCATAAATCGTTTATGCGTGCGGGGTCCTGACCGATCAGGTATTCACTCAGTTCGTGTACTGCAGCCTCAACAGTGCGAGCGCGGCCTTCAATAACGGGTTCTCCCCAGCCGACCACACCTTCGTCAGTCTCGATTTTCAGAAACATCCAGCGTGGGGGTAAACGATATGTGGTGAGTTTGGTAATTTTCACTTCACAGCCTCCTGATAAGCTTTAACAAATGCCGCCGCCTGCTGCGCGGTACGTTCAACGGGTTGTCCGGCGCGGTAGAGATCGCTGCCAAGCCCCGCTCCGGCACAGCCCGCATCAATCCATTGCGACAGATTTTCCGGTGTCACGCCGCCAACGGCAAATACCGGTACGTCGTCGGGAAGCACGGCTTTAAGCGCTTTGATGTAGGCCGGACCAAAGGCGGACGAGGGGAAAATTTTTAACGCCTGAGCACCCGCGTCAAGAGCGTTAAAGGCTTCGCTGGCCGTCGCGCAGCCAGGGCAGACTGTCATGCCAAGGTTCACTGCGTGGCGGATCAGCTCTGGCTGAATATTCGGCGTTACGATCAACTTGCTGCCCATTCTGGCAAGCGTATCAACCTGCTCCGTCTTTAAAACCGTGCCCGCACCAATCAAAGCCCGTTCACCATAAGCCTGCAGGATGATGGGTATACTTTTTTCCCATTGCGGAGAGTTAAGCGGGATTTCCACAGCATCAAAACCCGCGTCAATTACTGCGCCAACGTGCGCCAGAGCCTCATCGGGCTTTATCCCACGCAGTATCGCGATGAGGGGAAGTTCAGTCTGCCATTGCATTAACGATGCTCCTTATTCCTGCCTGAAATGCCGTATCGCCTGAAATCGACGTCACCTGACGTCCAAGGGCGGTCAGCGCCTGTTGATAACGTTTTGCCAGCTCGTCCCCGGTAACCACGGTAATCTGTTGTTCGCTAAAAAATCCGCTCATCGTAACCACCTCCGCGCCAATCAGCAGACCTGATAAAAATTCGCTGACCTGTTCGGGCGGAATATTTCCGAGTACGTGTGAAGCGCGAACTTCGAAGAGTTCTGGCAGCAGGGCTGGCGTTGCTATCCCGCGTTCCAGACCGGCTGAAAAAGCTGCCTGTGAGGCTTCCTGATCGGGTAAACCGGCGCCAATAAGTGAGTGATGCAGCAGTAAATGGTGCAATTCACCCGTCATGACGGTCCGGAAATCTGTGATTTGCCGATCGTCAGCCAGAACCCATTTACAGTGCGTTCCCGGCATAACGTAAACGGAAGAAGGGGCAAGGGTGCGGGCACCAAGCAACTGGGTTTCTTCACCACGCATAACGTTCTGGTTATCTTTTCTGTCAACGCTCAGGCCGGGAATGATCCAGACGTTCTCATCAACCTGAGTTAACTGCTCACCAATTGCCGAAAATTTAACAGGCAGCGGCAGGTAAGGCGCTATTTTCCATCCTACATTGCTACCCACCATTCCCGCCATGACAACGGGAGTGTCGCCGTCGCGCCAGGTTTGGGTTATCTCATTTAATACAGCCTGTGGAGATTTACCGTTCAGACGCGTTACACCTGCCTCGGATTGCCTGCTCTGCAGACATTTTTCGTCTTCAAAGAGCCAGGCCCGCAGATTGGTCGATCCCCAGTCAATAGCAATATAGCGAGATGTCATGTAATGTCCTTCAACCTTGATGTTGAGCTGGCGATCATGCTTAATGCCGCCTGCTCTGCTGCCTCACCGTCCTGATGCCGGATTGCATCAAACAGCGCTTTATGTTCCCGGAGTGTCTGGGGCATATTTGCTTCGTCTCCCTGCCATGTGCGTTCAAATACAGCACGCTGCAACGAACTCATCGCCACACTAAGTTGTTCCAGCACCGGGTTATGTACCGACTCCAATACAGATTCATGAAAGCGAATATCTGCTTCGTTAAAGGCATCGCGGTTCTGGTTATTAGCAATCATGTCATTCAGCGCTGACTCAATCTGCGCCAGATCGTTTGATGTTGCACGCTGTGCCGCCCAGCGTGCAATCGTGGGTTCGACCAGATTGCGGACTTCGCTCATCGCAGCAATAAGTTGCGGATCATGATCATTTTCAAGCACCCACTTGAGTACATCCGTATCAAGGTAATTCCACTTATTACGCAACGACACAAAGGCCCCGCGGTGGCGTTTAAGTTCAATAAGGCGCTTGGCCATTAGCGAGCGAAACACTTCACGAATGATATTGCGCGACGTTTCAAATTCCACACACAACTCAGTCTCAGTGGGTAGTGATGAGCCCGGCAGATACTTGCCGCTGATAATCTGGCTGCCCAGTGAGGCCACAATGCGGTCAGTTTTATTGACAATCATGGATGATCCTTTTTCTCTTTATTCCCATGTCTACTTTACCCTGAGCACTGATTTTCACCCTTTTTTGAAGTGTGGAATTAGCAGTATCTTGAATAGCATGGCTGCAATGTAGTACAAAAACCATGTGTTGCACTACAACATAGATCACAAAAAGAACAATGATCACATGGATAAAGAGAAATTAAAGAGGTAAGAAGTCTGATTAGGCTGCCTGTGATGGCCTTATTTCGAGTATTATGTTTTGAAAACAAGAGATAATGGCTGAGGGAATGAACGTTAGCCTTGTGCAGTCATATTATCTGGAACCGCTATGGCTTTACCCATTACTAGGAAGATCTTGTGACATTGTAACGTGCACAATGACCGAGCCATCCTCGACATCGATGTAACTGGAACATTAAATCGCTAATGGAAAGCTGGGTGGCCTGAGATAAATTCCGGCAGCAGTAAGCCGGGCGGCGAATCAGTAGTGCATTTAAATATGAATAATACTAATGCGGGATTCATCCTTGAGAGGTTATTTCAGGTATCGCAAGAAAAGCAGATCAATGTATTGGCCTGATATCTGACGATTAACAAACTACGACATTTCAATGTCCGCTTCTTTCACAAAGCGGTCAGGTGCTATTAAGAGTCTGCTATGCGCTAAATATTTAACACCTGCTAAGCGCCCTGGCTGACAATTTAAAAGTGCTTATCAAAATGCCGGAAAACTTATTCCACCCTACCCGGCGTGTAATGTTTCCCACCGGCAGCGCTTACGGCGGATAAAGCATAGTGATGCAACCATTCGGTAAGAGGGTGTAGCAAGGCGGCAAGTTCATGCCCTTCAGGTGAGAGACTATAAAATACTTTTTTTCTGTCCGTCTCAGAGGCCTTTCTGCAGATCAGTCCGTCAGCCTGGAGTTCGTTAAGTGTTTTTATCAGCATCCTGTCTGTAACCTCAATCAGATGCCTTTTCAGCTGAGAGAAACGGAGTTCCCCCTCTATCAGCAGCACGAGCGTTTTAACGGCCCACTTACAGGTAATTCTGCTGAACATATTCCGAGCAACATTTTCAGCCTTCTCCGGCTTTAAACTGCAATTCTGATACTGTCCCATAAATGTCTTATCACTCGTCTTCATGGCCTTTAAACCTGTCTGCTTCGATAATAATTGTTAAGAAATGTCCCCCCGGCTTCAGCCACGGAGCGATCAGGCAGACTCTGGCTGTTCGGGGGGGGGTTAAATCATGACGTCACAAAAGCGTGATGATAGGTTTCAGTCAGTGTGATCAGTCTGCCTAAATCCTTAGATGCCTCCTGAGCGGTTCCTGCCTGGCTGAGACTGAGCTGGTACGCTCTGAGCTGTGTCAGAAACTCACCGAGTTTTTCCTGCCGTTTTTCGCTGCTTCTGGTGTGCTTGATGGCTTCAGCCGAACGCCGGAGCGCGTGATAGGATGACTCAAGTTCCGGAGCGCGGGGAAGTTCAGCGCTCACCAGTCTGCTGTGGCCGGTAATTAACGCGAGCGACATTCTCAGCTTGTCCATATCCCCCGGATGAAGCGCCTGAAGCAGGCTGAGATGCTGATAGAGTGCAGGAAGGTGGCTCTTGCCCGCCCTGCGGTTTGCAGGGTTAATCGCCGTAATTATTGAATAAATAAACGTATTCATAACCTTATGCGTTGTCCGGGCCCGCGAACGATCAGGTATAAGCAGAATAACTGCGAACGCGAACAGGCTGCCCACGATCTGACCCAGCACGTTGTCGGTAAAAGTGTGAATATTGAACACCATTGGATTCTCAATAGTGACCGCATTCAGGATGCCCGCAAAGGCTCCCATGGTGCCCAGCTGCCTGCGCTGCAGAAATATCCCGCTGATGAAGGCCACCAGGCCCAGCATGATGCAGAGCAGGACCATGCTCTGCTGTGTCGAAGGGATAACAATTGTGTAAAGCAGAAAGGAAATGGGCGCAGCAACTGTCATGCCGTATACAAAATCTTTGGCAACAGCAATGGGATTAGGCGAGCGCATGGCCAGTGCAGTCACCACTCCGAGTAAGATCATGCAACTGCTCCCGGACGTCCAGCCACTGTAGAGCCAGAACAACGCTGCCGTTCCTGTCGCGATAAACGTCCGGAGGCCATTTACCCGCGCTGAATGCGATTCCAGTGAGCGTTCCTGAACAGGTTTAACACCGGAAAGCATTTTTTCTTCACTGTCTGCCAGACGCGAGTTTGCTTTAAACCGCCGGAGCAATAAAAAATACTCTCCTGCGGTGCTGCTCCACTCAGTCTGTGACAATAAGCGGGCATCAGCCGGCACGGTGGCAAGCGCGTAGCGGAAATCGCTCAGGTATCTCAGTGAGGTATCAGCATCTGCAGGCTCGGCCGGAAAAGATGCGCCGAGGTGTGCAGCAGATTTATCTGCGTTCATTTTTCGCGTCAGAAAAACATCCAGTGACAGCGTGAGCAGGGTCAGGGATCGACTATGGAGAGCGGCCAGCCGCTGGGATGCAAGCTCCAGATGTCCGGACTCGTTTTTCAGGTTAATAAGTATCGATTTCAGCGCTGCGGAACGGCGAATGATTTCATTCATTTTTTCGTCGAACGCTTTCTGACCGGCAGGTGCTGCAGCCAGCGTCATCATCTGGCACTGCAGCGTGATGAGAGCCTCTGCCTCCCGCTCAGCAACCTGCTTAATGGATTTAGGAGAAAAAATGACGTCTGCAAACAGCGCGCAGAATATGCCCAGCACAATTTCACTGCAGCGTTCAATGGCGTAAACGGGTGCCAGCGTCAGGTTATGACTGGCGTAAACAGTAACGAGTACCGTCAGGGCAGTATAACTCGCAGTCGCCATGCCACTGGTGTTTTCAACACGCACAAGCGTCGATAGCCACACGCAGAATCCCGCCCAGGCACATGCCGTCAGAAGGAGCAGAGAGGGAGTCCGGGCAAAAAGAATAGTCAGCAGCAGCGCCGCGCCGCTTCCAAGAAAGGTGCCGGCAATTCGCAGGATGCCCCGAAGGCGAAGCGCTCCCGCATACGGGTCGCCGCCAGCGGAAAATGCCGAACCGCCTGCCACGATACCCGCGGTCATCACCGCCCATCGGGGCATTTCAAGATTAAAATAAAAACCAATCATCAGCGCTGAGACCAGTGCAAAGGCCAGCTTTAAGGGAAAACGGAGATATTCAAACATTCTTGTTCCTGAAAGGAGGGTGCATTCAGACCGTCAGGGCTGCAGCCGTCGTGAAGATGACTTCCTGAGCGTTACCGGTTTGTTTCTTGCAGGACAATCAGCAGCCGGGCGGGCAGAACTGATTTTAAATGAGCACTCTGAGATGCATGGCGACTGTACTTCCGTTAAGGTGTGCAGGAAGTCATACAGGTTTATCAATAACGTTGTTAATAATAACCTGCGTCAGAAGCAGGTCATATCGGGCTCCGGCTAATTAAGTTTTTAAAAAGAGTAAACAATGCAGACACTCCGAAGCATGATGATATTCGTCCAGGTTGCCGAGGCTGGTTCCTTTACCCGGGCGGCCCAGCAGCTCGATCTCAGCGTGCCATCTGTAAGCCTCGTCATTTCAAAGCTGGAAGAGGAGTTACGCGTTAAGCTTCTCAACAGGTCAACCCGCAGCCTGGCGCTCACCGATGCCGGGAAAATGTTTTATCGGGGATGCTGCAGAACGCTTGATGAAGCAAGACAGACCCATGAAAACATGTTTGCCTTTAATGAGCGTCCTTCAGGCGTACTGCGGATCGGATGTTCACCCACTATGGCACACTATGTGATGACACATGTCAGTGCTCAGTTACTTGATAGTTATCCCGGACTCAGCGTGAATCTGGTGACGGCGAGTCCTGCGCCTGACCTGATTTCACACGGGCTTGATGTGGTACTTCGCTTCGGAGAAATCGAAGATTCAGGGCTTTACAGTCGCAGGATAGGCAGTATGCCTATGGTTGTCTGTGCCGCCGGAAGCTATCTGAATAAAGAGGGCAGACCCGCTCATCCTGATGAACTCGAAAAATTTGACTGGCTGGAGTATGACATTCAGCCTGATAACACCTGTAACCTGACATCACCGGACGGCACCCGGATACGCCTGCGCCCGAGGGGACGCTATGCCACAAACGATCCGCTCGCGCTCATTGACTGGCTGCAGGCCGGACGGGGTATCGCCTTCGTACCGATGATCTGGGTCATAAACGATATTGCTCTGGGTAACGTCGAGATACTGTTCAGCGAACTGAGAGCAGAAAGTCGTCCCGTTTATGCACTTCACACCTCGCGAGAAAATATGCCATTGAAGGTTAAAGCCTGCGTTGAGGTACTGACTGAGTTTTTCTCAAAAAGCGAAGACGACTGCGCACATTATCTTAGATAAATAATTTTACAGCTGTTTCGCTGCTGGGATCCTTATCTAGCGGGAAATTATATTTTAAAGAAGGCCATTAAATTATTTTCATGATTATGCAGGTCTTCATGATCAAAGTTTTTAGTTGAAAGCTAAAAGTGTTTTTAATTTAATTAAACCATAAGCTTAAACTGTAATAAAAAGATTTAAAAATGGTGCCACTGAATGTAACCATATGAAATAAATGAATTTTTATCAGGCGCATGCTGTGGTGTTGTATTTTCATTTTTTTGATTAACAAAATAGCCAATATTTACAGGCACAAGCTGTTAAATCGCTGCTAAAAATAACGATATCCTGTTCTTTTCTGAACCAGGATTAATTAAATAAATGAGTAAGATTTTAATCATTGATGGCGGCAAACAGTTTTCCCACTCTGGCGGGGAACTCAATCACTTTATGACGTCTGTGGCAAAAGAACATCTCGAAGAGATAGGCCACCAGGTATCTGTCACGATTGCTGACAGCGATTATAACGTTGAAGCTGAAATTGAGAAATTCTCCAGCAGTGACTGCATTATCTGGCAGATGCCGGGATGGTGGATGGGCGCACCGTGGACGGTAAAGCGCTACATGGATGAAGTATTCACGGGCGGCCACGGTATATTTTATGAAAATGACGGAAGAACGCGGCAGGACCCTTCTAAAAAGTACGGTTCTGGTGGACTACTGGCGGACAAACATTATATGCTTTCGCTGACCTGGAATGCTCCTCTTGAGGCTTTTAATGATCCAGAGCAGTTCTTTGGTGGCTTTGGTGTAGACGGTGTTTATCTGCATTTCCATAAGGCTAATGAATTCATTGGTCTGCAGTCGATGCCAACATTTATTGCCAATGACGTTGTGAAAAGCCCGGATATCGCCAGTGATATCGTCCGCTTCAGAAAGCATCTGACAGAATGCTTCAGCGCCTGACAGAAACTACCTATACAGGCAGTTGAACCAAAAAAGCGGTCCGCTGCAGCGGACCGCTCATGATGAATCGATTAAACAGGGCTCTACATAAGGGGGCAGGGATGCAGTGCTTCGCGCAGTCTCGCTTCCTTGATCCGCAGACCAAACCTCGACCCTGCGCCAGCGGTTAATGCCGGCCGGCGCGCTATTATACTGCTGCTACCTGATGAACCTGTCTGGCGTGCTTTACGCCTGGTGGGCAGACGTCATCCTTCATGACGCTCTCATCATCTGCAATGCACTCTCTGGGCGTAATAAGGTATCAGACTGGCATGTCATACAGGCTGAGGTAAGAATATTTCAGTCCAAGCTTCCTGCAGATCAGGGATCCATCGATAATCTTTCCTTCCTCCCTTTCCAGATGAGCCGTGAATTCAGGTACCGGAAGATCATTAAGCCCGCAAACCCTGGTATAGAATTCACGTCTTGACGGATGGTGAGGGCTGCAAAGATTATAGAGCCGGCCTGGACCGCGCGAATGAATGAGAAGGCAAATAGCAGTAATAACGTCATCCTGATGCACAAGGTTAACGCTGTGCTCACCCTGACCCAGATTTTTTCTGCCAGAAAGGCTGCGTGCCGGATGCCTGCCGGGGCCGGTCAGCCCAGCAAGGCGGATGATATCAATACAGATATCTTTCTGCATAAGTAGCCAGCGCTCTGTTTCCGCCATTACTGCGCCGCCCGCCGTTCCGGCAGATACTGGTGAGCTTTCGGTAAGTATTCCGGTAGCATCACCGTATACAGATGTGGAACTGGTAAAAATGATATGCCGGCTCCCCGCCTCACGGGCCTGATCGACAAGATACCGAATGTCTGAAAAGGTACGCAGTGCCTTTTCTGCCACACGGCTGCCTGGGAGTGTAAGGATCAACGTATCTGCTGAAAATAAGGAAGATTCTACCGGGTGAAGGCTGTATCCCCCTTTCAGATCCAGCTTCACAACTTTAACCTGACCACAGGCTATGGATGATTCATGGCCCACATTTCTTTTCGTCCCGGTGACCGAATAGCCTTCATCTGCAAGTCTCTTCGCCAGAGGTAAACCCAGCCACCCGAGACCAACCACACTAATCCTGTTTTCTTGCTCTTTATCTACGACGTGATAGCCGGGACCGGACGGATGCTGCCGGATTTCTTTTTGGATCATTGCGTACTCTACCTGCGTAAGTTAAGTCAGTTGGATTCTGGTGATTGTGTTCTTATGCACTCAGCCGACTGTGTAAAAGTATCTTTCTGACAAGTCAGAAAATGCAGGGTGACTGAGGTTTATTCCATTCAAACCCATCGCGTGTAATATTTTCCACAGAAGCAACAGGCCGCTTATTCCGGAGCGTTATGGAAGAAGCGGCTCATTATTTACGTTCCATGCATTCTGAATAGTATCGTCCTCTTCCCATGCTGCTTCGATTTCATCCCGGCTCAGAAATAAGTCTGAATGCCACGCCCGCATTGAAGAAGGAGTGATCATAAAGATCTGTAGTGCCGCCTGTTATCAGGGAATTACTTAAACAAAGATTGAGCATGCCCTGCCGCACATAGTATTGATGAGCAAGCCCAGGTATTTTGTTCAGGATATTCAGATAATACTTTCATCGGGTTGTAACCGGATATTGAGACAACTCTGACGCCAAAACCGGACATCAATTTTGAGTCAGCCTTTTATGGCTGTTCAGGAGAATAAGCCCTCATAAAAACATCAAGAGCATGAGCTACCCGGTGTTTTATTTCTGCCTCAGATAAAGCCTTTCGTGCGCCAAGTTTTATCTCAAGACTTGTCATGCCCAGCCATAATCCTGCCAGATCGTCAGCGGCCTCCCGAGGATTGCACACTCTCATGAGCCTGGCGTCCATGGCTTCCGCAACAATTGTTTCCAGCATCTGCTGTGCCCGGCCCGGCCCGGCTGAGTAAAAGCGCCCGGGCAGTTCCGGATGACGGATTGCGGCAGATGCAATAAGCCTGTCCCAGCCAGTTAGTTCCCTCTGGTTTATGAAACGCACAAACCTGTTACCAAAAGAGGTCAAAACTTCCTGCAGAGGCAGATGGTGGCGTTGTAAAAACTCACTGTCGCTGATGGTCAGATCTGATTCCTGACGCAACACAGCTTCAATCAACGTTTCCTTGTCAGCGAAATTCGCGTAAAGAGTGGCTTTAGCCACTCCTGCAACATGCGCTATTTCTTCAGTTGTGACGTCAAGTCCCTTTTCCAGAAACAATTTTCGCGCCGCCTGCAATATGGCTTGTACCTTCAGGGGATTTTTAGGCCGGCCTTTATGTCTTTTAATTTCGTTCATCGTTTGCGACCCGAAAGCAGCATGCTCATCATCAGCCCCCCGATTAGGCTAATGTGCTCAAGAGCGATATGGAATTCCTGCGTGCGCGCAGGTTCGCTGAATGTCCAGAAGGGATGGCCCACCGGAATAGTGAGCAATGTAAACACAATCAGCATCACCGACCCAACCCAGCCATACCCAGCCCGGTCAGAGATTACCAGAGCGGAGCCTCCAAGCTGGCACAGGATGGTTCCGACCGCAAACATGGATGGTAATGGCAGGCCGACTGTAATCATTTCCTGAACGATGGCACCAAAGTTGAACAGGCCGAAGATGCCAGCCATCCAGAAAAAAAAGGTCAGCAAAATGCGCGAGGAATAGAGTGCCAGCGAGGGTGATTTTTGCTTAAACATGAAAATGGCCGCTTTACTTATTAAACAGACTGGCAAGTATACTTATAATTAATAGACTGGCAAGTATGTAAAATGCGATCGGAAGTTTGGCTTTATGACAATGCAGCTCAATGTCTGCTTTTGGCACTAAGCGGACTGACGGCAGCCCAGGGTCCGCTATGAGCGAGAAGCATAAGTCGCTGCTGCGTGAGCCGGAATAGAGGTTTGGTGCGGCGGACGAGAAGAACAGTCCGCATTTAAAAAGCTTTCTCGATGGCGTCAAAAAGTTCTTCGACGATTTGACTCGCTAAGCGGAAACGCTGCGATAAACATAAAAAGCCCCTGCTATGCAGGGGTTTTTTTTATTGCTGTACTATTCAGCAAAACGTATCCGTTAGGCGTACTTAAAAATTTTTCTCATGTTTCCGCTTTCGTTGTCGATAACCTGATTGCTGGCTGAGTGATGATTTCACTCAGCATTTATTTTTTCATTTCAGGCGATAAGGATATTTATGAACAAGCTTTGTGTTGCGGCGTTGTTGGCTCTGAGTTTAACCGGCTGTGCGCAGCAGACTTTCGTAATGAAACAGAATCAAGTTGGCGCGGCGACGAAAACCACCAGCCAGCCGTTCTTTGTTTCAGGTATCGGTCAGCGTAAGAGCATTGATGCGGCGCAGGTGTGCGGCGGCCAGGAAAAAGTTAACCGGGTTGAAGTGCAGCAGACGTTTGTTAATGGCTTACTGAGCGTGGTGACGTTTGGTATCTACACACCACGTGAAGCGCGCGTTTATTGCGCCATCTGATAATGCCTCAGGCCGGTTCGCCGGCCTAATCCTGCGCCTGTTATAAAATCGCATTCGTATAGTGTAACTATGAAATTCTGCTGGCGCACCGCTGCGCGGCTTGCCTGCTGACGACGTTACCCTAAACGAGTTCAGGCAACGCCGTCCAGCCTGGTAAAAGCAGTTATAAGCGGTTGAGGCATGTCAGTCCGTTTTGAGCGAGAGGCGGACATTGGCCGTGTGCTAAAGAAGAAAATTGCGTGGTGTTAATTCCAGAATGGAACGAAATGCAGCGGTAAATGCAGCCGGACATGAGAAACCCAGTTGGTAGGAGACCTGCTTAATTGAGATG
>Ga0308168_1000954_pt1 | contig 29163 bp, 28 predicted proteins | sample PhyCR2_FD_202133 | JGI IMG/M metagenome (GOLD analysis project Ga0308168, IMG submission 202133) | Phyllosphere microbial communities from UC Gill Tract Community Farm, Albany, California, United States - DLSLRC.R2 | ecosystem: Host-associated > Plants > Phyllosphere > Unclassified | place: USA...
GACCATAGCAAGTCGGTACCACCCCTTCCCATCCCGAACAGGACCGTGAAACGACTTTGCGCCGATGATAGTGCTGCAACCAGTGTGAAAGTAGGTTATCGTCAGGCTAAGTAATAAGCAGTAAGCAGAACCCCACCAGGTGATCCGAGTGGGGTTTTTTGCTTTGCGTGCAGAAAACAATTCAAAGCCAAAACCAAAACCGAACTAAAAACCCCACCCGGTAGCCCGAATGGGGTCTTTGCTTTTAAGTTCGTTATTGCGTGTGGTAGGTGGATGCACGCGCCGAAGATGCCGCGTCGACGTCGGCGTTGCCGGCGTGGCGGAGAGGAAGCGGTCCGTCAGTACGACACTGGCGGGCCGCCCAGTCGGACCCGGGTGCGCGTCAGACGCCCCACAGGATATCGCTGCCCTGGTCGCGCGCCGCGCGCAGCATTTCCAGCAAGGGATAAGCACGGGTCGAGAAGCTCACGGCCGTGATCTGCTCGTGCTCGCCGTCCTGGTTGTCGCCGTGGTGCGCCTTGACGTCTTGTTCCATCTCGTCGGTGGCCTGGTGCTTGCGGCTCTCTTCGATTTCACGCTCGAGCGTAATGACGGCTTCGCTGGCTTCCTGCGCGGTGATGACGCCGCGTTCCGCTTCGGCGTCCTTGTTCAGCAAATCGAGGATACGCTTGGCGTGCTCCTGGTACATCATGACGTTCGGATAGGCTTTGGTTTTAAAAGTAATCAGCATGGGTTTCTCTTCTAATTATGGGTATGCAAACCATAACATGACTCGCCAGGCCACGTCGGTGCGCGGCCGCACAGCTCACGGGCAGCCACCCTCAACGGCGCCGTAACAGCCAGGCCAGCGCCAGCACTGCCATGGCGAGCGCGAGTGCGCCGGCGGCCACCGGCGGCACCCAGTCGGCCGATGCCGCCGTCAAGCTCACCAGGGCCCATGCCAGTCCACCCCAGGACAGGGTGGTCAGTAGCTCCAGTACCGTGCTCAGGAAGTTCTCCTTGCCGCGCGTCTTGAAGTTGCTGCGCGGGGCGGGACGGCCGACCCACAGTACCACCAGGCCGCCGCCCAGCACTGCACCGGTGACGGTGAACGCGACCATCAGGCCGGCCAGCGGCGCGCGTGCGATCAGCCACAACAAGGGCAGCGCCACCAGCAGCAGCGGCGGCATGGTGGCGGCCGCCAGCTTGGCCAGGCGCAGGGTGCGCCCGGCCGCGGGCGAGGATTGCAGCAGGTCGGGCGCATCCTCGGCCGAGATGACGATCCAGGCCAACCCGCCCGTGAGCGAAGAGCACAGCAGGGTCAGGCCGGCGCCGATCGCGGGGCCCGGCGCGTCGCCGCCGCGCAGGATCAGGACCAGCAGCGGGACCAGGTAGACCAGTTGCAGCAGCACCTGCGAGATCAAATGCGGGTCGCGCGCGATCAGGCGCCATTCCTTGATGACGATGGTGTCGAACAGGCTGCGGCGGAAGCGAAAACGCAGCGCGCCGGGCGGGCGTTTGGCGACGTGACCGATGCTCGCCGCCTGCTGCAGGCCGCGCACGAAGAAGCGGTGGGTGCGCCCGACGGTCAGCAGGTAGGCCGCCAGTGCCAGCAGCACCAGCCCGGCCAGCGGCAAGACTTCGCCCAGTGCCGCCCGGCCCGGCAGCCACAACGGGCTGGCGGGTGCGAACAGGCCATGCCGCATGACCGACTGCGCGATTGCCGCGCCATCGCCATGCTTGACCAGGTTGAACGCCTGTGACAGCAGGAACAGCAAGGCCCCGGCTACCGCAGCCAGCACTTGGGCCAGCACGCGTGTGCGGCGCGCGCCGAGCAGGCGTACCAGCACCAGCGTCAGCAGCATGGCGATGCTGGCGATGATGATGGCGAGCGATGCCAATGCCGGATAGATGGCCAGCCAGCCCGGCCGGCCCATCACCAGGGCGACGTGGGCGAAGGGCGTGAACAGGAACAGGAACAGCGCCGCGGTGCTGGCTGCCACGCCCAGCAGGCGCACCGAGAAGATGCTGCGCGAGGGCAGGGGCGAGGACAGCAGCAGGTCCAGGTCGCCGCGCTCGAACAGCGCCAGCACGCAGGCGCGCAGCGCGTTCGACAGCATGAAGGTGGCGCACGCCAGCAGCACACCGCCGGCCAGCATGCCCATCAGCGCGTCGTCCATGGGGCTCTTGCGCAGCGCGTACAGCAGGGCGAAGGCGCAACCGTGCATCACCGCCCAGGCCAGAACCCAGACGATGATGCTGACCGTGCCGGGACGGCGCTTGCCGCCGCTCAGGGCCGAGCCGTACCAAGCCAGGCGCAGTTCATGGCCAAGCAGCCAGCGGGTGCTGCCGGGCGCGGCGTTCAAGCCCCCTCCGTCAGCTGCAGGAACATGTCCTCGAGGCTGCCACCCGCCGTGCGTTCGCGCAGCTCGTCGAGCGTGCCTTCGGCGATCAGGCGGCCCTGGCGGATGATGCCGATGCGCTGGGCCAGCTTTTCCGCCACTTCCAGGATGTGGGTGGTCAGGATCACGGTGCCGCCGCCGGCCACGTGCGATACCAGCAAGTCTTTCACCTGGCGCGCAGCGGCCGCGTCCAGCCCGGTCAGCGGCTCGTCGAGGATCAAGAGTTCCGGCTCGTGGATCAGGGCCCCGGCCAGCGCCAGCTTCTGCTTCATCCCGCGCGAAAACCCTTCGGTCAGCTCGTGCGCATGCCTGGACAAGTCGAGCCAGTCGAGCAGGCGGCGTCCGCGCGGCTCGGCGTCCTCGGGACGCAAGCCCCACAGGCCGGCCACGAATTCGAGGTACTCGGTCGGTTTCAGCTTCCCGTACAACATCGGATCGTCCGGCAGGTAAGCCATGCGGCGTTTGGCCGCGGCCGGGTCGCGCGCCAGGTCGACGCCCAGTACCTCGACCTGGCCATCATCCGGCGCCAGCAGCCCGGTGACCATGCGCAGGGTGGTGGTCTTGCCGGCGCCGTTCGGTCCCAGCAGCGCGTACAGTTCGCCGCGGCGCACGGTCAGGTCGAGGCCATCAACCGCCGGGCGGCCGAAATGCTTGCGCAGGGCGCGCAGCCGGAGGGCAGGGGCAAGCGTATCGCTGGTCATGTCGTTCATGGCGGTCGGTCAGTGCAAGGTGAAGGAAGTGAGGAATTGTTCGATCTGTTCGGGCGGGACGGCCTTGTCCTTGGCGACCACGATCACCTGGTAGAAGCGGGTGCCGCGCGCTTCGAAATGGCCGACCAGGCGCAAGGGGCCGCCCTGGCCATTGCGGGCGCTGCCAGTGGCATCGACGTCGATCGCGGCGCGGCTGGTGCCGCCGTCCGATGCCGATGCCGACGCCGTCCGTCCAGCCCCTGGCGCGGCGCCGATGTTGCGCAGCAGGGCCAGGCGCATCGCGTCCAGCGCGGCGCGCGCGCGGGCCGCATCCGGTGCCTCGGCCGCGCCCACCGCGAAGGTGGCGCCGTCGACCTCGGCCGCCGTCATCGTCATGCTGACCCGCATGCCGTCCAGGTCGACGCTGCGGGTGGCGCTGCTCGGCTTGGCGGGGAAGGTCACGCGGTAGCCCGCATCCGGGCTGGCGTAGTCGCGCCAGTTGTATTTGGGGCTGCAGGCGCCGAGCGCGAACACTGTCAGCGCGGCGCACAGGAAGGCCGGCATGGACGCCATGGACCGCGGCAAGGATCGGCTCAAGAAGCGGGTCAAAAATCGGGTTGTCATGACAACATGGTAGCAGGGCCAAAGCGGCCGCGGTACATCCCACAGGCTGGCGGCGTGTCGTCTCAGGCGTCGCGCAAGCCGCGCCGGTACTGGATCGCCTCGGCCACGTGCACGGCCTGCACCTGTTCAAGGTCCGCCAGGTCGGCAATGGTGCGCGCCACCCGCAGCACACGGTGGTAGGCGCGCGCCGACCAGTGCAGGCGTTGCATCGCCTCGCCCAGCAGGCGCGCGGCGCCCGGCTCCAGGCGGCAATGCTGGTCGATCTCGCGCGTACCCAGGCGCCGGTTGGCCTTGCCCTGGCGCGCCATCTGCAGCGCATGAGCGCGGCCGACGCGCGCCGCCACCGTGCTGCTGGCTTCGCCGTCGGCCAGCCCGGCCATGGCATCGGGCGCCATCGCCGCCACTGGGATCTGGATGTCGATGCGGTCGAGCAGGGGGCCGGAGATGCGGTCCTGGTAGCGCTGCACCGCGTCCGGCGTGCAGCGGCATTTGCCGGACGGATGGCCGAGCCAGCCGCAAGGGCAGGGGTTCATGGCCGCGATGAGCTGGAAACTGGCCGGAAAGTCGGCCTGGCGCGCGGCGCGCGAGATCGTGATTTCGCCGGACTCCAGCGGCTCGCGCAGCACCTCCAGCACCTTGCGGTCGAATTCCGGCAATTCATCGAGGAAGAGTACCCCATGATGGGCCAGCGAAATTTCGCCGGGACGCGGATTGGACCCGCCACCGACCAGCGCCACGCCCGAGCTGGTGTGGTGCGGACTGCGGTAGGGCCGGCGCCGCCATTGGCCGATCGAAAAAGCGCCGGCCAGCGACTGGATCGCCGCCGTCTCCAGCGCTTCTTCCTCGCTCATCGGTGGCAGCAGGCCGGGAAAACGCGAGGCCAGCATGCTTTTTCCCGCGCCGGGCGGGCCGATCAGCAGCGCCGAATGCAGCCCGGCCGCCGCCACCTCGAGGGCGCGCTTGACGTGCTGCTGGCCCTTGACCTCGGCAAAGTCGGGATACACCGGAACGGCGTCGACCAGGGCCGGGCGGTAGCGCGCCAGGCGGCAATCGTCGGCCCTGGCGGAAAAGTGGGCGCACACCTCGAGCAGGGTGCGCGCCGGATGGATGGCGGCATCGGTCACCAGTGCGGCCTCGTCGGCATTCGCCTGCGGCAGGATGAAGGAACGCGGCTTGTCGGCGCCGCTGCGGTGCATCGCGAAACTCATCGCCAGCGCCCCGCGCACCGGGCGCAGTTCGCCGGACAGCGAGAGTTCGCCGGCGAATTCGTAGCGCTCGAGTTCCTTGGACGGGATCTGTTCGGAGGCGGCCAGGATGCCGAGCGCGATCGGCAGGTCGAAACGCCCGGACTCCTTGGGCAGCTCGGCCGGCGCCAGGTTGATGGTGATGCGCCGGTTGGGCACCTCGAAGCCGGAATTCTGGAGGGCAGCGCGCACCCGGTCCTTGGCTTCGCGCACTTCGGTATCGGGCAGGCCGATCAGATGCATGCCGGGCAAGCCGTTGGCCAGGTGGACCTCGACGCTGACGGCCGGCGCCTGCATGCCCGCCAGGGCGCGGCTGCGTAAAACGGCAAGGCTCATGGATTTCCTCACGAATGCTGGACTCGCGAGATGGTGCGCCGGCTGGCGGATTCAGGCTTGAGGGCGACCAAAGGTGTGCCGGGCCCGCTATCATGGCGGCCATGCCGAAACTGATCCTGACCTGCGTGATTCTCGGCGTGCTGTTCTGCACGCTGTGGGGACCTTCCCTGTTCGTGGCGCTGCGCCTGCACCGCCGGGGGGATTGGGCGGCGGTGCGCGCACTGCGGCTGCTGTGGCCGCTACAGCTGGTACTGGCGGCCGGACTCATCTTCGCCGTGGACGCCACCGGGACCGCGAATCCGGTCGGCTGGGGCATCGTCGTCATCGTCGGCGTCAGCATCGCAGGCGCGGCGGCCTTTGCGGCCTGGCGCCTGGTGCTGAGGGCGATCGCACGCTAGACCGCTCCCGTCGGTCCGGCGATCGCGGGCGCCGGCTCAAACCCTGGTCTCGGCGCTCGCCAGTTTCGCTTCCAGCTGGGCCACGCGCACTTCGAGCGCCTCGAGCTTGGCGCGCGTCTTGGCCAGCACCTGGGCCTGGATGTCGAACTCTTCGCGCGTGACCAGGTCCAGCTTCGAAAAGCCCTGGGTCATGATGGCCTTGACATTGCGTTCGATGTCCTTGGCCGGCGAGCTGTCGAATGCCTGGTTGATCTTGCCTTGCAGATCGTTAAAAAAGTTGTTCATACCATTCCATTCCTCGTGTCCGACGCGGTGCGCACCAAGGAGGTGCGCGCATGCCTGAATTGGTGCGCGCACCCGTTTGGCGCACACCCTCAAGACGTCGTTTGTTTTTTTGAAACCAAATTGGGGGGCCTGACCCTCGATAACAAGGGGACGGCTGCCAATTTTGGGGTGGCACACATCCTGCTAAAGGATACATAAAACATAAAAGGTGCAGATTCAATTGTAAACCGCCGCAACGAGATCCGTTCAACAAGATCCGTCAACTACTAGGGAGCATGGTATGAAGCGTCGTAGCAGCAAGTGGTTTCAAGCATCAGTCCTGGGTGCCAGCCTGTGGACCCTTACCATTGGTGTGGCCGGCGCCCAGGAACAAAAGCCCGAGAGCGAAATCAGCTACAACGCCGCCGTCACCACCGACTACCGCTACCGCGGCCTTTCCCAGACCCGTCTCGACCCTGCGCTGCAGGGTGGCGTCGACTACGTGCACAACCCGACCGGTTTGTACGTGGGCACCTGGCTGTCCACCATCAAGTGGACCAAGGACCTGGGTGGCGACGGCAATCTCGAATGGGACATCTACGCCGGCAAACGCGGCAAGCTGAACGAGGACATCAGCTATGACGTCGGCGGGCTCTATTACTTCTACCCCGACAACAGCCTGACGCCGAACGCCAACACCTTCGAACTCTATGGCCAGCTGGGCTACGGCCCGGCCTACATCAAATATTCGCATGCGCTGACCAATCTGTTCGGCACGACCGACAGCAAGCAGAGCGGCTATCTGGACCTGGGCGCCAACCTCGACATCAGCAACGGCTTCGTGCTGAACCTGCACATCGGCCGCCAGGAAGTCCGCCACAGCGATGCGCTTTCCTACACCGATTACAAGGTCGGCATCACCAAGGACCTGGGTGTCGCCACGGTGGCACTGGCGTATGTCAAGGCGAATACGCATGCCTACCTGAGCCCGTCCGCACAAAACCTGGGCAAGTCCGGGGCCGTGCTGACTGTTTCAAAAACTTTCTGAAAGAGGCAATAGCATGAAAATGATCACCGCCATCATCAAACCCTTCAAGCTCGACGAGGTACGCGAGGCCCTGTCCGAGATCAACGTACAGGGCATCACGGTGACCGAAGTCAAGGGTTTCGGCCGCCAGAAGGGGCACACCGAGCTCTACCGTGGCGCCGAATACGTCGTCGATTTCCTGCCGAAGACCAAGATCGAGGCGGCGGTGGACGACGCCATCGTCGACCAGGTGATCGACACGATCCAGAGCGCTGCACGCACCGGCAAGATCGGTGACGGCAAAATTTTCGTCTCCAATCTGGAGCAGGTAATCCGTATCCGTACCGGCGAAACCGGCAACGATGCGCTGTAAGGGGAAACAGATGACACACACCATCACCAAACTGATCGCCGGGCTCGGCTTCGCGCTGGCACTCGGCGCCGGCTTGCCGGCCCTGGCCCAGGATGCCGCCAAGCCGGCGGCGCCGGCCGCCGAGGCTGCGGCACCGGCTGCCGCAGTTGCCGCACCTGCGCCCGCCGCCGCTGCCGACACCACCGTGGCACCGGCTGCCGCCGCAGCGCCGGCTGCCGCAGCGCCGGCCGCCGCACCCGTCGCGCAAAAAGGCGATACCGCCTGGATGTTCGTCGCCACCCTGCTGGTCATCATGATGACCATCCCGGGCCTGGCCCTGTTCTACGGCGGCCTGGTACGCTCGAAGAACATGCTGTCGGTGCTGCTGCAGGTGTTCACGATCTTCTCGCTGATCGTGGTGCTGTGGTGCCTGTACGGCTATTCGCTGGCCTTTACGCCGAACACCGCCTTCATCGGCGGCCTCGACCGCGCCTTCCTGAACGGCATCTGGGACCCGGCCAAGGCCAGCTTCGCCAGCGCCGCCACCTTCAGCAAGGGCGTGGTGATTCCTGAGTTTATCTACGTTGCCTTCCAGGGCACCTTCGCCGCCATTACCTGCGGCCTGATCGTCGGCGCCTTCGCCGAACGCGCGAAATTCGCGGCGATCCTGGTGTTCATGGTGCTGTGGTTCACCTTCGGCTACCTGCCGGTGGCGCACATGGTCTGGTTCTGGACCGGTCCGGATGCGATCACCGACGCCGCCACCCTGGCCACGGAAAGCGCCAAGGCCGGCTGGCTGTGGCAGAAGGGCGCGCTCGACTTCGCGGGCGGCACCGTGGTGCACATCAATGCCGCCGTCGCCGGCCTGGTCGGTGCGATCCTGATCGGCAAGCGCGTTGGCTACGGCCGTGAATCGATGGCGCCGCACTCGCTGACCATGACCATGATCGGCGCCTCGCTGCTGTGGGTGGGCTGGTTCGGCTTCAACGCCGGTTCGGCCCTGGAAGCGGGCGACGTCGCCGCGCTGGCCTTCGTGAATACCCTGCTGGCCACCGCCGCCGCCACCCTGTCCTGGCTGTTTGGCGAATGGATCACCAAGGGTAAGCCTTCGATGCTGGGCGCTGCTTCCGGCGCCGTGGCCGGCCTGGTGGCGATCACCCCGGCCTGCGGTTTCGTCGGCCCGATGGGTGGCCTGATCATCGGCCTGGTGGCCGGCATCGTCTGCCTGTGGGGCGTGAACGGCCTGAAGCGCCTGATCGGCGCCGACGATTCGCTCGACGTGTTCGGCGTGCACGGCGTCGGCGGTATCCTGGGCGCACTGCTGACCGGCGTGTTCGCATCGCCATCGCTGGGCGGGCAGGGCATCTTCGACTACACCACCAACAAGATGTCGGCTGATCCTTACTCGATCGCCAGCCAGGTCCTGATCCAGGCCGAAGCGATCGGCACCACCATCATCTGGTCGGCGGTGGTTTCCTTCATCGCCTACAAGATCGTTGACGTCGTCATCGGCCTGCGCGTGGCCGAGGATGCCGAGCGCGAAGGCCTCGACATCACCAGCCACGGCGAGCAGGCGTATCATTCCTGATCGACGCCTGATCGACGCCTGATTGTCTTGATGGCAAGTGAAAGCGCCCTGCGGGGCGCTTTTTTTATTTCTAGCGGGTATCCGGCCTTTAAAATGCATGTCATTGCCCCAATTTGAACTAACCCACACCGCCAAGAAGCCTGAAGGACGTCACACCATGGTTCCCCACCTCGCCACCGCTCTGTCGGGTCCTTTGATGGACCTGGAAAAGAAAATCCTCGAAGCCACCCCCGCCATCGAGCGCTGGTTCCGCCTCGAGTGGCAGGAGCACACGCCGCCCTTCTATTGCTCGGTGGACTTACGCAATGCCGGCTACAAGCTGGCGCCGGTGGATACCAATCTGTTTCCTGGTGGTTTCAACAACCTTTCCACCGAGATGTTGCCGTTGACCGTGCAGGCGGCCATGGCCGCGATCGACAAGTATTGTCCGGACGCGCGCAACCTGCTCCTGATCCCGGAAAGCCATACCCGCAACCCCTTCTACCTGCAGAATGTGCAGCGCCTGATGCAGATCTTCCGCCAGACCGGCCTGCACGTGCGCCTGGGTTCGCTGTCACCCGAGGTGACCCAGCCGACCCCGCTGGCTCTGCCTGACGGCAACATGCTGGTGGTGGAACCGCTGGTGCGTTCCGCCAATGGACGCCGCGTCGGCCTGGCCGATTTCGACCCTTGCACCATCCTGCTGAACAACGACTTGTCAGCCGGCATTCCGGCTATCCTGGAAAACATCCACGAACAGTCGCTGCTGCCGCCGGTGCACGCCGGCTGGGCGGTGCGGCGCAAGAGCAACCACTTCAAGGCCTTCGACGAAGTCGCCAAGAAGTTCGGCAAGCTGATCGACATCGACCCGTGGATGGTCAATCCCCTGCACAGCAAGCTGGGCGAGGTGAATTTCCAGGAAGACGTGGGCATGGAAGCGCTGGCCGACAACGTCTCGGCGCTGCTGTCCAAGATCAAGAAGAAGTACAAGGAATACGGCATGAAGGACCAGAAACCCTTCGTCATCGTCAAGCCCGACGCCGGCACCTACGGCATGGGCATCATGACGGTGAAGGATGCCAGCGAGCTCAAGGACCTGAACCGCAAGCAGCGCAACAAGATGTCGGTCATCAAGGACGGCGTGGCGGTGACCGATTTGATGATCCAGGAAGGCGTGCCGACCTACGAATCGATCAACGACGCGGTGGCCGAGCCGGTGGTCTACATGATCGACCGTTACGTGGTCGGCGGTTTCTACCGCGTGCACGCCGAGCGCGGCATCGACCAGAACCTGAACGCGCCGGGCTCCCAATATGTGCCGCTGGCCTTTGCCCAGCAGCACGCGATGCCGGACCTGAAGGCCAAGCCGGGCACGGCGGCGCCGAACCGCTTCTACGTGTATGGGGTGGTGGCGCGCCTGGCCTTGCTGGCGGCGTCGCTGGAGCTGGAACGTACCGATCCGGATCCGGAGATTTATTGATTTAATTGGGTGATCGTAGGCACCCCGTGCCCACGCAGCATGCCGCATCAATCTTTCTTTGCCATATAGATGAAATGCGAGCGCAGCAGCGGCAGCACGGCTGCCAGCAGCTCCGGCGCCAGCCAGGGCAGGCGGGCCAGGGTGCGGCCCAGCGGCGGCAACAGCATCAGGGTGCGGTAGCGGCGTTTTTCGGCGGGCCAGAAACGCAGCAGTTCCACCTCGCTGACCTTGCGCACATTGCTGTTGCGCGGGTTGTTGTAGCGAAAATCGAAGATCAGCGCCCAGCCCCCGGGCCTGAGCACGCGCCACATCTCGGCGGCCAGCGCGCGCCGTACGTCTTCATCGAGGATCGACGAAAACACGGTGTGGGCGCTGACCAGGTCGACGCTGTCGTCCGCAAAGGCGTCCAGCTGGCCCAGGTGCCAGCGCACGCCGGGTGCCGTGCGCGCATTGGCCTGGTCGAGGCGGTCTTGCTGCAGCTCGGTGCCGGCCAGGTGGGCGGGCGTGGCACCCCAGTCGATCAGCTGGCGCAGGAAGGCACCGCCGCCGCAGCCGACATCGACCGCGCGCAGCGCCGACAGGTCCTGGCCCACGGTGGCCGACAGCAGGGCGGCCAGCACGCGCGTGCGCGCTGCCGACTGGTGCACGATTTCCGGGCGGTGCCAGGCATAACGGGCCAGTGCGGCGCCGCCGTGCCATTGGCGGTAGACGTGATTGATGCGTTCCTGTTCGGCCTGGTTGGTCATGGATCCTCCGAACCGCCATCTTCCCCACGCAGCCTCCATGCGCGCTTGAGAGACCGCAAACCCAGGCTGATTAGATGACTTTTTGCTAATAATCATTTGCTGAGTTGACGCCGCCGCGGCGCCTGGCCCGCTTTCCGCGAGAATCCGTGTTTCCGGCTAAAATCAAGGCATTGCTTCCCATTGGAACCCACATGAAAATCGCTTTTCTCGCCGATCCGCTGTCCGGCTTCAAGACCTACAAGGACTCCACCTTCGCCATGATGCGCGAAGCGGCCGCCCGCGGCCACCGGATCTATGCCTTCGAGCAGCGCCACATGGTGCTGGAGCAGGGCGTGGTGAGCGCCGAGGTGACCGAGATCACGCTGACCGGCGATGCCGACGATTGGTACCGCGCCGCCGATGCGCAGACCCTGCGCCTGTCCGAGTTCGATGCCATCCTGCAGCGCAAGGATCCGCCCTTCGACATGGAATACATCTACGGCACCTATCTGCTGGAAATGGCCGAGCGCCAGGGTGCGCGCGTGTTCAATAAGCCGGCGGCGATCCGCGACCACAACGAAAAGCTGTCCATTGCCCAGTTCAGCGAGTATACCTCGCCGACCCTGGTGTCGTCGTCGAGCACCCGGCTGCGCGCCTTCCACGCCGAACATGGCGACGTCATCTTCAAGCCGCTGGACGGCATGGGCGGCGCCGGCATCTTCCGCGTCAAGGATGACGGCATGAACCTGGGCGCCATCATCGAAACCCTGACCGACAACGGCGCCCGCACCATCATGGCCCAGAAGTACATTCCGGCCATCGTCAAGGGCGACAAGCGGGTGCTGGTCATCAACGGCAAACCGGTGCCGTTCACGCTGGCGCGCATCCCGCAGGGCGGCGAAGTGCGCGGCAATCTGGCGGCCGGCGGCCTCGGCGTGGCCCAGCCGATTACGGAACGCGAACGCGAGATCGCCGAAGCCCTCGGCCCGGTGCTGGCGGCGCGGGGCCTGTTGCTGGTAGGATTGGATGTGATCGGCGATTTCCTGACTGAAGTAAACGTTACCAGCCCGACCTGCTTCCAGGAGATCACCGACCAGACCGGCTTCAACGTGGCCGGCATGTTCATCGACGCGCTCGAACAGGCGGTCACAGGAAATTAATATGGTAGGCATTCTGCTGATGACCCACGCTCCGCTGGGTCAGGCATTCATCGCCGCGGTGGCACACGTGTTCCGCGGTCCCACGGAGTTGTTCGAAGCGATCGACGTGACCGCGGACCAGGACACCCACGAGGTCAACGAACTGGCGCGCCAGGCGATCAAGCGCCTGGACGCCGGCGACGGCGTGCTGGTGATCACCGACATCAAGGGCGGCACGCCGTCGAATTGTTGTAATTCGCTGGCCCAGGCGGGGCAGGTGGAAGTCATCGCGGGCATCAGCCTGCCGATGCTGCTGCGTGCCATCACCTACCGGCGCGATACCCTCGACGTGGTGGTCGAGATGGCGCTGGCCGGTGCCCAGAACGGCGCGGTCAGGGTGGACAACAGGATCCGGGTCGGCTCCTAGCCGGCCTGTCACGGGCAAACAAGCGGAACAGAGACAAGAATAAAACATGATTCAACAAGAACTCGAGATTATCAACAAGCTGGGCCTGCATGCCCGTGCCTCCGCCAAATTCACCCAGCTGGCCGCCCGCTTCCAGAGCGATGTCTGGCTTACCCGCAATGCGCGCCGGATCAATGCCAAGTCGATCATGGGCGTCATGATGCTGGCCGCCGGCAAGGGCGCCAAGGTCACGCTGGAAGCCGACGGCGCCGACGAACAGGCTTGCATCGAGGCCCTCACCGCCCTCATCAACGATAAATTCGGCGAAGGCGAATAATGCCGGAGTCCAGACCCGGGCGTTCCCGTTCAGGAAAATCGATGGCCTCGTTCACCCTGCATGGCATTCCGGTCTCGCGCGGGATTTCGATCGGGCGGGCCCACCTGCTCACGCCGGCCGCGCTCGACGTCAAGCATTACCTGGTGGCGGAAGAGCAGGTCGAGGCCGAGGTCAAGCGCTTGCAGGAAGCCATCGCGCAGGTGCACCGCACACTGCAGGACTTGTGGACCGACTTGCCGAAGGATGCGCCGACCGAACTGGGCGCCTTCATCGACGTCCACGTGCTGATCCTGTCCGACCCGATGATCTCGGAAGCGCCGCTGGACATCATCCGTTCGCGCCACTACAACGCGGAGTGGGCGCTGGTGACCCAGATCGACGAGCTGTCGGCGCAGTTCGACGAGATCGAAGATCCCTACCTGCGCGAGCGCAAGCAGGACATCCAGCAAGTCGCCGAGCGCGTGCTGAAGGTCTTGATGGGCACCGAGCTGAGCGCGCCGCCGGCGCCGGTCGGCGAAGACCACTTCCAGCCGCAGATGATCGTGGTCGCCCACGACATCTCGCCGGCCGACATGCTGGCCTTCCGCGACCGCTCTTTCGTCGGCTTCGTGACCGACGTCGGCGGCCAGAACTCGCACACGGCGATCGTCGCACGCAGCCTGGACATTCCGGCGGCGGTCGGCATGAGCCAGGCCTCGCGCCTGGTCGAGCAGGACGACTGGGTGATCGTCGACGGCGATGCCGGCGTGGTGATCTGCAATCCGAGCGCGCTGGTGCTGGAACAATACCGCGCGCGCCAGCTGGCGCTGAGCAAGGCGCGCAAGCGCCTGCTCAAGCTCAAGAAGACCCCGGCGGTGACCAGGGATGGCGCCGCGATCACGCTGCTGGCCAACATCGAACTGCCGGACGACTGTCCGGCGGCGCTGGATGCCGGCGCGGTCGGGGTCGGCCTGTTCCGCTCCGAATTCCTGTTCATGGGCCGCGGTGCCCAGGGCTTGCGGGTACCGGGCGAGGACGAGCAGTTCGAGCAGTACCGCAAGGCGGTGGTGGCGATGAAGGGCCGGCCGGTCACCATCCGCACCCTCGACGTCGGCGCCGACAAGCCGCTCGACCAGACCGAGCACACCGCGCTGAACCCGGCGCTGGGCCTGCGCGCGATCCGCTACTGCCTGGCCGAGCCCCAGCTGTTCCTGACCCAGCTGCGAGCGATCCTGCGCGCCTCCGCCTTCGGCAAGGTGCGCATCCTGATCCCGATGCTGGCGCACGCCTTCGAGATCGACCAGTCGCTCGGCATGATCGCCCAGGCCAAGGCCCAGCTGCGCGAGCAGAACGTCAAGTTCGACGAGGCGATCGAGGTCGGCGCCATGATCGAGATCCCGGCCGCCGCGCTGGCGCTGCCGATGTTCGTCAAGCGCCTGGATTTCCTGTCGATCGGCACCAACGACTTGATCCAATATACGCTGGCGATCGACCGCGTCGACTACGAGGTGGCGCACCTGTACAATCCGCTGCACCCGGCGGTATTGAACCTGATCGCGATGACCATCGAGGCCGGGCACAAGGCCGGCATCGACGTCGCGGTGTGCGGCGAGATGGCGGGCGACGTCAAGCTCACGCGCCTGCTGCTGGGGATGGGCTTGCGCGAATTCTCGATGCATCCGGCCCAGCTGCTGGCGGTGAAGCAGGAAATCCTGGCCAGCGACCTGAAAATCCTCACCACGCGCACCCGCCGCATCCTGCGCGCGATGGAGCCCGGCGACATCGCCGAGGCCGTGGAGCAACTGCAGTCCCTGTAATACTGCGCCGTAATACTGAACAACGAATCCATGGCTTCTCTCGGAACAGTCTCACCCCAGGCGATGCATTTCGCCGAACCGCTGCGCCTGCAAAGCGGCGCCGCCATCGGCGACTACACGCTGATGTACGAAACCTATGGCACGCTGAACGCCGACAAATCCAACGCGGTGCTGATCTGCCACGCGCTGAACGCCTCGCACCACGTGGCCGGGCATTATGCGAATGAATCCAAGAGCGCCGGCTGGTGGGACAACATGGTCGGACCGGGCAAGCCGGTGGACACCGACCGCTTCTTCGTCATCGGCGTCAACAACCTCGGCTCCTGCTTCGGGAGCACCGGCCCGATGCACGCGAATCCGGCCACCGGCAAGCCCTATGGCGCGGCCTTCCCGGTGGTGACGGTGGAAGACTGGGTCGCGGCCCAGGCGCTGCTGGCCGACCGCCTCGGCATCGTGCAATTCGCCGCGGTGATGGGCGGCTCGCTGGGCGGCATGCAGGCGCTGGCCTGGTCGATCATGTACCCGGCACGCCTGCGCCACTGCATCGTGATCGCCTCGACGCCGAAACTGTCGGCCCAGAACATCGCCTTCAACGACGTCGCGCGCCAGGCCATCCTGACCGACCCCGACTACCGCGGCGGCGACTTCTACGAACACGGCGTGGTGCCGAAGAACGGCCTCAAGGTGGCGCGCATGGTCGGCCACATCACCTATCTGTCGAACGACGACATGGCGGAAAAGTTCGGCCGCAAGCTGCGCAACGCCGCCGAGAGCGACGAGTACAAGTTCGACTTCGGCGTCGACTTCGAGATCGAATCCTATCTGCGCTACCAGGGCGACAAGTTCTCGGAATACTTCGACGCCAACACCTACCTCTTGATCACCAAGGCGCTCGATTACTTCGATCCGGCGCGCGAGCATGGGGGCAGCCTGCAGAAGGCGCTGGAGAACACCCAGGCGCAATACCTGATCGCCTCCTTCACCACCGACTGGCGCTTCTCGCCCGAGCGCAGCCGCGAGATCGTGCAGGCGCTGCTGGCCAACCGCCGCAAAGTGAGCTACGCCGAGATCGACGCCCCGCACGGCCACGATGCCTTCCTGCTCGACGATGCGCGCTACATGAACATCGTGCGCGCCTACTACCAGCGCATCTGGGACGAGCGTGGCGTCAGCACCGGCAAGGAGGCCGCATGAAATTCGAAGACCTGAGCACACTGCGTCCCGACCTCGCCTTCATCGCGCACTGGGTCGGCAAGGGCGCCCACGTGCTGGACGTCGGCTGCGGCGACGGCGCCATGCTGCGCTACCTGGAAACCGGCAAGGGCTGTACCGGCTACGGCGTCGAGATCGCCAACGACAAGGTCCTGGAATCTACCCGCCGCGGCATCGACGTGATCCAGCACGACATGGAGCAGGGCCTCGACCTGTTCGGCGACAACGCCTTCGACATGGTGCTTTGCCTGTCCTCGCTGCAGATGATGCAGCACGTGGAGGCGCGCCTGCGCGACATCGTCCGGGTCGGCAAGGAAGCCATCGTGTCCTTCCCGAACTTCGCCCACTGGCCGCACCGGGTCTCGCTGCTGAAGGGCCGCATGCCGGTGTCGCGCTCGCTGCCTTACCAGTGGTTCGACACCCCCAACGTGCGCTACGCCACGATCAACGACTTCAAGGACCTGGCCGAGAAATGCGGGCTGGAAGTGCTGGAATACGTGGCGCTGGCGGATGGCAAGCCGGTCTCCTTCCTGCCCAATCTGCGCGGCAGCCTGGCGGTGTTCCGCTTGCGGAAGAAGGACCTCGTCGTCACTTGATATGATGCGCGGTATTGACATCTCTTCCGGGTGGAGACGAGCATGAAAAAGATATTTGTCTTGGCGGCACTGTGCGCTGCCATGGGCGGCGCCGCGGCCCAGGATGGCAAGCAGCAGGTGGTGCAGGACGGGATCGCCGTCAAGCCGCTCAAGGAAGGTTTCGTGCGCAACATCCTCGCGCCCGAAGACCAGATCAACCAGCAATCGGCCCAGCAGTACACCGCGCTGATGGGCCAGGCCCAGCAGAAGGGCGCCCTGGTACCGGCCAGCGCCCCGCAAGTAAAGCGCCTGCGCGCCATTGCCCAGCGCATCATCCCGCAGACGGCGCGCTGGAATCCCAAGGCGAAAACCTGGAACTGGCAGGTCAACCTGCTGAAGTCGAACCAGGTGAATGCCTTCTGCATGCCGGGCGGGCGTATCGCCTTCTTCACCGGCATCATTGACAAGCTCAAGCTCACCGACGACGAGATCGCCGCCGTGATGGGCCACGAGATCGCGCACGCGTTGCGCGAGCATGGGCGCGATCGCCAGAGTAAATCGACGATCGCGGGTGCCGCCAGCGGCATCGGCGGCGCAATCCTGTCGGCCTGGACCGGCTACGATGTGCGTGGATTGGCGAACGCAGCGGGTCAGGTGGTCGTGCTGAAATTCTCGCGCGACGAAGAACGCGAAGCCGACCTGGTCGGCCTGGACATCGCCGCCCGCGCCGGCTACGACCCGCGCGCCGGCATCGCCCTGTGGCAGAAGATGGCCTCGCTGGAAGGGCGCGGCGCGCCGATCGAGCTGCTCTCGACCCACCCTGGGGGGACCCACCGCATCGAACAGATGCAGGCCCACATGAACGTGCTGCTGCCGCTGTATGCGCGCGCCAGGGGCACCGCGGTCGACCGCCTGCCGCCTTACCGCACCAACATCGCATCACGATAAGCCGCATGCCACGTTTCGTCAGGAAGGGCCACCAGGCCGAAGCCAATGCCCAGGTGCCGCTGCCGCTGCGCGACGGCGTCGCCCCCAGCTATTTGTGGATCAACGAAGACCGCCCCGGCGGCATGCTGGCCTTTCTGGAGGAACGTTTCGCCGAGGCGGGCGGCCCATCCTGGACCGAGCGCCTGCAGCGCGGCGACGTGGTCGATGCGCGTGGAGGGCGCCTCGCCGCCGACAGCCCGGTGCGCCAGGGCATGCGCATCTGGTATTACCGCGAGCTGGAAGCCGAGACGCCCATCCCCTTCGAGGAAACCATCCTGTTCCAGGACGAGCACCTGCTGGTGGTCGACAAGCCGCATTTCCTGCCGATGATCCCGACCGGGCGCTTCCTGCGCGAGACCCTGCTGGTGCGCCTCAAGCGCAAGCTGGCGCTGCCGCACCTGACGCCGATCCACCGCCTCGACCGCGAGACCGCGGGCGTGGTGATCTTCTCGCACAACCTGGCCACGCGCGGCACCTACCAGTCGATGTTCCAGAAGCGCAGCATCCGCAAGGTGTACGAGGCGCTGGCGCCGGTGCTCGAGCGCGAGTTCCCCTTCACCTACCGCAGCCGCATGGTCGATGGCGAAAAATTCTTCGTGATGAAGGAAGAAGAGGGCGAGCCGAATTCGGAAACCCTGGTGGAATTGGTGGAGCGGCGCGGCAGCATCGGGCGCTACCGCCTGCATCCGCACACCGGGCGCAAGCACCAGCTGCGCCTGCACATGGCCTCGCTCGGCGTGCCGATCCTTAACGATGCCTTTTATCCGGTGGCGCTGCCCTGCAAGGGCGACGATTTTTCCGCGCCTTTGCAGCTGCTGGCGCGCCGCATCGGCTTCGACGATCCGCTCACCGGCCAGCCGCGCAGCTTCGACAGCCTGCGCACGCTGGACTGGCCCGACGCTTACAGCGCGTAATCGATGATCAAGGGTGCGTGGTCGGAGAAGCGCTCGTCCTTGTAGACCGACACCGCGTGCGCCTTGGCGGCGATGCCGGGGGTGGCGACGTGGTAGTCGATGCGCCAGCCGACGTTCTTGGCCCAGGCCTGGCCGCGGTTGCTCCACCAGGTGTACTGCTCGGGCTCCTGGTTCACCACGCGGTGCACGTCCACCAGCCCCAGTTCGTCGAAAATGCGCGTCATCCAGGCCCGCTCTTCCGGCAGGAAGCCGGAATTCTTGCGGTTGCCCTTCCAGTTTTTCAGGTCGATTTCCTTGTGTGCGATGTTCCAGTCGCCGCAGATGACGACTTCGCGGCCTTCCGCCTGGAGTTCCTGCAGGTGCGGCAGGAACACTTCCATGAAGCGGAACTTGGCTTCCTGGCGTTCCGGCGACGAGGAGCCGGACGGGCAGTAGACCGAGATCACGGTCAGGTTGCCGACGTCGGCGCGGGTGTAGCGGCCTTCGCTGTCGAACTCGACGCAGCCGAAACCGGTCTTCGCGGTGTCCGGCTTGATGCGGCTGTAGACGCCGGTGCCCGAATAGCCCTTCTTCTCGGCGTAATGGAAGTGGCCGTGGTAGCCGTGCGGGGCGAGGAATTCCTCGGTCATGTCGGCCTGCTGGGCTTTCAGCTCCTGGACGCAGATGAAATCGGCGTCCTGCTTGGCCATCCAGTTGAAGAAGCCTTTCTTGTGGGCGGAACGGATACCGTTCAGGTTCGCGGAGATAATTCTTGGCATGGTCGTCGAATGAATGCGGGGATGAAGGCGGGTGTGGCGTTGTCGCTTTGGCCATTGCTTCGGCCACGGCTGTGACACTGCCGCAACAGGATTGCGGTCTGATAGTGTAACTCGTTTTTTGCCCGGCAGGAACGCCACGGCCCTCTGCTACACTAGCGCGCCGGCGCAGTGTGCCCACGCCTCGCCGTCCCCTGATCTGACTGGACCCGACTTGCCGACCACCTCCGACCAATCCGCCCACGCCTGGCATGCCGACCACGGCGAGACCGCGCGCCGTAACGAAGCGCAGCTGCTGCGCCAGCGCGAACAGGAATCCGACGACTTCGTCGAGAACGCGGCCGAAGGTCTGCACCGCGTCGCCGGCGATGGCACCATCCTCTGGGCCAACCGCGCCGAACTGCAGATGCTGGGCTACGCCTGGGATGAATACGTGGGCCGCCACATTGCCGATTTCCACGTCGACGCCCATGTCATCGACCACATCCTGGCCACACTGTCCTCGGGCGGCACCCTGTACGACCAGCCGGCGCGCCTGCGCTGCAAAGACGGCTCGATCAGGCACGTGCTGATCCACTCGAACGGCCATTTCGAAGACGGCCAGCTGCGCTACACGCGTTGCTTCACGCGCGATGCGACAGAGCGCCACCAGCGTGATGCCGCGCTGGCCCAGCGCGACCGCATGCTGCGCGGCGCGCCGATGGCGGCAGCGCTGTTGCTCGGCCCCGACTTCAGATTCCAGCTGGCCAACCGCCGCTACTGCGAGCTGATGGGCCGCGCCGACCTGGAGGGGCAAGCCTTTGGTGCCGCCTTTCCGGAACTGCGTGACAGCGACATCATGCGCCTGCTCGAGCAGGGCAGTGCGACCTCGCTCGAAGTCGACGAACTGCGGGTGGAACTGGCAGGTGCGGGCGGCGGGTGCGAGGAACGTTTCCTGAAACTCAGCCTGGAACCCCTGAATACCACGCCAGGCGAAGAGCAGGGCGTGATCCTGGTGGCGGTCGACGTGACCGAGGAAGTGCGCAGCCGGCGCAGCCTGGAACGCGCCCACGCCGAGCGCGAACAGCTGCTGGTCGAGCTGACCGCGGCCAACCGCACCAAGGACGAATTCCTGGCGATGCTGGGGCATGAGTTGCGCAATCCGCTGTCGCCCATCGTCACGGCCCTGCAGCTGATGCGCATGCGCGGCGAAACCGGCGCCGCGCGCGAGCGCGAGATCATTGAGCGCCAGGTCGACCACCTGGTGCGCCTGGTGGACGACCTGATGGACGTGGCCCGCGTCACCCGCGGCGAAATCGAGCTGAAGGTCGAGCATGTGGACATCGCCCAGCCGCTCGCCAAGGCGGTCGAGATGGCCAGCATGCTGCTCGAGCGGCGCGGCCACCGCCTCGAGGTCGAGGTCGAGCCCGGCCTGCTGTGGGAGGGCGATCCGATGCGCATGGCGCAGGTGGTCTCGAATCTGCTGACCAACGCCGCGCGCTACACCGAGCCGGGCGGGCAAGTGCTGCTGCGCGCCGGCAGGGATGCCGCGGGCGGGCTGCGCATCGCCGTGCGCGACAACGGCATCGGCCTGACGCCGGCGATGCTGACCCAGGTGTTCGGCCTGTTCTTCCAGGGCAAACGCAGCATGGACCGCAGCGAGGGCGGGCTCGGCATCGGTCTGGCATTGGTCAAGAACATCGTCGAGCTGCATGGCGGCACGGTGCGTGCCTACAGCGATGGCGCTGGCCATGGCAGCGAGTTCGTGGTGCTGCTGCCCGCGGCCGGCACGGACAGCGGCGCCGCGGCAGCCAGAATCAGGCCGGTGGCCGTCGCGCCGTCGCTGGCGCCGGTGGTACAAAAGCGCATCATGATCGTCGACGACAATGCCGACGCCGCCGAGACCCTGGGCCTGCTGCTCGGCGCCCACGGCCACCTGGTCGAGGTGTTCAACGACCCGGCCGGCGCACTGGCGGCGGTGGCGCGGATGCGTCCGGATATCGCCGTGCTCGACATCGGCCTGCCGGTGCTCGACGGCTACCAGCTCGCGGCAGGCATGCGCGCGCTGCTGGGCGCGCAACCCTGCCGCATGATCGCGCTGACCGGCTACGGGCAGGAAGCCGACCTGGCAAAAAGCGCGGCCGCCGGCTTCGAGCGCCACCTGGTCAAGCCGATCACCCCGGAGCAGGTGGCGCAACTGGCCGACACGCCGTGAAAGCGGATTACAATACCGGCTTTCAAAATGGAAGGGGAAGTCAGGTGAGCAATCTGCGCCAACAGTTTATTGCGTTTTCGGTCGAGGCAGGGGTCTTGAAGTTCGGTCAGTTCACCACCAAGGCCGGGCGCCTGTCGCCTTACTTCTTCAACGCCGGCCTGTTCCACGACGGCGCCACGCTGGGCCAGGTGGCCCAGTTCTACGCCCAGACCCTGATCGATTCGGGCATCGATTACGACATGCTGTTCGGCCCCGCCTACAAAGGCATCACACTGGCCAGCGCGACCGCGGTGGCGCTGGCGGCCAAAGGCCACAACACCGCCTATGCCTACAACCGCAAGGAAGCCAAGGACCACGGCGAAGGCGGCACCATCGTCGGCGCCAAGCTGCAGGGCAAGGTCGTGATCATCGACGACGTGATCTCGGCCGGCACCTCGGTGCGCGAATCGGTGGCCATGATCCGCGCCGCCGGCGCCGAACCGGCCGCCGTGCTGATCGCGATCGACCGCATGGAACGCGGCGGCAAGGATGGCGTGCTGTCGCCGCTGTCGGCGGTGCAGGAAGTCAGCCAGACCTATGGCATCCCGGTCATCTCGATCGCCAACCTGGCCGATCTGTTCGACTACCTGGAGCAGGATCCGTCGATGGCCGAGCACAAGGACGCGGTGGCGGCGTATCGCGCGCAGTACGGCGTCGCCTGACCGGCGGCATGCGCTACGGTGAGCTACAGTGAGTGAGCGCATGATGAACGGCCTCGGCGTGCTCGGCGCCGTGGTCGATAGCGGCAGCTTTGCGCGCGCCGGTGTGGCGCTGGGGATCTCGCCGTCCGCCGTCAGCCGTGCCATCTCGCGGCTCGAGGAGCGGCTCGGCATCCGCCTGTTCGAGCGCACCACGCGCGCCCTGACCCTGACGGAAGAAGGGCGCGCCCTGTGCGACCGGGTCATGCCTTTGCTGGCCGGCCTGGAAGCGGCGACGTCCTCGGCCAGCCAGGGCGGCGCGCTGGTGCGCGGCCGCCTGCGCGTCAACATCGATCCCTTTTTCTCGCGCGTGGTGCTCGGGCCCCAGCTCGGCGCCTTCCTGGAGCGCCATCCGGAGCTGCAGCTGGAACTGGTCAACCGCGATGAACTCGGCGACATCGTCGGCGACGGCTTCGACCTGGCCGTGCGCTTCGGCACGCCGCCGTCGTCCAGCCTGGTGGCGCGCAAACTGCTGGAAACACGCATCGTCACCGCCGCCGCGCCGGCGTATATCGCCCGCCACGGACGGCCCGCCAAGCCGCAGGAGCTGGCCGATGGCCGCCACGTCTGCCTGCAATTCCGCGATCCGCATTCCGGCCGCCTGTATTCCTGGGAATTCCACCGCGGCCGCAAGAAGATCGAGGTCGCCACCCAGGGCGCCTTGACGCTCAACGACGCCGGCTCGCTGCACAGCGTCTGCCTGTCCGGCTACGGCATCGGCCAGCTGATGGCGCTCGGCGCCGAACACCTGTTCGCCGAAAACCGTTTAGTCGATTTGTTCCCCGACTGGCCGGACGAGCGCTTCCCGCTGTATGCCTTGTACCCGTCGCGGCGCCACCTGCCGGCCAAGGCCGCCGCTTTCCTGGACTTCTTGACGTCACTCAGTCCGCAGAGTCCAGGTTGACGCCAGCCGCGCGGTGTCTCAGCCGACCAGGCGCGCGATCGCCTGCTGCAAGGTGGTGCTGCCGCGCCGCTGTTCCACCGTACCGCGTTCGAAATCCAGCCAGCCTTGGTTGAAGCCATCCAGCATCTGGATGCGGGGCACCGGGTTCTGTGCGCCTTGCGCGCGGAAGATGGTTTCCCACTGCTCGCGCGGCACGGCGCTCACCTCGACCGGATGCCCCAGCGCCGCGGCGAAGGCGGCGGCGATGTCCTTCGGCGAATAGCGTGCCGGGCCATCCAGCTCGACCACGCGCGCGCCGCTCCAGTCTTCGCGCAGCAGGTCGGCCGCGGTGGCGCCGATGTCGCTTGTGGAGACCATGCCGATCGGGCGATCGAGTGGCTGCAGATAGCTCTGGATGGCGCCGGTCCTGGCCGCGTCCAGGTCCCAGGAAGCGTTCTCCATGAACCAGTTGGCGCGCAGGAAGGCCACCGGGAAGGGCAGGTCGCGCAGGCTTTCCTCGGTCATCTTGAGGTTGTTCAGCAGGTTCGGCTGCGCCACGTGCGCGCCCACCGTGGACAGCACCACGGCCTTGGCCGGACGCGCCGCGAGCAGGGCCGCGCGCACCGCCGCGTTCGACGCGATGGTGACCGGATAGCCCGGCAGCGGATCGTAGGTTGGCGGCATCAGGATGAACACGCCTTCGGTGCCGGCGAAGGCCGCTGTCATCGCCTCGACATCGGTGTTGTCGGCAACCGCAAGCTGGCAGCCCAGCGCGGCCCAGGGCGCGCCTTTGTCGGCACTGCGCACCACGGCGCGGACGGCATGGCCGGCATCCAGCAAGGCGCGGGCGACGGCGCCGCCGACCTGGCCGGTGATTCCTGTGATTGCGTACATGGACAGCTCTCCTTGAAGTTCAATAACGAGGGCGTCAGCATAGCAAGGGGACGGGCCGGCGATTGATGCGCTTGCGGTACTTCATTTGTGCGCGAAAGTTCGTGCGAAGAGCACCTTGGCAGCATTTGCGAATACGAAGGGATAGCCGGCTCAGTTGTCGAGCTTGAGCAGGTGGAACCTTACTTCTTTGAGCGCGCTGCCCGGTTGCCAGGGCGGGTTGATGACCTCGATGCCGCGCACGCCCATGCGGCCGAAATCTTCCTGCGAATAGGTCCAGCCGACCATCTTGGGATCGCTCTGGTAGATGCGCTGGTATTGTTCCTGCTGGCCCAGCGACACCATGTCGCCGCGCACACCGATCTTCTTCAGGTAGGAGCGTTCCTCCTGCATTTGGGCCTGTAAGGATGTCCGGAGCTCGACCAGGATGGCACGCGCCTCCGGCGTCAGCGTTTTCCACTCGGGTTTGAAGCTGGCAAGCGTGCTGGCTGCGCCGCCGTGGAAGCCGATTACGGCGAAGTTGCTGACGATCTTGCGTGCCCCGGCCGGAAACACGTAGTTGGCGCAGGAAGACAGGCAGTATTCCAACACCTTGACGTTGAGATCGTGGGCACGCACCCATCGGCCCAATGCCATTCCGGCCCGCACCGGGCCACCCCGGCTGAGAATGCTCAGCGTCCGGGGTTTGCGCTTCAGGCCGTCATATAGCTTGAACAGCCGCGCGTTGGCCTGGTCGTCGAGCTCTCCCGCATAAGCAAGTTCATCGTCGATGAGGTAGACCTGAGTGAGGGTGGCCGTGGTGTCACCGGCGCGCGCGCCCGACGATGTGCCGTACATGGCAAGTGCGAAGGCAAGGAGGGAGAAAACGGCGGCCTTGCGCATCCCGACTGGAGATTGAAGGTGCTTCGTTCCACGTCCAGCCGGACGATGCCGGTTCGCATCGTCAGCACCCTGGGCGCTCATGGTGGATTGAGCACGTCGATGCCTGCCACGCCGAAGCGGCGAAAGCCTTTCTGGACGCGCACCGGCAGCGAAGAACAGCAGGAGGGCAAGGCAAGGCAGGGTGGTGCGGTGCATGGCGCGATCTCGTCGAGGAAACACAATCGATTATAGGCAGCCAGGACGGCGCCATTTCTCACCGATACTCACATTGCAAAATCGGGGATAACAAGCCTCAGAGAAATTCGGCAGGAATCGCCGCTGCATCATCTGCCAGGCTGGCCAGGTGCTGCGCCTGCCGTCCGACGAAGGCTGCCAGGCCCGTGACGAAAACGCGTTCATCGGGACGATAATCGGCCGATTGTGCCAGCTCTGCGGCCGTGGCCGTTGCCGCGCCGGCCAGACGGCCGGCTTCGCGCCGTATCAGTTTGCGGTCCAGGCCGCAGCGTCCGGCGAAGTCGGCGAGGGCGAATGGTGTGACCTCGTCCAGCGTGAACGTATCGCCGAATGCCATGGCGAGGTCGGTGTCGAAGTGCTCGTACTGGATGACGCTGACCAGGTCGTACCAGGGCGCAGGTTCGAGGTAACCGGCACGCCGTACAAAGAACGAGAAATTCTTGCCGTGGGCATCACTGTTTCCGATCAAGAACTGGAACAGTGCCCAGCGCAGCATCGCGAGCTTTGCCGCCGCTTTGTTGGCAGTCAGTTCGCCGAGACCGAACAAGCGTTCGAAGCTCATGCCTTCACGAATATTGCGTACCTCGGGTGCCTTGCCGAGATTGCGCTCGTACTTGAAACTGACCGGCAAATCACAGGCTTGGCAGGCGTCGATCATGTGCAGCCGATCGACCCTGGCCGCAGCGCCTTGTTCCTGCGCGACGCGGTCGAAACGACGGACGACGAGCATCGGACGGGGCGTACGCAGCAACTGGACTTCCGCTGCCGGCAAGCCGATGCGCCGTGCCAGCGTCATGCAAAAGTGCTCGTTGACAGCCAGGTGCGGCAGCTTGGGTTGGCCGAGATCGGGCTTCAGGATATGGGTGGATGCCAGGCGCGGTCCCTCGACGAGAAACATGCGCCCATCTTGCTCCAGGGGCGCGTCGAGGTAGACCAGTAGTTTGTCCTGCACACCGGCGATCGACATGCGCACCTTGCCGTCCCAGACTGTGAACGGCATGTCACGGTCTGCGATGCGTGCATCCAGTTCCTCGATCGGAATCTCTCGCATGTCGTGGTCGCCCGGGACATGGGCTAGGTCTGTGTCTGCGTCGCGGAAGCGCAGCACCCCGGCGGTTTCGCTGCCGAGCGCCCGGATCAGGCCGAACACATTGGATCTGCCCAAGCCGTTGGCTGCGACAGCAATATCCAGTGCATGCCCCTCCGGCAGCAGATGTTCGATGAAGCGCTTGATCGAACGTGAGTCATGGCCCCCCTCCGCCTGCCTGAGCGGCAACCGAGGGGATAATGGAAAAGCGTCTGGATACGCAAGCCAGTGGTCGGTATAGGTCAGTGACCATGTGCCTGCCCGAGGATCATGTCCAATGCGCGCCATAAGGTGCTCACCGGCAAAGACTTCAAGCGTGAAATTCACGGCGTTTTCCCAGGCGCGTGCGACGCCGGTCCCAGCCCGGTCTGGCCAACCCAGGGATGGTCCTTGGGTACGACGAGCAGCGTCAGTCCCAGTCCGTCGAGCACGGCCAGCGCCTTGTCGAGGCGTACACTGCCTTGGCCATTTTCGAGACGTGACATCAGATCGACAGAGACACCGAGCAATGCTGCCGCATCGTCGATGCGCAAGTGTTGTGAACGGCGACGCTGGCGAACCAGGGGACCCAAGGTTTCGGCTGTGGTGAGAACGGCAGGAGTCAGATCCATATCAATTATTTCGGAATTTCTGGAATAGTCCTGAGTATAGCTGTTTAATTTTCACTATTTCTGAAATTCCGAAATAGCTGTGTCAAAGTTTAGCTTAGCTTAACTATTTCTGAAATTACGAAACTGATGCTGGATTTGACGTAAAAAAACCGGGACGAACCCGGTTTTGCTAGGTAGGCGAGGGATCAGCCCGCCAGCTTCTTCTTCAGCAATTCCGTCACCTGGGCCGGATTGGCCTTGCCCTTGGATGCCTTCATGGCCTGGCCGATCAGTGCATTGATCGCCGCTTCCTTGCCGGCGCGGTACTGCTCGACCGACTTGGCGTTGTTGGCCAGGACCTCGTCAACGATGGCTTCCAGCGCGCCGCTGTCGGAGATCTGCTTCAGGCCTTCACGCTCGATGATGGCATCGGCCAGCCCCTCGTCTTCCGATTTGGCTTCCCACATCAGGCCGAACACCTTCTTGCCGGCGTTGTTGGAGATGGTGCCGTCGGCGATGCGTTTCAGCAGCAGGGCCAGCTGCGAGGCTTCCACCGGCGATTCCGCCAGGTCGACGCCTTCGCGGTTCAGGGTCGACGCGACGTCGCCCATCATCCAGTTGGCGGCCGCCTTGGCGTTTTCCTTGCCGGCCTTGGCCACCACGGCTTCGTAGTAGTTGGCCATGGTTTGCGATCCGGTCAGGATCAGGGCGTCGTACTCGGGCAGGCCGTAGTCCTTGACGAAGCGCTCGCGCATCGCGGCCGGCAGTTCCGGCATGCTGTCCTTGATGCGGGCGATCCAGTCTTCGCCGATCACCAGCGGCGGCAGGTCGGGGTCGGGGAAGTAGCGGTAGTCCTGCGCGTCTTCCTTGGTGCGCATCGACCGGGTTTCCTTCTTGTCCGGGTCCCACAGGCGGGTCGCCTGGATCACCTTGCCGCCGTCTTCGATCAGCTCGATCTGGCGCCGCACTTCGTAGTGGATCGCTTCTTCCATGAAGCGGAAGGAGTTCAGGTTCTTGATCTCGCAACGGGTGCCGAATTCCTGCTGGCCGACCGGGCGCACCGAGACGTTGACGTCGCAGCGGAAGGACCCTTCCTGCATGTTGCCGTCGCAGATGCCCAGCCACATCACCAGCGCGTGCAGGGCCTTGGCGTAGGCGACCGCTTCGGCGGCGCTGCGCATTTCCGGCTCGGACACGATCTCGAGCAGGGGCGTGCCGGCGCGGTTGAGGTCGATGCCGCTCATGCCCGCGTAATCTTCGTGCAGCGATTTGCCGGCGTCTTCTTCCAGGTGGGCGCGGGTCAGGTTGACCGTTTTGGTCTGGAGCTTGCCGTCTTTTTCATAGGCGAAGCTGATGGTGCCGCCCTGGACCACGGGATCGTCCATCTGGCTGATCTGGTAGCCCTTCGGCAGGTCCGGGTAAAAATAGTTCTTGCGCGCGAACACCGACTGCGGCGCGATTTTGGCGCCGACGGCCAGGCCGAAGCGGATCGCGCGCTCGACGGCGCCGTGGTTCAGCACCGGCAGCACGCCCGGCAGCGCCAGGTCGACCGGGCTGGCCTGGGTGTTCGGCTCGGCGCCGAAGCGGATCGAGCTGCCGCTGAAGATTTTCGAGTTGGTCGTGAGCTGGACATGGTTCTCAAGACCGATGACGACTTCCCATTGCATAGTGTTCTCTCTTTTGTCGTTACGCTCGCATGGCCGCTGCGGGCTGATCATGCGCTACGCGTGGGCTCGGAGAGCCCACCCTACGTTGCGGTAGCTATGCGTAGGGTGGGCACCCCGTGCCCACGGGTCTTTTTAGACACCATCCGGAGCGCGATTGTGCCAATCCGTGGCCTGCTGGTACTGGTGTGCGATGTTCAGCAGCTTCGCTTCGCTGAAGTAATTGCCGATGATCTGCAGGCCGACCGGGCGCCTGGCGTTCTTCTCGCCCTGGCCAAAGCCAACCGGGATCGACATGCCTGGCAGGCCGGCCAGGCTGGTCGACAGCGTGAAGATGTCGGCCAGGTAGTTGGCGACCGGGTCGTTGGCCTTGGCACCGAGGTCCCAGGCCACGGTCGGCGCCACCGGGCCCATGATCACGTCGCACTTGTCCTTGAAGGCGGCCTGGAAATCGTCGGCGATCAGGCGGCGGATCTTTTGCGCCTGCACGTAATAGGCGTCGTAGTAGCCATGGCACAGCACGTAGGTGCCGACCATGATGCGGCGCTGGACTTCCTTGCCGAAGCCTTGCGCGCGGGTCTTCTTGTACATGTCCTGCAGATCGGTGTATTCCGGCGCGCGGTAGCCGTAGCGCACGCCGTCGAAGCGCGACAGGTTGCTGGAGGCTTCGGCCGGGGCAATGATGTAGTACACCGGGATCGACAGCGCCGTCTTCGGCAGCGAGATCTCGACCAGGGTCGCGCCCTGTTTCACGAATTCGTCGAGCGCGGCGCGCACGGCCTGCTCGACGTCG
>Ga0308168_1000962_pt1 | contig 29001 bp, 43 predicted proteins | sample PhyCR2_FD_202133 | JGI IMG/M metagenome (GOLD analysis project Ga0308168, IMG submission 202133) | Phyllosphere microbial communities from UC Gill Tract Community Farm, Albany, California, United States - DLSLRC.R2 | ecosystem: Host-associated > Plants > Phyllosphere > Unclassified | place: USA...
ACCAAACTGGACCACAGAGAACTGTTAGATTCTGATTTTAAAGGAAAAGGTAGACCAGAAAGGATGTTAACAGAAGAAAATATGGTACGCCCTACAGGATTCGAACCTGTGACCTACGGCTTAGAAGTTCCTAGAATGACCTTTTAACACAGTTACTTACCGCATCCTGCCGCGCTCACACGTCCCATGATGCGAAAACATGCAAAGGCATGAAAAGAGATTCAAACCTTTGCATGTCTCAAATCTGTCCCATCAGATAATCGGTCGCAGGGGTTCATAAACTGATACCACCTCGGCCGTCACTTTCCCCAGCACAATGATGCCTTCCATGCCCTCTCCGTCGATCGTCTCACCGTCTGAGGTGATAATCCCTGTTGTGAATAATCTGCCCAGTTGCGGGAACTCGCCTATCTGGAAAGCGATTTTGTCACCCGGCGCGGGCTTCAGAGATTTGTCCGCCAGCACGAAACCGTCCGGCGTCTCAATCAGGATCATGTTGTTGCGGTGAGGCATCAGTACATCGTTCAGGTCGATGCGCCGCTCGATGTAATCGGACGCGGGTGATGGAAAACCCATAATTACCTCACGTATCCCATGTTGCGTAACGACCACGTTTTATTCTCGCTTTCCTCGGTGACCAGCTCGAAGAAGAAGTTCTGGTAACGGCGAATCCACCGGTTGCACTCTGCCAGCGTCCAGACGTGATTAGCGTCATCCAGACGCTTCTGGAACGCCGCAGTGGTGACAATCTGCCTGCCCCGACCGTCCTTCGTTATCGCTCCAGTGAACGCCGCGTGTATGTCACCCTCTCTCGCCATGATAAATCCTCCTCTGATAAATACTGTATGTATAAACAGTAATGTCGATCGGTAGATCTGATCAAGGCGGAGCGGCTCACAAATTTGTAAAGGGGTTGATGGTGCAGGGTTTTTAGTTGGTGCCTGGTAGTGGAGTTACTAACCTCAAATTAAAGTCTTACTATTTATGCATGATTCTCGTCATGAATTTGTAAGCTAATCGTAAGTTCGGGCTTTTCCTTAATAATTTCTTACCATACAATCATCGGAATTATCTGAGGGGGTTGCATGCTTTTTTTCTATCGTTTAATGGGCATCTTTGCTCTTACAGCGTTGCTGTCAGGGTCTGTCACCAGGCAGGACGCTTTACTTTGGTATCTTGACATTACTCTGGTTGTCATAAGCGTATTGAGCGAGTGCGTTGCCATGTTCAACAGGTTTAAGATGAGAAAGTCGAGGAAGAAAAATGAGGCTTAATGCACTCACCTCGCTAAGGTTTTTCGCTGCAATGGGTGTATTTATTCATCACTTCCATTTCTTCGAGCACACTAAGAGTGCTTTTGCTCAGCAGGTGTACCGGGTGTTTTATGAGGGATTTGTTGGCGTAACCTTCTTCTACATTCTGTCGGGATTTATAATCAGCTTTAGCTATAACCAGCATAAGAAAGTTGGTAAGTACAGCATTCCTCAGTTTCTACGCAATAGGGTTGCAAGGCTTTACCCTACTCACTTGCTGACTCTTTTTATTGCTGCATCTGTGTATCTGACGAAAGATGCATGGGCATATGTAGATATTAATACGCTTTATGCAAATATGCTTCTGGCTCAAAGCATTTTCCCGAGCATACCTTATTTTTTCGGGTTTAACGGTGTGTCATGGAGCGTTTCAACTGAGATGTTTTTCTATCTCGGTTTTATTTTGCTTGTGACATTCAACACTAAGCAGCTTGCAGGTGTCTGGATAGCGCTGCTATTGATGGTAATCTGGTTCCTTTGCTTTATGTCTTCAAGTGATATTGCTTACTGGGCTTTATATATTAACCCGGTATTCAGAGCGGTGGATTTCGTTACTGGCATGCTTCTTTTCAGGATGTATGCGAGCCGTGAATTTACTCTGTCATCCTCTGTCGCAACGGCTCTTGAGGTAATTTCTCTTGCTGTATTGGTTGTCTTTGCATTGGTCGGCATGAAGCACGTCAACATGTTGCTCAGGCTTGATATTTACTACATCGCGCCCATGGCGGCGGTGGTATTTATTTTCGCCATTGGTAAGGGTCTGGTGTCCCGGCTGCTGTCAAACCGGATACTGGTGCTACTTGGTGAAGCCTCTTTCAGCCTGTACATGATCCACCAGATACTGATTAATTACGCTGTCAGGGAATATTCGTCGTGGGTAAACATCGACAGTATGAAGTCTGTATTGCTGTTTATGGCCCCGGTTATTTTTATTGGCGTAGTCTTTTCAGTGGTGATGTATAAGCTGTTTGAGAAGCCGATGAACAATCTTATTCGCTCGAAGGATAAAGTTATCAAGCGGGTGTTTTCTGCTGTCAAATAGTGATTATGCCGCCCGAAATGGGCGGCTTTTCATTACATGCCTTTAGGCCAGAAAGATATATTCACTCTTACTCCCGCCGCTTTGACGTTGCCGACAATAAAGATTATTCCAGATCCGTTTATACCAACAGAGCCAATAGTGCCGTCGCTATTAACTACTGGAAGATATTCTTCATCCGTAGGGCAAAGGTAGTTCGGCAGGCCTGAAATCAATACTGTTCCCTGGGCGGTAGCTCCACCCTGCAGATATGCCTGAATAGTAACTTTTCCTGATGCGTCTGATTTATAGAATGGGGAGCTAAACCCTGACGTGGTGGTCCAGGCACCCTGTGCTGCAAGTGATACACCCTGCCCTGAAAATACAGACCATGTCCCTGCACCTGGCATCCACACCCTAGTCAGCACTCTCACGTGAGGGTCAAAAGGATAAAGGAACTGGATACCAGCATCGTCAACGCTTCTGTGTGTGAAAACAGTTCCGTCCAGGGGCCATGATCCTCCCGCCGCCGAACCAAGTGCGCGGTAGCCGCTTATGCCATAGTTGTAGCCCGTAAGCGGCGCTGATAATAACGGTGTGCCAGTCACTGCTGGTTCATTGATGAACAGGTTCTGAGCAAAGCTGGAGATGACGGTCCGGTTAAAGAACACATCAACCATTTTTGCGTATACCCAAGTCATGGCAGTGTCGAGCGGGTGGATAGCAATGCCATTGCCAAACGGGTTATCCATGGCATTCCCGGCGAGGCCGGCAGAGATAGGCATGGCGTTATACGTGTCAAACATCGCACATGCGTAATCCCGCGCGGCGCGAACGTAGATATTGCGAAGCTGCTCGTACCAGTAACTGTTGCGGCCAAATAGCAGGACGTCATTGGTTGAGTTTGGCATCATCAAAATAATCCCCAACTCAGACATGGTGCCATACTGATGGTTACGGATTTCCGCAAGTTTACTACGAAGTGATGATTCAAAGGCGAGAAGGCGCTCTTTCTCTGCTCCACCACCCAAACCTGCGTCATTGATCCCATATTTTATGATGAACAGGTCAGAAGTGGGTGACAGTTTGGTAACCGCATTCATCTGAGTCACATTAGAGCCGCCAACACCCCAGTTTGTGATACTGACCATTGGGTAGCCACTTGCCTTAAATGCCCTGCCAAGCACCGGGACTACTTTAAAATCAGCTGATTCCCCATTGTTACCGGCCACCGTTGAATCACCAAATATATGTGTTTCAATTACGCCGCGGTTACGCATGCGGTTATATGGTTTGAAAAGGTGCTCCTGCCCGATATGAAGATTTATCAGGTCACCCTTCAGGTTGATTTGGCTGGCGCCGCCATTAATGTCGTAATAAAAAATAGCCCCTTCACCCACAAACTTTACGCCGTTAGGGTTTTGCAGTGACGTCACCCGGTAGCGCGTGGCTTCACCCGAGGAAATACTTGGCACAAGAAGCTCGCCATTGAAGCTAACGGCATTTATCGCAGCCTGAACCGCAGCGGTGTCATCTGTTACACCATCACCTACTGCACCAAAGTCCAGAACGCTGACAGACTCACGATTTTTGTCATGCTGTGTGCGTGCAACAGAGCCTGCCATAGGTTGCTTCACCGCTACTAACGCATCACCGTCGCCATCGTCAGGGCTGGAAAGTCGCTGAGCAAGGCGGTCCGGATCGTATTTCACCACGTTTGGGAAATAGAACTGCTGCGCGCCATAAGCATCAAAAACGGCCATTGAGTGACCTTGCACGGTTACAAATTTTGCAATCTGCCCGTTATATACAGGGTATCCGCCAGCATTGATAATAATGGGCTGAGAAACAGGCAGCAGGGTCTCATCTTCGTTTTCTACATAAACCTGTATCTGATTTGACGGAACTGTTGGGTCGGTATCTATTGTGCCTATATAAACCCTCCCGTTTGATGCAGCTCTGAATGAACGGGCCAGGGTGAATAACTGGCTAGGCATGCTAATGACAACATTGGCGGTGATATCTGGCATTGATTTGCTCCGGGCGTGTTATAGCCAAGCAATGAAGCGGCTGGCAATTAAATTAAAGGGGGTTAAATGCATCCAGTTATTCAACTAACCGTTGCTGTTGCAATGGTGGTTATTGCATCGAGAATGTGGCCGCCGCTGCTTTTCTGGCTTGCTGGTTTTTTCCTTATCCTTGCGGCAATAAAAGGCGCACGCAGAAGCATCAGCTGGCTGAGAAAAGCTATACCAACGGCTGGATTTTCTTCTTTGGTTAAGGTGTTGCTTGGATGCGCTGCGTGGTTAGCAGTAGCAGCAATGGCGGATTATTTTATTCCTGGAAGAATAAGCGCCATGAGCATCGTCCTGTGCTTCATGGCGGCCTGGCTCGCTATTACATTTGTGCTCGTACTGGCTGGTCTGTGTCGTCGTCTGCCACGCCACTGAGCCAGCCAATGATGCCTACGCGCGCAATTTTCTGCTTCTCAGATTTAGGAAGCGTGCGGAAAAACTCTTTCCATGCCTTACTGCTTGCCAGCTTCTTCTCTGCAGACTCCACGATTTTTTCCTGCGCGGCAGTGCCAGGCTTTGACCTTGCCGCGGCTGCGAGGTTTTTAAATGTTGAGCTGCTCATCATATCCTGCACTGCAGTGGAGCCAGATTTACTGGTAGCCGCCCTCGCCCCCATCTGCGCCGCAATAGCTGTGTTCAGGACCGGACCCGCTACCGGGACGTGACCGAGAACCGTAGCTATCGTCGCCATTTTCCCGTGCGTCGCCAGCTTGTCCAGAAAACCACCTGGCTTATCAAACTTCTCAAGGAAAGAGTTCAGCTTGCCGGTCGCGAGATAGTAACGGTTCGCAGATGTCACGTTGCGTGCGAGCGTGTAGAAATCTTCCAGCTCACGAACTGTTTGTGGCGGAAGCTCCTTGTGAAGAAGTCTGTCTGTCCCCTTGCGCTTCAGGTCTGCGTAGAAATTAACGAATCCGCTGATGTTGTTCTCAGCCTCAGTGCGCGATCCCTTCCGGAACATATCCCTCAACCCCGTAGCCACCAGTTGTGCGCGCGTATCTTTATCGGGAACTGTACGCATCAGTTTGGTGAAGGCCTGCGTATTTCCGCTCTGTAAGCCATCCAGTGCGCTTTTCGCCTTAACGGTCACGTTGCCACTCAGGTCTTTTCCGAGCAGGCTGTAAACGTTCTCCTCCATCATCTTGCGCTGTGCAGTTACAGCATTAGCGAGCTTAATCTGGTCACCAAACCCGGCAGCTTTTGCCACTGCATCGCGATCGTTTGAGAGTTGGCTATAAAGCTGAGCTAGATTCCTTTCTTCCGCGCTGCCGAATGGCGTTCCTGACTTGCGTAACTCGGCCCCAACAATGCTTCTGGCCTGGTTTAACCTGGCGTACGTCATTCCTCCTGACTTATCAGAGGTGGGTGAAACGGACTCATAGATGCGCTTCTCAACAGGAGACAGGTTCTGATAGCCGCCAAGGTCATCCGCAAGGTTATCGAGGTAACCGCGTGTGTTGGCTGCATCAACCGTCTGGCGTGCCGGTATCGCCTCCTGAACCGGTTTATACAGCTGCTCTTCCTGCGACTTCAGAGAATCACGAGCAGCGTTAAATCTGGTCTTGAAAGCATCATCCATCGCAAGCCGATCAGGCATTGAACCCGCATCATCGATAATCTTTGCAGCGCGCTGAGATATGCGGCTAAGGCTGTCACGCTTGACGGCTGCCAGCGCTGATTCATCCTGAGAGGCGAGGCCAATCTGAACCGCCTTGAATGCATCATTGCCGGATGTGTACGCTTCCAGCATGTCATCCGGATTGATATCCAGACGCTGCATTGCCTCGACTACTTTATGGTCAGGCTGGATGTCATTCACTACCTGAGCAATCCTGCCTTCTTTACCTGACTGAGCCGCACGAGCGTATTCAGGCGCCATCTGCGCACTCTGGACCTCTGGCGTAGCCACCGCCTGAGCGATAGGCTGAGTTGCGGCCGGTGCGGATTCTGCAGCCTCCCTGCCGAGGACGTTACGCACGCCGCGTACTGCTGCTCCACCGCCAGCCACCAACGCCCTGCCCGCCACGCTTCCCGCCGCACCGAAAGCCAGATCGCCTGCGAGTGAGCTAGCATCTTCCTTGTCACTATTCTGCGCCAGCACCCCCGGTACGTTTTCAGCCAGCATATTTGATGCCTGCGTAGCCAGGCGCTCACCACGCCCCGCCCCGGCAACACTTCCGAGAGCCGCTGCAGTTCGCTCCGCACCGACGCCGGGGATGAGGTAAGGGCCAATCTCTGCGCCAATTTTCGCGTACTCATCCTGTGGCTGAAGGGTTTTTGGCAGTTCAACACGCTGCGTGGGCTGATACGTTCCATCACCCAACCCGAGCTTACCGGCAGCCCATGACCCGGCGCTTTTGAATGCATCCATGACTTCTGCAGGGATATTGGCAACGTTCACGCCAGCCTGCAGGAGGCCCTTGCCTGCTTCAATGGCTGGGTTACTAATCACAGAAGGTCGTGGCTGCGCAGACTTAGGCAAATACTCGTCAGCTTGTTCATTATGAAGGCTTTCAGCAAAGGCTGTGGCGTCATCCGGATTATCGAACATCCCAAGATGCCTACCAGTTCGCATAAAGTTATCCACCGCCTCATCGTCAGGCATTATGCGACCATCATCACTGACAGTAGGGATGAGAACCTCCTTTCCGTCGATGTTCGTAGACATACTCCTGACCGTGCTGATACTGCCATCCTGGTTTTTTACGATAGGTCGGTTGTGAATGTCGATATTCCCACGCTCTACCAGCCCACGAGGATATGCTGAAAAAAACTGCTGGCGAGCAGTATCTGCCTGCGTGCCAGCCTGTGGCGCGACTACCTCATCAAAATACTGATTCTGTGCCGCCGCCTTCTGGTCAGGTGAAAGCGCCTGATACTGGGGTGACGCGATCACCTCTTTCCATGCCTTAGCCATCAATCACCCCATAGGTTAGAGAAACCACCACCCTGCGCTGCAGGAGCCTGTGGCTGCGCAGTCTGAGGTGGTACGCCATATGTTCTTTGCGCGGCAGCAAGCTTGCTTCGCAACTGACCTTCTATACGATTCAGAGAGCGATTAAACTCCGCCTCGCTCATTTTTGGGCTCAACGCGCCAACAGCATCCGTAAGCTTCTTGCCTTCTGCATCCGACAATGCACCCATACCTTTCATGGACTGAACCATTGGCAGGAATGTCTGAGCCTTGAAGGTGTCCAGTGTCGCCTCAAAGTTGGCTGCATCAGAGCCAGGGATTGTGGGAAACACTGAGCTAAGACCCACTGCCTTACCCAAGCCGGGTGATGCTTTCAGCTCTGAAATGGTCCCAAGGGCAGTGTTGAACGTGTCGTAGGTCTGCTGAGCCTGTTGGACCTTGGCCTGTTTTGCATCTGAGGCCTTTTGCTGTGCCTCGGCCTGCTTTTGCTGCAGGTCAGTAAGCCTGGCAAGGTTGGTTTCACGCGCAATCTGACGGTCAAGCCCCTTATCCTGCAACTCTGCCATGCGAATCTGGCGGTCAAATGCAGAGTTCTGAGCAGAGATATTCTGCCCGCGAACTGTGATGTCCTGACCTCGCCGTGCCGTTTCTGCCGACAGGTCCTGTCCGCGCTGGGTCAGTGCGAGTTTTTGCTGGTCATTCTGCACGCCAAACTGGTCTTTAGCAGTCAATGCGCCGAGCTTTACCGTCCCGATAAAGTTGCTGAACTGCGCCGGGTCGCTGACATACATCTGCATCAGTTGCTGAGGGGTAGCACCCTTCTGCTGTACCGTTCCTGCATGCTTCATAAGCGCCTGCGCCACTGCTTCCGGACCAACCTGCGCGGCAGCCTGTAGGTCAGATGTTGCTGTGCTGACAGCAGAGACATCCTGTGCATCCTTAAACTGGAGCTGATCGCGAATAGCGCCAATCTGCGTGGGGTACTTTACCGCCAGCGCCTGCATTTTTGCCGGGTCATTTATGGCTGCAGGCAGTTCAGCCTGAAATGCCTGCTGCTGCGCTGCTGCTGCCTGCTGCTGTTGCTGCTGCTGGGCATATTGCTGAAGCTGAGCCTGTCCCAGCTGGTTTTGCGTCTCCTGCAATGCCTCGCCACGGAAGTCGGGGATCATGTTGTAATAGTTAATCGGCGCACCGAGTCCGCCGATACCTCCGAATTGAGCCATCAGAACGATCCCCCCATCATGCCGCCGAACATACTGGTAAACGAGTTGGCGTCCTGGGCTGCGCCATTCGCCATGCTTGAGTTAGCGCTCGCTGCCACCTGATAAGGCAAGGCTGCCTTACCCGCCATAATCTGTCCCTTTTGCTGGTACATGCCCGCCATCGTATTGCCCTGGCCGATAGAGTAATTACCCAGCGCGTTCGCTGACTCAGCACCCATGCCTGCAAGACTCATGAGCTGGCTATACATATTTTGTTGCTGGTCGGTCATAGCTGAGAGGTAGTTTTGTCCGAGGGTTGGCGCAATACTGGCAAGTTGGTTGGAGGTCGCGGTTGATCCAAGCCCGCCAGTTGCCTCAGCGCCTGCCAGAGACTGATAGCGGGCCTGGTCTGCCATCTGTTGATACTCCGGGCTTGAGAAATAGTTCGTCAGCAGCTGATTACGGTCGATTGGAACTCCGGCCATAGCCTGAAGCCCACCCAGCGCAGACTGACCGGCTTTCTCGTAAGGTGATACCCAGTTAACGGCGTTTTCATAACCCTCGCGGGTTTGATTCATTGCCTTGTCCTGGTACTTCTGTTGCTGCTTAGCAGCTTTATGCGCGCCAATTCCGCCGATGACGCTACTTACTGCAGCACCTGAACCGCTGATTGCTCCGCCCATCGTATTCTCCTGGCTCGCGCCACATAACAAAAAAGGAGCTTTCGCTCCCATCGGTTGTTGTCAGTTTTTGAATGGCCTTCCCGCCAAATCCCATTCTGGATGCGTAATTACAGACTCCCGGCCTGTCTTTAAGGATGACCGCCCTTAATTTCAGGTGGCCTACCAGATTAAGGATTTCCGCCCCAGCCTTTCGGCATTCATGTCTTTTGCTGGCGTCCATAGCCATGTGAATATCTACGAACCCATCCTGCTGGACTAAGGCAAAAATACAGGCATCATTCCATAGTACGTATTCCGCGCCCGGGTCATCCCATCCGGCCACGCCCCAGCGCCGCATTAATTCAGAACCGATATCTCTGTCGATTATTTCCATGTCAGTTAATCAGCCCGTGAGTACGCAGCGCATCTTCGAGCGCCTTAATCCTCTGCCTCGCCTCCTTTAATCCATTAGCGACTGATATCGCCTCAAACTGCTGGTAAGTGCCGCTAATTTGATAGGCGTTATCGGCGCTGAACGCCCCCTTAAATGCCGTTCCTGATGATGCTGTCCATCCTGTCTGGCGCTCACCAACAACTTTCACCCCTGCGACCTTGTAGGAAACAGAAACGTTCTCACTGCCTGCAACCTGAAGAGCATCAGCACCAGGCGCTGTGACGTTTCCGATAAGAAACGACCCTCCGCCTGATTGCACTGATTGATTGGATGTCGAGGACTTTGACACCATGTCGCTCTGGATGCTGATCACCTCATCAAGCAGGTAATTAACGTCACTTCTGAGAACCGTAATCTTGCCTTCAGCAGTGCTCAGCCTCACATCAAGGAGGTTTATCGCGCCACTGTTTGCTGTAATTCTCAGTTCATGGTTGTCAACTTCAATGCGCAGCTGGGTAATGCGTGCACCCTGGTTATCAAGCTCAGCATCCTGCTCTTCATTTTTTACGGCCGCCTGATAGGCCAGCTCGCTGGCGTTATTGGCACCATCTGCGATCGCCTTAAAATCGGTCGCCTGTTGCATCACATAAAGTTTGTACGGGAGGGTGAAACCGGGGGGGAGGATTGACGCATCAATGCGGTTCCCCTGCACTGTCACTTTGGATGGTTCATCTGCCATTACTCAATCCTTACCTGGCATCCAGACAGGGTTACTGGAGAGCTTGTCACTATGCGAATCCTGAACCCTATGTTCTTACGGATGCGGCCAATTCTTCGCCACAGTGCTCGACGGTCATAGTTAAACGGACCATTCCACGGAAGCATTTGTTCGCGGCCGTAAGTGATGCCGTCGGTAGTGGCGGCAAGAAAAAGCCTCTCTGCAATTTGCTCAACGCCTGTGGATGATTCCAGCTCCAGATCAAAAACGCGTGCGTTGTCAGCTTTGAAAAGCGGGGTGTAAAGGATGTGCTCCTGATGCTGGGAGTATTGAGACGAAATTGATGGATTAAGCACGCCGGTTATCCCACCCAGCTTGTCACCACAGGTGATGACATTATCTTCGTAGATAAAGTCAACGCACCGATAGGTATCTTCTGACAGTCCGGTTTTCAGGATCGTCCACTGCGGACCTGTCTGAGTCGCAGAACCATCAAATACCAGAGTGTGCCGGGGAAGGTGAACCATCAGCAGCTCATGTGACTCAAACCGCAATGACTCCAGCACGCCGGTAGATAGCTCTGCTGCGGTATAGCCCTGCAGTATTCTCTCAATCGATGCCGTCGCGATTGACTGCGTAGCGCCAGAATTAACAATGTAGATGGACGGCGCGCCCGTGGCCGGGTGACTTAGAATTGCGTGAGAGTCGGCAAACTTCGTTTTGCAGTAGGTGCCAGCTATCCCCTTCTGCACCATCATTGACGGCTGAACCTGATAAACCGCTACCCCTGCAGCGCCACTGTTACCGGTAAGCGAGAAGTATTCGATAGTCGTGGTGCCAAAGCACACAACGAAATCACGCCAGTTATCAATGCCAATTATGCCGTCTGGCTGGCTTTCCGCCCTGTATTCTGCAGAGTACCTGTCCGGGTGTGATTCGTCCTCAAGGTCGCTGATGAAGAATGAATCAGAATCTGACTTGCACCACACATAGCGGGATCGGTTCCGGCAAAGGTCACGGAGATTTCCAAGGTCGTACTGCGTATATCCGCTTGAGCCAGGCCAGTTACTCAGGGTTTTAATGGTGCCATCATACCGGAACAATGTCATGGTGCCACTGCCGCCAATGGCGTGGCTTGAGTAGCTGTAAGCCATGCTTACACGGGCAATGCCGCCAAAGTCCGCCATCTCCCGACTTCCCTTATAAATCTTGCCACCGCAAACACGGTATACGGCTCCCTGATTGCTGTTGTAAAGCACGCCTCTAGATGGCCCGGAAACGTCACTGCGCTTTGCCACACCCGGAAAAGAGCGAAGGTAGCCATTTGCCCCAACAACCTCTTTCGGTGTGGCCAGCATGTTCACGGGAAGCAGGTCGACATAATCGGCGCTGGCGTAATTCTTACCCAGCCCCTTCATCAATGGCAGTTGAGTCGTCGGCATCTTCAGCATCCCGTCGGTGGAAATAGTTAAAGCCGTTTTGTGCGAACCCGCGATTGCCTGATCCTGTCGGCATCCGACTTGGATAGCCCAGCCTACCGGCCTTGCGTGCGCGGGTAATGGATGAGCCTTTGTAGAGCAGCTCCTTCCCATTGCGAGCTGACATGACCAGCTTATTCATCGGCTCAATGGCATAGTCAGGCGCAATCCGCACAGCGAGGTTATGAACAACGGCGCTCACAGCCTGTGGTTTCATGCCGTGCGCATCACCTGTCTCAGGATGAGCGTCATCAGCTGAAAATGCATATCCTGCGTCGATACCATCTCCGCCCTGATACCACTCCGCCATCATCATTTCGAGGTCAGAGATAGCGTCCTGTGCAGACTGCGGCTCAACGTCAGTAATGGTTGCATCAGAGGCAATACCGAGCTTACGCAGCGCGGCATTTACCAGATCACCCTTCGTTCTCAGGTTCATCAGTTACCTCTGCATGAGGTTCAGCTTCTGGTTCTGGATTAAGCTTGCGTCCACCTTTCTTTTTCGCTTCGGTGCGGATAGTCAACAGGCGAGAAAGAACATCATCAGCAGTGTGACCATCCCACTCTTTGCCAAACTCGATCTCTGTACCCTGGGGAAGGTTTTCGATTTCGCTCTCTGGCAGATGGTACGTTACCGCGCCTTCAGGAGTGTCGATTCCAGCCAGAACCCACCCTTCCCACTGCTCCCCATCATGGTGCTGAAAACTCCACCACGCCTGTTTAGGGAATGCATTCATTAGTATTGAGAAAAGGCGACAACGATGCGCATAGAGTTCGTTGAAGGTGTGATATCCATCCGATACTTCACCCATGTCTTTCAGGGTATTCGTATCAGAAGGCAGTTCGGGGTCTGTACCGACGCCCGATTCTTCGGGTACGTCGCCGGGATGCTCATACCAGCCTTCTGCGAGCAAATCTTCAACATCATCATCGACTACTACTTTTGATTGCAGTTCTTTGCCCCACACCTTGGTGCCGCGGCCTGACTTATAAAGCATTACGCTCATGATCGTCTCCAGTAAAAAAGGGGCCGAAGCCCCTTATCATCAGCCTTCTACGGCGGTTGCTACATCCTGATTCGCCAGACCAACACCGATTGCTTCCGGACGCACAGCGGTGGACTTGTACCACAGCGCAATACGGCACTTACCGCTCAGCGTGCTGATGTCACCCTGGAAGGCGATCACCCCATTCAGGCCGGTGCCCGGGATGGAGAACGCTTCAGACTTCATGCCAGCGAACAGCGAGTGGTTCAGCGGGATTGGTTGGGACACCAGGCGGATGGAGTCATCAGCCCAGAACACGTTGGTTGCCACGGTATCAGTGTTCAGCACATTGATAGCTGCGCCGGCAGCCAGTGACGTGTTGACGTTGGCATACGCACGCTCTGCAGCAGTCAGGCTGGTATCATCCAGCGCCACTGGTTTAGGCGTGATAGTGATGGCGTTACCGTTAACAGCCACGACAGAGAACGTCGCATCCTGAACCAGCACGTTCTTCGCCATCTGCGCGAGGAACTTAACGCCAGCGAATGAAATCTTATCGCCGCGCTTGAATCCGGTGCCAGAACTGACGTTGACGGTCGCAAAGCGGTTATCCACGTTCTCACGGCTGTTGTCTTCGTTCAGGCGCCATGACTGAGGCTTGAACTTCTGCGCGCCGCTGACAGTAACGCCGGTCGCATCAGACTTAACCAGCGTCGGCAGTTTTGGCGAACGCAGCACGTCGTTGAAGCCAGCAACCTGCTTCTGAATCACGCCTTTGGTGTAAGCGTCATCCTGAATTCGGCCGTAGAAATCCTTGCCAGCCAGGTCACGTCCCGCGCCGCGGTAGTCATTGGCGTTGAAGAAGAACGACAGGCCTGCATCACGGTTCAGCTCGCGCGAGAACATCAGCGACTCTGCTTCAGAGATGAAGTCCCACCCGGTGTTGGCGCTGCCGACCGGGCCGGTGCTGGTCACAATCAGGGAGCCCATTTCTGCTGCGGTGCGGGCGATCTCTGCTTCCACGTTGTTCGCAAGCTTCTTGGCTGAAGCGGCAATGCGGCGGCGGTAGGTTGACTCGTCACGCACATCATCGGCACGGATATCGAAGAAGTCGTTATCCGGCTCATCCAGGGTGACTTTCACGTTCAGTTCGAGCAGGTCGGTTTCTTTGTCGGTCAGGTCCCAGCCGCGCTGAGTCGGTGCTTCCTGTTCGACGGGCATCCAGATGGTGTTGTCACCGCGCTGCATTTCGCGGCCTGGCGGAGTGTACTTATCCACCTTCATAACCATCGGCATGATGTTCTGCATTGTTTCGATAACTTCGTCTACTGCGAGAGTTACCATCTGACCTTCGTTAAGTGCCATTAGCGGATTCCTTTAATCTGTTCTTTAAGTTTGCGATATGTCGCTGTGTCACCACGTCGTGCGGCTTCATCCATCTTCTTCTGAAGAGCGGAAGTATTGGCTGCAGCAACGCTGCCCTGCACCGGTTCATCTACCGGAGGGGCTGATGACAACTGCTTACCGCGGGGCTTGAGAGTTAAACGGTCTGAGAGGCGCGTGATTTCAATCAGCGCCTGCTGTGAGTTCATGCTCAGGATTTGTCGGGTCTTCTCCGGGTTTTTACCCAGGTGATAGATGATCGCAGCCGACTTCTCAGGGAAGAGGTTCATAATCTCAACGTCAGTACCCGGTGGCACCAGCGCGTTGAAAGCTTCTTCTGTTTCCTGATAGTCGCTGAGGTTCAGCTTCTCTGCGGCGTCATAGTGCTTGCGCGCCGCCTCGACAACCTGTGTGGAGTTGCGGGTGTAATCCTGTGTCTTGCGACCCTGCTCAGCTACAGCATTGCTGCGTGCGTCCTGAGCCTTAATAAGCCAGTCTGTATTGGCAGCGTTAAAAGCAGCCAGAGCGCGACTAGTGTCGTAGTCATACTTTGCCAAAGCATCGTCTGACAGGAACTCATTCACGTCTGGCTGCTTGGGTAAATCAGGATTAACCCGCAGGGTTTCCGGAAGCTCACCACGACTCACCGCTTCCATCTGCTGTTCAAGTTCACGCTGGCGCTTACGTGCCAGGCGACGAGCGGCAAACTTCGCGTTTGTTTCGTGGTCCTGCTTCGGCTTGTTCTCATCGTCATTCAGGACAATGTCAAAGCCCTCATCCTGCCCTTCGGTGCCGGTGGCATTACCGTCAACCTGACTTTCAACTGATGCCGCAGTGTGATCGCCGGACAGGGGTTGTACTTCAGTGTTCTGAATTTCGGTGGTATCGCTCATGTTGTTTAACTCTCTCACATGGTTCGAGGAATCTCGCCGGGATTGGCGGAAGGTGAATTTTGTCTCTGCGATTGCAGGAAGTTAGTCATGTCCATTCGCTGCGCATGCTGTTGCCCATTACCTTTCAGCAGGAGCTCTGCATTCGCGCGACTGTCATCACTGGTTTGCTTCTGGAAGTGACCCATAAGCTCGAGGTATTCACGGAATGCCTTCTGCTTGTCGAGGTCCATGCCGTTGAAGATTTCCGCTATCTTCGCCGCGTTGAGCTGGCTGGTAGCGTCGACCTTAGCGGCCTCAATGGTGAGTGACTGCTGGTCATTCTGCGCTTTCATCAGGTCAGCCTGACCCTGCAGATAAACGCCCCGCGCCTGAACCATTGCCGGGTCTGGCGTGTTCTGTTGCTGCTGCTGAGCATCCGCCACCCATTGCTGTTCTTCCGGCGTCTCAGGTTTCTTGAGGCCCATGGTGACCAGCTGCCGGTTGGCGTACTCACGCATCATCTCCACACCCTTACCATCAAGCAGCGTGAAGTACTGAAGCAGGAGCATCTGATATTCAGGCGTGCCTGGCGGAACCTTCGACAGCAGGTCGAGAAGCTCGGAGCGGTTCTGATTCTTCATCGACTGGAACGATGGGCCGACATCGGTGTATGTCTCATACCGCCCACGGATATCATTCAGCGTCATCACGTTGCCGGACTGGAAGTCCACGACCTGAGTGAGCAGCTGAACCTCTTTCTCGCTACCATCTTCCAGCGTCATTGAGACGTTGCGCGGCACGTCGTAGATGTCATTGACCATCGCCGCGTAAATCTCTCCGTCACGGCGCATTGCCGTAGCCAGGTTGTCCTGAAACACGTATGTCTCAAGGTCAGCACGCATATTCAACTGGTTGACGGTGTCGAATGCCACCTGCCCGCCTGCTGCTTCTGCGTCCACACCGAGCGTTGCCACTTCCTTCACCGCGCCGGTTGCTGCTTCCAGCATGTAGGCGTTGGCTTGCGGAACCTCGGGGTTTTCGTAGTAGCCGAGAGGCTGCAGCGGCAGGTCGCCGTTGTTCTCATCGGTGCGATTAATCAGGTAGTACGGGTAATCGTCAGTCCCGCTGTACATGTGCTCGAAGCCAGCAATCTGCTCCGGGAAGAAGAACGGTTTCTTTTTGGGTGAGCGGGCAACAATATCGGCATTGAAGGACATGATCATGTTGCGCAGGCGCTGACCATCTTTAGTCAGCCTGACAACGCCCTCATATACCTCTTTGTCACCAGCAAATGACCACTCGCCGAACACAGGTACGATCGGGATGTGCTCACCTGCAATCAGTTCGCGGTCTTTCAGAATCATCGTGTTGGTCAGCAGGCTTTTGTAGACACGGCGGCGCGTTACTTTGCGCTCACCAATCTTCTCCATGCCCTTATCTGCCAGCTCATCGATGACGTCTTTAATATCTCGCTTGAAGTAACTGACCGGCTCACCTGTCATAGGGTCCTGATAGATGAACACCGTCTCTTTTTTCTCTTCAACCTCGTAATACTCAGCGATGTAGTAAACATCGTTGGTGGACCACGGGAACGCCCAGTTAGAGGATGGCGACTGGAAGTCAGGCAAGTCCTCCTCATCGAGGTCGTGCTCTTCTGCAAACGCTTCCCAGCCGTCCTTGCTCATGGCGCTGATGACTGTGCAGTGCTTAGCGTCGCTCTTATCCATCTGCTTGGCGTTGGCATCCCAAACAACGTGAGTGCATGCCTCATGAATGGGTACGCGGCGAATAACCTGATTGTTGCTCGTCGGGTCCTGGTCTTCATAGTCAGTCACCAGACGCCATGCACCCACGCCCGCTTCAATCTGCTCACGCACAGCCACGTTGACGGAAATCTTCGCGGTGTTGTGCCGCATGTCGGTGCGATACATACCCATCAGGATGTCGGCAGCGTTAGGGTCAGCACCATCTTTCGGCTTGAATAGCACGTCGACAGGGTTCTGGCGCATCTCTGCGACCAACTTGCGGACAACCGGGCGCACTACGTCGAACTGACCGCGATACTGCAGGGTGGTGTATTCGTTTAGCCAGTCATCCCACTGGCTGATGCGGCTGAAGAACAGATCGTTGGTTGCTTCAGTTCTGGCCTCATCGCTTGCTGTCCAGTCCCGGTCGAACTTCCTGAGAATGGTCTGCAATTTTTCGTTATTGTCGGCCATTATTTTCTCCGGGGAATTGGGCGAATTGGCGCCGGTAATTTCTTCTCTTTAACAATGCCGATGTCGCCATAGCGTTTAGCAAAGCGGCGCATCATGTAGGCGTAACGCGTGGCATCCAGAAGGTCATCACGCGTCTTAACGATGCGGCCCCTGTCGTCACGGTGATAGAAGTTGAACTCTTCGAACCAGTCACGCAGTCCGGAAAACACCTTGAATCGTCCGGTACTCATCAGGTCGTGCAGCTCGAACAAGCCAGCCTCAACAGAGCGGGAGCCATCAGGCCACTGTGCGCAGTCTGGCAGCATCTGGAATCCTGCCTCTGAGTAGTAGGACTTCTGCTGCAATCCGCTACCCTTCTCTGTCTGCAAGCCATCCTGCGGCCATGCTGTCGGAACCTTGTTGGCCCATGACTTTGTGGCGCCCCATGCTTCTGATGGTGATGTCTTGCTGGCCTTCCACGCCTTGGTGACGTAATAGGTGTCGCTGTCCATATCGATGGCGAGCTGAATGCGGCTTTGCGGGTGGTCCCAGCCAAAGTCCATGCCGTCGATAACCATGTAATGCTTCGGAATCGGGAAGGGTTCGATGGTGATCGTGTCTTCGCTGAAGTCGAAGATGCGTCCCTGACCGAGCATCGGTATGCCCTTGGTTCGCATGTCGCGCTGATGAGGTGGATATGACTCAAGCAGGCTTTTCTTCGTCTCTTCAGTGAGGTGAGGTGCATCATCCCAGCCAACGTTCATGCATGACTGTGAATCTGCCGGGTCGTCGAGAAGCTTGATAACCAGTTCTGTGCGCCCGTTCTCTGGTGTAAACGTCAGGATGCCTCTGCCGCCTCTCCCTCGGTCACCAGTAGCCGTGCGTGTCAGAACCTGCGGGTAAATCGTCTGGTCCTCTGGCTCTTCATCGATATGAAACCAGTCGATGTCATCACCCATCAGTGCGTGCTGCCCCTGCGTGTATGACCAGAACTGAACTTTACTCAGGTCGCCGCTGCTGTGCCGGATGTAGGCCGAGCGAACAGCGTTGGGTGTGCCGGTCATTGGCTCAGTGGAGACGATGCGATCTGGAGGAACAAGGCCGCCAGTAAACTCACCGTTAACCTTCTTGCCAATGATTGCCGACTGAAGCAGGTCACGACACTTCTCACCGGAATAGCCCAGGCACCACATCAGCGGAGCGTGGTCAAAGCGATGGCCCTCCCACCCTTCCGGATACTCTCCGAGCAGGTGGATGGCGTCGATATAGGTAGCGGTGTCAGTCTTGCCTACGCGGTTTGCAGCGATTAACGCGCACTGGCGGTAGTTAGCGGTTTGCGCGATGAACTTGCGCTGCCACGGGTAACGGGTGTCGAAGTAGGAGCGGTAACGATTAACAACTGCGCGGCGGGCCTTCTCTTCCAGCAGGCGAATTAGCTCAAGCTTCTCCTCTCGCTTCAGATTGTCCATTTACAAGCCTCGCGAGTTTCGCATTTAGTTCTTCGTCTGACAGGGTTTCGATGCTGCCTGAGTGCTCCACTTTGTCGGTGAATAGCTTCAGGTGCTTGCCGAGGAGTTCATAGCCCTTCAGCGCTGCGTTAGCATCATATTTGTAGAGCGGAGCAAGCTCACCATCCGGGCCTTCAACCATTACTGGCTCGCCCTTCTTGTCATAAACCTGCTCCGCCTGTTCGCACCGACGGATGTTTTTGATTACGCCTTCAATCACGAACTCTGCGCTTAGCCCTACTGCGGCATTTCGTTCTTTGGCTAATTCGGTGATGCGCGCCCGCAAGTGGGGTTTAGTCAGGTTTTCGTGACCAATCGACTTTGCAGACTTCTCGCTGTAACCAGACCGAATAGCTGCCTGTGTTGCATTCAGATCAACCACGTACTCCTGACAGAAGCGCTCTTGTTGTTCGTTGAGTTCAGCCATCAGGTTTCTCTCTTACTGAAACAGCTCCAGAGCTTCTTTCATGCCCCGGATAGCTTTGGTTGTGCGGGATACGGCAGTAGGCTCACCCTGTGCGAGCGTGTACTGACGCTTGAAGAGTTCGAACTTCAGCTGGTCGTCGCCAATCTCTACGATCGCATCCTGAGCGGCTGCTGTGTCGTTCTGGACCAGTGAGAGAATTTCGAGACGGAGTCTTTGCTGGTCTGTCAGTGATGTTTGCATGTTCAAGTCGGACATGATGATTCCTGTTTTATATGCGGGAGGAAGTGGCTAAACATTCTGTCGAGCAGGTAACAGTAAGTTTCGTTTGACTGGTCTGTCTCTATTGTCACGCCCACATCGTGGCAGCAGTAGAAGGTTGCGTGAGCGCACTCATGAACTAGCGTGGAAACTGATTTATCAAACACCCCTACCAAATAGAGGTTTTCACCAGTTGAGCTGTCGCAAAAGTGCATTGTACGACCGTTAGAGAACGAAAGATCTTGCTCAGGCTGCTTTAGGTTAGATAGCGCCCGTTGCCATTCATCTTTACTCACACAAAGATAAACATTTGCGCAGTGAAATAATGGAACCAAGAAACGCGGAAGCTTAGGCCACTTAGGTTTTGCCATGCTCGACTCCTGTTATCATTATCGAGCACCCCTTGAGATGCTCTGTAATGACTACGCGAGTTCGCCACCGGCCTTCAGCTTGGTGAGTATGCTGTTGACCTTTGTCACGATCGTGTTCACTGCCGTCTGCGCCGTAGCGATATCAGTCACCGTCTGAGCGGGGATAGCCGCCTCTGCTGCCTGCTGCAGTACACCACCACGCTCTGCTGAGGTTGGCGTCTTGTTTCCCGCCATCGCTGTTGTCGCTGTAGTGCCGATAGTCGGTGCGAACGTTGTTGGCTTGCCGGTAATGCTCGCCCATGTTGCGGCGGCACCGGCTGCACTGTACTGCGCTTCGAACTTGGTCTTGCTCATGTAGAGCAGTTCACCTGATGCGCTGGTAAACAGGTATCCGCCAACTACCGGACGGAAGATGCCCATGAATTGCGGTGAGAGGTATTGCTCATCAAAGTCACCATCAAAGCTGGCGTAGGCGTAACCGTCTACTGTCTGCCTGATTGACTTAATGGGTAGCGCATAAACAAAGTTGTTGTCCGTGTCGCTGTAGGTAGGCCATTGGCGTTTCATGTTTTCCCCTGGTTACTTCATCAGTGTGTATTGCTTGGAGAAGTCTTTGGCATCCATGTAAATCGGATCGCCATCAATCAGCTCGACGTAGTAGCCGCCCTTTTTAGGCTGATACTTACTCATGTACTCACATGACACCTGAAACTCAGGGTAGAAATCATCTTCAGGCACAATGTAGCCAGCGCCATCTACATCCTGACGCACTTCTTTGATTTTGAGTGCCAGCACCTGGTTGTCTTTACCCTGGTAGCGAGGCAGTTGGTTGCGTTTAAGCGACATGGTTATTTCCTCTTGAGGATTTACTTTCTGAGGCTGTTCTTTACTTCGGTGATGATCTGCTGCTGCATCCTGCTTAATTCGTTGCGGTGCCGCTTCTCCTGGCGCTGGTGAATCCAGAAGCCTATCCACGTCATTACCAGTGCGCCTATGCAGGCACCAGAAAGGATGTTGTAGATTGAGTACCCACTCATTGGGTCACCGTTCCGCAGTTAGCCTTCCACGTCTTGTTGTGAGCCAGAATGGCGCGCTTTGTCCGGTCATCCATCGTCATGATGTCGGCTTCGGTAACGAGAATGGGCTTCACCCAGGCGCAGGCGGTATCGACTACCTCAACCCTTGTTGATCCATTCTCTGCGCAACTCGTCATCAACATCACCATCAGACATGCGGGTAACAGTGCTTTGAACATCGGATGCCTCTTTGGCGGTGTCGGTCTGGCGGGTAGCGACTGCCTGCTCTGACGCGACAGCTGCTTTGGTTTCTCTCTCAGTTGCAGAGGCTTCTGCTTTAGCCTTGCCTTTAGAGTGACCAATGCCGAATGCCGTCATAACGGCAGCAACAATGACGCCGATAATGCCGAGGATGAATTCAATGCTCATGGCTTAGCTCCCGGGTCAATTCCTGCATCCAGCTTCTGTTCGCTCAGGTCTTTGTCAGATGCGATTTTCTTCGCACCGATATATCCGGCCGTAGAGAAACCAAAGTAAGCGATGAAGATTGCTTCGCTCAGCTCGCCTTTGTAGGCCTGCCAGATGAGGATGCCGCTACACACCAGGAAGCCGAGAATGGCTTGAGTGCGGCTTAGTGAGATGTTGCCACTTGAACCACGCAGCATGCTTAAGGCGTCCATTAGATTTCCACCCTCTCAAACCAGCCGTAGGCGAATGTCTCGTTGGCTGATCTGGATTCGGCGAGCTCAATATATCGGGCGCCCTGCAGGCTGTTTAGCGCTTTCAGCATCACCTTCTCACCATCACGACTACGTGCGGAAAGAAATGACCGCAGTGCGGTGATAGTGCGGGGGCCAATCTGACCGTCTGCCACGATGTCGGCGTAAAGCTTGCCCTGATTGTTAAATACGTTCAGGGAGCGTTGGAGAAACTTTGCGGCTACCGATGGGCCCATGTTTACGCCGGTGTCGGTTAGCTCTACAGCGATCGCATTATTGACCTGAGAGACCTGGTCGAATCGCGGACCTACCCAGTAATCTGATTCAAGAATATTCAGAGCCTGAGATCGGGTGAGGTCTTTCATGTCACCGGTGTAACCGTGCGCTCTGGCGACCGCCTGAGTGATACCCCAGTTGGTTGGGCCGCCTTTGTCTGCTGGGTTATTAACGTAACCCCCTTCTTTGCCGAGGATGGCGCTAAAGATTTCGTCTTTCGTCATTTGCCCTCATCCTCCTTCACTACCTGCTTGACCTGTGCGGCAGTCTTGTTGGCTGTGCGATCTGGTAATGAACTCATCTGCTGCTGAAGGGATGCCACCTGATTAGCCAGGCTGGCAACCTTTGCATCGCGGCGCTCGGCAACCTTGCGGTAATCATTGCGGATGTTTTCAATCTGGCGGTTTGCATCATTTGTCACGTAAACAAACAGGCAGGTCATTGCAATGCAGATGAGTGTCATCATGGTGAGAACGCAGCCGACTATCAGGCTACGTTTGTGATTATATTTAGCGCTGTTCGTCATCGCTGTGGGTCTCCATTTTCGCAATCAGCCGATCTATCTCGGTTCTGAATCGCTCATTTCCGACAGCGGTACTGGCCTCAGACATCGCAAGGAGGATGCTCAGGGCGTTTTTAATCAGCTTCAGGTCAGTCTCAAGAGTTGATATACGGCGTAAGTTGCGGTCATGACGCTCCCGCAATTCGTCGTTTTCTTCGCGGAGAATGGCGTTGCTCTCTTTCAGCAACTGCACCTGCTCTTTGTAATTGGAGATTATCTCTCCGCCAGCGCGATTACTTATGCCAAGAGAGACAAGGCTGGCCGCTAATGGTTTCCAGAGAACTGCCACTGCGCCGCCGCCAAATAATAGGCCTAGCACGCCTGTGATTATGCTGCTTTCACCCATGAGCTACCCCGCGGGCTACTGTTTGTGTATTTGTCATGGCCGTCTCCGGCGTAGCCCGGATATTCCGGCTTCATGCTGTGAGAATAAAAAGCACCCGAGTGAAAAGACACAGGAAGAACTCAGAGGGAAATCCTTGGGCGCTGAAATGAAAAAAGGTCGCTCTAATGGCGACCCTTTGAAATAGTTTAGTGATGTTACTTATCCGCTACAGGGTATGCGGTGATTCTTATCCCCTATCGAGGATAGAAATAAAAAAGCCCCGCCGACTGGTGAGGTCGCGAGGCTCTTTGGCATCAACATTTATGCAACTGACCGGTAAAGCTGCGATCTGTTCGCTTCACTTCCCGATCATGCCGTTAATGTGCCAGGTCGCATGCCCTTTGTCTTTGGCAATTCGTGCTATTTTGTATAATCACGCAGCGATTTTAGGAATCTCCTTCTCCATTTCTCGCTTAATTGCGTAAAACATTTCTCCTTCGATGATATCCATCGCCCATTCCATTCTGTTTCGGGCCTCTTTCGGTGTGATGCTGCAGTAATAAATCAGGGATGAGCCGATATTTTGCACGCTCTTGCGCTTGCAGTATCGTAATCTGGCTACGTTCCGAAGCGGGTTATCTCTTCCGAATGTCTTTACCATGACTGATTCAACAAAGGCGGCATCATCTGATTCTTTGGCGAGAGCGATGATGTTTGCCGTTGATGACTGAGGGATAAGCAGGTCACGTGCCTTGCGGAATAACTCTTCACCACGCAGCCCTTCACAATGCAGCTGTGACACGATTTTCTCTATCTGCTTGCCCTTCTGCTCACTCCACTCACAGCGCATCATCAGGCGCCCGATAACGTTGACCTCTGCGCGGTCGTAATATTCTCCGCCCAGGTGATCGCCCCATACGCCCAGAAGATGCCTGACCCATGCCTGCTGCGATTTGTTGATGGTCTTCCAGCCATTGCCGAATAACCGGCGCATATCAGCTGCTGTTCTGACACCTGACAGCCTGACGATTTGCTGATAGTCACGCTCAATGCGCATGCTTAACCCCCATCATCTTCGCCATATTCCTGAGTATCCGGTAATCCACTTCAAAGCCGCCGCGCCGTTTGTAAATGCGGAGTTTCTGCCACTTTTCTCTGAGGTATTCGGTCATGCTGCATACTCCATCTGACGTTTACGCAATTTCTCGTAATGGCGTGCCCGGCGCGTGAATATGGATTTCACTCGCTTCAGGTACTCGATATCGAATTTGCGTGGTGTGTTGTCTGCTTCCAGCCGCTCTACGCGCTCAAGCCCTATGCGCTGAATCAGCCGAATCCTGAACTCAACTGCGTTGCCGCTTAATTGCCTGTTGCACTTGGTGCAAGCAGAGTGGACATTGAAAACGTTAAATCTGAGGTGGGATCGCGCACCACGGGAGAGGTAGTGGCTGGCATCTACTGCGCTGCCGGTGAGATAGTTACTGTTGCTGATGAGTGGGCCATCATGACTTGCGCAGCCCTTACCGAAATCGCGCCATCTGATGTACCTGTTAAACGCCACCTGAGCCTCTTTCTCCCACTCCGATTTACCCTTTAATCTTTCCCTTCGTTGCCGCAAATCATCGCGCTGTAGTCGCTCCTGCTTACGTAATTCACGCGCAGCATTACGCTCATCAACCTGTCGGTTGAATTCCATGGCGCATTTGTAGTTGTGGCAGACTTTCTGGAGAGAACTTCGGGGGGTGTATTCGGTAGTGCAGATGGGGCATTTTTTCGGCTTCGGCTGATTGCCTTTAGCCATGCGTCAGTTCCTTAAGTTGCTCGTCTTCGCGCTGGAAGTCGTCGCCGTCGATTGGCATAAGCCAGTGAGGTTTAGCCAGTGAAAAGTCAGGGATTACACTACCACTGGGAAGGTACGTTGAAATGCGGTCTGATTTAATCAGCCACCTTGATGAGCCAGCATTTTTCATTCTGCACTTTGGAAGCACGTAAGACTCTCCGGGCATAATCAGCTTTATGGTCTCAACTGTTATGCCAATGCAATCGGCAGGCCCAGCAACAAAAATCGCCAATCCTCCAGCTCTTAATTCAGCCATCATTCACCTCTCCGCACATGCGGTAATTGGGATCCTGCATCAGGTTTATTTCGCAGCTTGTGCAGCAATAAACCACCGACCCTGGCAGCCCCGCAGAAAAGAAAGCGCACACAGAAGCAGATGGCTCTCCATCTCCAGTAGGCAGACTTGATTGGGTTATCTCGTTCATGGTTCTCCCATTCGATATCGCATTCGCACTGCTCGCAGCTAATGGAGTAGTGATACTTGTCTTCTGAGGTGAGTGTTATGTGACAGCGGCAGCAGCGTTCTTTCATCGCGTCTTCCTCAGTCGATTCCATTTCGCCTGCACCAGACCACCGACATAATCGAATGTGCTGACCTGGCTGGCTGCGGGGATTGTGGTGGGTTTCTTTCGGCGTGATTTGGTGTGGTAGACGGCGTGATTCTCCATCCTCTCCCAGAGCGATTTAGTGCGGCGCATGTTGCCCCCTTGCAGTTTTAAGCAGCTCGTTGAGGCTCGCCATATGAGTGCTGACACCGAATCCTGCCGCCGTGTCCTTCATTCGGTACCGGCACGCGCCATATTGGTTATCATCGTGCTCTTTAATGATGTGGTGGCCGCCGGATAGAGTGTTGATGACGTTAGCTACGTTGAGCCTGTTAGTCCGGCACCGCTTGCACACCTGGTCGAAGATGTCTGCCATCAGATGCCACTGTCCGTCCGATAAAACATCCAGTACTGCTGCTTTGATTTTGCTCATGCTGCACTCCTGTATTCAGTAGTCACGACACCGGGCGCGCCGGTTGTGTACATGGGATTGCGATCGGGGTTCTCTGGCTTCACTTCCATCAGCCCGTCAAAGCGCTGATAAACGCAGTGCGGTTTGTTATGGACGTGAGCAAGCCACGCAGCCTCTTCGATAGCTGCGCCAATTTCAGTAAAGGGGGTCATGTTATTTTCCGAAGCGGTTAGCCCATTCAGCCGCACGCGCTGACTCGTCGCTAAACCTGACGCTCTGCTCGGCACCGAAGGCATGGATGAGTGTGATTAAATCTCGCATCTCACTGACGCGCATTTTGCTTGTTGATTTACCGAGGACTACAAAGCCGTTCCCCGCCAGATTCGGCACCGCCTCCTGTCCGTTTAAGCTCGCGCTAAACAGGTGCTTCCAGCTCTCCGGGGCCAACTTCCGCCCATGCCAGACAACCTGCTCTGATACGTCATGCAGGCAAGCCCATAAGAGAGCGTTTTGTTCGAGGGTTCTGGTTCGTTCGGAGATGGTCACTACAAGAGGGGTTTGGTTATTCGCTGATATCTGCTGGATGGCTTCTAGGCAGTTTTGCCGTATTCGGTTATCCCGCAGGATGTAGGTTTGTTTCTCCATCGCGTTTGTCTCGCTTTAATGCGTCGCTAAGGGTTTTTCGGATAGCTGCAGGGAGTGACATAAAGCCTGCATAGCGCGTGGCGATATGATTCAACTCAGCTACCAGTGCTTCAAACTCATCGTCCGGCAGCAAGTGCTCAGAGCGTTTTAAGGGGATTACGTTGTTCATGCTTCCTCCTGCTTGCTGCGAGCCAGCCAGCCTTGCCATTCGTAGAGAGTCTGGTCCCAGTAGTAATTACCGTCAGAATCTCGGTCCAGCCAGAACGCCATAAACGCCTCATCTTTTCGCACGTGCGCCTCAAACCGCTCCCTTTCCAGCTCATCGTTGTTTGTCATTGCCTTTCTTCCTCCATGCGGATAGACATCACGCCAGTCATGGTGGAGGCGCTGACATCCATCTGAGTTTTCTGCATTGCCAGCGGCTTGCCGTACACCTTGGAAACTTCGTGCAGGGTCGCCAGCGCCAGATTTGCAGCGTCAGCAATATCACCCTTTCCGGCATCGTAGTGCTCATTGAAAAGCGTGATGCCAAACCTTCCATTTCGGGAGCTAATCTGACATTCGAAGCTGCCATTGAAAGAAATTTCATCAGCTGCGCCCTTAACTGCCGATTCGTAATATTTGTCGCCTTTAACACCCATATCACTGCTCTCCGTTCTGATTGGTGGGATGCTCCGGGATGATGCGGTAGGCGATGATGTTGTTTTCACCTTCCTCGTGATGCCAGTCCCAACAGTGCGCAATACCCTCGTCTTTAGGTGTCTGAGTGAACTTAACCTCAACAATCGCCATAGGTTCTACCGGGCAATCTCCGCCACCCCACTCAATCCATCCATCACCCCGCTCCTGCTGCTCCAGTATGGGGAGTGCAATCTCGAATGCTTCCCGCATGTCGATTTCGAATGGAAATTGATACAGGCTTTCCATCTCATATCTCTTCAGCCGCGCGATATGCTCTCTGCACTTCTCAGCGGTTAGTTTTTTCATTGGTGACTCCTGTCTTCCTGCTCAAACTCAGCATCAACAATCGTGTCGTGCGCCTCACGTGCCAGCATATCGATAGCGTGCAGGCGGTCCCGGAACTGCTCCGGCGTCAGGTCGCGCTTCTTAGCCAGGTCGATGATTGCCAGCGTCATATTGCGGGCCTGACGCATCAGTGGTGGTGTGATTACCAGTTGAATTACCTGTGTCATGCTGCACTCTCCCTTCCCTCAAGCCAGAAGAAAAATGCCCGGTCAACGGTGGCATCCTGATAGCCAAGATGTGATCGGGTCAGGTTGTGTTTATCGCCGTGCACGCTGCGGTAAAGGCGCTCAAAGCGGATGCGGTTCATCTCAGTCATGGCGTCCACCTTTCAGCCCAAAGCGGCGGCGGATATCAGCGAGATGATCCAGTGCCTTTTCGTTGCCGGTCGGGATGTGGAGTTGTGGGATCTGCTTGCGCGGCGGCGGGATGACTTCTCCAGCTTCAATGCGGCGGGACATCTTGCGCAGCTCTTCGCCCAGGCGTTTGCGACACTCTGTGTCGGTCAGGTTGAATGATCGCATCTGGTTGTAGACCGCTGTCACCATGTGGAAACAGGCAGGACTTTCCCACGGGAAATCCTCGCTGGTGTCGTACATGCCACGGTCCCGGCAATACAGGCGGAACATGTCATACAGATCCTCATCGGCTGGCAGACCGGCTGCGCGGTTTTCACCCTGCTTGCACCACTCGATAAACTGACCGGGCGACGGAAGGAACGGCGAGCCACTGGCGCGGGCCAGTTTCATGCCTGCTGATAGCTGCTGCTTGTTATGAATTCCGTTCTCTGCAAACGCGGCGATCCACTGGCGCTTTGCTGCGGCTTCGTCATTCGGGTTGCGCCATGCAGTGCTTACCGACGCCGGAAAGACCTGCTTCAGGTTTGAAAACAGGGCGTCTACCAGGCGTTCAACGTCTTCATGCACTCCACGCTCAACCGGACGCGGCCCATCTCCTGCAATGCGAGCCAGTGCGCCTGCATCACGATTCTGAATTGCTGATACGAGATTTCTCATAGGAATTCATTCTCCCAGGCTTCTCGGCTGTTCCAGTGCTGAGCGGGTTGCTGAGCCACTGCCTGCCGGTTACGCCCTGGCTGACTCATCTGCGCCCGGAGCGTGTCCCACTTGGAACGGAGTTTTGCAGGGCTGAGGATATTGGTCTGCCAGAAGTGATCGGCGTTAGCCCACTTGAAGGTTTCGCAGATGTCGTGATGCGTGACATCCAGCGCTCCTCTCAGAAGGCGGACTTCGTTAGCCCAGGCGGGCCAGTTGGGTTGCTGTGCTGTTGGTGTGACCATCTGCACTTTGCTGAATATCCACTCGGCTGCCTTCAGGTCATCAGCAGTGCCCCACTTGTCGCCCTTGGGTGAATGGGTCGCTGCTTCAGGCCGGATGACCGGGAGATTCTTCAGGTGGGTGTCGGAGGATTCGCCAGAATTCTCTGACGTATGTTTAATGTCTTTCTTGTCTTTTGTAATAGTGTCTTTTGTGTGTCCCTGTTTTGGTGACAACCCTGTCACCGTTTTGGTGACACTTATTGTCACTGATTTGGTGACAATGACACCATCTTGGTGACAATCTGGAATTTGCCACTCTGCGAGGTTTTTATTTGGACCGATAAGCATGCCTTCCCGGACCAGAACCCCCATTTGAATCAACTCATTTTTCGCCTTGTTCACCTTCTGTCGGGGCAGTCTGGTAAGCTGGCTAATCTGACTGTCAGCAATGCGATCCATCTTCTTGTTGAAGCCGTATGTTTTCCGGCAAACAGCATGCGCAACCTTCGCCTGATTCCTGGTCAGGTTGGCCCCTATCAGCTCTTCGTACAGCTCGTTTGCCAGACGCGTGTATCCATCGTC
>Ga0308168_1000963_pt1 | contig 28994 bp, 29 predicted proteins | sample PhyCR2_FD_202133 | JGI IMG/M metagenome (GOLD analysis project Ga0308168, IMG submission 202133) | Phyllosphere microbial communities from UC Gill Tract Community Farm, Albany, California, United States - DLSLRC.R2 | ecosystem: Host-associated > Plants > Phyllosphere > Unclassified | place: USA...
GATTCAGTCAGCTCCGCTGATGCTGCTGCCAGATCCTGACGCGTTCGTTTCAGTCAAGCTGGCATAACTTTCCCAAGTGGCCCTTTCGGGCCACATTTCTGGAGTATTTCCCATGACAGAAAAAGAAACCCTTATCGCCCGACTGAAAGAGCTGGGCGTAAAGCTTGATCGTGAGGTCAACGTCACTGGCACGATCCAGGAGCTTACGTTACGTATTTCTGAGCTCGAAGAGGAACTCGACGAAGACGGAGAAGAGGGAGCGGAAGCGGCCAGTAGTGCTTTTACCAGCACGTCGAGCCAGCCTGGCGCGGATAACACTTCTGGCTCGATTACCGAAAATCCTGCATCAACAGAGATCGGCGCGCTGGTGGCGGTTGAAACGCTGGTGACCTTGCACATAAACGCGCTTCACGCCACGCGTAACGAGTCTGTGTCTATTGTCGAGCCCGGTGTCGTTATCCGCGTGACTGACGTAGAGGCTAACGACCTGATATCTCGGGAGCTGGCCCGGGAAATCTGACAGGGGGCCTAATGGCTGATTTCGACAATCTTTTTGATGAAGCGATGGCGCGCGCGGATACCACTATACGTGGAGTGATGGGCGCAGAGGCAAGGATAACCTCAGGATCTTTATCCGGCGTTACGCTCCGGGGGGTCTTTGACGATCCAGAGAACATTGGTTACGCCGAAGTGGGGATCCGAATTGATGGAACCAGGCCGACGTTGTTTGTGAACACATCGGATGTTAGCGGGCTGGAAAGGCTGGACACGCTGAAGGTTAACGGGCGTGAATTTTGGGTTGATCGCGTTGGTCCGGATGATTGCGGGTCCTGCCATGTTTGGCTGGGTAGTGGATCATCTCCCGGCGGTTCGCGGCGTCGTTAAGGAGCATTCATGTCGATAAAAGGTCTTGAGCAGGCGATCGCTAACCTGGATAGCCTGGACAGAAATATGGTTCCCAATGCCAGCGCATGGGCTGTGAACCGAGTTGCTGCTAATGGCGTCTCGGTTGCCGTCCGAAGGGTGGCGAAAGAAACGGTAGCCGGTGATAACCGCGTTTCGGGGATCCCCGTAAAGCTGGTCCGACAAAGGGTGCGAATCAACAAAGCCTCGGCGTCAGGGCACTCAGCGGCCCGAATTAAGGTTAACCGGGGCAATCTTCCCGCCATCAAACTCGGTGCCGCGCAGGTCAGGGCGACGAATCGAAAGGGCCCGCTGGTTCGAAAAAGTAGCGTGTTAAGAATTGGCCGTTATGTTTTTCGCGACGCCTTTATCCAGCGCCTGGCGAACGGCCGCTGGCACGTCATGAAGCGAATTGCAGGAAAAAGTCGTTATCCCATCGACGTGGTCAAAATTCCATTGTCCGCGCCCCTCACAACTGCTTTCGAAGCAGAAAAGAAACGCATGCTTGAAGAGGAAATGCCAAAACAACTTGGCTATGCCCTCAGGCAACAACTGAGGTTGCATCTGACACGATGAAACACACTCTCATTCGCCAGAAAATTATTGATGTGCTTGAAGAGGCAATCGGGAACGACGTCATGTTTTTTGACGGGCGCCCGGCTGTCATTGAGGAGGAGGATTTTCCTGCCGTCGCGGTCTATCTGACCGATGCGGAGTATACAGGCGAAGAACTTGATGCCGATATGTGGGCGGCAACGTTACATATCGAGGTCTTCCTGTCCTCGCAGGTACCAGATTCCGAACTGGATGAATGGATGGAAAGCCATATCTATCCGGCCCTCGCTGATGTTCCCGGTCTCGATTCACTGTTAACGCTTATGGTTCCACAAGGCTTCGATTACCAGCGCGATGATGCGATGGGGCTGTGGACTTCCGCCGATATGAAATATTCAATCACTTACGAAATGTGAGGAAAACATGCCAACACCAAATCCACTTGCTCCTGTAAAAGGCGCCGGTACTACGCTCTGGCTTTACACCGGAGCGGGCAACGCTTTCGCTAACCCGCTCTCTGATATCGACTGGAATCGCCTGGCGAAAATTAAAGAACTTACGCCGGGCGAAATGACCGCCGAATCGTATGACGACACTTACCTCGACGACGAGGATGCCGACTGGAACGCCACCGCCCAGGGGGCAAAATCTGCTGGGGATACCTCGTTCACCCTCGCCTGGAAGCCGGGCGAAGAAGGGCAAAAAGACCTGGTCGCATGGTTTATTGATGGCTCAGTACGCTATTACAAAATCAAATACCCGAACGGTACCGTCGACGTTTTCCGCGGCTGGTGCAGCAGCCTGGGTAAAGCCATACCGGCAAAAGAGGTCATTACCCGTACAGCGAAAATCACCAATACCGGCAAGCCGGAGCTGGCTGAAGAAAGCGGGACCCCGAATATCCCCGTGACCGGCGTTACGCTCGATAAAGCCACGGCAAGCGTGGCCGTCGGTGCAACCACAACGCTCAATGTGACGGTTAATCCTGCCAGCGCCTCTGATACCTCGTTCCGCGTGGCAACCTCCGACGGGGCAAAAGCAACGGTCACCGTTAGCGGCAACGCGATCACCGTCACCGGCGTGGCGGCAGGCACCGCTGACATTATTGTCATGACCAGCGACGGTAATTTCGTTGCGGTCTGCAAAGTCACCGTAACAGCAGCGTAAGGAAGGACGCATGTTTCTGAAAAAAGAGAAGTTCACCTGGCAAAAAGAATCACTGATCATCTTCGAGCTGTCGGCGCTTCAGCGTATTGAGTTCCTGACGTTTATGGCCGCAGAGGAAAGGGCCGTCAGTGCTGACAGCGAGGGCATCAGCGATCAGGAAATGACGGCCAGGCTGATTGGCTCAAATATTCGCTGCGGTGCGCGTTTGATCGCGATGTCTTTGTGGCATAACGATCCGGCTGGCACGGATGTGGAGACGCTTTATCAGCAGGTGCTTAGCGGCTGGCCGCCGGAGGCGATCGGTAAAGCAGAAATGGAAATAAAGCTGCTCTCCGGCATGCTCGTTCCGGTTGATGATGACAACGCTGCCGATCCAGATGGCTCAACGGAGGCCGAAAGCGCTGAACCCGTTACGGCGGAAAAGCCCTTGCCAGCGAGCTGAAGTTTGTCCTGAATCTGGCGCGCGAGTTCGGGCGACCCGACTGGCGCGCCATGCTGGCTGGAATGACCTCCAGTGAGCTGGGCGACTGGCACCAGTTCTACCGGGATCATTATTTTCAGGACGCGCAGCTCGATGCGCATTTCTCAGAGCTGCTTTATTCCATCTCCACTCTTTTCTTCCGCGATCCGGAACTTACCCCCGCACATTTCAGCCTGCTTTCTCCTTCGGATAGCGTCATCAGCGATGATGAGCCGGATGATGACACGCTGATGACCGCCGCCGAGGGGATCACAGGAGGTATCCGATATGGCCCAGCAGATTAGCGATCTGGTTATTAAGCTGGATGTTGACCGCGCCACCTTCAGCGAGCAGGTCGCCCGAATCAAAGGGCAACTGACAGGAATGGCGGATGAGTCTGATAAAGTTCAGGCGCGAATGCAGCGTGCAGCGGACCGTCAGAGCGCGGCATTAAAGAGCGTGGGCGACGCTGGCGCGGCGGCTGCCGCAGATATGAAAGCCCGACAGTCTGCTGCAACGGAAGGGCTGACCAAAGACTGGCAGAACGTTTCTAAGTCCGTTGATGAAACTCACCGCCGCGTGACCGAGCTTAATCAGCGTATGCGGGAAAATGACGGACAGGCCGCAGCGCTTGCCCGCCGTCAGGATGAACTGGCGGCATCCTTTTTCCGCCAGATTGACGGCGTTCGCCAGCTCAATGGTGAAACGCAGTCGCTTGCGAACGTGCTGGCGCGCTTTCGTGCGGCAAGGGCACAGGGCAATATCACCCAGCAGGATTATCTCGCCCTGATTTCCCGCACCACGGCCAGGCAAAAAGAGCTGCAGATCGTAGAGGAAAAATCGGCCGCCGCGCGTACCCGATTCCTCAGTCAGCTGAAGCAACAGGTCGCAGAGCAAAAACTCTCCGGTACCGAGTTGCTGCGCATGAAGGCGGCGCAGGTTGGTGCCAGTGATGCGGCTGAGGTCTATATCCGCAAGCTCGAGGCTGCCAAAGTGGCCACGCACGGTCTGGGCCTGCAAAGTGCCGCAGCGCGGCAGGAACTGGGGATACTGATCGGCGAGGTCATGCGCGGTAACTTCGGTGCACTGCGCGGCTCCGGGATCACGCTGGCGAACCGGGCAGGATGGATAGACCAGCTGCTGTCGCTGCGCGGGCTTGGGATCGCCGGCATGGTTGGTGGTATTGCCGCGGCGGTTTACCGGCTGGGTAAAGCCTGGTATGACGGCAGCAAAGAGTCCGAGGAATTTAACAGGCAGCTGATCCTGACCGGGAATTACGCCGGGAAAACGTCCGGACAGCTACAGGCACTGGCGCGCTCACTGGCAGGTAATGGCATCACACAGCATGCTGCTGCAGGTGTGCTGGCGCAGGTTGTCGGAAGTGGTGCGTTTAGCGGTAATGATGTCAGCATGGTGAGCAATGTTGCTGCCAGGCTGCAGCAGGCCACCGGGCAGGCCGTCGACGAAACCATCAACCAGTTTAAACGCCTGAAGGATGATCCGGTTAATGCAGTCACAACGCTCAACGATTCGCTGCATTTTCTGACGGCCACGCAGTATGAACAGATTGCCTCTGCTCAGGCGATGGGAGATACGCAGAAAGCATCTGAGCTTGCCATGCGTGCGTATTCTGATGCGGTCATTCAGCGGGCCGGGGCGGTTGAGGAAAATCTTGGCTCCCTCGAAAAAGCCTGGAACTGGGTGAAGAATGCGGCCTCAGGCGCGTGGGATGCGATGCTGGGCATAGGGCGTAATCCTGACACCGCGATGAAGCGCCAGGACTCTTTTGCTGAATGGCAGGCAGCAGAGAAAGAGTACCGTGCTCTGTCCGGCAATCTCAAGGTTGATCCGGACTATGCCGGTAACAACGTTCTGCAAAAGGCAGATGCGGAAAGGCTGAGAAACGCGCGCAAGCGGGTAGAGCTTAAGAAGCAGGCTTACGATCTTGCCGATAAGCAATATGCCCAGGAAGGGCTGGCAGCTGCCAGGGAAAAAATGCGGACGGAACAGCAGACACAGGCCGTCCGGACCCAGCAGCAATTTAATCAGATGGTTGAATCCGGGGCGACGGCGGCAGAAAAACGTGCCTTTGCGGAGAAAAAACTCAATCAGCTTATTGCTAAAAACCGCCAGGATGCGAAAGACGGCATCGCCACGTTGTGGACTGAAAAGGACATAGCGGCAGCACGCGCCGGGATTGAAAAGCAGTGGAAGGATCCCAAAACGCCGAAAGGCAAAAGCTATTCAACGCCAGCCGGGGACAAAGCTGAAGAAAAAGCGCAGGCTGAACTTCTCACCCTTCAGGCCCAGCTTAAAACACTCGAGCAGCATACCAGCGTAAACGACGTCATAAGCAAACAGCGGCAGGATCTCTGGCAGACTGAAAATCAGTTCGCCGTTCTGCAGGAGGCGGCTGGTCGTCGTCAGCTTACGGCGCAGGAAAAATCCCTGCTTGCGCACAAGGAAGAAACGCTCGAGTACAAGCGGCAGCTGGCCGACCTGGGCGATAAGGTTGCCAGGCAGCAAAAGCTCAACCAGCTGACCGACCAGGCCGTGAAGTTTGAGCAGCAGCAAAAAGCCGCCAGGGCGGGTTTACAGGCTCAGTCTGAGGGGGTATCCACCCGCGAGGCCGGGCGACAAACCACCCTGCAACGTCTCAGCGAGAGCTATTCATATAACCCTCAGGCGCAGCAAAAGGTTCTGGAAGAGCAAAGGGCGACGTTCGAGGCTGAAGATGCCCTGCGCGCTAACTGGCTGGCCGGTGCGAAACAGGGCTGGGCCGAATATCAGGATTCAGCGACAAACGTTTTCAGCTCAGTTCAGCAGATTTCGCAGGCAACGTTCAGCGGGCTGGCGGGCCAGCTTACCAGCCTGACGACAACCGGGAAGGCGAGCTTCCGGGACTTCACCAGCTCAATCCTCAAAATGATTGTGTCTGTTATCAACCAGCTGCTGGTGGCTTACACCATCCAGAGCGCAATGGGCTGGGTGAGCGGCGGGGCGAAAGCCTCCTCTGCAGGTCAGTCATTCGCGGTCCCTTCATACCGGCCGCAGGGTTTTGACGTGGGCGGTTTTACCGGGCACGGAGGCAAATATGAGCCCGCAGGCGTGGTACATCGCGGGGAATTCGTCTTCACCAAAGAGTCAACCAGTCGCATCGGCGTGGCGAATCTCTATCGCCTGATGCGCGGGTATGCCTCGGGTGGTCTGGTCGGCGGCGGGAGCGCAGCCGGGGCTGGCATGGGCGGGATCAGTGTTTATGCCCCTGTGAACATCAGCCAGCAGGGGAGTGACGGGAGCATAAATCAGGCGAACGCCACGGGGACGGCGAAACAGCTGCAGGCGATTGTTCAGCAGACAATCACCGAGCGACTGAAAAAAGAAATGTCCGCAGGCGGCGTGCTTTATTCGAGGAGGACACCGTGACAGACACGTTTACCTGGCGCACGCGAAAAACCGCGCAGGGCACTGAAACAGCCCGAACGCTGCAGGCCCAGTTCGGCGATGGCTACAAACAGATAGCGGGGATGGGGATCAACGACAAACAGGAAACGTGGAACCTGGACTGGACGGGCACCAGACAGGAGGCGGCTGCGCTGCGCGCTTTTCTGATGTCTCACGTTACTAAATCGTTCTGGTGGACCACGCCATGGGGTGAAAAAAAGCTGTTCAGAATGAAGGCCGATTCGTTCAGCGTTTCATTCCCTACCGGGAAAAAAGCCACGGTGGCCTTCACTTTTGAACAGGCGTTTGCGCCCTGATTTTCTCGACAAACACTGAAAGCTGCCTCCGGGCGGCTTTTTTTATGGGGGTAATATGAGTTTTACCGGAGATATACAACAGCTTGAGCCCGGCAGCGTTATTCAGCTGATTGAGATCGACGGCACCGAATTCGGTATGGATCAGGTGCTGCGGTTTCATGCGCACAATATCCAGGAGGAGGGGTGGGCAGCCTTCGCCGCTGAGAACCTGCCCGCCATAATCTGGCAGGGCAACCAGTACGATCCTCATCCTTATGAACTGAAGGGTATGGAGTTATCAAGTACCGGGTCCCAGCCGACGCCCACGCTCTCAGTCGGGAACGTCGGGAACTATGTCACGGCGCTGTGTCTTGAATATGACGATATGGTCAGGGCTAAGGTCAAAATCCATACCACGCTTTCGAAGTATCTCGACGCCGCCAACTGGAAAAACGGTAATCCGGGTGCCAGCCCTGCCGATGAGCGCGTACAGCTCTTTTACGTCAATGCTAAAACCGCAGAGACGCGGGTACAGGTTGATTTCGAGCTGTGTTCTCCTTTCGATATTCAGAGCCTGCAGCTGCCGACACGGCAGATTACGCCTGTCTGCACCTGGTGTATGCGGGGCTGGTACCGCAGCGGGACCGGATGCGATTACAACGGTACGAAATACTTTACCAAAGACGGTATGCCGACCGATGACCCGTCAAAAGACGTTTGTGGCGGCCGCCGTCAGGACTGTCAGGATCGTCACGGTCCGGACGCGCCGCTGCCATTCGGGGGCTTTCCGGCCGCCAACCTGCAGGGGAAATGATAATGCGAGAAAAATTGCTGGATGCTATCCGTCAGCACGTCGCTGGTGAATACCCCAAAGAAGCCTGTGGCCTGATTGTTCAGTCAGGGCAGCAGCAAATCTTTATTCCCTGTCGCAACATCGCGGATAAACCGGAGGAAACATTCACGCTCTCTCCGGAAGACCAGCTTGCTGCCCGCGCGCTCGGTGAAATCATTATGGTCATTCACTCCCATCCGGATGTGGTCCGGCTGGTGCCCTCGGAGCTGGACCGGATCCAGTGCGACTGGTCGGGGATTGAGTGGGGGATCATGTCCTGGCCGGACGGGGATTTTTGTACGATTTCCCCGCGTGAAGATCGGGATTATGCCGGGCGGCAGTGGGTACTGGGGTACGCCGACTGCTGGTCGCTTATCCGTGAATTTTATCTCCGCGAATACGGCATTGTTCTCGGAAACTATTCAGTACCTTACGAATGGTGGGAGAGCGGCAAGGAACGGCTCTACGACGACAACTGGGAGCGTGAGGGATTTGTTGAGATTGCTGCTGGTGCAATGCAGCCAGGGGACATCATCATGATGAGCGTGCAGGCATCGGTGACTAATCACGCCGCGGTATATGTGGGTGACAACATCATTCTCCATCATCTTTTCGGCCACCTTTCTTCGCGAACGCCTTATGGAAAATATTATCGCGACAGAACGGTCCGGGTGGTCAGGCATAAGGACAGAATGCATGGTTAAGACGCTTATTCTCGAAGGGAAAATGGCTAAAAAATTCGGTAAACGCGTTCAGTTTGATGTTGCCGATCTGCGCGAAATGCTCAGGGCCATGTGTTCACAGGTTCCCGGATTCAAAAAATATATGTCGGAAGCTCATATGAAGGGGATCCGTTTCGCCTTTTTTAACGGTGACAACAATATCGGGCTTGAAGAGTTTGATATGACCCGCGGTGGAAGCGTGTACCGGATCGTGCCCGTTTATGAGGGGGCCAAAAGTTCTGGCGTCCTGCAGATAGTTGTCGGTGCCGTTGCGCTGGTCGCTGCATTCTTTACCGCGGGTGCGAGTATGGCTGCCTGGGGGGCGGCAATGAGTGCAACAGCCATCAGCGCCACGTCAATTTTGACCGGGGTCGGGGTGTCAATGATGCTGGGTGGCGTTGTCCAGATGCTCACGCCCCAGCCATCCTTCGGCGCGGGTAAATCCTCCAGCACGGACAACACGCCTAACTACGCCTTCGGGGCGCCGGTTAATACGGTCGCTATGGGGCATCCTGTCCCCCTGGCCTACGGTCTGATCGAGGCAGGGGGAGCGATAGTCAGCGCCGGTATGTACTCGAGCGATCAGCAGTAGGCCAGCGGCCACTAACTTAAAGGTGCTTCGGCACCTTTTTTAATGGGTGAGAAAATGCAGCTTCTTAAACAAGAAACCATCCTGCAGGGTGCAAAAGGGGGAGGTGGCAGTTCGCATACTCCGGTTGAGCAGCCTGACGATCTGCTGTCGGTCGCAAAATTAAAAATGCTCATTGCCGTTTCTGAGGGGGAAATACAGGGCGACCTGACCGCTCAGAACATTTTTCTCAACGATACGCCGCTGGCAAACGACAGTGGGGAATACAACTTCAGCGGCGTGAAATGGGAGTTCCGCAAGGGCACACAGGACCAGACCTATATTGCCGGGATGCCCCAGGTCGATAACGAGCTGGCGGTGGGCACAACTGTCACCACCACCGCGCCATGGACACGCCAGTTTACCAATCTTTCCCTGGATGCCATCCGCATCAAGCTCAGCCTTCCGGTCCAGTATCTCTATAAAGATAACGGCGATATGGTGGGCACGGTCACCGAGTATGCGATCGATTTATCAACGGATGGCGGCGCCTGGAAAACGGTTGTAAACGGCAAGTTTGACGGAAAGACCACGACGGAATATCAGCGTGACCACCGTATCGATCTGCCAAAATCCACGTCCGGCTGGTCTGTCAGGGTCATGCGTATTACGGCTGATGCCAGCGGATCAAATTCGAAACTGGTTAACGCCTTCAAGGTGTTTTCGTATGCGGAAGTCATCGACAGCAAGCTTCGTTATCCTCTGACCGCGCTACTGTATGTCGAAGTGGACAGCAGCCAGTTCAACGGCAGCGCGCCGAAGGTGACCTGTAAGATAAAGGGCAAGCTGATAAAGGTTCCGGATAATTACGATCCGATAACCCGAACCTATTCTGGCTCATGGTCCGGCGGTTTCAAAATGGCCTGGTCCAATAACCCCGCCTGGATATTTTACGATCTGGTTCTGGATGAAATTTACGGCATGGGCACGCGCGTGGATGCGTCCATGGTGGATAAGTGGGCGCTGTATTCAATCGCCCAGTACTGTGACGAAATGGTTTCCGACGGGGCCGGTGGCACCGAACCGCGTTTCACCTGCAACGTTTTCATTCAGAGCCAGGAGGACGCCTGGCAGGTACTTAACGATCTCGCCGCGGTATTTCGTGGAATAACATTCTGGGGCAACGATCAGATTTATGTCCAGGCAGACGTCCCGCAGGACGATGTTGACTGGGTTTATAACGTCTCAAACGTTATCGATGGGCTGTTTACTTATGCGGGTGGCTCATACAAAAATCGCTACAGCTCCTGCCTGGTGTCCTGGTCCGATCCGCAGAACCATTACAGCGATACCGTTGAGGGGGTCTATGATTCGGCGCTTGTAGAACGTTACGACGTCCGGCAGACGTCCCTGACCGCAATCGGCTGCACCTCGCAAAGTGAAGCGCACCGGCGCGGTCGCTGGGTATTGCTCTCCAATGCCAAAGACGGGACCGTATCGTTTGGCGTGGGGCTGGATGGTTATATCCCTTTGCCCGCTGAAATTATCGGTGTCGCCGATCCTTTCCGTACCGGTAAGGAGAACGGGGGCCGCATAAGCGCGGTCAACGGCCGTCAGATTACCCTTGATCGAGAAATAGACTACGCGGCGAAAGACCGGCTGGTGGTTAACCTTCCCGACGGAAAAGCCCAGACGCGGACAATCAGCGCGGTGAGCGCCGATAAAAAAACGGTGACGGTGGCTACGGCATTCAGTCAGGTTCCTGTGGCGGGCGCTGTCTGGGCAATAGACAGTGATAACCTCGCAATACAGTATTTCAGGGTCACCTCAATCGCGGCTAACGACGACAGCACTGGCGGTTTCACTATTACGGCCGTTCAGCACGATCCAAACAAATACCGTTACATCGATGACGGCGTTCGGGTCGAGTCGCCCCCTATCACCGTCACGCCGATAAGCGTCCTGTCTGCTCCGAAGAATATCGTGGTGACTGAGAGCGATCATGTGTCTCAGGGGCTGACTGTAGCAAGCCTGGACGTATCATGGGATAAGGTAGAGGGCGCAATCCGGTATGTTGCCCAGTGGCGTAAGGACAACGGGGACTGGATAAACGTTCCGGTTACCAGCGCGCAGGGTTTCTCGGTTCAGGGCATTTATTCCGGCAGCTATGACGTGCGCGTCCGGGCGCTGAATGCGCAGGATACGTCGTCACCATGGGGATACGGTGAAACAACTTATCTCTCCGGTAAAACGGGAAAACCGGGTACTCCGCTCAACTTCCTGGCGACCGAAGATGTGGTCTGGCATATCGACCTGACCTGGAAATTTCCGGATGGTTCAGGCGATACGGCCTATACAGAGATTCAGCGCGCCACAACTGCCGACTACGCCAATCCTGAACTGCTGGTCCTGGTGCCCTACCCGGCTGCAGATTATCAGCATGGCCCCATGCCTGCCGGTGTTCGCCAGTGGTACCGCGCGCGCCTGATTGACCGTATCGGTAACGCCGGGGACTGGACCGACTGGATCATGGGCACGTCCTCGATAGATGTCAGCGAAATAACGAATGACATTCTGGAGGATATGAAAGAGTCGGAAACGTTCAAGGACCTGATCGAGAACGCGGTGGACAGCAATGAAAAAATTGCTGGCATGGCTAACGATATCAAGCAGGCCAACGACGAACTGGAGCAGCAGGCGAAGGACATTGCCAAAAATGCCCAGGACGTCGGGAAGGTTCAGACCAGCGTTAATGAGCTTTCAAGCACGGTCGGGAATGTTTCGTCTTCACTCAGTCAGCTTGAGCAGACCGTTGCGACGGCTGATACCGCGCTGGGCCAGCGAATCGACAGCATCAGTGTGTCTATGGACGGCATGACGGGCGGGGTCAAGAACTCAGCCATTGCCATTATCCAGAACGGGCTGGCGCAGGTGGCCACACGTAAAAGGCTATCTGCAACGGTCGCCGGTAACAGCGCGCAGCTGGATCGTATTGATGAGGTAATCGTTAACGAGAAGGAGGCAACGGCACGTTCGCTGCTGAACCTGCAGACGGACGTTAACCGCAACAAAGCATCCATCAATAGCCTGAATCAGACGTTCTCTGATTACCAGCAGGCCACGGCCACGCAGATAAACGGCATAACGGCGACGGTGAACGGGCATACCTCAGCCATCACAACTAACGCTCAGGCGATAGCGAACGTAAACGGCGACCTCAGCGCGATGTATAACATCAAGGTTGGCGTCTCCAGCAACGGGCAGTATTACGCCGCGGGGATGGGGATCGGCGTTGAGAATACGCCATCCGGCATGCAGTCGCAGGTTATCTTCCTGGCTGATCGCTTCGCCGTCACCACGGCAGCCGGTAACAGTGTAGCTTTGCCGTTCGTGATCCAGAACGGGCAGACATTCATACGGGCCAGTTTCATTCAGGACGGCACCATTGAGAATGCCAAAATCGGCAACTATATCCAGTCGAATAATTATGTGGCTGGATCTGCAGGCTGGAAGCTTGATAAGGGAGGGGCGTTCGAAATCAATGGTGTGGCCGGGGGCGGGAGGATGCTGATAACGAGCACTCTCATTCGTATCTACGATAGCAATAACGTGCTGCGTGTCAGAATGGGGTTATGGTAATGCCACAGGGGTTGCAATGCTGGGATAGTGCAGGGCGGATAGCGGTTGATTTAAGTGATTATGCGATCCGGTATATCGGAAGCACCTCTGTAACTTTTGCTGCGGGGGAGACGTCGAAAAACGTTTCTTTCGGGGGAATAACACAGGACGGCTCATTTATTTCGATTGTGTCTACTGGCGCTACGGTCAATGAATACCACTGCCGCGCATATAACGGCGGTTTTACTGCTTATTATTTGCCCACAACCGGAAGCCCTGCGATAACACTCAATGTGGAGGTTTATAACTTTCAATGAGCGGATTCGAAGTTTATAACAGCGATGGTAAACTGCTGGTGGACTCACAAAACAGGTCCACCCTTTTTTATGACCAGCGGACACTCGGAGCTGTTGAGAGTAAGGGGTATTACCAGGTAGATAGCCCGTTTGGTAATGGCAGCACGCTGGGTTTTACACCGCAGCAATTCTGGAATGACGGCAGATTGCGATGGCTGAAATTGGGCGCAAACAGGTACGGTATGCCGGGTGCAGACCTGCTTGAAGATAATGCGGGGAGTATGATCCGGACTGCACGTAATATTGGAATGCAGAGCGGTTATCTTGACGTATTTGACAGCGGAGGGAATCTCATATGGAGCGCAGCTTCAGCATCGAAAATGCCACGTGTTGTCGGGTTCTTCGATGTGCCGGCGAACTATGATCTGCAGAACAATACGCTTTCCGTGAGCCTGAGCTTTAACCCCTGGATTCTGGTAAATAACTGCCCCGGCAATCTCAGCGATGATGGAACCGTTACGGGCTATTCAGGGATAGTGCTCAAATGGACGGGCTCACAGCTGCAGGGGCGGTACATTTCAAAAAATCAGCGCAGCTGGAGCCAGACATTTCAGGGCAGGGGATTACGAATCCCCATTGCTCAGTTTGTCGGTATTTGACTCAGGGGGAACGCGAGGGTACTGAGTGGCAATCATATTTTGTCTCATCCCTTTCGCTGCGTTGAAGCGATAAACAACATCAAGTTTATCGGTTTTTTTATAGCAAATATTACTGAGCCGTTTATTTACATGTCGGCTAAATATTCCATTGCTACTGTCAGAAATAACCGTCATTTCCCGTGTGGCGCAGTCAATATTCACGTGAATATAACCGCCCAATGATAAACGGGCAGCTTCAACCGGATAGTCCATTCTGAATGCGTTGTCTGTGTGTTTACTGGAACATCCAGCCAGCAGCAAAAATACTGCAGCAAATAATCGTTTCATTTCTACATTCCTGTAAATGCGGGAATATCCATTTTATTAGAGTTTAAAAAATAGTCAGATTGATATGAGCGATCAATTTTACATGATTGATCGTTTCAAACGATCGTTATTATCGTGAGGTAGTTCATGCTTTATAACACTGGCACTATCGCTATTAACGGAAATACCGCAACCGGCACTGGCACAAACTGGACGGCACCGGCCAGCCAGGTACGCGCTGGCCAGACGATTATCGTCATGTCTAACCCGGTCCAGATGTTTCAGATTTCATCCGTGAACAGCGCCACGTCAATGACGGTTACGCCAGCTGCTTCCCCGGCGCTGAGCGGCCAGAAGTACGGCATTCTGGTATCAGACACTATCTCGGTCGATGGCCTGGCACAGGCCATGTCTCAGCTCATCAAAGAGTATGACGAGAATATCGGTGCGTGGGAGACATTCGCCACCACATCGGCAAATCAGAGCATCACTGTAACCATCAACGGCACCGCCGTAACCATCCCCGGCATCGGGAAATTGGCGCAGAAAGGGAGCAACGGTGCGCTTGCAATCGCTGACGGCGGGACCGGTGCAACGAAGGTGGAAGACGCTCGCACAAACCTCGGTTTGGGAAGTAGCGCGACGAAGGACGTCGGAACGGCTGCCGGGAACATCATGCAAGTGGGAGCATTTGGGCTTGGAACTATCAACGGAGACGGCCCCCTGTTGGACGCTATGGACGCATTTACACCGACCTGTTTCTCCTCCCATCAAAATGACGGACAGACCCAACTGGGGTTGACTGCAAATACCGGCATTACGTCTATAGTCGTCAATCGGGGCAGCCGACCAACCCGTATTCATCAGGCCTACATTCTACGGCGGACGTGGTTTTCGTATTACGGTGGCTCGTCCTGGTCATATCAGGAGGCTTACACCACGGGTAATACCACAAAGTCCAGCGATGGCACACTAAAGGCAGCGTCTCCTGTTGCCCGTATCGTAGCGAGCCAGGAAGCGTGCCAGCGCGCCGATATAGAGGAAGATGGTTTCTCATGGTGTGGCTGTGGAACGGCGAACTCTGAGGCGGAGGGAATAACTCTTTTTCGTCTCGACGTCGGTGTTTACCTGCTCGCCGGTTCGACAGGCCTGGCATCAGAAGGCTGGCAGTTGCTGCCGCCAATGGACCCGGGCGGCATGGGAGAGCTGGGGGTGGTTGAGGCAGAGCAAACCGACAATGGCGAGCTAATAATCCGACTGTTTAAGCGCAAATTCATGCTGAGCGATGACGGAGAGATGATCAAAACGAAAGGAGAGCTGATAGATGTCCCGGCGAACAGCTGGATCGATGTTCGCCTAGATATGCCCGCAGATTCACTTTTTAACCAGCGAATGAGCCAGGAGCGGGAGGCTTAGCGTCTTCCTCTAATGCGCTTACGCGGATTGCCAGCGCTTTGATTGCCGCCAGCGCATCGAGCACCAGAGGATTGAGGTCGAGTGTCATTTTTCCCGACTCCTCAGCCGAGTGAACATATTGCGGATCTATCTTTTCCAACTCCTGAGCAATAACGCCGCGCCGAATGGCTTTCTCTTCATCAGCAAGGTAGTAGAAGGTCTTAAAATCCATTGCCTCGATGTTCGACAGCGATTCGTTTAGATCCAGATCCCCGGTCACTTTCTTAAAGTTAATGTCCGATGTTCCTGCTGACTGAAATACAGTCCACGGAGCATCTGTTTTTGCAGTTTGAGGATTCGTGTTTAACAGAAAACGGCAATAGCCAGCTCCGCCAGTGGTAACCCACATTTGCGCTATGCGCTGAGTGTTATAAGAGCTTTGGTAGCCGCAGCCATTGGCAGGAGCCCAACTGGTGTTACCGTCAGCATCACTGATAAACGATGAGTTTGCATCATTTGGCCTTGGAGCCTGGTATGTTCCAACCCCAAAAGCCCCCACTTGCATGATGTTCCCGGCAGCCGTTCCGACGTCCTTCGTCGCGCTACTTCCCAAACCGACGTTTTATAGATTGCCCTCTGGCAACCATGCCGATACCGTCACCTGATTTTTTTGCAAAAATGATTGGGTGAGAAATATGCAAATTGGCTATGTCAGGGTGTCAACAAATGACCAAAATACAGATCTTCAGCGACAGGCGCTCGAACGCGCAGGATGTGAGCAGATTTTCGAAGAAAAAATGAGCGGAACAGTGGCAAACAGGCCAGCACTCAAAAAACTTCTCAAGGTGCTGAATGAGGGGGACACGCTGGTGGTCTGGAAGCTGGATCGCCTCGGGCGAAGCATGCGTAATCTGGTGCTACTGGTTGACGAACTCCGTCAGCGGGGTATTCACTTCAAGAGCCTAACTGACAGCATTGACACCTCAAGTCCGATGGGGCGTTTCATTTTTCATATTATGTCAGCTCTAGCAGAAATGGAGAGGGAGTTGATAGTGGAACGCACTCGGGCGGGTTTGGCGGTTGCGAGGGAAAAGGGGCGGATCGGCGGCAGGCGTCCGAAGTTAACTGCTGAACAATGGGCGCAGGCCGGGCGGCTCATTTCAAATGGTGTTGATAGAAAGCAGGTAGCAATAATTTATGACGTGGCAGTTTGCACGCTATATAAAAAATTTCCTGTATCTAAGCTGATTTAAGTCTTTCTACGTGCCTTAGTCTTGTGACTTTCAAGAATTATGATGAGAGAGTATTACAGCAGACCAAATCGGAGAAAGCATATGAGAATATAACCACAACATTACTTCTGATTATATGCCCCATTTACTGCTAGTTTTTGCTACTCTATGAGAGGCAATGCCTGTCATCTTAAGTGGATCTAAGTTAATGGAATGAATAATTATGAGTGAAAATGATACAATCCCAAAGCAGTCCAAAAGCCAGATTAACAAAGCGGTATTCTTTACATCTGCTTTGTTAATTTTCCTTCTTGTCGCCTTTGCCGCTGTATTCCCGGATATCGCCGACAAAAATTTTAAACTTCTACAGCAACAAATCTTCACGAATGCCAGCTGGTTCTACATCCTTGCGGTGGCCCTCATTTTACTGAGCGTCACCTTCCTGGGACTCTCACGCTACGGTGATATTAAGCTGGGCCCGGACCATGCGCAGCCTGATTTCAGCTATCACTCCTGGTTTGCGATGCTTTTCTCGGCAGGGATGGGGATCGGCCTGATGTTCTTTGGCGTTGCTGAACCGGTGATGCATTATCTTTCACCTCCCGTTGGCACCCCAGAGACAGTTGCGGCAGCGAAGGAAGCAATGCGCCTTACGTTCTTCCACTGGGGCCTGCATGCATGGGCAATCTATGCCATCGTAGCGTTGATCCTGGCCTTTTTCAGTTACCGTCACGGTCTGCCTTTAACGCTGCGTTCCGCACTCTATCCCATTATTGGCGATCGCATATATGGGCCTATAGGCCATGCGGTAGATATTTTCGCCGTTATCGGCACGGTCTTTGGCGTTGCGACATCGCTGGGATACGGTGTTTTGCAGGTGAATGCTGGTTTGAATCATCTTTTCGGGGTGCCCATCAATGAAACGGTGCAGGTCATTCTGATCGTTGTCATCACGGGGTTAGCGACGATTTCGGTGGTGTCCGGCCTGGACAAGGGAATACGCATTCTTTCTGAGCTCAACCTGGGCCTGGCGGTGCTGCTGCTGGCGCTGGTCCTGTGTCTGGGACCAACCGTGCTTTTGCTGAAGTCATTTGTGGAAAATACGGGCGGTTATCTTTCGGAGCTGGTGAGTAAAACCTTCAACCTTTACGCATATGAACCTAAGTCGAGCAACTGGCTGGGGGGCTGGACATTATTGTACTGGGGATGGTGGCTTTCATGGTCGCCGTTTGTGGGGATGTTCATCGCAAGGGTCTCTCGCGGTCGAACCATTCGCGAGTTTGTTACCGGTGTGCTGTTTGTTCCCGCCGGCTTTACACTCATGTGGATGACGGTGTTTGGTAACAGCGCAATCTATCTCATTATGAACCAGGGGGCGACTGACCTCGCCAATACCGTTCAGCAGGATGTCGCGCTGGCCCTGTTTAATTTCCTGGAGCATTTCCCGTTCTCTTCCGTGCTGTCATTCATTGCAATGGCGATGGTCATCGTCTTCTTCGTTACGTCTGCTGACTCGGGGGCAATGGTTGTGGATACGCTGGCTTCAGGTGGGGTGGCAAACACCCCTGTCTGGCAGCGTATCTTCTGGGCGTCGCTCATGGGCATTGTAGCAATTGCACTTCTGATTGCGGGTGGGCTAAGCGCGCTGCAAACGGTGACAATAGCGAGTGCATTACCCTTCTCAGTGATCTTACTGGTATCCATATACGGACTGTTAAAAGCCCTGAGACGGGATTTGACGAAGCGTGAAAGCCTGAGCATGGCAACTATTGCGCCGACCGCTGCACGTAACCCCATTCCCTGGCAGAGACGGTTGCGTAATATCGCTTATCTGCCTAAGCGTTCTCTTGTGAAACGCTTTATGGACGACGTTATCCAGCCCGCCATGACGCTGGTTCAGGAAGAACTCAACAAGCAGGGAACGATTAGCCACATCAATGACGCTGCCGACGATCGTATTCGTCTTGAAGTCGATCTGGGTAACGAACTGAACTATATTTATGAAGTGAGGCTTCGTGGGTATAACTCGCCAACCTTCGCCCTGGCAGCGATGGATAATGATGAGCAGCAGGCTGAGCAACATCGATATTATCGCGCAGAAGTTTATCTCAAAGAAGGCGGTCAAAATTATGATGTGATGGGCTGGAACCAGGAACAGTTGATTAATGACATACTGGACCAGTACGAAAAACATCTGCACTTCCTGCACCTGGTTCGTTAATACAATCAAATGCCGCCCTGGAGGGCGGCATTAATTTATCTTGGCCATAATACGAGGGAATGCAAATGATCTCACGCTGGCAATGGATTCTGAAGCAGGTATTTAAAAAGTTATGGTTCAGGGCTGCATTATTCGCAATTGTAGCGATAATGACGGCTCTTTTATCAATTCTATTTAAATCAATGATCCCTGAGTCGGTATCGGTGAAGGTTGGCGCAGAAGCCGTGGATAACATACTAAATATACTGGCATCGAGTATGCTAGCAGTTACCACATTTTCGCTGAGTATCATGGTCACAGCGTACGGATCAGCTACCACTAATGTGACACCAAGAGCTACACGTTTAGTTGTTGAAGACGTAACCACACAAAATGTACTGGCCACATTCATCGGTTCATTTCTCTTCAGTCTGGTAGGGATCATTGCTCTTAATATGGGAGCCTACGGAGAAAGGGGGAGAGTCATTTTATTCGTTGTCACACTGGTGGTCATTGGTTTAATTCTCATCACATTGCTTCGTTGGATACAGCATTTGACCTCTCTGGGAAGGGTTGGAGAGACGACTGCAAAGGTTGAGCAGGCGGCGATCGAAGCATTTGTTGAAAGAGCAAAAAGCCCATATCTGGGCGGATATCCATGGCTTGAGAATAATGAACAACCAAACGGAACGGTTGCAGTTTATCCGGAGATGATTGGCTATGTTGAATATATTGATATGGTGAAACTCGGCAAGCTGTTGTCTGAAGATCCTCGACATGTTTATCTTGTGGCGCAACCGGGCAGTTTCATTCATCCGTCGATGCCAGTTTTGTATCTGAGTCAGGGGCAGGGGCCATTAATCAGTAAAGACCTGCTTGATACAATCATTGTCTCGGATGTACGTTCCTTTTCTCAGGATCCCCGATTCTGTCTTAGCGTCATGGCTGAAATAGCCTGCAGAGCCCTTTCACCGGCAGTGAACGATCCCGGAACCGCAATTGATGTCATTGGCAGAGGTGTACGGACACTATCGGCGTATGCGCAGAATAAATCTGACGAAATTGATGTGACATATCCTTCAATACATGTTGCGCCACTTCAGAACAGCGATCTACTTGAAGACTTTTTTTTACCTATTGCCCGTGATGGTGCCAGTATGAGGGAGATTCAGATAAGAGTCCTCAAAGGACTTTCTATGCTGAGCACGGGTTGGCCTGGGATATTTGCTGAGGCCGCGCATACTTTAGCATTTGAAACATTAGAGCATGCAACTCGTGCTGATCATATAGACTCTGACAGATATCTAATAAAATCAATTTATTATAATTTATTTTATGACGAGGGTTCCAATAAAAAACCATAGTTACGGGGCAAGAGATTCGGTCGTTGGCTAGGTAAGGGCAAAGCATTCGCGTGAGAATGGGTGTCTGCTTTGTGCCAAAAGCGGATGTTAGCAGGAGTACCTTTCTGATCCCTTCCCTGACAATGATCTTCATGGTGAAACATTGATCTTCCTCTGCTTTCGTTTATAGTTAAGCGTCTGTTCTGACAAGATCAGGCTTCGTGGTCTGTGTTCATCTCCTGATGACCTGGCTTTATTCAATCCTGAAGGTATCGTTTACCGTAAAGGAGTACTCAAAAAATCATGCGTCTTACGCCACCCTGAGTTGTAACTCTCCTCTGTCGCACTGAGTAGTCTCAGTCGCACACTCAAAAGCATCCCGTCTGCGGATGTGTTTTTTCGTATCTGAAATTTTTTGCCCGCACGGGCTGACTGTATTCAAAATCTGAGAAATTACTATGTTGCTGTCCTCGACACGTAAGGACTGGCTGGGTAACGTCCGTGGTGACGTTCTTGCCGGTATTGTTGTCGCGCTCGCGCTCATTCCAGAAGCGATCGCATTTTCCATTATTGCCGGTGTGGATCCCCAGGTAGGCCTCTATTCGGCGTTCTGTATCCCTCTCGTTATGGCCTTCTTTGGTGGACGCCCAGCAATGATTTCCTCATCCACAGGGGCAATGGCGCTGCTGATGGTGACTCTGGTGAAAGATCATGGCCTGGAGTATTTACTGGCCGCGTCCATCCTTACAGGGGTATTCCAGCTGATAGCCGGATATCTGAAGCTAGGTGGGCTGATGCGTTTTGTTTCACGCTCAGTGGTGACGGGGTTCGTTAACGCGCTGGCAATCCTGATTTTCATGGCCCAGTTGCCTGAGCTGACAAACGTTACATGGCATGTTTATGCCATGACTGCGGCAGGGCTGGGAATCATCTATCTCTTCCCCTATATCAACAAAACCATTCCATCACCGCTTGTGTGCATCGTGGTGCTGACAGGCATTGCCATGTGGTTGCAACTGGATGTGCGAACCGTCGGCGATATGGGGAAACTTCCCGACAGCCTGCCGGTCTTCCTGCTTCCTGACGTGCCTTTAAATCTCCAGACACTGTTCATCATCCTGCCTTATTCTGCCGGGCTTGCGGTAGTTGGCCTGCTTGAGTCGATGATGACCGCCACGATTGTTGATGACATGACCGACACGCCAAGCGATAAAAACCGGGAGTGTAAAGCTCAGGGTATCGCAAATATCTGCACATCCTTTATCGGAGGAATGGCAGGCTGTGCGATGATTGGGCAATCCGTTATCAACGTAAAATCCGGTGGCCGTGGACGGCTTTCAACCCTCACGGCGGGCGTGGTACTGCTTTGCCTGATTGTATTCCTGCGCGACTGGGTATCACAAATCCCGATGGCAGCGCTGGTCGCGGTGATGATTATGGTTTCCATCGGGACATTCTCCTGGCGCTCCATTACAAACCTGCGTACACACCCCCTTTCAACCAGCGTGGTTATGCTTGCCACTGTCGCGGTTGTGGTGGCAACACATAATCTGGCCTTCGGAGTGCTGACCGGTGTACTCATTGCTTCGCTCAACTTTGCCACTAAAGTGTCCCGTTTCATGCGTGTAACCTCAGTTCTGGAGGGGGCGAACCGGACATATACCGTCACCGGCCAGGTATTCTTTGCATCAGCAGACCGCTTTACCAGCCACTTCGATTTCCGTGAAGCGATTGAGAATGTGGTGATAGACGTTTCACATGCCCATTTCTGGGACATCACATCGGTAAGTGCCCTGGACAAAGTGGTTGTTAAGTTCCGCAGAGAGGGCACCGAGGTTGAGATACGCGGGATGAATGATGCAACCCGCACCATCGTTGACCGGTTTGGTGTACATGATAAACCCGAAGAAGTTGATAAATTAATGGGAGGTCATTAATGTCCGTAAGTCCTGAAATGAATAATACCGTTGTTGCCTGCGTGGACGGTTCGTCATCAACACAGGCCGTCTGTAAATATGCGGCCTGGGCGGCCTCCGCGTTGAAGACATCTGTGGCCCTTCTTCATGTACTGGAAAAAAGTGACCAACCTGTGGTTTCGGACCTGACAGGAACCATCGGCTTAGACAGTCGGGAACATTTTACAGAAGAGCTGGTTCGCATTGAGGGCGAACGTAACCGATTGTTGATGGTACAGGGTAAAGCCATCCTGAAAAATTGTGCTGAGCTGCTGACAGAGATGGGGCTAACGGCACCACAGCAATTGCAAAAACATGGCGCGCTGGACGGGATTTTGGCTGAATTGGGTGATACGCGTCTTATGGTGCTGGGACGCCGCGGGGCATCCAATCCGGTCGGAAGCCATATTGAGAATGTCATTCGTCTGCAAAAAAATCCTGTGTTAATCGTACCCGAAACCTTCTCTTTCCCTTCACGCGTAATGTTCGCCTATGACGGAAGTGAGGCGAGTCTGGAAAATTTGCGCCGACTTTCTGTAAGTCCATTGTTCTTAAATCTTACGTGCCACCTAGTGATGGTGAATGGAAATTCAGAATCGCTGGATGCAGCTCAGTCTCTGTTGCAAAGAGCTGGCATAACCAGTCAGGCAAGTCTGCTGAAAGCCGATACCGTGGCTAATGCACTGTGCCGCTACGCCAGGGAACACGGGATTGATCTTATGGTCATGGGAGCGTACGGACATTCACGCTTGCGCAGATTCTTTATCGGCAGCAACACATCAGAGATGCTATCTAATAGCAGTCAGCCCCTGCTGATGCTCAGATAAAAACAGGCGGGCCCTGATTTGAGGGTCCGCTTTTCGCTCAAAGCAGACTTTCAGATTTGTTTGTGTGTCGCCAGTGATAGCTGTGAGATCAACTCAGGGCTACCACTTATAAACTGCAGCGTTGAATCTTTATCCGGTAGAGCAATGGCCACAGGCATGTCGACTAATTGAGAACGGCCTTGACAGGATACAGGGAGAGATAATTTATGGCGTGGCAATAATACGGCGTATAAAAAATTTCCAGTGGTAGCAAAAAATGGATGCGGAATGAGAAGGGGGCTGATGAAAATTTGGGGGCAAATTTGGGGGCAAATTTGCGCTGGGGGCGTGTTTTGGGGCACTAAATCGGCCTTTATTGTCCGATAATGTCCGTATAGGTATTTGGTTAAGTCTTTGAATTATAACTAAGTTATTGTTATTTAGACGGTTGTGATTTTGGCTGTGCAGTCTAACGCTGATTATGTTGCCGTGGGGATAAACATTCAGTAAACCGGGGAAAAGCAACCCCCTTTCCGGGCGGAAAGGGGGGAAGGGGTGTTACTTCAGCTCGTCGACCATGGTAATGGCGCGGCCAATGTAGTTCGCCGGCGTCATGGCTTTCAGGCGCGTTTTCTCTTCTTCTGGCAGTGCCAGACCGTCAATAAACTGTTTCATGCCTTCAGCGTCTACACGCTTGCCGCGAGTCAGCTCTTTCAGTTTTTCATACGGCTTTTCGATGCCGTAGCGACGCATCACGGTCTGAATCGGCTCCGCCAGTACTTCCCAGTTGTGATCCAGTTCGTCCAGCAGACGATCGCGATTCACTTCCAGTTTGCTCACGCCTTTCAGGGTGGACTGATACGCGATCAGCGCGTAGCCAATGCCCACGCCCAGGTTACGCAGTACGGTGGAATCGGTCAGGTCACGCTGCCAGCGGGATACCGGCAGTTTGCTCGCCATATGCTGCAGCACGGCATTCGCCAGGCCCAGGTTGCCTTCGGAGTTTTCGAAGTCAATTGGGTTCACTTTATGCGGCATGGTGGAAGAACCAATTTCACCGGCGATGGTTTTCTGCTTGAAGTGGTTCAGCGCAATGTAGCCCCACACGTCACGATCGAAGTCGATCAGAATGGTGTTGAAGCGCGCGATGCAGTCAAACAGCTCAGCGATATAGTCGTGCGGTTCAATCTGTGTGGTATACGGGTTCCACTGAATACCCAGGGAGGTGACAAACTCTTCGCTGAACTGGTGCCAGTCCACTTCCGGGTAAGCGGCGATGTGGGCATTGTAGTTACCGACTGCACCGTTGATTTTGCCAAGAATTTCAACCTGTTCCAGTTGGCGGTACTGGCGCTCCATACGGTACGCCACGTTCGCCATCTCTTTACCCATGGTGGAAGGGGTGGCTGGCTGGCCGTGAGTACGGGAAAGCAGCGGAATGTCGCGGTATTCCACGGAGAGCGCTTTCACCGCGTCGATGATCTTACGCCAGTAAGGCAGCACAACCTCTTTACGCGCGGTAGAGAGCATGAGCGCGTGAGACAGGTTGTTGATATCTTCAGAGGTACAGGCGAAGTGAATGAACTCTGACACCGCGTGCAGGGCAGGGACGCTTTCCACTTTCTCTTTCAGGAAGTACTCAACCGCTTTCACGTCGTGGTTGGTGGTGCGTTCAATGGTCTTAATGCGCGCGGCATCTTCTTCGCTAAACTCAGCAACGATTTTATCAAGGTAATCGTTTGCCTTTTCGTCAAAAGCAGGAACTTCCTTGATTGCTGCCTGGGCGGCCAGCTTCTGCAGCCAGCGTACTTCAACCTGAACACGGAACTTCAGCAAACCATATTCGCTGAAGATCCCGCGCAGCGCGCTGACTTTATCGCCGTAGCGTCCATCGACAGGGGATACGGCGGTCAGTGAGGATAATTCCATAATTCGCAACTCCGGGAGGTTAACAATGAGCAAGAATTTGTTTTGCCTGAGTGGTCAGGCGATTACGAGAAAACATTAACTGCAGACGGCCACCGCCAACCTGATGCCACAGCACGGCGGCGCGGATCCCTGCCAGCAGGGACGCACGTACTTTTGCCTGCACCTGTGGGCTTTGCAGCACGGCAGGGGATCCGGTGACCTGAATACGTGGGCCCAGCGGGCTGATGACATCAACGTAAATACCGGCCATCGCGCTCAGCAGCGTTTCGGATTGCAGATCAAAATGGTCGAGTTGACGCTGGAGCCCGCCGATACGATCGCCCAGGGTATTGAGCGCGCCTTTCGCCGCGCTCAACTTACGCTCAAGTACCATCAGGCTTAAGGTGTAGCGGGTCAGTTCTGCGTTTAATCCTTGACGACTACTGGCGTTAAGCACGCCAAGCAGGGTTTCAAGACCGAGACGAAGATTGGTTTCACTCCCACCAAATACACCCAGAGTTGAACCGGGGTTAAGGTCGATAACGCTGTTGAGTGAAACGTGCAGGGCATCGGCATCGCAATGACCCTGATGCGCCAGCTGTTGCACCAGACGGGCAGACTGGCAAATTCCTGCCAGCGCCAGGGTGATGTCGTAGTAGTTCTTCGCCACATGGTCTCCTTTATGTGTGCACTCTGTTAAACAGCGGGCAGCGGCAGGCGCTGTTCAATGATCCCGCCGCCCAGGCAGATTTCGCCGCTGTAGAAGACAGCAGACTGACCTGGGGTGACGGCGGCAACCGGCTCGTCAAAACGCACGTCAATGCGATCGTCATCGAGCGCGGTAACGGTGCAAGGAATATCGGTCTGACGGTAGCGCGTTTTCACCGTGCAGCGCAGCGTGCCTTTCAGCGGCTCGCGATCGACCCAGTGCAGCTGTTGCGCGATAAGGCCAACGGACATCAGACGCGGATGGTCGTGCCCCTGGGCGACAACCAGAATATTGTTTTCGACATCTTTGTCGACCACATACCACGGATCTTCGCTGCCATCTTTGGTTCCACCGATACCCAGACCTTTGCGCTGGCCTAAAGTATGGTACATCAGCCCCTGGTGCTGGCCGATCTCATCGCCATCAACGGTGACAATTTTACCCGGCTGTGCAGGCAGGTAGCGGCCAAGGAAATCACGGAATTTGCGCTCACCGATGAAGCAGATGCCGGTAGAGTCCTTTTTCTTTGCGGTGATCAGGTCCAGCTCTTCCGCGATTTTACGTACCTGCGGCTTTTCCAGCTCGCCAACCGGGAACAGGCTCTGGGCGATCTGTTCGTGGCTCAGGGTATAAAGGAAGTAGCTCTGATCTTTGTTGCCGTCCAGACCGCGCAGCAGCTGGCTTTTGCCATTCACATCTGCACGACGCACGTAGTGGCCGGTCGCAATGTAGTCTGCGCCCAGATCTTCCGCAGCGAATTCCAGGAAGGCTTTAAATTTGATCTCTTTGTTGCACAGAATATCCGGGTTCGGGGTGCGCCCCGCTTTGTACTCTTCCAGGAACAGTTCAAAGACGTTATCCCAGTATTCTGCAGCAAAGTTAACGGTGTGCAGTTCAATGCCGAGCTTATCGCACACGGCCTGCGCATCGGCGAGATCCGCAGCGGCAGTGCAGTATTCCTCGCCATCATCTTCCTCCCAGTTCTTCATGAACAGGCCCTCCACCTTATAGCCCTGTTGCTGTAACAGGTAGGCGGAAACGGAGGAATCGACACCGCCGGACATGCCGACGATCACTTTTTTCTGGCTGTTATCTGACATGGAATACTCACGACATTGAACTTCAAGGCGGCGTATTCTATCACGCCCCCCCACCATTGGCACCCTCTGTAAACGGCCAGTTAAATGCGCCGATGACTTCCAGCGGTAAGCGGCCAGCAGACTGCCAGCAGCGAATGCTTTCCGCAACCAGCGGCGAGCGCAGGTTTGGTGCGTTAAGGATCTCCTCGGCAGTCACCCACAGGCAGCGGTCGATATCGTCATCCTGCGGCTCTGTGGCGCACATTTCGCTAAGCTCGACGGCAAACAAGAAGCGCAGGAACGGGGTGCTATCGGGCGCAATCCACTGATGCAGTCGGATAAAGTGCTGGGGTTCAGCGTGTATGCCGGTCTCTTCCCACAGCTCGCGTTTTGCTGCCTGCAGTAAGGTCTCATTGGCTTCAAGGTGCCCGGCTGGCTGGTTCCACAGCGCTTTACCGTTAATGCTCTCTTCGACTACAAGGAATTTACCCTGGGCGTGGACCACGCAGGCGACCGTAACATGAGGTTTAAACATAGTGACTCCTTAAGCGGTAACGTCTCGCCATTCACCGTTTGCCAGCGTTTCCAGGGTGTAGCTGCCCATGGCGTAGCGAATCAGACGCAGAGTAGGGAAGCCGACGTGAGCGGTCATGCGCCGAACCTGACGGTTGCGGCCTTCATAAAGGGTGATTTTGAGCCAGCTTGTCGGAATGGATTTGCGTTCGCGGATGGGCGGATTGCGCGGCCATAGCCACTCCGGTTCATTCACGCGTTCAATACCTGCAGGCAGGGTTGGGCCATCGTTCAGCGTTACGCCACGGCGTAATTTCTCCAGCGTTTCTTCGTCCGGTTCGCCTTCGACCTGCACGAAGTAAATTTTGCCCGTGCGTTTTCCCGGCTGTGTGAGCTTTGCCTGCAGAGCGCCGTCGTTGGTTAAAACTAAAAGTCCTTCGCTGTCCCGGTCCAGACGCCCGGCGGCGTAAACGCCCTGAACGGGAATGTAATCCTTCAGCGTGCTGCGTCCGGCCTCATCGGTGAACTGCGGCAAAACATCGTAGGGTTTATTGAACAAAATAACCCGCTTCGGCTGGGTTTCTTGCGGTCTTCTGGCGGCTTGTCGCGAGCTGAATCGCTCAACCCGGTGTTTTGTAAAAGAAGTTTTCTTCATGGTATTTTCAGGCGTTATCAATTGCCGCATTATAGCCTAATAACGAAGACCTTTCATGGCGCAGGACATTCAGGTACTATCGAAGGGCTCATTACAATTTATTAACATAAGATCAGTAACAACCAGAAGCGCTCGAAGGAGAGGTTAATGGAAAGCAAAGTAGTTGTTCCGGCGGAAGGTAAAAAGATCACCCTGCAAAACGGCAAGATTAACGTTCCTCACAATCCGATTATCCCGTTCATTGAAGGTGACGGTATCGGTGTAGACGTTACCCCGGCAATGCTGAAAGTGGTTGATGCCGCTGTTGAGAAAGCCTACAAAGGCGAGCGTAAAATTTCCTGGATGGAAATTTACACCGGTGAGAAATCGACTCAAGTTTATGGCCAGGACGTCTGGCTGCCAGCAGAAACGCTGGACCTGATCCGCGACTACCGCGTTGCTATCAAAGGCCCATTGACCACCCCAGTCGGCGGCGGTATCCGCTCCCTGAACGTGGCACTGCGTCAGGAGCTGGACCTGTACGTCTGTCTGCGTCCGGTGCGTTACTATCAGGGCACCCCAAGCCCGGTTAAGCACCCTGAACTGACCGATATGGTTATCTTCCGCGAAAACTCAGAAGACATCTACGCGGGCATCGAGTGGAAAGCAGACTCTGCAGACGCAGAAAAAGTGATTAAATTCCTGCGCGAAGAGATGGGCGTGAAGAAAATTCGCTTCCCTGAACATTGCGGTATCGGCATCAAGCCATGCTCCGAAGAAGGGACTAAACGTCTGGTGCGCGCGGCTATCGAATACGCGATCACCAACGACCGTGACTCTGTGACTCTGGTTCACAAAGGCAACATCATGAAGTTCACCGAAGGTGCCTTCAAAGACTGGGGTTACCAGTTGGCGAAAGAAGAGTTCGGCGGTGAGCTGATCGACGGTGGCCCGTGGCAGAAGATTAAGAACCCGAACAACGGCAAAGAGATCATCGTTAAAGATGTGATCGCCGATGCGTTCCTGCAGCAGATCCTGCTGCGTCCTGCTGAATACGACGTGATTGCCTGTATGAACCTGAACGGTGACTACATCTCTGACGCCCTGGCAGCACAGGTTGGCGGTATCGGAATCGCCCCTGGTGCAAACATCGGTGACGAGTGCGCTCTGTTCGAGGCGACCCACGGTACTGCTCCTAAATATGCAGGTCAGGACAAAGTGAACCCAGGCTCTATCATCCTGTCCGCAGAGATGATGCTGCGTCATATGGAGTGGTTCGAAGCCGCAGACCTGATCGTGAAAGGTATGGAAGGCGCGATCAACGCCAAAACCGTAACTTACGATTTCGAACGTCTGATGGAAGGCGCTAAACTGCTGAAATGCTCAGAGTTTGG